>Ga0307478_10004207_pt1 | contig 10326 bp, 12 predicted proteins | sample atmos_gasesECM4C_2_FD_203713 | JGI IMG/M metagenome (GOLD analysis project Ga0307478, IMG submission 203713) | Hardwood forest soil microbial communities from Morgan-Monroe State Forest, Indiana, United States - atmos_gasesECM4C_05 | ecosystem: Environmental > Terrestrial > Soil > Temperate...
AGCGCCCAGGTACCGGCGGGCTTCACGCACATGGGCATTGAAACTTCGGACATAAAAAGCACGATCACACAGCTTCGCGCCACCGGCGCCCACGTCGAGGACATGCGTGTGAGCGGCCCGACCAAGGCGAACCTGTCAAATATCTACGATCCCGATCACATCCGCATGGAGCTGATCGAGCTCACGCCCGATTCGCTTCACAAGAAGGCCGAAGATTCCTGGAAGTAGTCGCGGGCTTCAGCGCGGCATCCTTTCGGCTTGGAGTCCGAAGGTTTAGACGTAGCGCCGCGGCCTTCAGCGCGGCATCTTGTGTTGCGCGATGGCTGTCACTAGGAGCGCTATCCGGCTGCCTACATTGTACGGTGGAGACAAATATGCCTAAGAGTTTTGCGATCTCGGTCCTCATCATATTTATCGTGTTAGGGTCGTCAATATCTGCGCGATCCCAAGGCGCTCCCGCTGCCAAACCGGCAGCGCAAAACGGCCAGCAGGCGCCTTCATCTGCTCCGGCGCTTCTGGATGGTTGGGGCCGTCCGGTAAAAGACGCGCCGAAACCCGGTCCGGCTCCGCGCCACGATATTTCCGGCATTTGGGAACCGGCTCGCGGCCCCGGCGACGGAATCATGGCCTGGGGTCCGCGCGATATGCCCTATGACGGGGCTCCTGCACACAATCCGCCTTACACGCCGCTCGGTTTGGCGACACAGCATTCGCACAAGCCCCTCGAGGGAGAGGAGAGGGTTCTCGAATCGCTGAGCAACGATCCGCGAAACAAGTGCGATCCCTTGGGATTTCCGCGCGCGGATTTCTATCAAGTCCGGCATACGCAGATCTTGCAGAACGAGCAACAGGTGGTTGTCTTGTATGAATTTGAGAAGAGATGGCGCGTCATCTGGACCGACGGGCGCGAGCTCCCCAAGGAGATTCCCCAGCCACGCTACTATGGATATTCCGCGGGCAAATGGGTGGACGACACCACGCTCGTCGTCGATACGATCGGCACGCAGGGCACGGAGAAAGTATGGCTGGACGAAGCGGGCCGCCCCGCGAGCGATGCCATGCACGTGGAGGAGCGCTTCCACCGCCTGGATTACGATAACCTGGAGCTCACCGTCACCATTGACGACCCGAAGATGTATGCAAAACCCTGGGTGGCCATGAAGTTTCCCATGCGCCTGCAATCGCCCGATTTCGACGTCGTCGAGATGATGTGCATACCCTCCGAGATGGAGCAGTACTACAAAGACTACGGCGACCCCGCCAGCGGCGTGGAGACCAACGAGAAAAAATAAGGTTTAAACGTAGCGGGTGTGCGCTTTATCAACGGCCTTCAGCGCGGCATCCTTTCGGCTTGAGGTCCGAAGGTTTAACCGTAGCGCCGCGGGCTTCAGCGCGGCATCCTGTGTTGCTCGATTATGGCCACGTCCACTGACTTCCGGCGCAAAAACCTCCGGCTTGCCACCGACCGTTATCGCGGCCGCAATTTGTATTTTGTCACGCTCTGCTTCCACGATCGTCGCCGCCTCGGGGCAAATCCGCGCCTCGCCTCGTGGCTCATCGCCAGCCTGCGCAAACACGCGGCGGTTTGCGCGTTTTTTATCCACGCGTATTGCGTCATGCCGGACCACATGCATCTGCTGTCGGCTGGGGCTTCAGAGGAAAGCAACCTGATCAAATTCGTCGAATCCTTTAAACAGGAAACCGCCGTTGAGTTTACCCGTCGTACGCATCGCCGCCTCTGGCAATTCAAATACTACGATCGCATTCTGCGTGCCTCCGATGCACTCGACCGCGTCGCTTGGTATATCTGGATGAATCCAGTGCGCAAAGGCCTTTGCCGCACAGCGGCCGATTACCCTTTTCTCGGATCGCTCACCGAGGTGGGCACAAAACTTCTCAGAACAGCATTCGTCACGCCATGGTCGCCTCCATGGAGTCGAGCTAAATCCGAACAGTGCCGCGCTGAAGACCGCGGCGCTACGCTCAAATCTTAAGAGGCTTTGCAATGCCCCGAAAAAAAACATGGCACGCGGCGGCACGTTCAGCGGGGCAGTCTTAGGATTTAAACGTAGCGGGTGTGCGCTTTATCAACGGGCTTCAGCGCGGCATCCTTTTGGCTTGGGGTCCGAAGGTTTAACCGTAGCGCCGCGGTCTTCAGCGCGGCACCCTTTTGGCTTGGGGTCCGAAGGTTTAGACGTAGCGCCGCGGTCTTCAGCGCGGCACCCTTTTGGCTTGGGGTCCGAAGGTTTAGACGTAGCGCCGCGGTCTTCAGCGCGGCACCCTTTTGGCTTGGGGTCCGAAGGTTTAACCGTAGAGCCGCGGTCTTCAGCGCGGCATCCTTTCCGCCCCAAGGGTAAAGGCGTTTATTCATGAAGGTCGTGATCTTCGGCGCGACGGGCATGGTGGGCAAAGGCGCGCTGCTCGAATGCCTGGACGATCGGCGCGTCGAAAGCGTGCTCATCGTTGTCCGGCATCCCAGCGGGCTCAGCCATCCAAAACTGCGCGAAATTATCCATAAAGATTTCTTCGACTTCTCCGGCATCCAGTCGCAGTTCGCCGACCGTGACGCCTGCTTTTTCTGCCTGGGCGTCTCGTCTGTAGGCATGAGCGAGAGCGACTATTACCACCTGACATATGACCTGACGCTCGCGGCGGCCAATGCCATCGCGGCGGCCACGTCGCAACGGCTCACCTTCTGTTACATCTCGGGCCAGGGAACGGACAGCACCGAGCGTGGACGTTCCGCGTGGGCGCGCACCAAAGGCAAAACCGAGAATGCGCTGCTTCGGCTGCCGTTCAAAGCGGCCTACATGTTTCGTCCCGGCTACATCCAGCCGCTCAAAGGCATCCGCTCGAGCACGCGCTGGTACCAGGTTATGTACAGCGTCCTCGGGCCGTTCTATCCCGTGTTGCGCCTGCTGGCTCCGCGCTATGTGACGACCACCGCGAACCTCGGCCGCGCCATGATTCAGGCCGCCGCCGGCGGATACTCCAAGCAGATTCTGCTGACCGACGACATCAACCGCCTCGGACATCTTTAGGCCGCGAAGCTCCTGATGTCCGTGACGTTCGCGGCCACCACCCCCCTACCCTTTTTGCGCAAGTGTTCATTCTGCTGGCCTTACGCGTGCGATTGGTACACGTGCCGATCATCCTGGATTGGGCGGGCAAGCAGCCCACTCGCAGCTGAAACCGAAACTCCTGGGTGCCGACTGACCGGCGCGAGCAACGGAGCGGCGGCAGGCTTGGACCGACGCGGCAGGGGGCGTAAGCTCCGCGATGGCGAGCTCCGCCATAACGATAGAAGGAATGAGCCCGAAAGGGCGCTTGAGAAGGACGCCGCCGCAAGGGCGCTTGGGGTAGGGAACGGCCAGATCAGCCGGGAGAAATAGTGCGCTCTAGTGGGAAACATGCGCGGACTTCTTTGCACGGCGAAAGCTCATCCTGTTGGTTACGCTTTGCGTGACGATAGCATATTATCATTGAGTTATCAATGGAATTAGCAGATACCTTCTTAGTATCGGGGGCAGCGCCGCGATTGTTCGAACGATCTGAATATTCGAATGGTTTTAGGTGGGAGGTTGTTCGAATGAATGCCCGCCAAAGCTCGTCTCGGGAGGCTTGGAAAGGATCGAGGGCATGGGGCATCGGAGGAGCCGGTCAACTAGGTGGTGTCGGTTACTCTTTGAGAAATGTGCTTCTCGCATACTAATTGGATGTAGTATATCGCGCGTATTTTGAGGAACTAATTTCCTTGAAACTCAAAAACATGATCGTCCGTTCGCTGCGAGCGCAAGGATTCCGCTTTTGGAAAAATCGGATTTTCCTGCCGGACGGATTAGACAAAGACGGAGTACGTCGTTTACATGAGCCAGCGGTCAGGCACCGTATTGAGCTGCGCCAATCGCTGGTTCCGCACGAATCGAAGCTATTGAGCCGGCTGGCCTCGGGTTCGGAGGTCCTCCCTGAGCGAATGCGCCCACGCATAATCGAGGTAAAGCCTGAGTCGGATGATGAACTACTTTTTCGCTACGCCAGCCTTCACTGGAGCATACCCGTCTCGTCTGGGTATGGGCGCCGAATACGGTTTCTGATTATTGATGAAGAGAATGAGAAGCTAATTGGATTAATTGGACTCAGTGATCCAGTCTTTAGTCTTGCCGCTCGGGATGCTTGGGTTGGGTGGAACAAGGAAACGAGGAGGCATAACCTAAAGCACGCGATGGATGCATTCATCCTTGGAGCGGTACCGCCATATTCCCAACTACTCTGTGGCAAACTCGTCGCAATGCTGGTCTCAAGCAACGAGGTCCGGACGGCTTTCAGAAGGAAATACGCGGGTCACCGGTCGCTGATTCGGAAGGCGTATTTTGACGGCCGTCTTGCGCTGATCACCACGACTTCCGCGCTCGGTCGTTCGTCGATTTACAACCGACTGAGATTCGGCGGACGCCTTATTTTCGAGCAAGTGGGATTTACCCAAGGCTGGGGAGAGTTCCACTTTTCAAACGGTCTCTACGGAGCGATCTCCAAATATTCGCTTCGTTATTGCGAACCATCTGCTAAGAAACGTGCTTGGGGCAGTGGCTTTCGTAGCCGTCGTGAAGTCGTTAGAAAATGTCTGACCAAAATCGGTCTGTCACAGGACCTCCTGTGTCACGGAATCCGACGGGAAATCTATGCTGTCCCATTAGCTTCGAATTCGAGAGAGTTTTTGAGGGGAGACCAAACTACTCTCCGGTGGTATAACGACAACTCTTCTGATCTTTTTGAATACTTTAAGCAACGCTGGATGATGCCGAGGAGCATCCGAGATCAACGTTACAAGTTGTGGCATCCGCAAGAGTGGAGGCTTTGGAGATGATTAGAAGGGAGGATTGATGTTCATTTGTCTGTCTTCAGGAGCGAGCCCGAGGTATCGGCAGGACATCCTCCGCGCACTGGCTCTGCCGAGAGGGGCCCGACTTCAATTCCGTTACCAATTTAGGTGGATCGCGCAAGGCATTAGGGATCAATTGTCGAAAGGGACTCTCAAGAAGGCCGCTGCTCTCATTGCTTATATCGATCAGCATGACAACACGAAAGTTCCAGAATTAGTTCCATGTAGATTCGCCACAATCACCGACGCAGAAGAGCATGGCACTACGGCCAGCTTTGTTCTGACCGTAGACGATTTTGCATATTCCGATAATTTGAGCGCGTTTAATACCGAATTGCAGTCCTTGTCTGGGGGCACGCTCCCACGGTGGCAGCCAGACGGCAAGATTGCGGGTACTTACTGGTTGGAATCGAGTGCGGCGCCCGTCACTGTTATTAGGTCCGCGAATCTGGCGGATTGGGAGCGCATCGTAAATCAGATAGCTGGATATGAGGAGTTTGCCTCAGAAAAGTTTTTCTACACTCTTCAAGGTGTTCGTCGACTAGGTTCTTCTAAAGACCTTATTCCATATAGTGGTGTTTTCGCACTTGATCCTGGAAGGCATTACGAATGCAGAATATATCACTTTCAACCTAGAGCAGCGGCTGAGGGTACAGGTTTGAAATTGATGTCTTCGGACGAATCCTTGGCGCGATTCACCACAAACACATTTTTGAGCATTGATTCACGCTATGACCTTAAGCGTGCACGCCTCAGGACTGGGAGGCCAGCAAGGGGAGAGGAAACCGTAATTTCCGTTCACCGCGTTGAGAGCGATCAAGGCTCTTTTGGCATTTGGGACTTTGATTTACCACTGAGGGTATCTGGAACCTTTTGGCAGACGCTCGTTTATGGAATTGTGCTTGGAGCCCTCCTGGCGTCTCCCGAAGTTGTCGGGGCGCTTTCCAATCCAAGCCTGTCGAGTGAGAACCAGACGGTAATCGTCATTGTCGCTTCCGTCGCGGGGTTGTTCGCGGGAGTGCTCGCTGCGTTTGGACTAAGACGGTCAGTGTGAGTAATGACTTTGGACACGTTTTCTGATCTGCCAGATGCTCTGGTTAGAGATCTATTGGCAAAAGCAACGCCGGTCGCATCGGTTGTCGGCGCGAATCTCACCAGCTTGCGAGCTGAACGCTCAGCTCTGCGTGACCAAGCCGAGAAAGCTCGTCTAATCTGTAGAAAATCCGATCTTGATGTCACAAGGGAGCCCTCTGTAGTAGGCATCGATGGTTCGTATCAAATTCATCACTTAACCGCCGTTGATCTTTGCGCGTCCGCCGCGGTAGCAGTAGAGGGTACTTCCAAGGAGGCGAAGCGCCACTGGCCGCAACCTTACCACCAAATGTGGGTTGATTGTGTACCACACGAAATGGACACAACTGGTGTATTGCGCGGAATGATGGTCTCGATGGAGTTGAACCTCGCACATCAAGCACCGCACGATTTAGTTCTTTTAGATGGTTCTTTTTCCTCTCTCATAATTTACTTAAATCAAGCTCTTACGAGCCTCAGCACGTGCGTTCTTCCTTTGCGCTCAGAGTTTTACCAACGGTGGCGGAACGGCCTATTGGAGGAATTGAAAGGGTTGCTCAAGAGCGACCGCACAGTTGCGGTTCCAAAGTTTACATCTCGTAACGAACTCCGTCAGGTCGGAAACATTCAGTCTACGGTGGAAACGGATGGTAAGACTTTGGCAACACTTGTTCTTGATCCGGGGGAGTACACGTGTCCCCTTCCGATTTTGATGCCAGGTGATACGTATCACCTTCCGCTGACCACGGTGATGGATGGCGGACGAATCGATCTTTGCAGCAGTAAAGATGTGGAGGAGATCAATAGCGCTTTGCAGGAGTTGAAGGTGGTCTATTTTCGACCTTATCGTTGGCTCCCCGCCTTGAGAATGGAACTAACTGGAATAACGGCAAGTAGTCGAGTCCGATTATCGATGGTATTGGAAGGCATCACGCGGCAATTTTTTAGCCCTGCCGTAATTGAACCTTATCCTTTGTTTATAGCTGATCGAATGGTCAAAAGCCTAGGGTCAGGTGTGTCCGTGATTGAGCAAGTAGTGGTTCAGCAGGTTGCAGGTGATGCCGCTGATTTAGAGACGACGATGCTCTGTTTGCAGAATTACCGAACCGAAGGTGGTCGGGGAGGCGTTTGATGCTGCAAAGCCGCGATCAAGACGTCGCAGTTGTTGGAAGTCCCTCCACGAACACCGAACTCACCCTCGATCTTCTTCAAGAGGCTACCGAAGAACGGTTGGTGGGAGCGTTGACTGCGTTTCGCGCTGTGCAAAATGGTTCACCCATTACATCTGTTGGGCAGGTTGTGGCCATCGAACTGAGGAATCGTTGGCATGAGGATTCAGTCTTCCGAAACCTTGTGAAGCGTACGGGCGAAATTCCCCCGATAACTAACCGCCAGGACACCAGGACGGCTGATCTGGTGGTGGGGGCCACCTTCAAACGGAACCAAGATGGCTATGAGCCGGAGGTGTTAGGGCTCGTACCTCCAACAGGCACGCGTGTCTTTAGAGTTGATCAGCCGCTATTGGATGATTTATTGAGCGTTTATCGATCCGACGTTGTGTACCTGGGTAGAGCCTACGCCAATGATGTCCTTTATCCGATGTGGTTTAAGCATTTTGGGAGTGGCCCCGGAGGCGCTGGTGAAGCGTACCATCTCGGCGTATTCGGTAAGACAGGATCTGGAAAATCAGGCCTCGCAAAAATGGCGTTGTGTGCATATGGCCGCCATCCCCAGATGGGAATCCTCGTTATTGATCCGCAGGGCGAATTCTCTTTGGAGCTCTCCGGCCACCGCATCGGTCAGCAAGGGCTGGCATTAGACGAAATCCTGAGAGCACAAGGCCGCACGATTCAGGTATTCCGAATAGGTGATATCCAGTTGGACGATTGGACCACCTTTGAGGAAATGTTGGTTTCGCTGCGCTTCCTGGAACAATTGGGGATCCCGATCAGGTCAGCCGATAACGCCCGTAAGGCCGCCGAGGTCATCAGAAATATTTTGGAAGGTTCTGAGCGGCTGGACTCCCTGGGAACCCAACAGATTCTTACATTGATAATGACTACTGTTGCCACGCAGCAGAACGCTCAGTACATCTATTCCCAACAGCGTGGTGGCCAACTGACCCAACAAATCCAGAGAATTATGGCGGACACACGTCGGATGGAGGCGATTTTTCGAAACTATTGGAAGCCGATATGTGAACTGTTCACGGGCGGGGGCGAGCGGCGAAAGTTGTATAGCTTCGAATCTCAATACAGTCCGGGAATTATAGACTCCCTTATGGGCACAGTGTCGGACGGTTCGCCTCGACCCGTGATTGTGGTTGATTTATCCCGGCAGGGGAACCAGAAATTTTGGTCCGAAGAGCTCCAGAGAAGATTGCTTTCAAAGATTTTGAACACACTCGTCGTGCACGCGACAGCGAGTTTGGGTTCTGGGAGAAGCGCGAACGTTTTGGTCGTCTTAGATGAAGCACACCGGCACGCGCCCAGTGGTCGTTTGGATGAAGACTCCGAGGCCGAAAGGCTCAGAGCGCTTCTCAGGCGAGCCGTCCGAGAAACCAGGAAATACGGTCTCGGGTGGTTCTTCGTCAGTCAGACGCTCGGCGGACTTGATAACGAAATCCTTCAACAGCTACGAATCTTAGCTTTTGGGTTCGGTTTGGCTATGGGAACGGAGTTTGATCGATTACGGGATTTTGTGGGAGGCGATAAGCGGGCTCTCGAGCTTTATCAGTCGTTTCGCGATCCGCAAAGCTTTCCCCGGCGCGACCTTCAGGAGTTTCCGTTTATGGCCGTGGGTCCAGTTTCGCCGCTTGCCTTCTCTGGAAAGCCCCTGTTCTTCAGTGCGTTCACAAGTCCAGACGAATTCAGGCGTTCCAACAATTTGCGATGACTAGATGTATTACGGCAGCAGCTCGACGGCTAGCAGGGGGCAGCTTCGTTTTCTTGAGGCCGGGTCGCGGAGCCACTTATTGAAGGCGAAATGTCGCTCCGGCGCGGCAGACTACGCCCGCCTGCGCTCCGGCCTGCGGCAGCAAGGTAGAACGACCGTTCCTGGAGCAACGGCCTACGGCAGCACGGTAGGAAACGACCATTTGTGACCGGATGGGCTGCGGCGGGGCAGACCCCGCCCGCCGGCGCTCGGCCTGCGGCAGCAAGGTATTGGCAACGAGCCGGATTTTAGGCGCGAAAAGCAGATCCCTCGGGCAAGCCGCCCTCGGGATGACATCAATCTAGTTCGTCAGCAGGGGGGGAGCTTGGTTTTCTTGAGGGCGAGGTCGCGGAGCCACTTATTGACGGCGGAAAGCTGCTCGGCGGCGACGTTTCCAAACACCACGCCCAATCCGAAGATTCCCATGCCGTAGCCCGAATGCATGTAGATCACTTTGCCGGGCACTTCGCACGAGCTCATGCCGTCGGAGATTCGCAGGCGCAACTGGGTGCCAATGGGGATGGGCTCGAGCGTATCGATATAGCATCCGCGCGCGCTCAATTCAGAAACCTGCGCGGGAACCAATGTCCCGTCGTTCAGGGTCGCCTCCGCCTCTGCGAAGAACGCAAAACGGGGATTCATGCGCCGAATCGCGAAAGAAGTTCCAGCCATGTGCCACCTCGATTAATGCAGTTCTGTGCCGGTAAGAGTCACTTGCCCGTAGAATACATTGTATGGAAGCAAACCGCAGCACGTCCAAAACTACGGCAATTTGATTGCCGAGATAGATAACTGGCTTTCCGTACAGGCATAGCCGCAGCCACCTATCAGCCTTAGGTAAGGCATAACCCCAATTACTATAAGCCTTTAGGTCTGGAAAATCGGGTTCTTTTGGTCAGGTAGCGATTCAAGACTTAAAGGAATCGTTGCGGACGATCTCATATCGTTGAATGAGCGCGGCTACGCCCACCTGGTGGTCACCATCAGAGCCCTTTTCGACTCGAACGACTTTTCCTATGGCCCGGATGAACACTTCGGTGCCGCCGGTGACTTCAGCCGGCAGCGTCATGGTCAAATCCAACTCGGAGCCCGCGGCGAGCTGATTCCCGATGTGGAAATAGACTCCGCGAGTGGATATGTCGCGGGTCTTTCCGTTGCGGGCGTCTTGTTCGACCGGTAGCTTAATTAGGACCGGTAGAGAAAGATCATAGCGGCGTGCCGTGCGACGTTCAGTCATATCCCCCAGTTTCCCAGCGACCCCCACTATCGAGGCACCGGCTTAGCGATTGCAATTCAGCTTCCAGAACCTTCGCTGACCCCCATAACTGGCTGCGAGTCCCCTGTGTGAAACTTGGCGGCGTCGAGCGAAAGCGAGGCGAAATATTAACATTCAGTAACCTTACTATAATAAAGCACAAATGGGTAAATCGGCTGCCCGCCGC
>Ga0307478_10004209_pt1 | contig 10321 bp, 7 predicted proteins | sample atmos_gasesECM4C_2_FD_203713 | JGI IMG/M metagenome (GOLD analysis project Ga0307478, IMG submission 203713) | Hardwood forest soil microbial communities from Morgan-Monroe State Forest, Indiana, United States - atmos_gasesECM4C_05 | ecosystem: Environmental > Terrestrial > Soil > Temperate...
AAGCTTCACAGATCATGCCGATTCTTGAAAAATACTTCGGCCGACTTCCCGCCAGCCACAAACCCGATGAGACCACCACTACTGAGCCTCCGCAGAATTCCGAACGCAAGGTCGTGCTTAAGGAAAAGTCGCAGCCTCTCTATCTTGAAGGCTACCACCGTCCTGATTACATGGCGAAAGATGACGCGGTTTATGACGCAATCACCGATCTAATGTCGGAGGGCCGCACCTCTCGCCTTTACCGCGCTCTGGTGCGCGATAAGAAGATTTCATCGTTCTCGGCCGGATTCAGCGGCCTGCCCGGCACCAAGTACCCGCATCTATTCGCGTTCTACGCTTTTCCGCTCCCCGGACACACCACACAGGAAGTGGGGGACGCGATCCACGCCGAGATCGAGCGGCTGAAGAAGGAAGACATCAGCGACGACGAATTGAAGATGATCAAGACCCGCGCCAAAGCCAACCTGATCCGTGGCCTGGGAGACAACGAGGGATTGGCAACCCAGTTGGCGACTTACCAGACCCGTTACGGCGACTGGCGCGAATTGTTCCGCTCCGTGGATCGCATCGACAAGGTGACGAAGGCAGACATCCGGCGGATCGCCAACGAAACCTTCAACGACAACAACCGCACCGTAGGCGTAATCGAAACGGCCACGGGCGCGGCTGAGCAGGGATCGAATCAGGCTCCGTCAGATCAAGGTGCGTCTGATCAGGCTGCGTCAAGTCAGGGAGGTGTGCAATGAAAACACGGCGGATTGTTTTTCCGATGATTCTCGTAGCTTGCGCCGCCATTATGTTCGTGCAGCTCCCAAGGTCGGTGGCGCAAGCGACAAACTGGCGGCAAATCCCCGTCCCGCCTTTGCCCGCTTTCCACCCTCAGCAACCGAAGCGTATCGAGCTCTCCAACGGCCTGGTGATCTTCCTGCAGGAGGATCACGAGCTGCCGCTGATTGAGGGCTCGGCGCGCATCCGCGGCGGCTCGCGCAATGAACCGGCCAGCAAAGTGGGACTCGTGGATATATTCGGCGAAGTCTGGCGCACCGGCGGCACCAAAGCGCAAACCGGCGATCAGCTCGACGATTATCTCGAAGTACGCGCCGCCAAGGTTGAGACCGGAGGCGGCGCCGATTCAACCACCGTCAGCCTGAGTTGTTTGAAAGGCGATTTCGACGATGTCTTCAAAGTCTTCGTCGACCTATTGCAGAGTCCCGAATTCCGCGCGGACAAACTCGACCTCGCGCAGAAGGAAGCCCAGGACGGCATTTCGCGGCGCAACGATGAAGTGGGAGAGATTGCGGCACGCGAATCCACCAAGCTAGCCTATGGAGCCGATAATCCCTATGCCCGCGTACCGGAGTATGCCACCGTGAGCGCGGTGACGCGCCAGGATCTGCTCGACTGGCACCGGACCTATGTGCATCCCAACAACGTCATTCTCGGGATAAGTGGAGACTTCGACGCCGCCGCGATGGAAGCCAAGCTGCGCGCCGCATTTGAAGCGTGGCCCAAAGGCGCCGACCTGCCCAAGGATGACATTCACTACCAGCCCGCCAAACCTGGCTACTACCTCGTACCCAAAGAAGATGTAAACCAGAGCAGCATTCGCATGGTCACGCTGGGCACCACCCGCAACAACCCGGACTACTATGCCATCTCCGTTTTCAATGAGGCATTTGGCGGCGGATTTTCCTCGCGGCTGTTCAACGACATTCGCACCAAGCGCGGCCTTGCCTACAACGTCGGTGGCGGCATCGGCACAAATTTCGGGCATCCCGGCATACAACAATTCGGGATGGGCACGAAGAGCCAGACCACAGTCGAATCTATCCAGGCACTCGATGAAGACCTCGACAAGCTGGCCAAACAGCCCATTACTGACGAAGAAATTCAGCACGCCAAAGACGCCATCCTGAACGCTTTCATCTTCCGTCTCGACTCGCCCGACAAGGTTCTCGCCGAGCGCCTCACCTATGAATTCTACGGATATCCCGCGGACTGGCTCGACAAGTTTCCGGCAGAGATCCAGAAAGTGACGGCAGCCGACGTCAATCGAGTAGCAACAAAGTATGTTCACCGGGACCAACTCGCAGTCCTGGTGGTCGGCAACACCAAAGAGTTCGACAGGCCGCTCTCGGCGCTCGGACCGGTGAAGGAAATCGATATCGCCATTCCGCCTCCACCGGGAGCGAAGGAGGAAGAGAACGCAAAACCCACGGCCTCCAATGATGAAGGCAAGGCGTTAGCCGCGAAGGTGGTGGTCGCGATGGGCGGCGAAGCTAAGCTGGCGGCAATCAAAGCCATAAAGGCGGAGTTGACCCTCACGCAGAAAACTCCTCAGGGCGAGATCCCCATGCAAGTGGAAACCTTCATCGTTTACCCTGATCACCTGCATGCGGCTATGCAAACTCCGAATGGAACCATGAACATTGTGGTCACGCCGGATGCGGCCTTCATGGCTTTTCCCGGCCAGGGCATGCGCGACTTCCCTGCCTCTCAGAAGGTAGAAACTCTGGACCAGATCAAGCGCGATCCCATCTTCATCGCCTCCCACGCGAAAGACCCCAACGTGTTTTTCCTCGCCGGAGGAACCGAGAAGGTTGGCGACACCCAGGCCCGCATCGTGGATGTGAATGCCGCGGGCACAATCATCCGCTGGTTTGTCGATCCGCAGAGCGGCCACATTCTAAAAGAGACCTATCGAACCCTGAGCCAGGGTCAACCGGTGCAGGGTGAAACTGATCTCGAAGACTGGAAGTCGGTAAACGGCGTAAACGTTCCCTTCCTGCGCCAGAACAAACAGAACGGTGAGGATTCCAGTACGTCGGTGTACACCTCGTTGGAGTTCAATCCGGCGGTCGATCCGAGGTTGTTCGAGAAGCCGCCAGAAAAGCCGGCTACGCAGCCCTGAAGTCGTTCCAGAGACTAGCGATACAATTTTCAGCAGGCGAAAGGAGGCCACGTGAGGGAGGAAATTGTTCCCATCCCGCAGATTCGCGACCTCGCAATAAGGGTCGCTGCTCTGCGGAAGAGAGCGAAGCAGTTAAAATTAATACTCCCCTCGGATGTAGCTCTCTACATTGCGCAGAATGTTCGGTCAAATGCGAGCGCTTTGGAAGGTGCTCTCGTCCGTCTTATGGCCCATTCCTCGGTGACCGGCACCGAGATTACCCTCAAATACACACACCAGGTGCTGGCGACTTTCATCGCGGCGGAGGCACGCAAGGTCGCCGTCGATCCTCTTCAGCAGCTGCTCTCTCCACCGCTCGGCACGAAAGAAGCCAAAATTAGACCGCAGGATACGACTGCCGAGGATCGCCATTTCGTTTTCTGTTTGCAGGGAACACGGGATGAGAGAAAAATCAGCCGAGTCAGACACGTATTGCAAGTAAACATGCGCGAGAGCGAGCGTGAACGGCTGGCACGCCAGGACACATACGAGCGCGAGTTGGAAGGCCGTGCTAGAAAGCGAAAACGAGCGTAAAGCATTTCCTCCGTCTTTCCTTCTTGACAAGGGCGGCCTGGACCAGAACGGTCAGGATTCAAGCACAGCGGAGTACACAGCACCAGATCTCAATCCGGTCGTCGATCCGACGTTGTTCGAGAAGAGGCAGAAAAACCGACGGCCCAACCGTAGCGCCGCCATCCAGGCGGCTGGGAGCCCGGATTGATCACCAATTGACGCACTGGATTCCCTTTGTTATATCTCCCTATTCCGACTCGGCCGTCGATGGATGTTTTCTATGTGGTCTTCGACTCGAATGCTTCCTGTTCTTTTCCTTTCGCGCAACTTGCGGATCCGTTCTTTGCTGTTGGCGGTCATGTTGGCAGCCTGCGTTCTTTGCGCTGCTGGCGCGAGCCATTCCCACTCGGTGACCCCGGATGGAGCTTCCTCCGTCGACCAGGCCGTGCCCGCGTTCATGCAAACCGTCTCGCATTCCGTCACTCAGGATGGCCCGATGGCTTGGGTCAAATATTTTGATGCGAGTCCCGCATTCTTTATGGCCTTCAACGGCCAGATGGCCTTCCCGAATGTTGCGGCGGCCCAGGAAGGTACTCGCACGTTTGCCCAAACCATCTGCCACATTGAATTGAAGTGGGGAGATTTGCGCGTCGATCCGCTCGAAAACGAGTTCGCCGTCGTCGCGGTCTCATGGCGCGAGACCAAGTCGACACCGCCGGTCACAGCTTTACCGGACTTGCAGAGTATCGCGAGGGACAATGGAAGTTCCGCGACGCCCACTGGTCTTCACCCGTTTCCTCCCACTAGCCCCCCGACCAACTGGTTGGATTTGTGAAAGAGGATGACTGTTGAAACTACGTTTACACTCCAATGACTCTGCCCGCCCTAAATGAGTGAGCCGGCGATGTTTCGCCAGCTTGAGTTTCATGACGCCTTAAAGGGGAGGGTCAGCGCGACATATCTCGAAACAGGCGTCTCATTCTGTGCCACCCGGAACAACATCCGACGCCCGCGCCCGGCTCATGGAACTCCTTGATGCCGCCGACATTAATTTTCGAGCTGTCAATCCTCCGAAAACTACGCCTAACGCGTGCTTGACCGAACGGCAATCGAAAGCACGGGCATTGGTTGCTGACCCTATGAGCCTTGAAATGAACGGCGTTGTAAGTAGGATTGGAATATGTCTTCTCCTATCAATCCTCCACCAACCACAGTTGCTTCCGCCCCCCGGACAGCCACCGCAGCAACCCTCGCCGCTGCGCCCATCTCGACTCCTGATCTGCTGGCTGCGATGCTAAGAGTATCTCCGAAGATTAGTGATCTCTTCTTTTCGCCTGGCAAGCCCCCGCTCGTGGAGATTAATGGAAAACTGGTCCCCGCCGGCGCGGCACGCGCCCTCACCCCCGAGGACACTCGGCGCATTGCTTCCGATCTCATGGGCAACAACGAAGATGCGATCGGTAACTTAAGGAAACTCGGGTCGAGCGATGTGTCCTACAGTTTGCCGGGTGCAAATCGGTTTCGGGTCAACGTCTTCATGCAGCGCGGTACCTGTGCCGTGGTGGTGCGGGTAATCCCGGGGAAGGTCCCAGACTTCGAATTGCTGAACTTACCTGCCGAATTGGGGAAGATTGCGGGACTGCGCAATGGAATTGTGTTGGTCACCGGCCCGACCGGCTCCGGCAAGTCGTCTACCCTGGCGGCCATCATCGACAAAATTAACAAAGAGCAGTCCTATCATGTGCTCACGATCGAGGATCCCATCGAGTTCCTGCACCCCCACAAAAACTGCATTGTCCATCAACGTGAATTGCATAGCGATACGCCCAGCTTTGCGCTGGCTTTGAGGGCGGCTCTGCGCCAGGCTCCCAAAGTGATTCTTGTGGGAGAAATGCGAGACCGGGAAACCATCGAGATCGCAATGGAGGCGGCAGAAACCGGTCATTTGGTCCTCTCCACACTGCACACGATCGACGCAGCGAAGACGGTTGAGAGAATCGTGGGAGTTTTCCCGATGGCCGAACAGCATACCCTTCGAAACCGCCTCGCTAAGAGTTTTCGCTACATCATTTCGCAGAGGCTTATTCCTCGTAAGGATGGGACTGGACGGGTGGCTGCAATTGAAATATTGACATCCACTTTGCGCACTCGAGAGTATGTTGAGAAAGGCGAAGGAGAGGGCAAGACCTTACTGGATGCGATGCGCGACGGCGACCAGGACGGTATGCAGCACTTTGACGGCGAAATCGAGAGACTTATCCGCGAAGGGATACTCGATCTGAATACAGGACTGGCTTACGCCACCAATCCCGGTAATCTTCAGCTGAGTCTGGCTGATCTTGGACAGGCACCGCCCGATTCGCTGCTGGAAACAAGTGCGACCTAGGCAAGCATTTTCCTCGGCGGAGCGCCGGGCGAACCTCCCGCGTCCCTCTTGACAATGTCGAGTTAACGGACTATTGTAGGCGAACAAAAGGCGAATATGCCCAGCCTGCCCTTGTTCGAGCTTCCCGCCAAATCCCCGCTGGTCGGCATCGCCCGGCTCGCGTCCGAGGGCGAATCCCTGCGCGAAGGCCATAACGTTGAGTACTTCACTCTCCCGGCGAAATCGCTGCTGAATCGCTGCGTCAGCCGCCGCGCTCTGCCCTTCACCTGGACCATCAATCCCTACCGCGGCTGCGAATTCGGTTGCCAATACTGTTATGCCCGCTACACCCACGAATTCATGGAAATGCGCGACGGCGCGGAGTTCGAACAGAAGATTTACGTCAAGCAGCACGCCGCGGACCTGCTGCGGCGCGAACTGCGAAGGGTCAAAACACATGAGGCCATCGCTCTCGGCACGGCTACCGATCCTTACCAACCGGCCGAGCGCCGCTACGAAGTCACGCGCGGCATCCTCGAAGAGTTCGCGCGTCACCGCGGCTTCGAACTGGGGATCGTCACTAAATCCAACCTTGTTGTCCGGGATGTGGATCTTCTCCGCGCCGTCGCGCAAAATAACGTGCTGTCGATTCACGTCACCGTGACCACCCTGAACGTCGACCTGGCGCGGATTCTCGAGCCCCGCGCCCCACGCCCCGACTTGCGGATTGAAGCGGTGCGCGAGCTTAGCGCCGCGGGACTGACCGTGGGCGTAAGCTGCTCACCCGTCCTACCCGGTATTACCGATTCCCCCGCGGATCTGGAGGCCGTGGTGCGCGCAGCCGCGGCTGCGGGAGCGCGCCACATCTTTGCCGGACCATTGTTCCTCAAGCCCTGCTCGGCGGCGGTTTTCCTTCCTTTCCTTGAGCAGCACTTTCCCCAGTTGGTCGAGAACTACCGCCAGCGTTATGACGACCGTTCGTTTCTGCCGCCTTCCTATGGCAAGCGTGTGGCCCAATTGATCGCCCGGTTTCGCCAGAAGTATGGCATCAGCCGCGCCGATCCGCGTGGAGGGATGTACGATAACGAGCATCCCGCACAGGCTTTCGACGAGCAGCTGGCTCTGTTCTAAAGGCAGCGTCTAGCTAAGCGAACCTTATCGAATTCTGGCCATTCATCACTGGCCACCGGCCACTGCTTTTCTTCCTCTATAATCACGTGACTCTCATGGCGACCGCATCCTCACCGGCCCCTCCTGTTTCCCCGCCGCGTCTTCCTCTCCGCCTGCGGATACGCCGGTTCTGGCAGCGGGTCACCGAAGGGCTGGAGCTCACCCAACTCTGGTCGCAGTTCGAAACCGAAGCGCGCAGCAGCTACCGCCTCTATTCGCGCGACGTGGCCGCCAAAACGCCCGAGGGTCTCACCAAGCGCGGCCACCGTCTGCATGTCGTCAGGGAATTCTTCTGGGCAGTTCTCGAAAAGCTCTCGCCTGCCCGCCGTGTGTTGCTGCTGGTTGCCCTGGTGCTCTTGATGATTCCGGAGGGCGGGTTTAGCTATCACGACTCCTCGGGCGGTTCTCACATTTTCGAATACAACGCCCAATTCTGGGCTGCCCTTTTGCTCTTTATCCTGCTGATGCTCGAAATTGCCGATCGCGTCGTCATGAAGCGCGATTTGCAGATCGCCCGCGAGATTCAGACCTGGCTGCTGCCCGGCGTTCCACCGCAGATTCCCGGAATCTCGATCGCCTATGTCACGCGTCCCGCCAACACCGTCGCCGGCGACTACTACGACGTGTTCCCGCGCCCCGGTAAGACTACGGAAGAAAATCGCGTAGTGTTCGCCGTGGCCGATGTCGCCGGCAAGAGCATCCCCGCGGCCATGCTGATGGCCACTTTTCAAGCCAGCCTCAAAACGCTTTCCACCACGCAAGTCGCACTGCCCGAACTGGTTGCCGACATGAACAAGTACGCCTGCTCCAACAGTCAGGGCGGATTGCGTTTTACCACTGCGTTTCTCGCCGAGTACGACGCGGCCCGCCGAGTCTTCCACTACATAAACGCCGGCCACAACAACCCAATCTTGCGCCGCGCCAGCGGATTAATCGAGCGCCTCGACGTCGGAGGACTACCACTCGGCATTCAGCCGGAAGCGAAATATGAATCGGCCAGCGTAGCGCTCGCGCCTGGCGATTGGCTGATCATCTTTACCGACGGCCTGCCGGAAGCAGAAAACTCCCGTCAGGAAGAGTATGGCGAAACCCGCCTTCTGAGTGCCATCGCAGCCGGCGCCGCGACGGCTCCCAGCGATATGCTCAAGCGCCTCATGGCAGAAGTGGATTTATTCGCGGGCTCGACCCCGCAGCACGATGACGTAACCTGCCTGCTGGTAAAGGCAGAATGAGAAAAGCAATCCACCGCCGAGCTCGCACAGAACGCCGGGAAATACCACGGCAAGACCTTTGCCAGAAGTATTTCTCGCCGTTCTCGGCAGTTAGTGTCCTTTCATTGCGTCCGCATACATCCGATGGAAAGCGTGCACGCCCTTCTCTTGCTTCACGCTGAAGCGTCCGCTGGAATAGCTGCGCGAGCGCAGATTCTTCTGCACTCTCTCGCAGATCCCAACATCTTCCACCTGGATCTGGTCGCTGAACTCCACCGACGCCTTGGCCGCGGAGCTGCTGTGGTCCTTCTCCGGCAAGTACCACTCGAAGATGGCCAGCGAGCGCTCAGCTTCGACCGGCAGCACGATATTCAGCGAAACATTGTCGGGATAGCAGTTCAGCATCCAGTTAGGAAAGATCCAGAAATAATCCGTGGTCAGGTCCGCGCCAGTTTCCGGATAGCGCCGCGGAGTCGTGTCCCCGGGCTGCGCTCCTCGGATAGGACTGAACTGCCGCACATACTCCGCATGAGGCTCCACTACATAGGCGTTGAAGTCGAGTTCGCGATTCAGCCCCGGATGCACGCTGGGGAGGTGGTAGCCCTCCAGATAGTTATCCACGTACGTCTTCCAGTTGCACTTCATATCGTAAGTGCGGCGCTCAAACAGTTTCATCCCGGCAAAGTGAAACTTCTCGACCTGCCCCGGTAATTCGCCCAGGCTCTCGCGCAGAGGACGGGAGTCGTTACCCGGACTTGCGGCATTCAGATTCACGAAGACGAAACTGAACCATTCCTCGACCTGCACCGGCACCAAAGCAAAATCTTCGGGACGAAATCCTTCGACGCCCTCAAACTCGGTAGCGCCCAGCAGCGATCCATCCAAGCCATAAGTCCATCCGTGATATCCGCAGCGAAAGAGTTTGCGCGAACCACAGCCTTCGGCAGGCGGGCCAGCGCGGTGCCGGCACACGTTATAGAACCCGCGCAGTTTGCCCCCGCCATCGCGCACAATGACCAGCGGTTCCCCAACCAGCTCGGTCGTAAAATAGTCGCCTGGGTTTGCGACCTGGTCGCGATGCCCCACTATCTGCCAGCTGCGCGCAAAGATTCGCTCTTTCTCGCCCGCGAACGTAGCCGGCTCGGTGTAGAGATGAGAGGGCAAAGTCCAAGCCTGCGCAATATCAGAATCGACAGAGCCAACATCCTTCGTAGCCATAGAATCGGATTCAGAATAGTTCGGGGAAACGTCGCCAGATGATTCTACGGCAGACACCGGCGCAGTAAGGTTGAGGTTTATGTCGGGACAGCCGTCTCGGCTGCCTGCCCTCGGGCTTCGAAGGGTCCGTCGAGCGCAGCTCGATGCCCTCCTCTCCACCGGCCCATTTCCCATGCAAATCAGCCTCGAACCCCTCGTCCTGCCATAGAAATCGGGACCGTTCCCAAACTGACACGAATTGTCAAGTTTTGTAACGCATCTTGGCACGAAACAGCCCCGAAAAGCCTTAGAATAAGACCATCGTTGGCTTTGTACTGCAAATAAGGGAGTTGCGGGACCCTGGGACCGGCTAGTAGGAATGGCCAGACAAGTGCGAACATCAATCACGACTGAAGTCATACCATGACCAGCATGAATTCAGCAAAAATCCAAAACGAGGGGAAAATAGAGATGCGAAAACAACAGAAGGGTTTCTCACTGATTGAGCTGCTGATCGTGGTCGCAATCATCCTGATCATTGCAGCTATTGCTATTCCTAACTTGATGCGCGCCAAGATTGCCGCCAACGATTCGTCTGCGGCCGGTTCCGAGCGCAGCATCGTCACCGGCGAAATCGGCTATTACGCCGCCTATCCCACGATTGGCTATGCCGCCAGCTTGGTAACCTTGGGTGGCGCGCTTGGTGTACCGTGTGTTCCCAGCACGACTACCGCGTGCTTCCTCGACAGCACTCTGTCTAATGATGGCAACCCGGCAAATAGCGGCAAGAGCGGTTACAAGTTCGCGGCTACCCCGATTGCTCCTACGGCAACCACTCCGGCCGAGTTCTGGACCACCGGTACTCCGTTGGGGACCACAAGCGGTAGCAAGGCCTATTGCGCCACGGAAGACGGC
>Ga0307478_10004210_pt1 | contig 10321 bp, 12 predicted proteins | sample atmos_gasesECM4C_2_FD_203713 | JGI IMG/M metagenome (GOLD analysis project Ga0307478, IMG submission 203713) | Hardwood forest soil microbial communities from Morgan-Monroe State Forest, Indiana, United States - atmos_gasesECM4C_05 | ecosystem: Environmental > Terrestrial > Soil > Temperate...
GCCAGGGTCGCGGCCTGGCGACGCGCCGAGGCCGAAGCCCTGACCCAAGCGCGCCGCCCCGACCTCTGGGCGGCCAAAAACAGCGGCCAAAGACCGCCAAAAAACACGACCAAAGGGTGACAAACCCCCGCCTTTGCCGTATAGGAGCGCCAAATCCGCGCAGGATAAATGAACATTTGCGCTGCCCGCGCACCTTTTGCGGTTGGGGCGCGCCGCCGATGGAGATTGCGATGAACCTCATTCAACAGCTCGAAAAAGAGCAATTCGAAAAAATGTCCGCCGGCAAGGACATTCCGGCCTTTGGACCGGGTGACACCGTGATCGTCAACGTCAAGGTGGTCGAAGGCGACCGCTCGCGCGTGCAGGCCTACGAAGGCGTGTGCATCGGCCGTTCCGGCGCCGGGCTCAACGAGAGCTTCACGGTCCGCAAGATTTCCTATGGCGAGGGTGTGGAGCGCGTATTCCCCGTGATGTCGCCGATGATCGACTCGATCAAGGTGGTGCGCCGCGGCAAGGTGCGCCGCGCCAAGCTCTATTACCTGCGCAACCTGCGCGGCAAGTCGGCCCGTATTGTCGAGAAGTCGGAGCGCTCGGCCGTCGTCGGCGAGTAATTCGCCTCAAGCAAGTTTGACCCAAGCGGGGTTGCGGCGGCGCGCGCCCCGCTTTTTTTCATGCCTGTGTGGGCGCTCGCCGGATCATCGATTGATTGTCGCGATCCTGCCCACCATGTTACAAAACGGCATGGGTCCAGACCAGACCAGCACGGCCGCAGCGCCCTGTCGAATTATTCTCGACGATCGATCGCGGCTGCCCGGCCGCTTCTTCGGACGGTTTGCGACTTCGGCGACGTCGGAGCTTGCGCGCGCCTGACAAGGCTAGCGCCGCACCTTCCGTTCGCGCTGATAAGCGTCCTTTTCGCTCACAAGATATTTTTCGGAGCTCGAAGCTCATGTCCAAACCGACAACCCTGTACGACAAGATCTGGAGAGATCATCTGGTTCACGAGGCCGATGACGGGACCTGCCTGATCTATATCGACCGCCATCTGGTCCATGAAGTGACTTCTCCGCAGGCCTTCGAAGGCCTGCGCGCGACGAAAAGACGAGTCCGCGCGCCGGAAAAAACGCTGGCCGTGGTCGATCACAACGTCCCAACCACCGATCGCAGCAAGCCCAATCCCGACCCTGAGAGCGCCGAGCAGATCAGGGCGCTGGCGGTAAACGCCAGGGAATTCGGCATCGAATACTATGACGAGTTCGACCAGCGTCAGGGCATCGTGCACGTTATCGGCCCCGAGCAGGGCTTTACGCTGCCTGGCACCACCATCGTCTGCGGCGACAGCCACACCTCGACGCATGGCGCGTTCGGCGCGCTCGCGCATGGCATCGGCACCTCCGAGGTGGAGCATGTGCTGGCAACACAAACGCTGATCCAGAAAAAAGCCAAGAACATGCGCGCCATCGTCGACGGCAATTTGCCCGAAGGCGTCACCGGCAAGGACATCATTCTTTCCATCATCGGCGAGATCGGCACCGCCGGTGGCACCGGTTACGTGCTGGAATATGCCGGCGAGGCCATCCGCGCGCTGTCCATGGAAGGCCGCATGACCGTCTGCAACATGTCGATCGAAGGCGGCGCTCGCGCCGGCCTGGTGGCGCCGGATGAGAAAGCGTTTGAGTTCCTCAAGGGCCGCCCGAAATCACCCAAGGGCGCGGACTGGGACGCCGCGATGCGTTACTGGGAAAGCCTGCGCAGCGACGAAGGCGCGCATTTCGATCACGAGATCAGACTGGACGCAGCGAAGCTGCCGCCGGTCGTCACCTGGGGCACCTCTCCGGAGGATGTCGCCTCGGTTACCGGCTACGTGCCAGATCCCGACAAGATCGAGGACGAGGCCAAGCGCATCTCAAAGCATCGCGCGCTGAAATATATGGGCCTGCAACCGGGGACGAAAATCACCGACATCAAGCTCGACCGCGTCTTTATCGGCTCCTGCACCAACGGCCGGATCGAGGATTTACGCGCAGCCGCCAAAATCGCCGAGGGCAAGACGGTCAACGCCCACGTCAACGCGATGATCGTGCCGGGCTCGGGGCTGGTGAAGGCGCAGGCCGAAGCGGAAGGGCTCGACAAGATCTTCATCAAGGCCGGTTTCGAGTGGCGCGAGCCGGGCTGCTCGATGTGCCTTGCCATGAACCCCGACAAGCTGAAGCCGGAAGAGCGCTGCGCTTCGACCTCGAATCGCAATTTCGAAGGCCGCCAGGGCTTTAAAGGCCGCAGCCACTTGGTCTCTCCGGCCATGGCGGCAGCGGCGGCAATTGCCGGCCACTTCGTCGATATCAGGGACTGGCACTAACGGATGAGCTGGACCCGAAGGACCGCGTTAGCGCAAAGTGTGCAGCGGTTTTTCCTGGCGAAAGCGCGAAAAGGCGTTTGCGCGGAGATCATGCGCAAACAATAAACTGAAGCGCGATGGCCGTTCGACCTAGAGTTGAGCTATCGCGCTTTTTACCGCACCTTTCCTCAAATCGACGCATCGGCGAAGGGAGTCGTTAAGCAGTTGAGAGCAGACTTGTCGGGCCACGCCAGCGCGGCGATGCCGAGGGAATATAGCCATGGCCGACAAGCCCGAATTCGTCGATATGATCAGCGAGGCGACCAAGCAGAGGCACCGCCGCGTCATGCCCCGTGCGGTCAAGAAGGTGGTCAAGGAGACCTCGCGTCTCAGCCATTGGCCGCCGGAGCGCTGGGTCCAATGGCGGCTGGAAACGCTTACGCCCTGGAAGCTCAAGGAGTGGAAGCTGAAGGATTGGTTTTAGCATCTCGCCCAGCCCCAAACCGCAATCCTGCTGACAACACGGAACCGCCGCCGCTAGTGTCCCGATTCCGAAGTTCGTATCATTGCATGGCATACTCGCTTACGAACTTCGGAATCGGAAGGACACTAGCAAATCTATGATTCTAGTGTGGCTTTGGTTCAGAAGTCCGCATGACGAACTCGCGGCAATAATGATGCGGACTTCTGAACCGCCACACTAGCGGGCGCCTGATTCATTTTCAGCATCCCTATCCGACTTCAGTGAGGGACGCGATCGTGCCGATGGCGGCGGACTTTAGCCCGGGCGCCAGACGCAGGTCATGTGCGGCACGATCACCGGACCGCTCGGCCGATATTCCTGCACATAGGTCGCGTTGCAAACCCGCACGGCATTCGAACCCGGGAAATACCGCGGAATGACGTCCGGCTCCCAATGCTCGGGGACATAAATGCGAACCCGCTTCGGCGGACGTCGAACCGGCGGGGGGAACAGCGGATCGGCGGGCGCCGCCTGGGCAACCCGCACAGGCGTTGACGCGGTCTGCGCCACGGCTCCAAGGCCGGCCAGAGACAGAATCCCTGCAAAGGCTACCGATATTGCCGCTGTCCGATTGCGCATCGAGATGCCCCCAAACCTCGTAACAGCCCACGGTCTCCGATTGCCGCCTCAACGTCAACCGTACCCGGCGCCCTTTTGCGACGAGGAAGAAAACCAGTTCCCACTCTTTTAAGGAGTGCTCTAAAACAGGCCCGATGTGGACCTCAGCAAAAGCGCCTTCGCTCGCCGAAATGGAAGCCATGGCGCACGACATCTTCGCACGGCTACCAAAGACCTTTCGTAAGCTGTGCGAGGGAGTGATCATACGGGTCGATGATTTTCCGACCGACGAGGTCCTCGACGAGATGGGCGCCGAAAGCGAATTCGACCTGCTCGGCCTTTTCCATGGCGTCGGCCTGCCGCATCAAAGCCATGGAGATATCGCGCGCCTGCCCAACATGATCTGGCTCTACCGGCGGCCGATCCTCGATTACTGGGCGGAGCACGACGAGACGCTGGGCCACGTCGTCCGCCACGTGCTGATCCACGAGATCGGCCATCATTTCGGCCTCTCCGATGACGACATGGCTGCTATCGATGCAGCCATTGAATAGAGATTTTCCCTTTAATGGCGGCAACATTCGCGATAAACCACCAACCAGCCCAATTCCAACCAAAGAAATGCGATCGATGGACAAGTTCACCACGCTGGAAGGCGTCGCAGCGCCCTTGAAGATCATCAATGTCGATACCGACATGATGATCCCCAAGCAGTATTTGAAGACCATCAAGCGCACCGGCCTTGGCAAGGGGCTGTTTTCGGAACAGCGCTACAAGGACGATGGCAGCGAGAACCCGGATTTCATCCTCAACAAGCCGGCCTATCGCAAGGCAAAAATCCTGGTTGCCGGCGACAATTTCGGCTGCGGCTCCAGCCGCGAGCACGCGCCGTGGGCGCTGCTCGATTTCGGCATCCGCTGTGTGATTTCGACGTCCTTCGGCGACATCTTCTACAATAACTGCTTCAAGAACGGCATTCTGCCGATCCGCGTCACTCAGAACGATCTCGACAAATTGTTCGACGATGCCGAGCGCGGAGCGAATGCGACGTTGACCATCGATCTCGCCAATCAGGAAATCCGCGGACCCGACGGCGGCACGGTGAAATTCGAAATCGATCCGTTCCGCAAGCATTGCCTGATGAACGGGCTCGACGATATCGGCCTGACGATGGAAAAGAAGGCCTCGATCGATGCTTACGAGGCCAAGGCGAAGACCGAGCGCGCCTGGGCTTAAAAAACTTGTCTGACGCGTTTTCTTCACGCGAACCGGTTTCCACTTCGCTTGAAAACGCTATGCCGCGGCGCTTGCGGCCCGGCATCGCCACCTTCTGGCATGGCCCGCTTGATGCGCTAAGACAGCTCTGCCTGCGATCGCAGGTGGCGGCGGGCCACAAGGTGACCGTGTACAGCTTCAAGCCGCTCGCGGAGCTGCCTGATGGCGTCGGCAATGCCGAGGCCGAAGCCATTCTGTCCCACACCTTCGCCGAGCGACTGCGCCCGACCGGACCCGAGGGGGTGTGGAGCGACTGGACCATGGTGCAGTTTGCCGATTTTTTTCGAATGCGGCTGATGGCCGAAAATTCAGGCCTGTGGCTCGACGCCGACGTGCTGCTGCTCAAAGCGGTCGAAATCGATCCGGCAGAACCCTATTTCGCCTGGGAGCGGCCGCGCCGGCTCGGCAACTCCGTGCTCTATCTTCCCCCAGGCGATCCGATCGTCGCGGCGTTCACTTCCCTGATGCAACAGGATGAATTGATGCCGGATTGGCTGGCGCTGCGGCATCGCATGACATTCGCCCTTCGCAAGTTGCGCGGCTCGACCCGCATCGCCGATACCCGTGTCGCTATGTATGGTCCCGCGGCGCTGACGGCGCTGGCCCGCCGCGAGGACGAATTGCATTATGCATTGCCGGAGAAATCGTTCTATGCCGTGCATTCCAGACCGAAGCTGTTTTTCAAGCCCTGTGATTTTTCAACACTTATCGCCGACCCGGAAGTTTTCGGCTTTCACATCTCGCTGAAGGGCCGCGGCAGTCAGCCACCGATTGCCGGAAGCCTGCATGCCTGGGCAGCGCAACGGTTTGGCGGCTGACCATAGTCCGGCAAATCACCTCGAAAGGCATTACACGTTTGATCCAGCGCAACGACCGACATCCAGCCGGCGTCCATAATGCTTAAAAATTGCGGGCGACCGGAGAACCTCGATGACCCCTCAGGACGATTCCCTTTCAATGGTTGAGCGATTGACGCATACATTCAGCGAGTGGCTCAAGCACCGGCGAGAGCTGAGCGAAATGCAACACCTCAACGCGGCAGAATTTGACCGCATCGCAAGCGATCTTCGGCTCTCTCCGGCCGATCTCGATGAATTGGTCCGTCACGGGCCTCATGCGGCCGACGAACTGCCGAAACTGCTCAAGGCGCTGGGCATCAGCGGGGAGGACCTGGCGCGTGTCGAGCCGATGGTGCTGCACGACATGGAGCGCGTTTGTGCGCTATGCGGTCAAAAGCGCGAATGCGATCGCGACCTTGCTCAGGGAACCTCCGCCGAGCACTATCGGGAGTATTGCCTCAACGCGCCAACGATCGAGGAATTGGGGCTAAGGAAATAGAAATTCCTGCCCGTGCCTTGCGGCGACCTGCACTTAAACTTGCGCGAGCGCCGCGATCGAATCCGCGATCGCGATCGTGCGCCTGGCGATGTCGGCATGCAGCCGCTCTACCATCTGCCCGTCGAGTGAAATCGCACCGCGCGAGGCATTTTCGGGGCGTTCAAAGGCCGCGATGATCCTGCGGGCATGGGCGACTTCCTCGGCCGGCGGTGTGAAGATGGCATTGCAGGCCGCGATCTGACCTGGGTGGATCAACGTCTTGCCGTCGAAGCCCAGGTCACGCGCCTGGGTGCATTCCTGCGCGAAGCCATCGACATTGCTGAAATCGCTGTATGGGCCATCAAGAATTTCAAGGCCGTAAGCGCGCGTGGCAAGAATGCAGTGGGTGATCATCGACAACATCGTCGCCCGGCCCGGCTGCATGCGAATCCGAGTCTCGCGCGAGATATCATTCGGCCCAAACACGAAACCGCATAGCCGCGGCTCGGTCTTGCGCGAGGCCGCAAGTTCCTCGGCATGCAGAACCGCACGTGCGGTCTCGATCATGGTCCAGACCCCGATTGAGGCGTGAGCGTCCACATCGAGCAGGCACCGCGCGATCGCGCCGAGGTCCTCGACACTGGAAATCTTCGGAACCAGGATGCCGTCGGGCCGCGCCTTTGCAACCATGGTGATGTCGTCCATCCACCACGGCGAATCAAGCGCGTTGGTGCGGATCAGGATTTCGCGCTTGCCGAAACCGCCTGCCGCGATGGCCTTCGCAATCTGGTCGCGCGCCAGCCCCTTGGCCTCCGGCGCCACCGAATCCTCAAGGTCGAGAACGAGACCGTCAGCGGGAAGATTGCGTGCTTTTTCCAGCGCGCGAGCGTTCGATCCGGGCATGAACAGGAGGCTGCGGCGTGGACGGATCATTGTCTTGTTTTCCTTCGAATTCACGGAAGCTAAAGCGCGGTGAAAGCGGTTCGATGCTGTCCAAACGCATTCTGCGTTGGCTGTTGTTTGGGCACGACGGTCAAGAAAAGCCGGTGCCTGCCTTGGCGGTTCATGCTTTAACACCCCGGGCTTTCAGCCGGAAGCCTTGTTCCAACGTCCAAGCCATGGATAGCCATTCGCATGCCGCCATTCCCGCAAAGACTGATTGACGGATACCGAACCTTCGCATCGCAACGGCTGCCGACCGAGCAATCGCGCTATCGCGAGTTGTCCGTACGCGGCCAGTCTCCGGAAGTGATGGTGATCGGTTGCTGCGATTCGCGTGTCTCTCCGGAGGTGATTTTCGATGCGGGTCCGGGCGAGCTGTTCGTGGTCCGCAACGTCGCCAATCTGGTTCCGGTCTATGCACCCGATGGCGGCACTCACGGCGTTTCGGCGGCGCTCGAATACGCCGTCAACGCACTGCGGGTCAAACACGTGGTGGTGCTTGGACACGCGCAATGCGGCGGCATTCGCGCCTTTATCGACAAGATCGAGCCGCTGTCGCCCGGAGACTTCATCGGCCGGTGGATGTCGATGTTTGTCAAGCCGGGAGAAAAGGTCGAGCAGCGCGACCATGAGACCATGGCGGACTTCACCGTCAGAATTGAAAAGGCAGCGGTTTTCCGCAGCCTCGAGAACCTGTTGACGTTCCCGTTCGTGCGAATCCAGGTCGGCCGCGGCGAGTTGAACCTGCACGGCGCCTATTTCGGCGTGGCCGAAGGCTCCTTGTTCGTGCTCGACAAGGACGCAAAGGAATTTCGCAGCGCGAGCTAGGAAGTGGGCGAATAGCGAATTCCATTCGCCATTCGCTATTCACCACTCGCCAATCTTTTCATGCCGCCTTTTTCTTGGCGCTGATCAGCTTGCGGTTGACCAGGCATTCGGCGATCTGCACCGCGTTCAAGGCGGCGCCCTTGCGCAGATTGTCCGACACGCACCACAGAACGAGGCCGTTTTCCACGGTGGGATCGGTACGGATGCGGCTGACATAGGTCGCATCCTCGCCCGCGGCCTCGTAAGGCGTGACGTAGCCGCCGGGCTCGTGCTTGTCGATCACGAGACAACCCGGCGCCTTGCGCAGGATTTCGCGCGCCTCGTCGGCTGAGATCGGATTCTCGAATTCGATGCTGACGGCTTCGGAATGGCCGACGAATACCGGAACCCGCACGCAAGTGGCGGTCAGTTTGATTTTGGGATCAAGAATCTTCTTGGTCTCCATCATCATCTTCCACTCTTCCTTGGTGTAGCCGTCCTCCATGAACACGTCGATTTCCGGCAAGACGTTGAAGGCTATGCGCTTGGGGAATTTCTTGTTGACCAGTTCGCTGCTCGTGTAGACCGCTTTGGTCTGCGAGAACAGCTCATCCATCGCCTCCTTGCCGGCGCCGGAAACCGACTGGTACGTCGAAACCACGACGCGCCTGATCACCGCCTTGTCGTGTAGCGGCTTCAGCGCGACCACGAGCTGGGCGGTCGAGCAGTTCGGATTGGCAATGATGTTCTTGTTGGCAAAAGCCGTGATCGCGTCCGCGTTGACTTCAGGCACGATCAGCGGCACGTCCGGATCCATCCGCCACGCCGACGAATTGTCGATCACGATGGCTCCGGCAGCGCCGATCTTCGGCGACCATTCCTTCGACACCGCGCCGCCCGCCGACATCAGGCAGATATCGACATCGGCGAAATCGTAGTGCTCGAGCGCTTTGACTTTCAGGGTACGGTCGCCATACGAAACTTCGACGCCCATGCTGCGGCGTGACGCGAGCGCCACCACCTCGTCAGCCGGGAATTTACGTTCGTCGAGAATGTTGAGCATCTCCCGCCCGACATTGCCGGTCGCTCCGACCAGCGCGACTTTGTAACCCATCGTTCACTCTCCGAAGAAAATTGCCTCCGCCCACCCTTCAGGGAAAGGGGAAGAGGCAGCGCTTCTATGCGAGAAAAGCTGTCAAGACAATGTGAATGCCTGCGTCAAAACCTATGTAGGAACTCATCGCCCCCTGCGACATGTTTCCAGTCGGGAATTGTTGCCGAGCAATTTCGAGCGCCGGGCATACGCGGTCTGGTCCTTATTCCATATCAAAATCATATACTTAACCAAGTTTATGGCCGAAGTGGCGGCGAGCTCCGTTCGCGGCGGCCTTTCACGGCGAGCGGCCCTGCCTCTGAAGCCGTCACTTGTCGTCGGGACAACCGGCAGCGGCACCGCCGCTTTTCGCGCGGGACTCGTGCCAAAACGCTGGTCGTCATACGCTTTTTTGACCGCGCGAGCATTATTCTGACGCAGTGTGGCCCGATTGACCTTGTGACGGCATGTCCGGCCGTTACAATGTCGATCAAACGGTGATGGCGCTCGCCTGCCCCATGAGGACCTGATGACTTTTAAAATCCAAGCTGCGAACAAGGCTGCAGTGTTGTTTGCCGCGATCGCTTTGGTTGCAGTCGGCTTCGACGCGGGTGCGCAGACGCAGCCCGCTACACCGAAGCAGACAGCAAAACGCCAGCTGGATGATCGCGGTCGGCCCTATTACGGGACCAGCGGACCGAACGTGGTGTACCAGCAGGGGCCGCACACCCGCATCTACGTCACCAGACGTTCTTGGCTTGACGCCGGCACCGAGGTCTTGCCGGGGGATCGCAAGTTCCTGGATTACGCGTTCCCGCCGGAGATCGGCTACCCGACCTTCGCGCGCGAGAACAACAACCGCCCGATCGACCGCCAGCCGCTCAACCCGCCGTCGGACGTGCCTCCGGGCCCGACGAGATTCCCGCTGTACTGAGCGACGAACCTCCAGCACCGACTTGAGGACTGTCCCAGCGAACGCTGGGACATTGCTGCCTTGTGCCGCTCAGCCGTGCCGCTTCTGCAATTCCCCAAGGATCGCCTCGCCCATCTGCGCCGTCGATACTGCGGTTGTGCCTTCCGACTTGATGTCGGCGGTGCGCAGGCCGGTCGCGAGCACCGCGGCAATCGCCGAATCTACGCTGTCGGCGAGCGCGCCCATATCGAAGGAGTAGCGCAGCGCCATCCCGAACGAGGCGATCATCGCGATCGGATTGGCGAGACCCTTGCCAGCAATATCGGGCGCCGAGCCGTGTACCGGCTCGAACAACGATTTTCGCTTTTTGGTCCTGGCGTCGATTTCGCCGAGCGAAGCTGACGGCAACATGCCGAGCGAGCCAGTCAGCATTGCCGCGATATCCGAGAGCATGTCGCCGAAAAGATTGTCGGTCACGATCACGTCGAACTGCTTCGGCCATTTCACCAGGTTCATTCCGCCGGAATCGGCGAGCTGATGTTCGAGCTGCACATCTGA
>Ga0307478_10004212_pt1 | contig 10317 bp, 8 predicted proteins | sample atmos_gasesECM4C_2_FD_203713 | JGI IMG/M metagenome (GOLD analysis project Ga0307478, IMG submission 203713) | Hardwood forest soil microbial communities from Morgan-Monroe State Forest, Indiana, United States - atmos_gasesECM4C_05 | ecosystem: Environmental > Terrestrial > Soil > Temperate...
GCCACGGACGATGCGCTCTATTCCAACTTGCGCGACGCCTCCGCGAACGTTCGCGACGCCACCGCGAAGCTCAATTCGACCCAGGGAACAGCCGGGAAAATGTTCAGCGACCCGGCCCTCTACGACAATATGACCGCCCTCACGGGCGATATGCGGCTGATGATTGATGATTTTCGGCGCAACCCGAAGAAATTCCTGCACGTCAAGCTGAGCATCTTCTAGCCGTGGCTCTGACCTACTGCGGCGCGCCCGCCGGGCCGTCTTGCGCGGCTGAAAATGTCGTCGCCATCTCGCGGATGCGGCGCAAATCGAGCTTGCCGGTGCCGAGATACGGCAGCTCTTTCACGTGAAAGAACTGGTTCGCGCGGGGCGTCCACAGATTCGGCAGGCCTGCCTGGGGCAGTTTTTCGAGCGTGGCGCTCAATTCCTCCGGCGCGAGCGTGTGCAGCACCACCAGCCGTTCGCCTTTCCGGCCGTCGGGCACTCCTGCGACGGCGAATTTCTGTTCCACCGCTTCCGCAAGTTCCTGCAGCGTATCTTCCACCTTGATGTGCGGCACCATTTCACCGCCGATTTTGCTGAACCGGCTCAGCCGGTCTGTAATTGTGAGAAAGCCGTCCTCGTCTTCCGCGACGATGTCGCCCGTTGTGTACCATCCGTCCCGCAAAACCTCCGCCGTCTTTTCCGGCTTTCCTAAATAGCCTTTCATCACGTTTGGCCCGCGCACCAGCAGCAGACCGGGCGTTCCCACAGGCAGCCGCTCGCCGGTTTCCGGGTCCACGATGCGCACGCTCACGCCCGGAAGCGGATGCCCCACGCTCCCGCGCCTCGCGCCCACCTGCCGGAATCCCGGCGCGCGGTAATCTTTTGTGTTCACGGCCACCACGGGGGCACATTCCGTGCAGCCGTAGCCTTCGAGCGGACGGATGCCGAAGCGGTCCTCGAACGACACCGACAGCCGCTCCGGCAATTTTTCAGAGCCGGCAATCACGTATTGCACGCTGCCAAAATCTTGCGGCGAACATTTTCGCAAGTAGCCTTGCAGGAACGTGGGCGTGGTCACGAGAAACGTCACACGGTAATCCCGTACCAATTCGCCCACGGCGCTGAAGTCGAGCGGGCTCGGGTGGTAGACGACGCCCACGCCCAGCGCGGCTGGAAGCCATAGCATCACCGTATAGCCGAAGGAGTGGAAAAATGGCAGGACGCCCAGCAGGCAATCCTTTCGGCCCAGCATGAACGTCTGCGCGATCTGTTCGATATTCGAGGCGATGTTGTAGTGCGTGAGCATCACACCCTTCGGATCGCCCGTGCTGCCACTTGAGAAAATCACGGTGGCAAGATCGCCCGGCGTCTTCGTCTTTCCGTCGCCGAGCGCCCGCTCGAGCCACGCTCCTGGAAGGAACCAGAGCGCGAGCGCGGCGAGTTTTTCTGCCAGGCGCGGCGCCGCGGCGGCCTCTTCGAGCAGAATGGTTTTCCCCGGCACCTGGAGCGGAATTTTCTCCAGCAGCAGTTTTGTCGTGATGACGGTCTCGATGTGGCACTGCTCGGCGCAGGATGCCAGCGTCTCGCTCGAGGACGTGTAATTCAGATTCACGGGAATTTTCCCCGCGAGTGTCGCCGCGAAATTCACGAGCGCGCCCGGAAGCGACGGCGGCAGCAGAATTCCCACCATTTCCTGCCCCGCCCACACTTGCCGCAGCCGCCGCGCCAGGAAAATCGAGCTGAGCAGCGCGCCGCCCCATTTCATTCGCGGGCGCCGTTTATCGCCCATGGCGAAACGCAGCGGCCAGCGGTGCGCCGTGCGAATCAGCTGACGATGAAGCGTCCGCAGCCGCCCCTTGTGGAGCAGATACGCGTCGGTTTGCAATTCCTGCACCGCCTCGCGCACTTCGAAGGGCGTGGCCGTCGGCGGCATCGGCTTGCCGAAACTCACGGTGACAGGGTAGGGAATCGAGCGCGGCATTTTCCACAGGAACCGCCCGCCCTCGAAGCTGAAGATGCTGCCCCATATCCCGCCGAGCGCCACGGGCACGATTGGCGCGTCCACACCCTTCACGATTCGCTCCATGCCGCGGCGGAACGGCAGCAAATTTCCGATGCGCGTGATCTCTCCCTCCGCGAAGATGCACACCACTTCGCCCGAGCGCAGCGCTTCGGTGGCTTCGCGCAGCGAATGAAGCATTTCTTTCGGATGCAGCTCAGAGGAGATGGGAATCGCGCGAATCATTTTTGCGAATGGCTTGATGAAGGGCAGGTCGTAGATGTCCTTGAACATCAGGAAGCGGATGGGTCGGTCCGTGGAAGCCATCAGCAACAGCGCGTCCACGAACGACATGTGGTTTGCGACGAGCAGCGCGCCGCCTGTCGCCGGAATGTTTTCGCGCCCGTCCACGCGGATGCGGTACACCGTGTGCGTCGCCAGCCACAGCACGAATCGCAGCAGGGAATCGGGCAGAAGGTAGACCGAATACGCCGTCGCAAGGAGGGTCAATATCGCGCCATCGAGAAAAATTCCGCGCGCCGTCTGATGCAAGCCGCTCACAAGCGCCCAATAAGCCCCCGCCGCGAGAAAGATTCCCACAAAAGAGAGCAGATTCGCAGCGGCGATCACACCTCCCTTTTGTTCGGGAGCTGGCCGATGCTGAATCAGCGCCCCCAGCGGCACAGCGAAAAATCCGCCGAAAAATCCGAGCAGCGCAAGATGGATCAGGGAGCTCAAAACCGTTTGGCCGGGGTGATAGAGGAACGCGGAGAAAATCGTCATCCCGATGGCGCCGAGCGGGATCAGTCCATATTCGATTTTTCCTCCGGAGAGATAGCCGGCTGCGAGGCTCCCTATGCCGATTCCGACGCCGATGGCGGCCTGCAAATAGCTTACATGCGCGTCGTCCACCCGCAGAATATCGTGCCCGTACAGGATGATCGTGAATTGCAGCAGCGCGGCCAGGAAAAACAGATACGTGTTGCCCAGCACGGCCCATCCCAGCACTCGATCGCCGCGAATGATTTTCATTTGCGCGCCGAAATCGCCGAGGGGGTTCCAGCGGAATTTTCTCGCGGGATTCGCCGCGGGTACGCGCGAAATGCCCAGGCTCGCCGCGAACCCGGCGCAGGTGCACGCGAGCAGCAGCAGCCCCGCCACGCCTTCGCGCCCGTGATACCGCACGGCGAGAAAGCCCGCCGCCATCGTTCCGGCAATGGATGCAAGAAACGTGCCCAGCTCGATGATCCCGTTGCCCCAGGAAAGCCGCACCTCGGGCAGCAGCTCGGGGAGCAGCCCGTATTTCGACGGTCCGAACAGCGCCGCTTCGGAGCTGATCAGAAATACACTCGCGTACTCCATCGGCAGGCTGTGCAGATAGAGCGCGGCGATCGCGAAGGCCATCACGCCAAATTCGAGCACTTTCGTGCCGATCGTCGCGCTGCGTTTGCTGTAGCGGTCGGCGAAAAAGCCGCCCGCCATGGAAAAGAAAATGAAGGGAAGCGCGAAGAGCGCGCCGACCACCGGAATCAGGCGGTCGCGCGTCGCCGGCGGCAACGCCATCGCCATAATGATGTAAATGACGAGAAATTTCAGCGCGTTGTCGTTGAACGCGGTCTGAAACTGCGTGGCGATCAGACTCCAGAAGCCGCGCCGCCACGCGTGCTTTTCCGTCGCTTCGGAACGCGTCATGGGGGCCTGCATACCTCCAGCCATATCATATGCAGTATAAAGGGGGAAGCCGCTCCCCTTTCGGAGAGCGGCTTGTGGGGGTGTGGGGGGAGATCTACCGCGAGTTACGCGGATTTTTTTATCCTGCGCCGTTGACTCCACTGAGAAACCCGCCGACGTGCCCGGTCAAAGCGACCAGCAGCACGCCCGCCGCTTCGAACCCTAGACGAGCTTTCCATGAATCCATTCGCGGTTTCTGCCGTGCTCGATACTGTGCGGTCCACACCAGCCACATCATCAGCACGGACGTAAGGCCCAGGACCATGTGCAACAGCAGGTTTCCTCGCGGCTTTTTGCCATCGAACAGCAGTTGCCACGCGAGCAGGCCGGTGGCCGCGGCCGGCACCGAGGTGATGGCGGCGACGGTAAAGTTGTAATAGGCTGCCGTCGCCAGAATCACGCTCTTCTTCCAAACCGCCAGGGCGTCGAACAACACCGCGGTGATATACAGAGCGATCGGAAAATGGATGATCACCACGTGCTGCGCGTGCTTCGCGAGTAACGCCGCTTTCAGGTCGAATGGATTCACAGTTTCCTCCGGTACTACTTCACTACGACTGCGCCCGTCATCCTCGGATGGACCGAGCAGAAGTAGCTGTAGGTCCCCGTCTTGGTGAACGTGTAGGAAAACTGTTCATCAGTGTCCAGCGCCTTCGACCGAAAAGTTGTCTTGTCGTCGCTGACCACCGTATGCGGGACGTCGTCCTTGTTGATCCACGTTACGGTCGTCCCCGGGGCCACGGTGACGCTCGACGGGGTGAAGCTGAAGTTGTCAATCGTGATCTCAACTTTGCCGGCAGCGTCGCCTGCGGCCCGTGCTGCCAGCCCCTTTTGAATCCCGGTTAAGAACACGCATCCGAGAGCAAGTGCCATTACAATTCTGAAAATCCGTGAAGTCATGGTCATGTTCCTTTTTCCTCTCTTTGAGTGGGATAGATTGCCTGCTACAAATTCATTCGCCCGGCGTCTCCTGTACGGTTCCCGACAGGGACGAGTCGATGATCCCCAGCGTGTGCCGATGGGGCAGGAAGTTCACGTCCGTGATGCCCAAAACATCGCGCAGCTTGTCCGAGGGCACCTTCATCGGCCCCGGCCCCGCTGCCTGGCCCGGCGCCGGCTGCGGGAAAGCCGTGGACATGGCCGTGTGAAACGTGATGTTTCCTTCCACTTTCTGCATCGTCTGGTGAATGTGGCCGTTCAACACCGTCACCGACCCGAATCGCTTCAGGTAGGAAAGCGCCTGCTCGCTGTCGTCGGTGCCCCAGCCCCACTGTGGATACACGGACCAAAGCGGAATGTGCGCGAACACCACGATAGGCGTGCTGCTCTTCAAATTGGCCACGTCCTTCTCGATCCATTCGAGCTGCTCGGGGCCGAGGCTTCCGAGCCCTCCGGCCTTTAGGTTCAGCACGTTGACCAAGCCGATGAAGTGCGCGCCCTTCTGATCGAAGCTGTACCAGCCGTCCCCCTGCGTGCCCTTGCCGAAGCGCTCGTGAAACATTTCGCCGTTGTCGTTGAGGACATCGTGCTCGCCGGGAACATAGTAGATTTGGTCCGTCTTGAGGCTCTTCAGCGATTCCGCCAGAGTGTCGAACTCTTCGGCCTTCGAGAGCTGCGTCAAATCACCCGTATGCAGCACAAACGACGGCGGCGTGGGCAGCGCGTTCACCTTCGCGATGGCTTCCCGCAGGGTCGCCGTCACGTCCGGGTTCGCGGCCTTGTTGAAGCCGATGTGGCTGTCGCTGATCTGCACAAAGCTCAGCTCGCCCTTGACATGACCGTACTTCCCCCGCAGGACGTCGCCCAGGGCAAAGGAGTTCAGCACCCCCCCCTGGAGTACGCACAGCGCGCCCGTGCCGGCCCAGGCCATGCACTCGAGAAAGCCGCGCCGGTCGACGCCATCCTCATTCAGGTTCTCCTTGATGTATTTCGCCATATTATTTGGTCTCCCTGTGGCGCGCTTTCATGCCGTGCCTGCCGCGCGCTTCACTGATGTTGACTGGCCCCACCCGGGGTTTATTCCCCGGCAATAAATAAATCCTGCATCGGGAATAAAACCGCTGGCATCAGAGTCTGGGAATAGGTAGGGTTGGCCCAGGAGAGATATCTTGGAGTTAGAAGTTCAACCCTCACGCTTTGAGGAAGTAGTGCTGCCTCATCTGGATGCGGCCTACAACCTCGCGCGTTGGCTGGTAAGGAACACCACGGATGCCGAGGACCTGGTGCAGGAGGCGTGCCTCCGCGCATTGAAAGGCTTTACGGGTTTTCGTGGCGGAGATAGCCGGGGCTGGCTGCTGGCGATCGTGAGAAACACTTGCTACACATGGCTCAACAAGAACCGCCGCCTCGAACCCGTCGAATTCGACGAGAAGGTCCATACGGAAGAAGTACCGGTGGCGGAACCCGAGCGAGTATTGGCGCGCAACGCGGCGCACGAAACGCTCGACAAGGCTTTGCAAGAGCTTCCCGCGGAGTTTCGCGAGGTCATCATACTGCGGGAGTTGGAGGATCTCTCCTACAAGGAGATCAGCGAAATTGCGGGCGTGCCGGTGGGAACGGTGATGTCGCGGTTGGCGCGGGCCCGCGCACGTTTGCAACTTTGCCTGGCGCCGCAGGTGGGAAAGGAGGCCTAAGATGCGCTGCGATGAAGCTCAGGAGTTGATGTCCATCTACTTGGATGGCGAACTCGACCTGATGCGCAACTTGGAGCTCGAGCGCCATATCAAGGCCTGCCCCGATTGTGAGCCCGTGCGCGAGAGCGCGCTGCAGCTCCGGTCGGCGATTCGTAAAGAGGTCCCGTACTTCCGAGCGCCCCGAAGCCTGGCCGACCGCATCCAGGGCGCCGCCCGGCAGGAATCTCGCCAAGTCGCACCCCGCCGCCCAGCCATGCCCTATTGGCAGTGGATTGGTGCGGCCGCGGCCGTTGCGCTGCTCCTGGTAACCGTCAAGTTTGGGAGAAATTGGATCGGCCCGTCTCACGATCAGCTCCTCGCGCAGGAAATCTATGATGCGCACGTGCGCTCCCTGATGGTCAGCCATCTCACCGATGTGCCTTCGACCGACCAGCACACCGTCAAGCCGTGGTTCGATGGCAAGCTCGACTTCGCTCCGCCCGTTGTGGACCTGGCGCAAGAGGGATTCCCGCTCATCGGAGGGCGCCTGGACTACCTCGATAATCATGCCGTTGCGGCGATGATCTATCACCGCAGGCTGCACTACATCAATCTCTTCGTCTGGCCCACCTCAGACACGCAGAACCGTGCCCCGGCCCTCGCTGTCCACGAAGGCTACAACATCGTTCATTGGACCCAAGGCGGGATGGAATTTTGGGCTATCTCGGATGTTGCCGCTGGGGATATGCAGACCTTCGCCGGCCTATTGCGAAAATAACGCGAAAATAATTTGTCGCGCCGGGTGTGTTGTTATGCGCGGACGTGCGCGGCCGCTGTGACAGGCAAGGGCGTTTCGCGCTTGTGATATTTCGTGGCCACGTAATCGTTGAGCAGCGTCTGAAACGCAAGGGACAGCTCGTCGTATGTCCCTTCGAGCGTCGTGAATTTTTGCCCGTCAATATACACGGGGCATCGCGGCGCTTCGCCCGTGCCCGGCAGACTGATCCCGATGTTCGCGGCCTTCGATTCCCCCGGCCCGTTGACGATGCAGCCCATCACCGCCAGTTTCAATTCCTCGACGCCTTCGTACTCGCGCTTCCATTCCGGCATTTTGTCCCGGATATAGCCCTGGACGCTCTCGGCCAGCTCCTGGAACGTTGTGCTCGTCGTGCGCCCGCAGCCGGGACACGCTGTAACGCTCGGCGCGAACGTCCGCAGCCCCAGCGATTGCAGCAGCTCGCACGCCGCATACACTTCCTCGCGGCGGTCTCCGCCGGGGCGCGGCGTCAGCGAAACGCGAACCGTGTCCCCAATCCCTTCGCTCAGTAGGATTCCCATCGATGCCGCGGACCACACCAACCCCTTCGCGCCCATCCCCGCTTCGGTCAATCCCAGGTGCAGCGGCTGTTCCGTCCGCCGCGCGAGTGCGCGATAGATTTCGATCAGGTCATGCGGACGCGATACCTTGCACGAAATGATGATCTGATCTCTCCGCAGCCCCGATTCGAGCGCCAGCTCGGTGGATTCGAGCGCTGAAAGCACCATGCACTCGTTGATGATTTCCTCGGAGGATTTTCCGAGGTCCTTGTCCGTGTTCTCCTGCATCTTGCGCATCACCAACTCTTGATTGAGCGAGCCGCCATTCACGCCGATGCGTACCGGCTTGCCGTTGTCGCGCGCCACTTTGCAGATGGTTGAAAACTGTTCGTCGCGCCGCTGCCCATGCCCCACGTTGCCGGGATTGATGCGGTACTTGTCGAGCGCGCGGGCGCAATCGGGATACTTCGTCAGCAGCACGTGGCCGTTGTAATGGAAGTCGCCGATTATGGGAACGTCGCAGCCCGCGTCCGCGAGGCGCTTCTTGATCTCCGGCACCTCGGCCGCTGCTTCAGGCACGTTCACCGTGATGCGCACCAGCTCCGACCCCGCCTGCGCGAGTTCCAGGCACTGCTGCGCCGTCCCCCGGGCATCGGCCGTGTCCGTGTTGGTCATGGACTGCACCACCACGGGCGCGCCCCCGCCCACCTGGACCTTGCCCACCATCACGCCAACCGTCTTGTGCCGCTTTTGCGTCATCGCGTCTCTCGATCGACTATTGTAGCGAATTCCGCCGCCCTCTGGCGATTTGTTCTTGCCGTTCGGGTTCAAATGTAGCGCTGGGGCCTCACAGTTTGCTGAAAAAACGGCGAGGACTTGCGGGCGAACTAAAACTCTTCGCGGTGGGGGAGGACGACAGACTTGCCGCTGCGCGGCGGAGGCACAACCGCCGCCATCTTTCGGATCATGGCTAGGACGAGCTTCTTGTCGTCATCGGACAACGTCGTCGAATATCTCTTTATCTCCGCAAGAAACCGTATCTCTTCGTCGGAAAGCTCGCCGAGTATCTTGCGGGTTTCGCGGTCCTGCGGGCTGTCTGTCCCGGGGAAGAAATCGGCCAGGCTCACTTCCATGGCCTCGGCAATCTTCGCCAGTGTTTCAAGCGAAGGGACCGTGTGCCCGTTCTCGACGCGCGACAGGTAACAGCGCAGCAGCCCCGTGCGGCGTTCGATGTCGCCCTGCGAGAGTCCCCGGTCGCTCCGGTAGTTCCGGATGACCTCGCCGATGTTCACTTTGGGCTTTTCTTTGGGCACCGTATCGTTTCCTACAACAGGCGGTATCTTACGAATTACCCCTACTGCGTGCAACATGAATTTACACGGTGTTCCTGAGAGGCAACACAGGGGGCGACCGGGGCCGGTCCGCTGAGGCGAATGCTCTCGGTCCTAGCTGGCAGGCTGCGTGACGGAGCTTTGCTCGGGGGACACGCTTTGCCGCTTGCCAGCGCGCCAGTGCGCCCGGAACGCCTCCGGATGAATTTCCGCGCCACCTTGAGAGGAACCCAGTGTTATTTCCATCGTGGCTGCGCCTAGACACAGCCGCCTACAACTCCCTCATACGTACACTGATGCCGCCGCAGCCTCCATGCGTATATTCCGCAGGGCTTCCAAAATTGTTACACCCGAATGCCCCTTCCCTTCGTCGGTTCCAGTCAAGGACTCACCTCAAATACTCGATGCCTCGAGCGCTTCTTGCGTTCTGAAGGTCACATTATTAACCAATATAGTATCATTCTACTCTAATAAATAGCCATCCCGCTTGCCTCGAAATCTTCTGCTCCTGCTTCGCCCGGTGAGCAGGGGGAACCCAGGTCCTCCAGACGTTACCTGCGCGCCTAGCGTGCGCACTGCAAAGGGGGTCACCCCCAACACTGAGGAGGAAAAAATGAAAGACGCAACACGCACCTTGGTATTGTTCCTTGCCTTGGTAGTCCCAACCGTTCCGACGTTCGCGCGTCAGGCCCACCCTTGGCCGCCCCACACCCCGACATACGCTCGCCAAGCACATCCTTGGCCGCCCCACGCCCCCACGTTCGCGCGTCAGGCCCACCCTTGGCCGCCCCACGCTCCGACATACGCTCGCCAAGCGCATCCCTGGCCACCCCACGCCCCCACGTTCGCGCGTCAGGCTCACCCTTGGCCGCCACGTAACCCCCTCGGTTAAGGGATCGCTTCCATCCCGTGCGGCTTTCATAGGGGCGGGTTGCGGACCTGCCCCTAGTCATTTTTGGTGTCACCTTTTTATCTTCTGTGCTAGTATCCACCCATCTAATAGGCGAAGAACTCGATGCTATCCCTTCTCCTCTGGCGAGTTGGCATCCTTCTGGAAGGGCTGCTCCTGCTCCGGGGCTTCCGGGGCAAGACGCTCGCAAAATACCCCTTTTTCTTTGCTTACATTGCCTTCGCGCTAGCCGATGATGTTCTGGGGTATATGCAGTATTGGTTTGCGGGGTGGGGATCCTATGCGAAATGGTTCTGGGTTGGAGAATTCCTCGCGCTGATCGTGGGATGTGGCATCATTCTCGAAATTTTTCGGTGCGTGCTGTCTCCCTATCCGGGAGCCGAAAGATTCGCGAGAATTGCGGGATTCATTGTTTTTGTAGCGATCGCCGGG
>Ga0307478_10004214_pt1 | contig 10315 bp, 7 predicted proteins | sample atmos_gasesECM4C_2_FD_203713 | JGI IMG/M metagenome (GOLD analysis project Ga0307478, IMG submission 203713) | Hardwood forest soil microbial communities from Morgan-Monroe State Forest, Indiana, United States - atmos_gasesECM4C_05 | ecosystem: Environmental > Terrestrial > Soil > Temperate...
TCTCGGCCGCGTGGGCTTCCTTACGTCTGGACTCCGTGCGCTGTTTGCTTTCCCCGAAACTCTCCTGAAGAATCCGTTCCGGATTTATCCCCAGCCTCAAGAGAATCTGTTGTGCGGTGCTCATGAATCCCTCGGGACCACAGAGAAAGTAAGAGGGTGAGTCGAGATTAATCACGTGCAGGGATACGAATTCCCCAGTAAGGCGGCCGCTATACCCCTTCCAGGTCGGGTCTGGTCTCGACAGACACACTTCATAGTTGAAATTCACCAGAGAGCTTTCAAGTCTGGCGAGTTCCTTCTGGAAGATTATGTCCTCAGCGGTGCGCACACAATATAAGAGAGTGATGGGTGTGGCCAGTTTAAGATCGTCGATATAGCGCAGCATCGAAATCATGGGTGTGATCCCGCTTCCGGCCGCAATGAGAACTATGCTTTTGTGGAGTTTTTCGTCAAAGTAGAATTGGCCGTAAGGTCCGCTTGCTTCCACCCTGAGACCCGGCCTAGCCCGCTCATTAAGAAAAATGGACACGCATCCATTTTCCATGCGCTTGGGCGTGATCTCTACATACTCCTTGCGGATCGGCGAGGAGGAAATGGTATAAGACCGCGTGACTCGTTGGCCGTCAATTGTCCATTGGAACGTCAGAAACTGCCCCGGCCTTCCAGAAAAACGTCTTTCCTTTGGGACCTGGAAGCGTAGCGTCTTTGTATCGTGCGTTTGCTGCTCGGTCTGCGCCAATAGAAGATTCATGGGGCCCTTCGCGTTTTTGCGGTCAGTTAGTGCAGTTGTCGGAGCGGGAATCTGCGGAACACGCGATGGCTCCGTGGGAACATGCGACTGGTTCCTCTTGTTAAACACCAAGGCGCACTGGATCAGGCACACGGTGACAACCAAGCCGGTCGCCAGTCTCAGCCCGAAGCTTCCTGGTCTCGCCGAACGAAGAACCTCAGAGAAGGCTGGTATGGACACCAGCACGAACGAGATTACGAAAATCGCCATTCCTAGTGCCTTGACCGTCGAATGGTTCTGCTTGTAGCGGCGTGCAATCAATATTTTCAGCAGAAGCAGCGGCACGAGGGAAAGAACAAGCACAATGTGGAAAACCAGGTGCACAGGCAGATGGCTTGTCATCCCCAAACCGGCTAGCCTCTGACTCATCCGGTACGCCATGAAGCACAACAGAATCACAAACAAATATCCGCCCACCCGGTGAACCGCGATCAAGCGGGCCCGCGTCATCCCGTTGGGCGACGGCTGTAAGGCCTCCAGCATCACCACCACGTTGGTGGCGGCCAGTGTGACGAAAGCAACCGCGGCCACAATATCGAAAATATTCGACATAGGTTTTCGAGTTTCGCCTTAGTCCAAAAGCATTGCTGCTGACTAGGGCCAGTACCGCTCCCGTCATACCAGTAACCCAAGTGAATAGAACTGACACGGCGGCAAAATATTCCCTCGGACTATCAGGCTTATAGTGGTGCCCTAGGCACGCACCAACGCGCTTTGGGGGGAGTGGCGAGCGCACAAATGCGGCAGGATGAAAGAATAGAAACGGCTCAAGCGACTCAGGAGTGGCCGAGCTTGTGCCCGCGCGCGCTGGCAGGACGGTTAAGGCACAAATTTATAGCCCATGCCATGTATTGTAAGAAAGTGTGCCGGATCCGATGGATTGCTTTCCAATTTCTGTCGTAGCTTCAGGATGTGGTTATCCACGGTTCTGGTATTGGGATAGTTCTGGTAGCCCCAGACCCCATTCAGGAGTTCATCTCGAGAGAGGACTCGCTGAGCATTTCTTGTCATGAACTCCAGGGTTTTAAATTCTTTTGCAGTCAGCGGAACCCTCTCACCGGAACGGCTTACGTCCATGCTCGAAAAATCCACCACCACGTCTTCAAAAGCATAGAACGCTTCACGACTGTGCCGGGCCGCCCGCCTCATTAGCGCCCGCAGACGCGCGACAAGTTCTCTTGGACTGAACGGTATCATTACATAATCGTCGGCGCCCATTTCCAGGAGAAGGACTTTGTCCGCCACATCTGGGCTCGCGCTAAGAATTACGAGCGGCAGGCCAGGAATCAAATTCGCAATTTTCTTGCAGAAATCACATCCCGAAGATCCGGGGTGCCGTAGATCAACAATCACTGCGGAAGGCGGTCTTTGGCCAATCACATCCAAACCGGCCACCTCATCCGGGACGACATCGACCTCATATCCTTCCGAAGAGAAAAGTCGTTTCAGAATCTTCTGCAAACTATGATCTCCCTCGATGATCAAAATCCGATCCATTGTGGCCGTCCGCAGTTCGAGCTTCGGAAACTTCAAGATTGCTGCCGAGGAAGTGGTTGCCATGATCTTTCCTCTTTTCGTAGGATCGTTGCTTGATTCGCACCTCAGGTGTGACAGCGCTGCTTCATCGAGTATTTCTTCTCTCTTGCGAAGCGTTCTTGTTATCAATCGTCAGACCTTTCTGCACTAAGCAAGCTGCTGCGCGGTAATCATGCAACCCTCAATTCTGGATGCCTTGCGCCAGTCCTGTACCCTTCTCGATTTGATCGGAGAGGTGTCTAGAAAACGGTTTTCGCGGAGTGGCACGGAGCGACTCTCGAACCAGCTTGCGGGCTCTGGCCAACCGTGACATAACGGTTCCCATCGGAATCGACAATATTTCCGCGATCTCCCGGTAAGAGACATCTTTAACGTCGCACAGCAAAATTACCTCGCGAAAGACGACTGGTAGTTGCTCGATGGCGCCCCGAACTGCATCATTGCTGGAACGCTCGATCAACATTGACTCAGGAGTGGACGAAGTTGAGGGCAATACGGGGAGTTCCTCCTCCGAGTCCATCGCAAAGGTCACGCGCCGCTCAAGTTTTGTGCGCGAAGTCAGGAAGGTGTTCCTCAGGATTTGAAATATCCAGGCCCGGAAATTGCTGCCGGGCTGAAACGATGCGAAACTGCGTAAGGCCTTTAGATAGGTCTCTTGCACGAGATCTTCGGCGTCGGTCTCATTCCGCGCGAGCCAGCCCGCAAAGTTGTAAAGGGAGTCGAACAAAGGCATGGCCAACTCTTCGAATCCTGCCAACCGTTGATCGTCCTGCGAGGATGAAGCCCCGAATCCGACCATCTGTTGCAGCCGAGATCCAATACTCTCCATTTTGTTCCTCCCGAATCGTTGCGACCAAGTTCGAGCTGCTAACGCCACGTATTGCGTGACAATCTGACGCGCCAGGCGCCTGCCGTCAATTAACTGCGGATTCTTTCGGCGTATCCAACGCATTACCTGTTAAGTAATTGCTGGCCAATGAGTTAGCTCCGCGTATATCCTGAACGCGAGAGTCTGAGCGAAGTGCTAGACTTCCTTGCTAAGCCCAAGCCACTATGGAACAATCGCGATCCACTTCCGTTGTGCGATTCGGAACCTACGAGGTTTCTCTCCAGTCGGGCGAAGTGCGCAAGGCGGGTTTGAGAATCAGAGTCCAGCAGCAGCCGCTGAAACTGCTGGAGATCTTGCTGGAACGTCCCGGGGAAGTCGTTACCCGTGAGGAGTTGCGCAGCCGAGTCTGGCCGAGCGAGAGTTTCGGTGATTTCGACCAGGCTCTCAATATTGCTATTGGGAAGCTGCGGGGTGCCCTTGGGGACTCGGCTGAAAATCCACGATTCATCGAGACTCTTCCCAAGCGCGGTTATCGCTTTATCGCGGACGTGTCGGTTGGTGGCGCAGACGTCTCCCCAAAAAGGCCGGAATCTACGCCTGAAGATCAGCCGACCTCAAAGCTTGGGCATCAGCTCCAAGACGCCGGGTTGACCGCTGCGTCCGCTGCGCCCAAGAGTCGGCTGCGGCCGACTCGTCCGTTCATCATCGCCCTAGCGATCGTCCTGAGTTTTTCGCTCCTCGCCGTCTGGCTATTGCGTGCACCCAGTCGTGCGCCCACTGGCATTCGATCGTTAGCGGTGCTTCCACTCGAGAATCTTTCCGGCGACGCTTCACAGAACTACTTCGCTGACGGCATGACGGACGAGTTGATCACCGACCTGGCGCAGATCAGCGCTTTGCGGGTGATTTCCCGCACCTCCGTAATGGTGTACAAAGGAGCGCGCAAGCCTCTGCCGCAGATCGCTCGTGAGCTGAACGTGGATGCGGTGGTGGAAGGCACAGTGCTCCGCTCCGGCGACCAGGTCCGTATCACGGCGCAGTTGATCGAAGCCTCTACCGACAAGCACTTATGGTCCCAGAGCTATGAGGGTGAGTTGCGTGACACCCTGGCGCTTCAGAACAGGGTGGCTAGAGCCATTGCAGATCAAATTCGGATCAATTTGACTCCGCAGGAACAAGCCGCCCTGAAAAACGTAAAGGTAGTTAATCCGGAAGCTTACGAGTCCTATCTCAAAGGGCGTTACTTCTGGAATAAGCGGACCGCAGATAGTTTGAAGGCTGCTCGGGCCTATTTCGCGCAGGCAATTGAAGAAGGCCCGAAATATGCTCAAGCTTATTCAGGCTTAGCCGACACCTATGCTTTGCTGGGAGACTGGCAGTATGCAGTGATGCCCCCCAGGGAAGCATTCCCCAAAGCGAAGGCGGCGGCGATCAAAGCTCTGGAATTAGACAGCACGCTGGGCGAAGCCCACAACTCGCTAGCCTTTGTCTTGGATGGGTTCGACTGGGATTTTAACTCTGCCGGGAAGGAATTCCGGCGCGCCATTGAACTCAACCCAGGCTACGCAACGGCTCATCATTGGTACGCTTGGCACTTGAGTCTATTGGGTCGGTACGATGAGGCTATTGCGGAAATGAGAAAAGCGGAAAACCTTGATCCGCTATCTCTTATCATTAACGCCGATCTGGCAGAGCTCCTTGTCATTGCCCACTCGTATGACGAATCCATACGACAAAGCCGCAAGACGATCGAAATGGATCCTAATTTTGCTCTGGCACATAATCAACTCGCCCAGGCATACCTTCAAAAACACATGTACGATGAAGCGGTCGCAGAACTGCAAACAGCGGTCCACCTGTCTGGGAGTAGCCCGACGTGCATTGCTAATCTGGCTCGCGCCTATGTCGTATCCGGCAAGAGGAGCGAAGCGGTAAAGCTGCTGGGTGACCTGAAGAAGAGCTCCACCCCTGGTCACTCGAATGCTTCGGAAATTGCTGTAGTCTATGCGTCTCTCGGAGATGGGAATCAAGCCATGAATTGGCTCGAAAAAGGCTACGAAGAGCGATTTAACCCGGGCGTCCTGCTGCGGCCGGGCTTCGATCCTCTCCGCTCGGATCCGCGATTCCATGACCTTGTACGCCGCATTGGCCTACCCGGATGAGGTCTCTGTTCCCTGTGCGCTGCCACGACCACCCCGAGCGCGAATCGGGCTCGACCAAGGGCAAGGCGCGACGCGCGCGTTCGTGAGTGTGCGCGAGTGGCGAAAATCGGGCAAATGCGAGAGTTCCGGTTAAGGCTTGAGCGCAAGTCCTGAAACATCTGCGTATGAAATTCAGTGCACAGCTCCTCCCCTGCTAGACTGACGCCGTGCGCCGCCTCATCGTCAATGCTGATGATTTCGGATTCACTGCGGGCGTGAATCGCGCCATCGTCGAAACCTACAAGCATGGGATCGTGACGTCCACCACGCTGATGGCCAACGGACGTGCGTTCGAAAATGCTGTGGTTTTGGCGAAGACTGTCCCTGGTCTCGCAGTGGGCTGCCATGTCGTATTGATTGACGGCGAACCGGTTCTTGATGCAGAGCAGCTGCCTTCCATTACTTGTACTGCGACAAATTCGAGCGGCATAGGATTTCGAAACAACCTGAAGTCTTTTGCAGTGCGGGCACTTGCGCGGCGGATGGATGCGGGGGAAATCGAAAGGGAAACCAGTGCGCAGATTCGCAAACTCCAATCCGCGGGCCTAAACGTTTCTCATGTCGATACTCACAAGCACACGCACTTGTTTCCCCAAGTGCTACGGCCTCTATTGCAGGCCGCGCGTGCCTGCGGTGTGCGCGCCGTTCGCAATCCCTTTGGTCCGAGCAAGCCACTTCGATCCAGCGAGTTGTTGAGGCGCCCCGGCCTGTGGACGCGCTATGCGGAAGTGAAAATCCTGCGCACCCTTGCCACCACGTTCCGCGACGCTGCCCACCGCTTTGGCGTAATAACACCTGACGGGACCCTCGGCATTGTCGTAACTGGCGCGCTGGATGAACAACTATTCCGCGCCATCGCTGACGTCATCCCAGAAGGTACGTGGGAATTCGTCTGCCACCCCGGCTATAACGATGACGACCTGAAGCGGGCGGATACTCGACTGCGTGAATCGCGGGAGACCGAGCTCCGCGTCCTGACCATGCCTGAGGCTCGCGAGTTGCTGTCGAGCCAAGGGATTGCCTTGATTTCTTACCGTGAGTTACTTGCGACGGGAACTAATCCATAGACCGTTCCCTTGCAATTAGAAGACACGCCCTCCGTCGTAAAACTTTCGTAACCTTAGAGAAAACTTCCGGTAGGGTTATGATTGCGTTAGATTTCACTCAGAAGATTCCGGCTGGGGGCCTTTATTATGTCTGCCTCGGGCGCAGCACCGCGTGCCATCTTGGAAGTCCGCCTTCGCGTCTGGGGCATGGGCGCTGATAACCAGCCTTTTCACCAGAATGCCATCGCACAGAATGTCAGCAAAACCGGGGCCTGCATTTGCGGTTTCGAGCATCAAGTAAAGGTGGGCGACATCATCGGCGTCCAATACGAAACAAAGAAAGCCCGCTGCAAAGTAATCTGGGTGATGGAAGCTGGAGGATTAAAAAAAGTTCAGGTGGGAGTTCAACTGGTGGCAGACCAGGAGTGCCCCTGGCTCTCCCAACTGCCCGAAGAAATGCGGTCCCATCTCCCGCCCAGCGTTCCCGCCAATCGTAGAAAATTTCAACGGCATAAAATCTCATTCCCTGTCGAACTTCGCGACGAGCGCGTGAATACACCCATGCGGGTAAATGCCACCGACGTCAGCGGAAACGGCTGTTACATTGAGACCGTTATGCCATTTGCTGTTTCTACGTTACTGCGGATCGACTTCTGGATCGACCAGGAGCGCGTTTCAGGCTCCGCCGCGGTTCGAACGCGCGATCCCGGCGTGGGCATGGGAATCGAATTCACGGGTCTCAAGGAAGAATTAAAGCAAGCTCTTCAGGGCCACCTGGACAAGTTGGACCCCGGTATTTCCGTACAAAAACAAAAGTCCTCGGAGTAGTCTCCCGCCAAACAATACAGCGTCAAACTGTTCGCTGCGCGGCCCAAATTGTCCGCGCCCTGTAGAATCTGCATCGTCCACGGTTTCCGGCCATCGAATTACAGAACCTTGCAGAAATCCCCGAAAAGGGTGGAGTTTGCGGAATGAGAATTGGGATCACATGTTATCCCACCTACGGCGGCAGCGGCGTGGTAGCAACGGAACTCGGCCTGGAATTGGCGCAGCGCGGGCACGAGATTCATTTCATTTCCTACGCGCAACCCATTCGCCTGCGCGGGCAGGAACACAACATTCATTACCACGAAGTTGAAGTATCGCGGTATCCGCTGTTCGATTATCCCCCGTACGATCTCGCTCTGGCCACACGCATGGCCGAGGTGGCACAGCTATACGATCTCGATCTGCTGCACGTGCATTATGCGATTCCACACTCCGTGAGTGCTTTGCTGGCTCGTCAGATGTTGGCCGATGGTCCGCGCCGGCGCCGCCTGCCTTTCGTGACCACTCTGCACGGCACCGACATCACACTGGTGGGTCTTGACCGTTCCTATTTGCCCATCACGCGCTACTCGATTGATCAGAGCGACGGTGTCACCGCCATTTCTAACTACCTGCGCGACCGCACCATGCGGGTTTTTGACGTGAAGAAAGAGATTGAAGTTATCTACAACTCTGTAAATTGCGACGTGTACACGAAAATCCAGAACCCTGAAAAACTTCGCGCCGAGTACGCGCCTGACGGCGAGAAGTTGCTCGTCCATCTTTCCAACTTTCGTCCCGTAAAACGTCTTTCCGATGTGATCGAGATTTTCGACCGCGTGCGAAAGCAAATCCCTTCGAAGTTGTTGCTGATCGGTGACGGCCCCGACCGTTCTGTCGCGGAATGGCTGGCGGTGCAAAAAGGAATCCACGAGGACGTGCTTTTCCTCGGCAAGCAGGATCAGGTGCAAGAGAAGCTGGGAATCGCCGATATTCTTCTGATGCCGAGTGAATTGGAATCGTTTGGTCTGGCCGCGCTGGAAGCTATGGCATGTGAAGTAGTACCTATTGCAACCCGCACCGGCGGTGTTCCTGAGGTCATCGAAGATGGAGTCAGCGGCTACCTGACCGACGTCGGCGACGTGGATACTATGGCGCGCCACGCCATCGAACTTCTGAATGACGAAAGCCGACTGCGAGTCATGGGGAAGGCAGCGCGGGCGGTAGCACAGTCCCGTTTCTGTGCCAGCAGGATTGTTCCGCAATACGAGGATTTTTACCGGCGGGTGGTAGAACGCTCTTCGTAGAAGGCTTCCGGAATCGCACCCATGGCCTGCAACAGCGGCAACCGAATGCGCACCAGCGTTCCCTTCTCTTCTCCGCTATCGATCGTCATACGCGCGGCATCTCCGTATAACACCTGGAGTCGTTCGGAAATGTTAGCCATGCCAATGCCGGCTCCGCGGGTACTCCCCGGCTGCGTGGCCGCCATCCCCACGCCATCGTCTTCCACTTCAATGACTAAAAGTGAGTCGGACAAGCGGCTCCGCAAATAGATGCTGCCGCCTTCCACCATGGATGAAAGTCCGTGCTTAATTGAGTTCTCCACCAGCGGCTGCAAGAGCATGCTCGGAACCATCACGTCGAGCGAAGCCGGATCGAGTTCCTTTACGACCTGCAGTTTATCGCGCCCGAAGCGGACTACTTCGATGTCGAGATAGTTGTCGATGAATTCCACTTCCTCGCGCAGGGGGACGAAAGATTCCGTGCTGTTGAGCAACCGCCGCAGAATGGTCGCCAGTTTGGAAATCACTTCCCGCGCCGTATCCGGATCGAAGCGCACCAGAGAAGAAATTGAGTTCAATGTGTTGAAGAGGAAATGCGGATTGATCTGATTCTGCAGCGCCTCCATGCGTGCGTGCAACAGCAAGCGCTCCTGCTCTTCCAGTTTGATCTGAATACGCACGCTGTTGAAGATCTTGAGCTCAATTCCGATGGCCATGGCGGACGCGGCATAAATGGCCGCTTCGACCCATAGGTTGCTGCTGTCCAGGCTAAAAATAGAACTCGGAAAATATCGCGCCAACTGGCTTTCGACAAAACGCAGTCCAATGATGGTAGTGAAAAACATGATCTGCCAGTCGAACAGACGTGGCGTTGGTAGATTGCGTCGGATCAGCCGGTAAATACTCAAATCGATGAATGGAGAAAAGGACCAGATGTCATCCTTGTCCAGCGCCATTGTGCGGAGTTGGCCGGCAATGAAGCCGCAGAGTGCACCAAAAGGAAGTGCTGCCCACTCCCCATATATCACCGCGGGTATCGACATGAGCGCGCCTCCCAACACGCCCGCCCACCGTCCGCCGATTGCACCTAGCAAGAGAGCAGTCTCGAAGGTCAAATCTCCAGCGAGAAAACTCTTGACCGAAAGTCGAATCCAGACTCCAATCGTGATCGGCAATGCCATGGCCAAAACCAGGTAAACTTTCTGCCGAAACACGCGCTCTTCGCGGAACAACAGCGATTTGAATTCCTTGGAGCGCACCAAACTGCTGGACACGGCCGCCGCCACGCCCAGCTTCAGCACGAGTTGGATAAGAATGAGCCGCGGTTCCATGGAATTCGGGTGCCGACAATTGCCCGTGAGAAAACTGTAGCACGAAGCGGAGGGACAGACTTCCTCACGAGATGACCATCCTATGCTCAATATCCTTTCTGCTTGTCGACCACGAAAAGTAGCGGCACACCGCCCAAATACCGCCGAAGATTTTTCGAGAACAACTCGTAGTGGCGTTGCCAGAGCTTCTCCGTGAGCCCGGCGGTGTGCGGCGTGACCAGGAGATTTTCGAGCGGCCACAGTGGCGACTCGGGCGGCAGCGGTTCCTGTTCGAAGACATCCAGCGCCGCGCCCGCGATCCGACGATTACGTAGCGCATCGGCAAGCGCGGCCTCATCCACTTGAGGACCTCGGCCGACATTGATCAAATACGCGTCCCGCCGCATCGCGGCCAGACGATTCGCATTAATCAGTCCGCGCGTTGCTTCCGTGAGCGGCGCTGCCATTACCACATAATCCGACTGCGGCAGAACGTCATCTATCTGCGCC
>Ga0307478_10004215_pt1 | contig 10312 bp, 4 predicted proteins | sample atmos_gasesECM4C_2_FD_203713 | JGI IMG/M metagenome (GOLD analysis project Ga0307478, IMG submission 203713) | Hardwood forest soil microbial communities from Morgan-Monroe State Forest, Indiana, United States - atmos_gasesECM4C_05 | ecosystem: Environmental > Terrestrial > Soil > Temperate...
ACCGGCGGCCGAATTCTTGGACGCGTCGCCGATCCGAGCGGCGCGGTGTTGGGCAACGTGAAGGTCACAGCTATTAATGAAGCCACAGGAATCGCCAGAGACGCGCAGAGCAACGATAGCGGGGACTACGTATTCCCCGATCTTCCAGTCGGAACTTACACCCTCAGTTTCGAGTTGACGGGATTTAAGAAAGATATTCGCAAGAATGTTTCGCTCGACGTCAACCAGATCATCACGCTCAACACGACCATGCAACTGGGCGCAGCGCAGGAAGTGGTCGATGTCACGTCCGAAGCGCCGCTGGTGGATACCACCAGCACGCAACTCGGCGCGGTAGTGAACAACCGCTCGGTGAACGAACTCCCGCTGAACGCCCGCGATACTTATCAGTTCTTGCAGTTGCAGCCCGGAGTGCAGTCGCAGCTGGGCTCCAGCGGCAGCACATTCTACGGCAGTGGCGACGCAGGGGCCGTTTCGGTGAACGGGGGACGCGGCCGTGCTAACAACTTCAGCGTCAACGGCGGCGATGCCAACGACCAATTCGCCAACTTGCCGACCATCCAGCCGACTCCGGATGCGATTGACGAGTTTCGCGTGATCAGCAACACCTTCGATGCGGAATACGGCCGCAACTCCGGCGCGGTGGTCAACGTCATTACAAAATCGGGAACCAACCAGTGGCACGGCGATGTCTACGAATATTTCCGCAATACTGTTTTGAACGCGCAGGGATATTTCAATACGGTTAAGCCGCAGGAAAATCAGAATCAATTTGGAGGAACGTTTGGCGGTCCGATCATAAAAGATCGCACTTTCTTTTTCGTGTCGTATGAAGGGCGCAGGGTGCGGCAGGGTATTTCGGGGCAAACGGTGATTGTTCCAACGCCACAAGAGAGAACGGGAGACTTTTCTAGTGGAGCGCCCTTCTCAGGCGGAATTTCCGACCAGTTTGCGGCGCAGGCGCTCGACGGCCGTCCCGGTTGCGACACAGCCCTGGGCCTTGCGCAAGGCGCAATCAACAATGCATATGTGAGCGGCGGCTTTAGTAGCGCGAATCCGTTGCCGTGGTCCAACGTCTTTCCTGCAAATGTAATCCCGACCAATTGTCAGGACCCGGTCGCCATCGATATGCTCCGCTTCGTTCCCGGGGCGAATCGTGCTGGCGGCCTTTATCAGGCTGTACCGGTGAGCGCCGATACTCAGAACCAATTCACGATCCGGCTGGACCACCACATTAACGCGCGGCAGAATTTCAGCTTCTACTATTACTTCACGAACGATACGAATTTTGCTCCCTTCTACGATTTCCAAGCCTCCGGCGCGAACATTCCGGGATTCGGGGCCAATGTCGGTTCTCGCTATCAACAGTTCAACCCCAGCCACACCTGGACAATTTCCAATTCGCTGATCAATGAAGCGCGGTTTACTTATATGCGGGAAGGCCAGTTGACCTTCCAGCATCCGCAAAGCACAAATCTAGTCCAGGACTCCTGCTCGTCCGCTGCGGCCCAGGCGGTTTGCTTCAACGGCATGTCGGACTCAAGCGTGGGGCCGAACTCCATCCAGGGGCAATTAGGAACCAGCCCGCAGTATGGAATCACGACTGGTTTGCCTGCTAATCGCCAGGGCGTTCCGTTTATCGGTATAGGTGGCGGTTTCGCGATTGGCAACGGGTGGGAGGGCGAGCTGCCGCAAGTTGGGAATTCGTATATGGCGACCGACAGCCTGACCTGGGTCAAACGAAACCACACCATGAAGTTTGGCGCCGATGTGCGCCGGGCGCAGTTTGATCAGACTCTCTATTACAACGTCAGCGGCCAGTTTACTTTCAACAGTACGACGGAAAATTCCGTACTCTACACGAATTCCCAAGGGGCGGGTGATAATTATCCCGGCTACTTGCTGGGCCTGGACGACAGCTACACCCAGGGGTCGGCGCAGCGCGAAGACATACGCAACACTGGCGTCTACGTTTTTGCTCAGGACAGTTGGAAGATCAAACCCTCGCTCACCATGAACTACGGATTCCGCTGGGAGTTGGATACGCCACTGGCCGATGCCCTTCACCACGTTCAGACGTTCCGCCCAGGTCAGAACTCAACGGTCTATCCTTGTGTGTTGAGCCCTGCTGAACAGGCTAGTCTCGGGGCTAGCACCTGCGCCGCGGCGGGTGTTCAGCCCACTGGGCTGGTTGTTCCTGGAGACAGTGGCGTCTCTGCGGGACTCACGCAGACCTATTACAAAGCCTTCGCGCCGCGCATCGGACTGGCCTACAGCCCCAATCCCAAGACCACAATCCGAGGCGGTTGGGGCCTGTTCTACAATCCCATGGAGCAACTAGTCCTCGAACAGTTTGGGGCCGAACCGCCCTTCGGCGGCAGTACATTCCTGCCATCGACGTTCCTGAATACTCCTTTCATCTCGCAAACTGGCACCGTAAGTCCGAACCCGTTCAACGGAATACTCAGCCCCAAGCCCGGAACTCCGCAGGATTGGTCTTCCTTCCGTCCCATGTTGCTGTACGGCGATTTCCAGCCGCACATGCGTACGCAATATACGGCTCAGTACAACCTGAATTTCCAACGGGAACTGGCCCGAAATGTGGTGGCGCAGTTGGGCTACGTCGGATCGCAGGGGCATAGGCTCTTGGCCTCGCACGACATCAATCCGGCGAATCCGCAGACCTGTCTTGACATCATGACATTGGCGGCAAACAACGCCGCCAATGTACAGTCGTACGGTTCGCCAGGGAATTGTGGACCCTTCCTTGAGGACAATCAATTCACGGTCACGCTTCCTTCGAATGTTGCGACCGTCTTACCCGGTGGATTTCATCTGCCCACCGGAGGTACGGTTCAGACTCCAGGGCAGTCGCTGTACATGGTCGGTCTGCGGCCCTATTCGACGCCGACTTGCAATCCGCTCACGGGAGGCCCCGGTAACGGATGCCCGGCTGATGGTGTTCCCGTCTTTACTAACATCTTCGCCGAAGATACTATCGCCGCGTCCGCGTACAACTCGTTGCAGGCCAGTCTGGAAAAGCGTTTCTCTCATGGTCTTCAACTGCAAGCTGCCTATACCTTCAGCAAGTCTTTGGACTGGGCATCTAGTTTTGAAGAAACTGTAAATCCATTCAATTACAGAGCCAGCCGCGCGCTATCCCTCTTCAACTCAGCGCAGCGTTTCGTTCTTAACTATTACTGGGATCTCCCGATCCCGCGATACAACGGATTCAAGGAAAAAGTTTTGGACGACTGGTCAATGTCTGGAATCATCCAGTTCCAGACTGGCTTCCCCATCCGCATCCAGACCCAGGACGATGCCGAACTGATCAGCAGCTTGTTTTTCTTGAGCGCCGATGCGCCCCAACTCAGCGGTCCGCTACAAATCCTGAATCCGAAAAAGAATGGCAACGCCTATCTAAATGCATCTCAGTTCTCCGATCCGCCGCTAGGCAGTTTCTCCACTACGCCGCGTTCGATCTGTTGCGGTCCGGGGGAAAATCAATGGGATGTGACGTTCTCGAAGAGAGTTGCGCTTTCAGAAGCCAAGTACTTCCAGTTCAGAGCCGACATCTTTAACCTGTTCAATAAAACGGAGTTCGTGAATCCGGACGGAAACTTTAGCAACACAACTTTTGGCCAGGTGCAGCAAGCCCGTGACCCGCGCGAAGTGCAGTTCGCCCTTAAGTTTTACTTTTAGTTTGCCCGTGTAAGATATGAATATCCACCCCGGGCGGCTCGCCGCCCGGCACTCTAATGGCCGCTCACACAAGTGACGACGGCTTGAGCCATCCTGGAGCAGTCTGATGTATCCCGAACTACAGAAGGAACTCGACACGTTCGAGCGCCGCACACCCAAATCCGCCGAAGCGCACAAGAAGAATCTCAAACGCATTCCGCTCGGCGTGGCCAGCAATTATCGCCATTACGATCCGTGGCCCATCTTTGTGAAGGAGGCCAGCGGCAGCAAGTTCCGCGACCTCGACGGCAACGAATACATCGACCACAATCTAACTTTCGGCGCCCTCATGGCCGGACACTGCCATCCCGCAGTGATGAAGGCCGTTGAGAAGCGTCTCTCCACAGGCACGATGTTTGGGATGCCCCACGATATGGAGTGGGAACTCGCCGAGGAAATCTGCAATCGTTTTCCGGTTGAGATGGTCCGATTCGGTAACAGCGGCACGGAAGCCACGATGCATGCCATTCGGCTGGCCCGCGCTGCCACTGGCCGCGACAAGATCGTCAAGTTTGAAGGCGCTTATCACGGCCTCCATGATTCGGCTCTGGTCAGCGTCAAGCCCCACGCGCCCGAGTTCGGCGACATCGATAACCCCACCGCTGTTCCCGGCGGATTGGGCGTACCGAAGTCGGCCATCGACAACGTAAAGATTGCAACTTTCAACGATCTCGCCACCGTCGAGCGCCGCTTCAAAGAAAATCCCGGCGAGATTGCCGCGATCATTCTTGAACCCATTCTGATGAACGTCGGCCTCTGCATTCCGCAACCCGGTTTCCTGAAAGGTCTTCGCGATCTCGCCACGAAATACGGCGCGCTGCTGATCTTCGACGAAGTGAAAACCGGAGCCAAACTTGGCTGGGGAGGCGCCAGCGAATACTTCAACGTTCATCCCGATATGATCTGCCTTGCGAAATCAATCGGCGGCGGCTTACCTCTCGCCGCATTCGGCGCTAGCAAATCCGTGATGGATCTTATCTCGCAGCACAAAGTCTTCCACGGCGGCACTTACAACACGAATCCGGTTTCGATGGCCGCGGGACTCGCGACATTCCGCGAGGTTCTCACTCGCGACAATTATGCACACGTCGACAAACTCGGCAAGAAACTCGCCGACGGATATCGCAAAACCATCGCAAAAGTTGGATTGCAAGCCTACATCGCGCAAGCCGGAGCCAACGGCGCGCTGATGTTTTATCCGAAGGAAATTCGCAACTATCGCGATTGGACCACGATCGATATCGATCTCTGGCGCCACTACTGGTTCGCCATGGTCAACCGCGGCGTGATGGCTCAGCCGTACTGGTGGGATGAGCAGTGGACGATTTCCGTTCAGCACACCGAGGCCGACATCGATAAGCATCTATCCGCTTTCGATGACATCGCAGCATCGTTAGCGAAAGCGCAGCAGGAACGCGAAGCGCCAGTTGCGGTGGCGCACTGAACCTGTACTTGAAGAATGTTTGTGTGGGGACGGCCTCCCTCGGCTGTCCCCGCTGACAGTTAATTCAAATGTTTGTCATTCCGAACCGGGCCAAAGGCTCGGTGAGGAACCCGATGTTTTGCAGCCAGCAAGAGAAGTCGTGTCCACGACGCCCCAACCCGAAGTTCAGCCGCACCTGATCCGCGCCCTCGGACGCCGCGATCTCGTCCTCCTTTTCGTAGTCGCTGTCTTCAACCTCAACGTAGTTCCATCCATCGCGGCCAACGGCGGGGTCACCATCTGGCTCTGGATCATCTCGCTCCTGCTTTTCTTCTGGCCGCAGGGCATCGCGGTAATCGAACTCGCGCACCGTTATCCCGGAGAAGGCGGAGTCTATCTCTGGGCCAAAGAAGTCTTCGGCGACTTCCACGGATTTCTTTCCGGCTGGTGTTACTGGACCAACAACATGCTCTACGTGCCGACGATCATGCTGTACTTCGTTGGTGTCTCCGTGTTCATCCTCGGTCCAAGCCACGCCGCCCTGGCCGACAGCAAGCCATTTGCGCTCATCGTATCGCTGGCGTTGCTGACTCTGCTTACCGTTCTCAACATTCTCGGCCTCGGTGTCGGCAAGTGGATCAACAACCTCGGCGCCATCGGCACCTTCATCGCTGCCGCCGTCCTGATCGGCCTCGGCGTAGTGATCTGGCAGCGCTTCGGCACCACCATCACTGCCGCTGATTTCAAAATCCCCGCCAACCCGCGCTTCGTTCTCAATTCCTTCGGCGTGATCTGCTTCGGTCTGATCGGACTCGAGCTCGCTTCCGTCATGGGCGACGAAATCCGCGACCCCGCGCGCACTCTTCCCGGAGCCGTCGCCTGGGGCGGCCTGCTCGCCGGCTCGCTCTACGTGGCGGTCACGCTCACGCTGCTGATTTCCGTCGGCAAAAGCGTCAACGTGCTGCAAGGCGTAGTGCAGGCAGTCAGCGGAATGGCCACCCGCGTAGGCGTGAGTTGGATCTCCGTCCCCTTCGCCGTGATGCTCAGCCTCGCCATCGCCGGCATCGGTTCTGCCTGGACCGGCGGCTGCGCTCGCATCCCCTTCGTCGCCGGTCTCGATTCCTACATGCCATCATGGCTCGGCAACGTCCACCCGCGCTACGCCACACCCTACGCGGCCCTGATCGTTCAAGGCATAGTCTCTGCCGTGCTAGTGATCTTGAATCTCGCCGGCGCAGGCGTTCAGGAAACATTCCAAAAACTCTTGTCACTGGCGGTCGTGCTCAATCTCGTTCCCTTCGTCTATATGTTCGGTGCGCTGGTGAAATTCGCGATCACGGAGCCCGTTCCACGCGGCCATTATGGGCGCGCGACACTATTTATGGCGGGCACCAGCGGATTTCTGACGACGATCCTCGGCATCGCGCTGGTATTTTTCCCGACTCAGCAAATAACATCGCTATTCTGGTACGAGGTCTGGATGGCAGGCGGTACGCTGTTTTTCGTAGGCCTCGCGGCCTTTTTCTTTTTCGTCTACGGTCGCCACAAAACACAGCAACGGATTCTTGTAGCGTCCGCCGCTTCGGCTGTCCCGGCAAGCGAAGGTCGCCGTTGAGTTTGATTTGTGTGGGGACAGCCGCCCTCGGCTTCCAGCGAGCGCAGGTCGCGGATGATGAAGAGCGGGTTCGTATCAGGGCACGACTTCAGTCGTGCCGTTGAGCGGCTAAGAATTTGGGCTTCAGACCCTGAGGTAAGCAGGAGGAACCACATGCCCGGCGGAGTCAAAACAGAAGTTCGTACCTATCAGATGTACATCAACGGCGAATGGGTCGCGAGCAAGTCCGCGAAAACTTTTCCCGTTTACGATCCCTCGACCGAAGAAGCGATCGCCCAGGTTCCCGAGGCCGGCGCTGAAGACGTCAATCGCGCCGTAGCCGCTGCCAAAGCCGCATTCGAAGACGGTCCGTGGGCAACTTCCACTGCGCAGGAGCGTGGCCGCGTCCTCTTCCGCCTCTCCGAGAAAATCCGCGCCAACCTTCCCGCGCTCGCCGAACTCGAATGCCGCAACACCGGCAAGCCCATCGTCGAAGCCGAATTCGATATCACCGACGCCGCCACTTGTTTCGAATATTACGGCGGTCTCGCCACCAAAGTTGTCGGCTACGTAAATCCCGTTCCCGACAACGCCATGTCCCTCTCGCTCAAAGAACCGGTTGGCGTCGCGGGGCAAATTATTCCGTGGAACTACCCGCTTCTCATGGCCGCTTGGAAATTAGCTCCAGCGATCGCCGCAGGTTGTACCTGTGTTCTGAAGCCCGCCGAGCAAACTCCACTCACCGCACTCGAGTTCGCAAACTATTTCAGCGATTGTGGCCTGCCACCCGGCGTGGTCAACATCGTCACCGGCTTCGGGGAAACCTGCGGCGCTCCAATTGTCCAGCATCCCGACGTCAACAAGATCGCATTCACCGGCAGCGCCGCCGTCGGCAAGATCATCGTGAAACAGGCTGCCGACACGGTGAAGCGCGTAACCCTTGAACTGGGCGGCAAGTCACCGAACATTTTCTTCGCCGACGCTGACTTCGAAGCTGCCATCGACGGCGCTCTTTTCGGAGTCTTCATCAATCAAGGCGAAGTCTGCTCCGCCGGAAGCCGCATCCTTGTACAGAAATCGATCTACAAAAACTTCGTCGAAGCGATGACAGAAAAAGCTAAGAAGATCAAACTCGGCCCGCCCCTCGATCGCGAAACCAAGATGGGTCCGCTGGTAAGCAAGGAACAATACGACCGCGTCAACTCCTACATCGAGATCGGCAAGAAAGAAGCGAGGCTCGCCTCCGGCGGCGGGCGACCGGAGAAGATCGGGAAGGGCTACTACGTCCAGCCCACGATTTTCTCCGACGTAACGAATTCCGCACGTATCGCCCGCGAAGAAATCTTCGGCCCCGTCGCCGCTGTCATTCCGTTTGACGACGAAAAAGACGCGCTCAAAATCGCCAACGATTCCCCCTATGGATTAGCCGCAGCAGTCTGGACGCGCGACATTTTCAAAGCGATGCGCTCCGTCAAGGCTCTCCGCGCCGGCATCGTCTGGGTCAATCACATGCAACCAACTTACGTCGAAGCCCCCTGGGGCGGATACAAGCAATCCGGCTTTGGCCGCGAACTCGGCCCCTGGGGCATCGAAGAATATCTCGAAACCAAACAGGTGTACATCAATCTGAATGAGGCGCCAATCGGCTGGTACTGAAAAACAGTGGGTAGTGGTTAGTGACCAGTGACCAGCGAAGCAAACCGTATTAACTGGCCACTGATCACTGACCACTGGCCAGTAGGGAACTTACGATGTCAACTATTCAACTGCGTACATCAATCCCCGGCCCCAAATCCCGCGCGCTCACCGAGCGCCGCGCAAAAGCCGTGCCCCGCGGCCTTTCCCACGGCACGCCCATCTATGTAGCCAAAGCCGAAGACGCTTGGCTCGAAGACGTCGACGGCAACCGCTACATCGATTTTGCCGGAGGCATCGGCTGCGCCAATTCCGGCCACCGCCAACAACCTGTTGTCGAGGCCATCCGCGAACAACTCGACAACTTCCTCCACATGTGTGTTCAAGTCACGCCCTACGAAGGTTACGTCGAGCTCGCCGAGCGCATGAACGAAGTCACGCCGGGAGAGTTTCCCAAGAAGACTCTCTTCGTCAACAGCGGCGCAGAGGCTGTCGAGAACGCAGTCAAGATTGCGCGCGCTTACACGAAACGTCCCGCGATCATCGCTTTCGAAGACGCCTTCCACGGCCGCACCATGATGACACTTGCGCTCACCAGCAAGACACATCCCTATAAGGCAGGCTTCGCGCCATTTCCCGGGGATGTTTATCGCGTCCCGTTCGCCTACTGTTATCGCTGCTCGTATAACTTGAAGTATCCGTCGTGCGACCTCTTCTGCGCGCGCCATCTCGAAGACACATTCAAACGCGTCGTGGCTAACGAAGAAGTCGCCGCCGTAATCGCCGAGCCGGTCATGGGCGAAGGCGGCTTCATCGCGCCGCCCCCTGACTACTTCAAAGTTCTAATCGATCTGTGCCACAAGCACGGCATCCTCTTCATCGCGGACGAAGTGCAATCCGGCTTTGGACGCACCGGCGCGCTCTTCGCCAGCGAACGCTACGGCATCGAACCCGACTTGATCGTCACAGCGAAATCATTAGGTGGTGGATTGCCACTTGCAGCAGTAACCGGTCGTACCGAAATCATGGATGCGCCCGCCGTGGGCGGACTCGGTGGCACCTTCGCCGGCAATCCGCTTTCCTGCGCCGCCGCACTCGCCGTCCTCGATTTGTTTGAAAACGAAAACTTGTTAACCCGCGCCAACGAACTCGGCGAGCGCTTCCAGCGCCGCGCCCGCGAATGGCAGCGCCGCTGGCCAATCGTCGGAGATGTCCGCGGCCTCGGCGGAATGCAGGCCATCGAACTGGTGAAGTCGCAAGAAACCAAAACTCCAGCCACCGACGAGACCAAGCAGATCACGCAATACTGCTACGAGCACGGACTGATCACGATCACAGCCGGTACTTACTCGAACGTGATCCGCGTCCTGGTCCCGCTCGTCGCAACCAACGAGCAAATCGACGAAGGCCTCGACGTGCTGGAAGCCGCACTGGCTGCGGTCTGCGACAAGAAAGGCGCGGTAGCGCAGCTAGTCTAAGAAGCTTTGTCATCCTGAGCGAGGATTAATCTTCGCGCCCAAGCGCGAAGATCAACTGCAGTCGAAGGATCCCTATAAGCGATATCATTAGAAAGTGCCGCAGGGCGTTTGCACGATAGTCCTGACGCAGCAGTGAGAAGGTGAAAGTAACTCTTCGCGAGAGTAGAGGCAATCCTATGACGACAGTAGCAGCACCTCCCGTCATCAAACTCACCAACTACATCAACGGCCGCTGGACCGACTCTCGCGCGAACGAGTGGCGCGACGTGATCAATCCCGCCACTGGCGAGACGCTGGCCCAAGTCCCGTTAGCTGACGCTGCCGAAGTTAATCAAGCCGTCGAAGCCGCTGCCACCGCATTTCCCGAGTGGCGCCGCACTCCGCCCGAAGACCGCATCCAGCCGCTCTTCAAGCTGAAGATGCTGCTCGAGGATCACATCG
>Ga0307478_10004216_pt1 | contig 10308 bp, 13 predicted proteins | sample atmos_gasesECM4C_2_FD_203713 | JGI IMG/M metagenome (GOLD analysis project Ga0307478, IMG submission 203713) | Hardwood forest soil microbial communities from Morgan-Monroe State Forest, Indiana, United States - atmos_gasesECM4C_05 | ecosystem: Environmental > Terrestrial > Soil > Temperate...
ATAACAATTCCATCGAATTCTAGAGCCACCTCGTCCCATGCGACCATGATATCGTGCTTGAGCACTGGGCCCCTACTACCGTCAGGTTCGAGCCCGAACTTCTTGGAAAATTTACGCGAGGCGGTGGCCGATCGCACGATTGCTATTTTGGCATTGGGGGCCAACGTTATTTCATATGCCAGTTTCAGGTGTCTGATTCGAGGAGAATTTTGCTTTCGGCACCAGGTCGGCCAATTATCGACGCAATCATCGTCTGAAACCCACAAGCCAGACGGCTTGTGCCAATGCCCCTGAAACCCGGGCCGAATCGGGCCCAACGGCTTTTTAGTATAATGCACCAGTTTCAAGGCGGCACCGCCGTGGTGGTCGGGGCATCGCGTCGCCCCAGCCAGTTATGTAGGAACCGGTTGGCGATCTCAGCAGAATCGGTAAACGTGACATCCTCCACGTTGCGGGTCTCGGCGCTGCTCGTGTAGTTATACGAACCGCTTATATCGAGATGCTGGTCGATGATGATGGTCTTGATGTGGGCGATGCCGGGCGCCCGGTCGATCCAGACCGGGATGCCAGCTTCGCGCAGGATGTCGAGCGGTCGGTGTTGACCGGCCTCGTCAGAGCGATCGAGGATCACCTGCACGTCGATCTGGCGGCCCTTACCGCGCAAAAGGGCATCGAGGATGGGCTTGGAGCTGAACCCGTAGGCTTCGACCCGGATGGCATGCTCGGCACGGTCAATGGCAGCCACAATGCGGCCGACGCAAGGCTCAGCGGGCACGAAGCAGGTGTCGACCATGGCCAGCGCCGGATCGGCCTGGGCGGCCATCGTGGGGGCGGCCAGGGTTACCAAGATCGCCAGGGAGAGGCTACGCCCGATCGTGCGCACGCAATCGAGCATGGCCGGCGGGTGGGCGCGCGCCGCACGGTCGATGGCAATGTACCGGGCCCAGGTCGTCGTTGAGATTTCATTCATCTCACGCCGCCTCGGGTGGTGGCGGCACCAGGGATTGCACATAGGCAGTAAATGCCAGGTAAACATCAGGGTCCAAATAAACAAACATATCGCCCTCGATGTGCGGCGCGCGCAGTTTAATGTGGTACCCGTCATGCGAGGCATAGAGCCCGTCGCCGAGATAGGTTTCCCCTTCTTCTTTCATCACACGATTTCCCAAGTTGCTTTTGTTGATGGTTGCCGCCGTGGCGCATCCTTGCGACGACGCTCATGATGTTCCCGGCGATCGAAATCATCATGCCGACACGACGCATCCCATCCCATGGTGCAACCGCCCTCGCCGCGCTCCAGGCATGAGGCATCCCAATCCGGGTTGCAGCCGTGGACCGGGCGCAGGCTCAGGGCTAGCCCGAAAAACAGGGTGAGTGGGGTCATGGGGCGTCCTTCCTTGGCGCGGAAGCGGCCAAGCGCCCAAAGGCCGCTGCGGCGATGCGGGCATAATCCTGGCGCGCCGGCTCCTGCTCATCGGCGCAGGCTTGCAAGCAGCGTTGGCGCTCGGTGGCGTACTGGTGCCAGGATCGCTCCAGCCGTTCGCTGTGTTCGCGCCGGGCCGGGCGAAGAATTTCCTCATAGACGTACCAGGCATTGGCGGCGGCATTTTCAAAGCGTTGCCACGCCATCTCAAGCTCGCCGGTGTCGATCTTGTAGGTATGAGAGACGGTTGCGGTGGCCGATAGCAGGTGCGCCTGGCGAGCCGGGCGCAGGCGATCTTCATAAGCTTTCCAAGCCTTGGCAGCGGCAGCGGCATAGTGTTCCCAAGCCACTTGCGCGGCGATCTCGCATTGTTTCCATGCTTTGGTATTGGCCTGGTAATAGGTGGCCTGGGCGCGCTCGATGATGCGCAGGCAGGTGGTTTGCGCTTGGGCCACCGCCTGGTGATATTGGGCGCGCAGGCCGGCCGGAAGCAGCCGATGGGCCGACTTATCCCAATCGTAATCGTTGGCCTGGGCGAGGCAGATGTCGGCACTGGTGGTGGCCCCGCGCGGCCAGGTCTTGCTGGGGCGTTGGGAAAGGTCGGTCGACAGGATGGCGGTGTTCATTGGCCGATATCCGTTGGTTGGTTGTTTCTTCGCATGATCTCTTGCGCGACCGCCCGCCGGCGGCTTTGGTCTTCCGCCAGCGGGCTGTCCATCAGCCGTCTGCGCGCCGCCCACAATTGATTATACGTCGCCTGGCCAGCGTTGTCGGCGATCTGCCTGGCGGTGGGTAGCAAGGTGCGCATCGGGGTCATGCGAGGGCTACGTTCAACGCCGCATCGTTGCTGATCGCCAGGGGAGGCAGCGGGCCAACGAGCAGTTGATCGGCTAGGCGATCGGCCGCGATCTTGGTGGCTTCGCCGGCGCCAAACAAGGCTGTTTGGAAGCGCCGATCGATGGTGCGGGCGCCATTATCATGGTCGATGTACTGGGTCACCGCGTTCAGCCAAGCCCACACGGTGCCGGCGCCACCATCGAGATCCTTACCGATCAAGTCTTGGTTGAGGATCTTGCCGATCTGTCGGCCTTGCAGGGCCTTGATCACGCCGGCTTCGTCCAGCTCGCTGGCCTGCGGTTCGTACAGTTCCAGCGTCGCCCGCACCATCGCGCCTGGTGACACACGGGCGGTAGCCATGGCCCGGAATCGTTCCATGGCAACGGCGAATTGCTCCTTGGCGCGCAAGCCTAGGGCTTCATTGACGAAATCCGCGTTGAATTGCGTCTTATGCGAGACCTTCACCTGCTTGCCGTTCTCACCCAAGGCGAGGGTCAGAGTATTGTTGCAAACCACGCGGGTATTGACGAATTTGGCCACGGTCGACATGCTGCCATCGCAGGCGGTGGCCAGCAGCAGGTGCGATTTCACCTGATCGCGCGGGTCGAGCACCGCCGCGGCGGCGCCATTCTCAGCTTGGCCCCAGAATTTGCGGCCACCGAATAGGGTTCCGGCGGTGGTCAACTGGAAGCCGGCGTCATGGGCCAGGTTGTTGAAGTATTCCAAGATTTCGCGTGGCTGTACGGTTTGGAATTTGGGGCCGACCACGCCCAGCGGGGCGAAGGTATCGGAGCGGAATTGCACAACATGGCTTGGGTCGGTCAACAAAGTGCCGTCTGGGGCCCGGAAGCGCACCAGGTCTGATGCGATGGTCCACGCCATGCCAGCGGCGTCCAGCCATTCCTGGTGGCTGGCGCCGAGCGGCAGTTTTTGGCCCCCGCCCCACCACGGGGTGTCACCGGTGTAGGCTATCTCGGCTTTTCCGGCAGTGAAGGTGATTTCTGCGGTCATTGGGATGGGTGCTTTCAGGGTTGAGGTGTGGACCAGAAACCGCGCTCGTCGCGATCGGCGCAGGCGTCGCATTGATAGCCTTGCGCGCGATCAGCGGGCGTGAGTACGTGGGGGGCGCCGCACGACGGACACGGCAGGTTGCGCGGGTTGCGCCGGTTGGCCGCCCAGAGGGCCGACTTGCCGTAGGGATTGGCGAAGCGAAGCGGTCGGTCATAGCCTTCGTCGCCGTAGTCCCCTCCGTCATATTCCGTGTTCATGGCCATGGTCCCTGGGGATTGGCGGTTAAGCGAAAAAGTAGAGAATGAGAATCAAGGCGCTGATCGAGATCAGGGCCACGACACCCGTGCCAAGCGCGATGACGCGGGCGGCACGCTCGGCCTCGGCGGCCCTCGCCAGATAGAAATCAGAGAATTCCGGGTTGGTGGGCGCGTCGGGAGTGCAGCGGGTTGACATGGAAGGCTCCTGGGTTTCGAGTTTTGTATAAACTGGAAACTGGGCTCCAAAACAGCTCAAGGCAAGTGAATTATAATATGAGAATGCCTGCTTGCGAGAAAGTGATAGTGGTGACCGCCGGCTTAAAGCTCCAGAGCGTCCCAAGACCGGCGCCCGAACACCAGTTCATTCAAGAGGTTCTTGCCCTCGGCTAGGCACTCGTAAATGCGCTGTTCAACCGGTGAACATATTAAATCGTCGATCACCAATGCCCGTTCGGCGCGCGCCGCCATCGGGCGGGCCTCGGCCTGCTCGCGGATGGTGGGTGACAGCGGGCTCTCGACGAAACACATGTAATCCGCCGCCGGCAGATCGATGCCGAGCGCGCCGACCTTTGGGTGGATCAGCATCACTTGCACGTCCCCGGTCTGAAAGGCGGCGATGGCTGCCCCACGCTCGGCCGCTGGGGTGGCGCCGTGCAGCCAGCGATGGCCGATCTTGGCGCGGGTCAGGTGCCGATGAAGGCGCCGTCCGGTTTCGGTAAACTCATGGAAGATAATCGTTTTCAGCGACTCGTCCATAGTCGCGAATAGCGCGTTTAACCACTCCATTTTGGAACAGGGTAATGGCGCCAAGGCGCGTTTGCCGTGCTCCGTGGTGTAAGGCAGGATGCCGCTGCTGATCTGGCGCAGCGCCATAAAAGCCGGTCGGGGATTGCCTTGCCGGGCGGCGGTGCGCGCGGCCGCCAACACCTTGCGATAAGCGGCTTTTTGCTCTTCGGCCAGGGTCAGAGGCACCGTATAACGCGCGATCGAGGGCAACGCCAAGCGCCCGGCCCAGCCGTAACTGAGTGAGCACGAAGCCAAACGCTGTTCGAAGTACTCTTTCTTGCTTTTTGCGAAGCGCCATTGATACCCGCTGGGCGTGAACGGGAACCGCTTGCGCTCGCCGAAGGCTTGCATGAAGAAAAAGTATGAATTACCAAAGGTGCGCCCGCGGTCGATTAAATAAGCTTGCGCCCAGATATCGAAGGGGTTGCGCCCGTGCGGCGTGCCGGTGAGTCCGAGCGCGAAGCGGGCCCGTTGGGTCAGTCCATCGGCGATGGCGAAGCGCAGGCTGGTGGGGTCTTTTGTGGTATGAATTTCATCGATCCCAATAAGGTCGAAGGCTTCTGCACTCTCCGCGAGGAACGGATGATTGGGGGCGAACTCCTTGCCGCCCTTCTTGTTGGACTTGGGAATTGAAAACAGATATTGCAAGGCGCCCCAAGCGACGATCACGAGGTCGCGCGGCGAGTCGAGCGCTTGCCGCCAGCGCGCGGGGTCGGTGCTGTTGATATAATCGGCGGTCAGGTGTGAATGCTTGGCGATCTCGCCTTGCCAAACCGAGTGCAAAGTTTCGGATGGCAGGATGACCAGGCCCTTTTTCTGCCACTGCCCCGCCTTGCGCAGGTGCTCTGCCCAATCGAGGAACACCTTGGTCTTGCCCAAGCGCGGCTTCATGAACACCAGCCCACGCCCCAGCCATAGGAAGAAGGCGACGGCTTCGAGCTGGTAGTCCCGTGCCGGCGTGTTGGGCGTGAACGCCAGTTTGGTCGAGCGGAGGATCAGGTGATGCAGCATCTCGGGCGGCTGGTCATAGACGGTCGGCACCGTGCGCACATAGGCCAGAAACCGCTCAATGGCTTCAGGGTTGATTGCCATCATGTGGGCTCTTTATCTGAATCGATTGGCGATGGCCCCTTAATCTGTGCCTCCAGAATATTTTGCTCGGCGATGTTCAAGAATTGCGAGTCAAGGCAAAACTGCCCGGTCGCATAGGATTGGGTAATCCAGATTTCACTGGGGGCTTCGGTGTCGCGCACGGTGACGTTGAGGCGGGCCAGGCCGCGGCGGCGTTCCTCGCTGGTCTGGCTGTAGGTGATGATAGTATCGGCAGTGCCAATTTTACTGAAATCCTCGGCGACATCCTCGATACGGACATGGCGGGAGGTGCTGGATGCGCGGTTGCCCTGGGTGGGCGCCACCAAAGCCAGGTTGCGCTGCACCGCCAGCCCACGCAATGCACGAAACAACACGCCGGTGTCAACGCGCAAGGCCGCGCTGTCGAGCTGCATCAGGTCGGGATAATCAAGCAATATCATATCGGGGACAAAATCTTCCTTCTGTTTCAACATATCAAGGTAGGCGTGGAGTTGCCCCACGGTGAGCGATCCGGTGGGAAATTCCTTGATCAGCAGGCGCCGAGGGAAAAACCGAAAATGATTGGTTAATTGAATAGACAGACTGTCACGGTCGCGTTCCGCCAGGGCGTCGTGGGTGGTTTTGATTTCTTTCAGGGAAAGGAAGACGCCTTTTGCGTCGCGGTTGAAGGTTTGGGTGGTCACCGCCTCCGCCTTGTGGTGGGTATAGGCAAACTCCGCCTGAATGTAGCGTTGGATCATGGCCTGTTCGGACATCTCCAGCGTGATGTGCAGCACCCGCTTGTGCCGGTGCAGATTGCGACGGCCGATTCCGACAAGGAACCAGCTTTTGCCGCGTTTAGGCGGGGCGATAAAGACGAGCAGCGTCTTGCGCTTGGGCACGATGCCGAAGCGGTCCAGCACCGCCACGCCGGACGAAAAGCGCGAGAACGGCGCCGCGTCGAGAAATGCTAAGGAGGTCTCGGTGTCGTCTAAGTAGGTGCCTGAACTGGTCGCCGGCGCGGTCTCGGGATGATAAAGGGTCTCCCGCGCGCCCGCTAAATTCCCAGCATGAATTTGGTCTGATGCTTTTTCGATGCGGATGGCCAGACGGCGACTGCTGATGAATTGGTCCAACGCATCGAGCACGTATTCCGCTTGCAATGACGGAGCAAGCCGGGCCATCTGCTCGATCGCCTGATTCAATAAAAATGCGTTGTCGTCGTCCTTCTTGAGGGCCTCCTCGAACAGGTCGCGGATATGCACGCCCGGCGGCTTGCTGTAGCGAGCAAAGTGACCCAGCGCCGCCCGCGCGATCTGGCGGTACAACGGAGTACTGAACAACCGTTCTTGCTCGGCTCCGAGGCTGACCGCGATCGTGCTGGCGCAGACCGCATCCCATACCAGGCCGGTTAAGACGTTATTCTCTAACTCTCCGAAGATTTCGACCATGTCGCATCAATGTTCCGTTGTGGACGACGCAATGATTGGCCAGGTAAGTGTGGGTCTCAGCGACAAGCAGATCGTAGGCAATATCCCAAGAGGGAGTGCCGTTGCTGACCAGATGGCTGCGCACGCTGTTGCTGGCGGCAATCGCCCGCTCGACCAAATTGCCGTTGTGTCTAATGCGAACGAGCGGCGTTATTCCGAATTGCACCAGCTCATCGCTTCTATGCAAAGCGTCGGCTGCGATCCAGCCCCTTACCGCGACCAGGAACAGGCGTTCGAGAGAGCAATAAAGCGTGTCGTGGCTGGTTCTCACCACCCATAGTTGACTGATTTTCCGCTGCGAGCAGCGCAGCACCGGGCGTACCACAAGCTTGGATGTGCGCTCATCCCATGATTGTACCAGCTCGTCGACCCGCACATCGGCGATGTTTTTCAAACTGTTATCGGCCATGGTGATCTTGGTGCGTGCGAACATGGTATCCTCTCCCGAAATCCCCCACAGGTGACTATACGTTTTGGTCGAACGGACTAAGGTTAAACCCAGACCTCGATGATGTTGGGATCATCGGCTGGCTGCCGCGGTAGGCGTATCAGCCCGGCCGGGAGCACGCTGCGCAGCTCGGCCGCCGAGCCGGCCAAGATGGTGCAGTTGGTGGGCCTGCCGTGGCCGCTGTCGACACCCCACAAGCGGGCCACGTAGCGGCCAGGGTAGTCCGTAGTGCCGGGGCCGAATAGCGCCCAGATCGGCGCAGGCCGCCTTGGATAATGACCTGGTGGGCGCGCGCGGCGGCGTGGCGAACGGGTTCAGCGGGATCGGCGGCGAGGTCGGACACGGTAGTCATCACCGACGCCAGATGAACCGTGCGCAGTTGACGAGCTGCGCGATTACCAAAGCACCGGCGAGGCCGACGATGATGGCTGTGATCATGTCCAAACGATCCGATCAAACAGCACCGCCGGCCCGACGATTGTGGGCAAGGTGTTGGGGTCAAGGGCGGGCTCGTGGGTCATGGCGGCGTTTCGATAAATCGCCGTGGCGGACGGGTTCAACGGCATCGGCGCGCGGCGGGTATCGGTGGTCAGATGGCCCAGTTCAGACACGAACATATCGCAACGTAGGCCGAGATGCAGCACTGCGACGTGCTCGATTGGCTCGTTGCCGATCAGCGGGCTGATCAGCGCGCGCAGGAGATGGAAGCCGGGATTTTCCGGGAAATCCACGTCGCCGTGGGTCTGGGTGCCGTCTGGGGAGATGACCGTATAAGTTGTTAGCATTTTTCACTCCTTTGAAAGGTGGTGGGGGCGACACGATGGGACTGGGTTTCAGCCATATACTGGTCGCCCCCACCATCCCCACGTTAGTGGGGATGGGGTCAGGGGGTTGGCAATGGGCAAGTCTGGCGCCCCCGGGGTGAGGTGGGCTTCGGCGCGCCCGCATCAAGCTCGGCGGCGCGGGAGTCGAAGCTGCGGTCGTGCGCCCATGCGATCAGCGCGTCGCGGTCGTAAACTAGACGGCGCGCTGTTCGGCTCGAAGATGCTGACATGGAGATCGTTGATCCCGCGCAGCGCTGCTTCGATGCGCGGGCGCACTTCCGCCCAGTTCAGCCCGCCCAGACCGCTGCCGAGCGGCGGGATGGCGATGGAGCGGATGCCGCGCTTGCGAATCTCCTCCACCAGCGCCTTCAGGCCGGAATCGATATCCTCCATCCGGCTCTTGCCACGCCAGTGCCGCTTGGTCGGGAAGTTGATGATGAATTTCGGGTTGCCTAGGGTGCCCGTCTCGAACACGAACATCTTGCCCGGCTGCACGTCTTCGCTTGCGCAGGCGGCTTCATACGCCGTGAAGTTGGCGGGAAAGTCATTCTTGAACTGAAGGGCGATGCCCCGGCCCATGATGCCGACGCAATTGACCGTGTTGACCAGCGCTTCCGCATCGGCCCGCAAGATGTCTCCGGTCGTAAATTCGATCATCGCCATCTCCCTTCAGTAGTACCAGTCTCGCTTGATTTCGATCCGCGGCCTGTGCGCGGCGCCCTGCATCGCATTCGACACAGGCTGAACATAGGTTTGCGAGAAGACACCGACCCGCTCAACCAGATGCCAGGGAAATGCCCGCTCGATCAGGAATTCGGCGGCTTTGCTTTCCTTGACCGATCGCGAGACCCCATTCCCGGACCATTGGCGTGTCTGAACGGCATCCCAATTTATGTCAACCAGTCTGGCGACATCCGAGCGATCCTCAAAGTAGTAGGCGCCCGCATCAAGCTCGGCGGCGCGGGAGTCGAAGCTGCGGTCGTGCGCCCATGCGATCAGCGCGTCGCGGTCGTAAACTAGACGGCGCGCGCCAATTCGGCAGAAGCGCGGCCCGCCACCCTCGGTGCGAAGGCGCTACCACCGAGACCGCAATCGAGATCAGGGCCGTTAAGACAAAATGCCAAAACATCAGCAGTTCCTCGGTTCAAGTGGTGGGGGCGGCACGCTTGTGTTCGGTTTCAGCTGAACTCTGGCCGCCCCCGCTACCGGGTTCGCACCCGGTATTGTTATAAACCGTGCTCATGCGACGCGCTCTAGGCGCGAGCCGGCGGAGTCCTTGACCGCCAGCCAGCTTTCGGCGAACCCGCCGCGATCGAGCGATCGGTGGTCAACCAGCCAACAGGTCAATCCAAGAGCCAGCGCGCGCTCGCGCAGCATCTTGACCAGATCCTCGACCCCATCTTGCGATAAGAATTGCGTCGGTTCGTCGAACACTTGAAATCTCCCTCGCTGATTTATTATACGAAGGATGGTTTGAGACACACCACAACTTACCGCGAGTCGGATGCGCTGCGCCTCGCCGCCGGACCATAGGCGAGTTTGCCCATCCGGAGCGGTCACCACGATCTGCACGCCAAACTTGCTGGTCCCGCTTTTGTTTTCTGTTTCTGTGGTGATGGCGATCGACCACCCGGCCAATCCTAATTGACCCACCGCCTGGGTTGCTTCCAAACTGAGCGCGGCGGTCACCCGATTAATAACATACAATTTAACGCGACCAAACCCCTTCTTCCAGAACGCGCACAACTGGGCATCGCCTTTGAGAATGGTCAATTCATCTTCGCGAATGGCTTGCTGCTGCGCGATCCGCCCGCGCTGCTCGGCGACCTGGGCAAGACGCAAGGCGTATGGGTCATCTTCGGCCAGGAGCTCGATCTGGCGGGTCAGCCCGGCGATGGTGTGCTCTTCCTGGTCGATCGCTTGTCGCGCCTTGACCCGACAGATTTCAATGCTTGCCATCAGATCGCGCCGGCGTGCCGCATGCCGCTCGATCTCGGTGATGGCCTGGCGCCGGCGCGGGATCAACTCCTCCAATTGGCTGTAGCGCGCTAACGCCTGCTTGGTACGCCCCTGCTGCTTTTTCAATTCAGCCTGGCGGAACGCATCGGCGATCAATTGATGGCAGGTCGGGCAAGCTTCGTGCAATTGGTAGAAAGCCAAT
>Ga0307478_10004217_pt1 | contig 10302 bp, 8 predicted proteins | sample atmos_gasesECM4C_2_FD_203713 | JGI IMG/M metagenome (GOLD analysis project Ga0307478, IMG submission 203713) | Hardwood forest soil microbial communities from Morgan-Monroe State Forest, Indiana, United States - atmos_gasesECM4C_05 | ecosystem: Environmental > Terrestrial > Soil > Temperate...
CCAGACGGAAGAGTTCCTGAATATCCTTAGCCCAGTAGGCGTCCATCCACTCCTGAAAGTCGCGTTCTGGGTGGTTCTTCGGCAGAAAGAAGGGAGGAAGGCCGCCCCGCAGAAAGCGGTGCTTTAGGTCCGTCTGGCTAGCGTCGTCCATGTCGAGAAGACACATCGGGGCCAGCCATAGGTCCCTCTTCCGCCCCGTCAACGTGTCTCTGAATTTTTTCGAAGCTCCCAGTGTGGAGGAACACGTCGCCACAATGTGTGTGCGTGAATGATGGTCGGCTGCAATTTTGAGCAATTCGGACGGGTTCTGCAGCCTGTGGATTTCATCGAGCACGATGCGCTTGCCGACCAGACCGTCGAGAAAGCTCTCTGGATCAAGCATCATGCGGCGAACCCGAGGGAGTTCACAGTCGAAGTATTCAACTTCGGAGAGATCCTGACAAAGGCAGGTTTTTCCAACCCGCCGCACGCCAGCGAGCCAGACGACAGATCGCTCCTTCCATGCGCGTTCGAGCAGTTTCAGCCAGAATCGCCTGTGTACCATACGAAGCTATAGTTACACATAGTAGCACTAAACGCAACTGCATTTGCAGCGCGTCGTGAGAGATTGGATCGATAGGTACCAGCGGCATCGAAGTCGCTTGGCTCTTGGAATTGTAGTGCATGACCGGATAACGGGCTCGACCTGCCGGAACTATGCCCTCCTGATGGTCGAAATAGGGAAACGAGGACATCATTTTTCCCGCGCACTAACAAATTTCGCGAACCGTCTGGCAATCTGAAAGATCTCCTCGCTGCCTTCGACACCGCCAAAAAGGTCATGCGGCACGCCCGTCGCGCGAACCACGGTGCCGGCAAGTTGCCCGGTGAGTGAGGCGATTGTGTCCGTGTCGCCTCCGGCGCTAATAGGTCGCGCGAGCACAACGGAGAGGGGTTCTTCGGCAATGTACTGGGCGTAGTGCAGTGCCAATGGAACAGCGGCCACGACGTGTCCACTTGTATTGAAATGAGAGGAGACTCTTGAGGGTGAGAGTTGCAGTTGAATGAGTTCCTCTATCCGGTCGCGAACAGCAGAGTCAGGCAGAGAGTCGACAACTGCACTTAGAAAGCTGTGCTGTTGCGACCAGATGCCCGCAAGAACTGAGCGAATCGATAACACTACCGCCAGCGCACCCACATACGCTAAGTTCGTTTTCTGGAAGCTCGTGGTTCAGCTCAGGAGTCGTTCACTGGAACGTGTAGGCTGTGGGTTCTCTGACAGGGGCGGAAGTTACGCTATTACTAATTATGTAATCGTATCTATTTAATTATGGCGGAGAGGGGGATTGAAACCTCCGTTGGTGAGAGGGAGGTGAAGGGTTGGTGAGCGTTGGTATGTCTCTTGTTTTCAACACGCACTCTGGATTTTCTTTCAACCGCCAGATTTCATTGTAGATCCAATACCCTCAAATCACCCAGAATTAGTAGCAAGTAGAGTCAAAACGCGACGCTCTGAGCCGCACAAAATCAAGCTCTTTTCAGCGACGGTGTAGACCGGCGCTACTCCCTTGAGCAAATCGCTGTTCACCGCTGAAACAGCCTCAAGCGCGAGGCGACTACCGCCTTCACCCACGCGTGGTACAATCATGCCGTGGAAGTCATCGTCAAAAACCGGGATATTCTTGGCGGAACTCCTGTGTTTCGCGGAACGCGAGTGCCTGTCCAAGTGCTGTTCGACTACCTGGAAGGCGGAGAAAGACTCGAAGACTTTCTAGAGGGATTTCCTACCGTCTCGCGCGAATCGGCCGTCGCTGCGCTCGAAGAAGCAAAACAGCTTTTGCTCGCACGTCCTTAAATGCGCGTTCTGATCGACGAATGGATCGATGAACGATTCCGGAACTCTTTGCCCGATCACGATTGCCAAACAGTTCGTTACGCTGGACTGGCCGGACTGAAAAACGGCGAGCTTCTTATAGCGGCGGAGACGGCCAAATTCGACGTTTCCTTACGGTCGATCAAGGTATCGAATACCAGCAAAATTTAGCCGGCCGAAACGTCGCAATCATCATTTTTCGCACGAAGACAAATCGTCTGAAGGACCTCTTGCCGCACGTACGCGCTTGCCTCGCCTACATTGAATCCATTCGACCTGGTCAGATTGTTAGAATCGAGGGTTAGGTCAGTCCAAGTCAGGATCTACGTACGTCCCTCCGCGTTGACGGCAATCTCTAGCACTCGGATTGCAAAACGGCGCATTTGGTCGCGCCGGTGGCATCAGTGTTCACACGACTTATCTCACCGGGATGATTACGATCCTGATCTCTGAAGAAGCTGAAAGTTACGCTTCAGGATTGCGTCCCGCGCCTGTCGGAGCTCCGGATCCCAAAATTGGCCTTCTCTGCAGAATCTGGATCGCCTTTGTTTTGGGAGCCGGAATTGGCGCGGCCATGGTGTTCCACTTTAATGAGTTCGGAATACTGGGCTCCGCAATCCTTTTGATTGGACTAATCCTGTACGCGGCAAAGGGGTCTTCTGCGGTTTTGACTACTTAGTTTAGAAATTGAATATTGCGTCGGGAGATGAAACAAGACGGTTGAGGCGCCGCGATCGTGCATTCCATCGAAAGTGCCCGCGCAGATCGATCCGCGATAAACAAATAGCTGTTGAGACCCTGAGCGAGTTGCATGTCTCAGATATGTGTTAAAAAGGGGCGATAGTTATAAATATAGTAATTATCGAAAAACTAGTAGCAAGGCACAAATGGCCGCATATTTACTGGTGATTTTAGCTATGGCGGAGAGGGGGGGATTCGAACCCCCGGTAGGAGTTTTGGCCCCTACAACGGTTTAGCAAACCGCCGCATTCAGCCGCTCTGCCACCTCTCCGCGGTTTGGTTTCAACATCTTACCACACTGCCCTACTAAATTTGGTGCACTCTCGGTGCACTCGGTGCACTCAGGTGCACTCTGGTTCACCAAGTCTACCGTAGGGGCGCGCGGAAACGGTTGGATTCCTTGTCGAGCCTGAAGTGAAATGGGTCAAGCTCGCGAGGGTACTTCAGATACTCCTCTTCATAGAGCAATGCGGAATCGGTTTCGATGAGCCGACGCTGCGCCTCCTTGATCCTGCTCTCGAGCAAATCTGGGTTGATCGCACATTCGTAAACGTCGAAAAGCGTGACGTAATCGAAAGCAACCTTATGCAGCAGAATGATGAACTTCACGAGGTTGGTGTAGGCCTGCTGCCAGAAGGGTTCCTTGCCGCGGCCGAAGAGGTTGTTCAATAGCGAAGCGATGTTGTACGCGAGCGCGTACGCGTCAAGATCGTTGTGAAGAGGTTATAGCGATACTCGGATGTAAGGCTGATTTCGACGTAGTCATCAGCTCGGCCGTGCCGGGTCAGGATTTCCCGGACCTTTCCGCAGAAGTCGCCCTTCACTTCCAGGATAAGTCCGCCAATGCGCCGCTCGGGATCATCGGCGCGGTACGCCAGAATCTGCTCGGCGAATGGATACATTGCCGACGCGGTTTTCCCCGACCCCACCGCTCCTACGATCGCAACGCCCGTAAAGAGGCCCCGTTCTGGAATAACCAGCCAATGGGGCGTTTCCGAGGGGATTTGTTTGCGGGGATGATGGACCTCGCCCAGCACAAGAAAAACTTCCGCACGCTTCCGAGGCGCCACATAAAGCGGCAATTTGCCTGCGCGAATCTTGCTTCCTGCCTTGAGGGCGAAGATGTAGACACCAGAAAGCAGGAAGGAAAAGAGGATATAAGGCGTCGTGAAAAGGAAGAGGGTGTAGGAATACTTGAAAAAGAGAAAGGCGTAGTGCGCCCGCAGAGCTAGCACCTGGAGAAAGAGATTGGACTCGGGGAATGACGCCCTCAGGTAGAGCGCGATCCCCGTGCCCGCTGCGAGCAAACAGGCAAAGAAGTGTCTCGCCTGGGCGGTGACAAGCAGGACGGAACTTCTGCTGCCCGATAATCTGTCTCTTGTCTCGGAAAAGGCTGCGGCGAGGAGTTCGGACAAAACAGCGGCCATAGAAGAGGACTCAAATGGCCACCGACTACAGATAAAGCTATGATACAATGAGCGTTGCAATGAGTTGTGATGCGGACATAAAAGAGGACATTGTGACGGCCCTAGATCGCGGTGAATCGACCGCCCTGATGGAGCCGCTGCTGATAGGCGAAACTTCACGCCACCGGGGAAAACTGACGGACATGGCGCTGGAGTTGGCCCAAAAGGCGTCGGGTTTCCGTCGCAGTTTGCCGGAAAGCTTGCTGGCCTCGCTCGCCGACCTCGTGCGCGCAATGAACTGCTACTACAGCAATCTGATCGAAGGCCACGACACGCATCCGATCGACATTGAACGCGCTCTGAAAAACGATTACAGCAAGGATGCCCATAAGCGTGACCTGCAGCTTGAAGCGAAGGCGCACATCGCGGTTCAGGAATGGATCGATCGCGGAGGCTTGAAAGGGCGCGCCGTCACCAGTGACGGCATTCGCGAGACGCACCGGCGTTTTTGTGAACTGCTGCCCGAGGGCCTTCTCTGGGTCGAGGACCCGGAAAAGAAAGAGCGCGTCCGCGTAGTTGCGGGAGAGTTGCGGAAGCGTGATGTGGTGGTTGGCACGCACGTCGCTGTGAGTGCTGGCGCGGTGCCCCGTTTTCTTGCGCGCTTCGAAGAAGTGTACGGGGCGCTAAACAAGACGGATTCGATTCTTGCGTCGGCAACAGGGCATCACCGGTTGCTCTGGATTCACCCGTTTCTCGACGGCAATGGCCGGGTAGCGCGGTTGATGTCGCACGCGATGCTGCTCGAAAGCCTGGACACAGGCGCCGCATGGTCCGTGGCGAGGGGCCTGGCGCGAAACGTCGAAGCCTACAAACGGCATTTAGTCGCGTGTGACCAACCCCGCCGCAACGATCTCGATGGCCGCGGGCAACTGAGCGAAGAAGCGCTGGCCGCATTCGCGGAGTTCTTTCTCGGCATTTGCATCGACCAGGTGGATTTCATGGAGAGTTTGGTGCAGCCGGATCGCCTGCGCACCCGAATCCGGATGTGGGCCGAGGAAGAAACTCGTCTCGGCAATTTGCCGGCGAAATCGGAAAACATTCTGGAAGCGGTTCTTTACCGTGGGGAGTTGCCGCGCGGCGAGGCCGCTGGCGTGGTGAATACGGGAGATCGTCAGGCAAGACGGGTTGTCTCAGCACTGTTGGAGCACGGCGTGTTGGCTTCGGAGAGCCCTCGTGCCCCGCTGCGGCTGGTCTTTCCAGCGCAATTGGCTTCCCGCTGGATGCCAGGACTGTTTCCGGACAAGTAATGCAGGCTTGATCCTTGCGCGTCACCCACACCAGTTTTTTCTGGGTTGATACAAAACAGGCTCGTCGCGCATAGACAAGAGGAACGCACTCATGCGTGACGAACTTGCCTTAACCGCGAACGAGCCTCCCGCGAGAATCACACCAGGGTTACACGCGGAGCGCCACTATTCCCCCTCCGAACTCGCTGAACTGTGGGGGTTGAGTAGCGATACGATCCGACGACTTTTCGAGGATGAACCTGGCGTTGTAACCATCGGGGAGCGCAACCCTCGGCGCAAGAGGCGATATGTTACCCTCCGCATCCCGCAATCGGTCGCGGCCCGCGTCCATCGTCGACTTTCTCCGAAATAAGATTCGATGAAGAGCGAATTGACACAACGGCTCGTGAAGCGCTTTCCGGTTCTATAAGAGGACTATCACTCCCCCATGACGCAGACGTGCATGTGCTGGGAGCTCTTGCGTCCCAGATGTAACGTACCTATGCAGGATTAGATGGCCGAGTTCGTGAGTAAACTTGATCGTCGAACCCGGATTGTACATGCTCTTGAGTTTCAGAAAGCAGCTGTGCGAAAAAATTACGAGACCGGAAACCGAGCCTTTTCAATACGTTCGAGATTTTTGACCACACGGGATACCGAAACGAGATGCTAAACTTCTCAACAAAACGATGTCCTGCGCAGGCGATCCGCGGTCCCTACCGGCGAGCGACCTGTTTCACACTTCTGGCGGGTTCGTCTCACCGTGGACGTAGTGCGAGAACTTGCGCTCGTAGTCCAGGCACATGCCGAAGGGAAATCGGGCGTAGGGCCAGAGCACCAGGCGCATCGGCCGGGCCCGGTCCGGCAACTGGTGCAGCAGGGCCTGCTCGTCGGCCGACTCCTGTCGAGCATCTCCCGTCAACTGCACGTGCATCGTGCACGCCGTTCCAGTAAAGACCAGACGAAAGGCGCCCGACAAGCGCCGCGCGATCGCCTGATCGGCGTACAGCACGTCTCTGTACACGCTCAGCTGCGATCCGTTCGGCAGCGCGTCTCGGTCCCGGCCTTTCAGTGCGAGGAGCATGGGCGGAAGGTCAGCGGGAAGGACGATGCCACGCCGGCTGACGAGCTCTGCGGCCTCGACAGCGTCGAGGAGGCGGGCCACGTCGCCTGTCTGGTACCGCAGTAACGGCAAGGGTGTCTCATCATCCAGCATCGAAATCGTCAGGCGACCGTAACCGTGGCAGTCTGGCGCGACGATCTCCATGAACGTCCGGAGCGGATCGAACGCAAAGATCATCGGCGGAGGCGTCGCCTGGTCGCCTGCCGCCAACAGCTCGCGTGCCAGTCCCTGATCCGTGGACGCCGCGCGATGGACGGCGATAGTGGCGGGCGTCTCGTAGCAGAGGTGCAACCCGAGCTCGCCGACACCAAACGACGACAGGACATACCCATTCTGCGGCCGATCGACGTCCAGTCCCAGGCACGTTGCCAGGTAGGTGCGGAAGTGCTCGCCGAAGATATCTTCCCCAACGACAACGTTGATTCTGTAACGGCTCCAGTCGACGCCTTCGTCCCTCGCACGATCGGTCAGCTTCTTCAGGAACAGGGGATCGCCTACCAGGAGAATCTGGTCATAGTGCCCGCCGAACGCTCGCACGAGTCCCAGCGCCATGTCCTCACGAACGCTGGTTGTGGCCACAGTCATCACGTGCGATGAGAATCCGACGCCCATGGGGAGGCAATTGATGGCGAGTGTCGAGCGTGCGCGGATCTGAAACGCCGTGTCGAGCGCCTGGTCGATGAAGTCCGCGCCGGCCGACGCCTGCGCCCTGGTGGTCAGTCCAAACGAAAAGCGACCGCCTTGCCCTGAACTCGTCAGGACGCCCGCCAGACCGCGCATCCCTCCCGCCACGCAAATCTGGTCGAGCTCGAAGCGATTGAACGTATTGTGCTTGCTCGTAAGCGGGCACAGGCGGGAGAACGAGGCGGAGTCAACGACCTGACTCGCAACGGCGCGGTGCTCGGTGAGCAGCGTGCGATACGCGGGCACGCAGGTTGCGGCGCGTCGGAACGCTCGCAGCAGCCGGACTTCGACTTCTGGCGCGACGAGGGTCATGATCTGCCGCGATCGGCGAATAGGACGATTACCACCGGCGTGGCACCGGACGGAACTGCGGTTCTAGGCCAACGAGAAACTCGTCGAGCAGCGGCTTCTTGTGCGAGAGGATCACCTGGTCGAACTCGCTCAAGTCCATCAGGTACGGCGCAACGGGACCGAAGTAGTCGGTCTGCGGACCAATCAGCCGAAACGGAAACGCAAACTTCGCCAGCAATCGGTGCAGCGATCTTTCGGTGGCCGCCAGCCAGTGCGTGATGCCGTGGCGTTTGGATGCCTGATACAACGCCTTGTAGAGGCTCACGATCAGTTCACCTTCGTTTTGCGCGTGCTCTCCGCACCGTTCTTTCCCGGCGTACACGGCCGGCGCGCTGTGGTCGCCATACGGGCCATCAATCTTGCGGCGGTACTTCCGGCTCACCGATAGGCGCGAGACCTCGACCACCGTGTTCTCCGGCCTATAGAGCTCGGTCTCGGACGGGAAAATGCTGCAGTGCTGCAATAGAGGAAACCCCGCGACGCCATCCTGCACCAGACGTGCGGTCCCCACCAGTTCACCCTCAAGGTTCATCGTGCCGAAATGCAGCGCATACGCATCGAACGTGTCGATCTCCATATGGTTCAGGTAGTGCTCCGGATTCAAGAAGGCCCGTTCGAGGCAGTACACCTGATAGCGCAGGCCAAAGCTCTGCTCGAGCAGCTCCGGTGTGTCGTCGATCTCGCGACATTGAAAGTACTGAGGGCGGTTCTCGACCAGCAGGCCCAAGCCTGCGGCTTCTGCTAATGTGCTATTGCTCATGAGCACGGCCTTGCGGTCCGACGATGCTTGTTGCCGTGCTGCCGTGTGACATGAACCATCTGCGCTCTTTTCTTCTCCCACGCTTGAGCTTGTGACGCTCATGTGTGCGAGGGGCCAAAAAACTCAACTGTCACCAAACTGTCACTGAAATTGGCGCAGAACAGGCCAAAATCAGCGAACTACAAAAGTCTGAAATATTGCTATCTAATGGCTGGCAAAGGGACTTAGTGGAGTTTTGTATCAGATAGCGAAGTGGCCTATTGGCGTTAGCAAACCGCCGCATTCAGCCGCTCTGCCACCTCTCCGCGATTTTCTGGTAGAAAGTTCCCTGATCCTGCTATTCGCTTCAGAGACTTCCGCCCGACGAGTTCACAAAGTATAGCATCAAACTAACAGAGGCAAGCGGCCAAAATGACACAGTGGCGGGACCCACCGTTAACAAAATGCGAAGTCATACGTCATAAAGGGGTAGGTCGGCTAGCCGCGAGGGCATTTAGCAGGTTCCGAGAGGAGTTCTTTCCTTTAGGCCATTTTGATTCTAGAATATAGAGGAGAACCGCGCCTAACTTGCTGAAGTTGCGTGGAGTTGCCCCGTCGGTCGGCCCCAGGCGCCAACGACGGGAACCCAATCCGCGTAGTACGCAGCAACCTCTTGTGCGAAACATTTCGACCCACACGGGCGTATGTAATGTAGCGGACGGGCGGGAGAACAAGGCAATCGTGTCCCATCCCTGGTGTTTCGTCCTGGGGACGTTGTGGGTGACCCTTCCAGGGTGGATTAAAGAGGAATGACATGAAGACGTGGAAAAAGGTACTTATCGGGGTGGTCGTCGCCGGGGTGCTGATGGGTATTGTGGTATTTAGCGTCAACCAGGCGAACAAAGGCGTGGTTACGGTCCAAACAGCCAAAGTAGCAAATTCGGACGATTTGGTTTCTCTGGTGACGGCCTCCGGAGAGATCAAGCCAACGACCTATACGAACGTGACAGCCCAGGGATTCGGCAGAATCACCGAAATCCTCGTCAAGGAAGGCGACCATATCAAGAAGGGCGATCGGCTATTGCTCCAGGAAAATGTTCAGGCAAGCGCCGACGTGCAGGCGCAGTCGGCGGCTATCCACACCGCGGAATCTGGCGTACAGGCGGCTGACGCGAGTTACGCACAAGCAAAGGCAGACCTTGTTTCCCAACAGGCGAACATGGAAAAAGCCAAGCTCGATTGGGAGCGTGGGCAAGGACTATTCAAGGATGGGTTGATACCGAAACAGGATTTCGACCAGCGAAAGAGCACGTACGACGCTGCCGTGGCGGCGGTAGACTCGGCTAAAGCGCGGGTACTATCGCTCAAGGCCCAACTGGATCAAACAAGGTCGCAGGTGAGTCAGAACGAAGCGATGCTCGTTCGGACGAAAGACGTATTGTCGAAGACTACGTACACATCCCCCATCAATGGAATCGTGAGCTATCTGCCGGAGCGCGTAGGCGACTATGTTGTTCCTGGCATTCAGAATTCCAATGGCAGTTTCTTGATGACGCTGTCGGATATGTCCGTGGTAACCGCGGAAGTTAAGGTCGACGAAACGGACATCGTTAACGTGAAGCTTGGACAAGATGCCGATGTAACGATTGATGCGGTGCCCGGGAAAGTGTTTAAGGGCAAGGTCACAGAGATTGGGTCGCAGGCAACGTTGCGGAGCTCTGGTCTGGCCACAACGCAATCCACGACGAGCACGCAAGAAGCAAAGGATTTCAAGGTGGTCGTAAGGCTCGATAATCCTCCGGACAATTTGCGGCCAGGACTTTCGACAACAGCCAAGATCAAAACAGCAGAGAAGAAGAGCGTGATTGCCATTCCGATTCAGGCGCTGGCAGTGCGCACCCGCAAGGACCTCGAGGAAGCGGCCAAGAATGCGAAGGGGCAAGGAAGCTCGGGGGTTACGCTAGCAGCGCCTCCGCCGGCCGCGCCCGGCGATCCCAAAAAGGATGAGGTACAGGGCGTCTTCGTCGTGAACGGCAAGAAGGCGTTCTTTCGGCCGGTGGAAACAGGAATCACCGGCGTTACCGACATCGAAGTCACCAAAGGCTTGCAAATCGGCGATG
>Ga0307478_10004218_pt1 | contig 10298 bp, 8 predicted proteins | sample atmos_gasesECM4C_2_FD_203713 | JGI IMG/M metagenome (GOLD analysis project Ga0307478, IMG submission 203713) | Hardwood forest soil microbial communities from Morgan-Monroe State Forest, Indiana, United States - atmos_gasesECM4C_05 | ecosystem: Environmental > Terrestrial > Soil > Temperate...
TCACTTCTCACTAAACTGTTCACTTGGAGACCCCCAAGTGACCACCGATGAAGAACTGAACGTGCTCGAGACCCAGCTGCGGCGGCTGAAGATCGAGTACGAGGTTTTTTTCAGCAACCCGACTAAACGCCCTCCCACCGACATCGAGTGGAAGGTGCTCTCGCTGCTGCGCAAGTTTTCCGACGGCGGACGCATGAGCTTCTCGCAGCGCTTCCGCTACAACGAAATGGCGCAGCGCTACGCCATCTACAGCGATTTGTGGCGCAAGAAATCGCGCGTGCGGGAGGAAGGCTACCGCCGCCCACAGGATGCGCTGCTCGCGGTTGCGGGAGTTCGCCCGGAGGATGAACACAAGCCCCAGCACGCTCCGGTGTACGGCTTGAGCCAGACCGCTACTGCTGCGGCCTCCGCGCCAGCCGCGGCTCCTGCGCCGGCCACCTCGCAGCCGTTCACCATGCACGAAAACGAAGCGGGACGTGAACAGCTCGAGCGCCTCTACAACACCCTGGTCGCGGCCAAAAAGAAGGCGGGAGAAAATGTCTCCGGCAGCCTGGATTCGTTTTCCAGCTTCGTGCAGAAAAAGACCGCAGAGATTCGCAAGCAGTATGGCTGTCAGGACGTGGAATTCTCCGTGGAACTTGCAGGCGGGCAGGTGAAGCTGAAGGCCAAGGCAAAAGCGAAAGCGTAGTCGATGGCCCTTTGATCGGAATTATCCTATCCCAGTCTCGGCACGGTTTTCCTAGCTGCAAGGACTAAATCCGCCCATGGCACCTCTCGCCCCCACTCCGATACAAGTTCGGCCTTTTTCTTCCGAAATACTTCGAACGCGTTAATCACTTTCCGCGGTGTGGCCAATGGAATCGCTTCAGGACGCGTTGCCAGCCACGCTACCGCAGTCCTAATTAGATTCTCGGTCGTTCCATCGTGAATTTTGGGATCAAAACCACCCAGGTCGGATATGTATTTGGCGTATTGATGTCCCTCGCGAACCAGTACCAGCCAATCGTGTTTGTCTTTCTTGCGTGGCGTTGCCATGCGACGGCCCATCGCGATTCCGAGCTCTAGGGGCATGTTAAATCTCGCCAGGTTTTCGTTGCCTTCCCCTCTGCAGCGCGACAAGTCATGAATGGAATACTTCGAAGAAAAGACGGCGCGGGCTATGCGTTCCATTCTGGACTCTGCGACCGTGCCCGATTCAAGAGCGCTGCGAGGCACGAAACCACAACAAGTGGAGGCAAAGACTATGGCATCAAAGAGTGTTTCGAAGTCGTCATCGAACGGACAATTTACGAAAACCGACTTCGAGGGAATCGCGGTCAGCTTTCCCGCACCAAAATGCTCTCTGAATGTCTGGGGTTGACGCTTCATCGCAACTCTGGATTGCAGGAGCCCAGAAGCTAAACGATTTTATGCACTTCGGATGCACGCAACGCATAGGCTTGCTTTTCGATCAGGTCGAGCCGGTCGGTCTGCTCTTTGATAGCTGCTCGGATAGCTGCTCGGTTCTTCTTCGCGGGCACTCCTTCGTTGAGGATCTTTGCGATTTCTTTTGCCACTCGGGCCCAATCCGACCTGCGGCCATCCACTTTAATACTCAGAGCGTGGCGAAGAAACGCTGGTTGGTCAGCATTACCGATGAGCACAGGCATTAAGACTTTGTCTTCGTCCAGCCAAAAGCGCTCAAGGGCTGCCCTATATTCTCGCTGCACCCAATCGCTAGCGGATATTTGCGGGCCTACGAGAAAGACCACTACGCGGGCTTCTTTCATTGCATCGAGCATCTGGCTCTCGAGAGCCGCTTCCACCGAAACCTGTCTGCCCGGCAACCATGTTGAAACCCCTAGCCTTTCGAGCTCCCAAGCTAAGGCCTCCGCCTGCTTCCGGGTCTTGGGGAAGTAGGAAATGAAGACAGAATTCATATCTCAATGATACGCGCCCTACGCTGTTTTGTCGCCGGTGTTACCAGATATCGCGCGGCGAAACTAGATTCAATGATCCGAACTATTCTGTCGGTCCTGATAGAATTCCTCTTCGTATCATCACTTCTTATCGAGGTTTTGAATGTCCCGTAGTTCGTCTCGCGTGGAGCGCGCCATCCTCAGCGTTACCGACAAGACTGGGCTCGTCGATTTCGCGCGCGAGCTTTCCGGCCTCGGCATTGAACTCATCTCCACCGGAGGCACGGCCAAGCTGTTGCGCGAAGCCGGCATTCAGGTCCAAGACATTTCCGAGCTTACCGGCTTTCCTGAAATGCTCGATGGACGCGTCAAGACGCTGCATCCCAAGGTTCATGGAGGCATTCTGCATCGCCGCGAAAATGCGGCGCACACGGCCGCCGTGGCCGAGCACGGCATTCAGCCGATCGACATGGTTGTGGTGAATCTCTACGCTTTCGAGAAGACTGCTACCAAGCCCGGCGTGGCTTTCGAAGAGCTGATCGAGAACATCGACATCGGCGGACCGTCCATGATTCGTTCTGCCGCCAAGAATTTTCATGATGTTGCTGTTGTTACTTCTCCGGCTGATTACCAGGCGATTGCCGACGAACTCACCCGTAACCAAGGCGCGCTGTCGCTTGAGACCAAGTGGCGACTGGCGCAGAAAGCGTTCGCCACGACGGCTGCGTATGATTCCGCGATTGCTTCTACGCTGGAGGGCATTGCGGACGTCAACAATTTTGCGACGCCGGCATATGCGGAGCTTCGCTCCGCCGGACAGCCGGGGGCGGCTGCCCCCACAAAGATCGAAGTATTTCCGCAAACCCTGCGGCTGTCGTTCCAGAAAACGCTCGACCTGCGTTACGGCGAGAACCCGCACCAGAAGGCGGCCATGTATTCCGACGGGTCGGGCGTGGGGGTCGCGAATGCGCGTCAAATTCAGGGCAAGGAGCTTTCCTACAACAACATCGTTGACCTGCAAGCTGCATGGGATCTTGCGCAGGAGTTCGACGAGCCGGTCTGCGCGATTATCAAGCACACCAATCCCGCTGGAACTGCTACCGGCAAAACACTTGCCGAGGCCTACCAGCGTGCTTTGGAATGCGATCCTGTTTCAGCGTTCGGCGGAGTGATTGGTGTGAACCGTGCGATCGACGGGGAGGCCGCCGAAGAAATGCACAAACTCTTCCTTGAAGTAATTGCGGCGCCCGCCTTCGATGAAGCTGCGAAAGCCCGCTTCGCCACTAAGAAAAATCTTCGTCTTGTAGAAGTAAAAGCTGCGCCGCAGAAGTGGGTTCTCAAAAACGTTTCCGGGGGAATCCTGCTGCAAGACAATGACCTGCGTCCGTTGCAGGACGTCGACCTCAAAGTAGTCACCCAGCGCCCGCCAACGCTGGCAGAAATCCGCGCGATGTTATTCGCATGGAAGGTTTGCAAGCACGTCAAGTCGAACGCCATTGTGTACGCCCGGGAGGGACAAACCGTAGGTGTTGGCGCAGGGCAGATGAGCCGCGTCGACTCAGCAAAAATCGGAGCCATGAAAGCGCAACTGCCGCTCAAAGGAACGGTCGCTGCCTCGGATGCTTTTTTCCCGTTTCCCGACGGCGTAGAAGAAATTGCTAAAGCAGGGGCGACCGCAATCATTCAGCCCGGCGGTTCTCAGCGCGATCCGGAAGTGATTGCAGCCGCCGACCGCTTGGGTTTAGCAATGTTGTTTACAGGCGTGCGGCACTTCCGGCATTAGACGCTTCGGTGGGACAAAGTCAGTTTTTAATTTTTCGGGGTGGTTGCTATAGAACATCATTGCTATAGAACAACACTTAAGCAAACCGTTTGGTGCTGCAGTTTGGCTGACGCTCGATGCCGGTGAAGTGGGAGGTCCTTCGCTTCGCCTGAAGAACGGTTGCGCTCAGGATGACACCGCAGTCTTAGAAGGCCGACTGCACCACACAGATTATTTACCAAACTTGACAATCTACGCGTTCCTCCCCCTTGGTCGCTGACCTTTCGGGCTTCATCACGATCCGCGAAACTCGCAGGGTTTTTCTGTAATTCGACCCCACCTCGGGTTAGAATTAAAGCACCCCACCCCGGGCGGTTTTGCATCCAATCGCTATGGTTTAGGGAGCGCACTTCCGGTTCAATAGGATCAGTTCCAGCAGAATTCGAATCGTCAAGTCCAGCAACGTCAGGTTGAGTATGAAAAGATTTTTTCCCGCACTGATACTGATAACGTCATCGTTTTTCGCAGCCACTGTATTCGCGCAAACCAGCCCGTCTTCCACAACGAACTCCAAGCCGGCGGATTCAGCTCAAACCAAGACTGAGACTTCGGCGCACAAAGCCGATCGTGGAGCCGCTTATTACCATTACATGCTCGCCCATATGTATGAAGAGCAGGTAACGGTTTATGGCCGGAGCGAGCTGGCGAATAAGGCGCTTGAAGAATACCGGCTGGCGATTGAGGCCGATCCTTCTTCTGAATTCTTGACTTCCGGGCTCGCCGAACTCTACGTGAAGACCGGACGCATTCGCGACGCCGTGCTGCAGGCTCAGGACATACTTAAGCGCGATCCCAATAACATTGAAGCTCACAAGCTGCTCGGCCGTATCTATCTGCGCTCGCTCGGCGACATGCCCGGTGGCGGCAACGGCTCTGAGAACGTGTTGAAGCTGGCCATCGAGCAGTATGAGCAGATCGTAAAGATCGAACCGAACAATGTCGACGACCATCTTCTTCTCGGCCGCCTCTACCGCCTGAATAATGATCTGCAGAAGGCGGAGAATGAACTCAAGATCGCGATCAAGCTCGATCCTGATTCCGAGGAAGGAGTCACAACTCTCGCCCTGCTTTACAGCGACGAAGGTGACACCGCCCACGCGTTACAGGTACTGAGCTCCGTTCCGGATACTGCGCGCTCCGCCAAGTTGTACGCCGCGCTCGGCGCCACCTATGAGCAGCGCAAGGATTACAAGAGCGCCATCGATGCCTACAAGCATGCCATTCAACTCGACCGCGATAATCTCGACGCAATTCGCGGGCTCGCGGAGAATCTGCTGAACGATGGCCAGATTGACGCCGCGCTCAATCAATACAAAGTAATCGCCGACGCGAATCCCGAAGACGCGCAGACTTACCTCCGCATCTCGGAGATTTATCGCCGCCAGGGCAAGTACGAAGAAGCGCTCGACAGCCTGAAGAAGGCGCAGGCCATGGTGCCGGATGCGCTCGAAGTCCCTTACAACATCGCAGTGGTTTACCAGGCTCAGGCGCGCTACGACGAAGCCGAGAAGATTTTGCAGGACCTGCTCAAAAAAACCGAGAAGCCTGACACCAGCTATTCGCAGTCCGACCGCAACAATCGCGGCATCTTCATCGAGCGTCTCGGCATGGTCTACCGCGATCAGGAGAATTATCAGGCCGCGGTCGATACCTTCCGCAAAATGATTCCACTGGGCGACGATAACGCCAAAACTGGTTATCAGGACATTATCGACACTTACCGCGAGGCCAAGCAGTGGCCGCAGGCGACTGCGGTGGCGAAGGAAGCAATGCAAAAGCTTCCCGATGACCGCGACCTTCGCATGCTTCTCGACGCGCAACTGGCCGACACCGGCGATCCTGAGAAGCCTATCGCAGACATTCGCTCGCTGCTGAAGGGTACGCCGGAAGATCGCGAGGTCTACATCCGGCTGGCCATCATCTACACGCGTCTCAAGCGCTGGAGCAGCGCCGAAGAATCTCTGAGCAAAGCCGAGACGCTTTCGACCAAGCCCGACGACAAAGAGTACATATACTTCCTGCGCGGGTCCACCTACGAGCGCGAGAAGAAATTCGACGAAGCCGAAGCAGAGTTCAAAAGAGTGCTGGCCGCAAACCCGCAGAGCGCGGTGACGCTTAACTACCTTGGATACATGAACGCAGATCGCGGCGTGCAGCTTGAAGAGTCCGTCAACTACATCAAGCAGGCCGTAAGCCTCGAGCCCACCAACGGCGCTTATCTGGATTCGCTGGGATGGGCCTATTTCAAGCTTGGCAAGTACGACCTGGCCGAAGAGACGTTGACGAAAGCGTCCCTGCGCATGGGTTCTGACCCAACCGTGCAGGATCACCTTGGCGATCTCTATCAGAAAACCGGCCGCCTGAAACTGGCCGCCGCCCACTGGGAGCGCGCCGTGGAAGAGTGGAACAAAACCGTATCCGCCGAAGTTGAGACCGATCTGCTCGCGGCTACACAGAAAAAGCTCGATGCTGCCAAGGTGCGCCTGGCGAAGGAAGACTCGGGAAAGCAGTAGATTTAGCCGAGTACCTGGTACCGAGTACCTAGTACTTGGCGAACTGCACCGCATGCAAAATGATCGATGTCCTTCCTCTGCGCTGGGCAGTGGCTACTGCGCCTTTGTTAAACTTCCGGCATGTCCGATCTTTTCGAGTGCTCGCTGTCGAAAGTCGACATCCGCGTGGCGACCATCCACGATATTCCTGAAATCCTGCGCCAGCGTCGCGCGATGTACGAAGACATGGGACATCTCGATGCCGATATCCTGGAGCAGACGGCCTCGCTCTCGGCCGATTATCTCGCCAAAGCCATGTCCGATGGATCTTTTCGCGCGTGGTTGGCCTCAGTTGGCAATCGTTTCGTAGCTGGAGGGGCGGTCATCATTTCTCCATGGCCTGCCCATCCTTATGATCTGGAGTGCCGGCGTGCAACGATTCTCAACGTGTATACGTATCCTGAGTTTCGCCGGCGCGGCATCGCTCGACGGCTTATGCAGACCATGATTGGCTGGTGCGCAGGTGAGGGTTTCGCCAGAGTGGCTTTGCACGCTAGTGACGATGGGCGTCACCTTTACGAATCGCTGGGATTTGAGCCCAGCAACGAGATGCGCCTCAACTTACGGTGAGGAGCGGCGGTGAGACGCTGCGGCCAGAATCGGGCGGCAAGAATGACGGCCCGGTGCTAAACTTTCTCCATGCTGGCCGGCTACGCGGTGCAGGTGGAACAATCCCGCGGACGCCGCTTTCCTGAAGCGCAACACCCCTACCGCAACGATTTTCAGCGCGACCGGGATCGCGTGATTCATGCGCGAGCTTTTCGCCGCCTCGAAGACAAGACCCAGGTTTTTACCCGCCGCTATTCCGACCACTTCCGCAACCGGCTCACGCACACGATTGAGGTTGCGCAAATCACCCGCACCGTCGCGGGCGCGCTAGGCCTCAATGTGGATCTCGCCGAAGCGCTGGCGCTCGTCCACGATCTTGGCCATCCGCCGTTTGGCCACGCCGGCGAGAAGGCGCTCGACGCAGCCATGCGCGCGCAGGGCCTCTTCTTCGACCATAACCTTCATGCTCTCCGCATCGTCGAGGATTTCGAGCAACGATACGCCGCCTTCCGCGGGCTGAATCTTACTTTCGAAGTGCGAGAAGGAATCATTAAGCATTCGCGCGATTACGATGCGGCGAAGCATCCCGAACTTGCGGAATATCTTCTCGATCAGCGTCCTCCGCTCGAAGCGCAGCTTGTCGATTTGACCGACGAAATCGGCTACAACACCGCCGATCTCGACGACGGATACGAAGCGCATCTGTTGACGCTTGAACAGATTCGAGAAGGCGTGCCGGTGTTTGAATGCTTCTTCCCGGAGGTCGAGCGTGAATATCCCGATGCGATCGACAAACTAAAGTTCAACGAAGCGCTCAAGAAAGTTTTCAATCGGCTCGCTGGCGATCTCATCACCAACACGCAGATGCGGATCAAACAATCTGGCGTTGTAGCTCTTTCCGATGTTCGGGGGCACGCGGAACGGCTGGCAGCGTTCAGTGCTGAAGTCGAGGAAGAGCGGAAGCAGATTAAGAATTTCCTTTACGAGAATCTTTATTACAGCGTGTCGCTGGCCGAAGAAAAAGATGATGCGGAACGCATCGTCACCGAACTTTTCGCATTCTGGATGCGGAACCCTTCAGCCCTCCCGCGCCAATATCAAGAGAAGGCTGATCAGGAATCATTGCCGCGCGTGGTCTGCGATTACATTGCCGGCATGACCGATCATTTCATCATGGAGCAGCATGAGAAGTTTTGCGGCGTGAATTGACACTGAAGAAAGACGGGCGAATATTGTCGGCATGGAGCCAGCGGAAAAAATGGCGCAAGCTGTGATTAAGTTGGCTGTTATCGGGCTTGCGCTGATTGTTTCTGTAGCTTGCTGTATGGCTGGGCACGCATTCGCCGGTGTTGTTGTCTTTGCCGCTGGGATAGCTTTCGTCATGTTTGGGCTAGGAAGGCGCAAGACCCCCTAGGTGCAGGAAGAAAGTTAGCAACAGCCGTTTCGAATAACTGCGGTCTTGTCACTTCGCTCCTGCCACGGCGGCCACCACATCGAACAAAATCCGTGGGCCGCGCCGTACTTCTTCCACGCGAATCCGTTCATCGTTCCCGTGCTCGGTGTTGCCTTCTTCTTCCGTCGCGGTGTACGGATTGAAGCCGTAGGCCTGGATGCCCAGCGGCCGGTAACGCTGATTCTCGGTGTAACCGCTGGTGATGTGCGGCACGACCGGGGTGCCGGGAAAATACTTCTCCGATACTTTGCGGATGACGTCGTACAAGGCCGTGTCCGTAGGTGAGTAGTTGGCTTCGCGGAACTCAGCGATCATCGGTTCGACGGTGACGTTGGGATCATCGACGACGCGCCGGAGTTGTTCCAGCAAAGCCTTTGGATCGCCGCCGGGGAGAATGCGCACGTCAAGGTTCGCCCAGGCCTCCGGCGGGATCACGTTGGTTTGCTCGGAACCGCCCATCATGGTGAGCGAAATCGTATCGCGCAATAGAAAATTCAGCGCCTCGTCTTTCTCAACCTCCTGCTGAAATTTCTTGTCTTCGATGGCTTTGCGAATGTTCCGATACTCGCGGGCCTGTTCGGGCGGTTCGTAAGGCGCCATGGTGCGCAGGAACTCGTCGACCACCGGCAGCACTCGGAGCGGCGTGTGGTAGGCCAGAATTTTATCGAGCGCGTGCACCAACCGATTCGGCGCCGAATCCGGATTTGGACGCGAGGCATGCCCCGGCCGGCCGTGAGCGGTCACACGCAACCAGTATGTGGTCTTCTCGCCCACGTCCACTCCCACATATTTCACCTTGCCATTCTCCAACAGATTTTCCCCGCCTTCGTTGATGAGAAACTCGGCGTTCTCCAGCAAATCGTGCTGATGAGCGATGAACCAGTCGGTGCCGCTGCCTTCCGCTTCTTCGTCGGCCACGGCCAGAAAAATCACGTCGCGGTCGAGCTGAATCCTTTCTCGCTTCAGCATCACCATCACGACGAGTTGCGCCAGACCTTCATCTTTCATGTCCTGTGCGCCGCGTCCCCAGAGCCAGCCGTCTTTGATTTCCCCACTGAACGGTGGAACTCTCCAGTGCGATGCGTCGCTGGTGACGACATCCATGTGGTTGAGCAGGATGAGCGGACGTTCGCCTTGCGCCGCGGTTCTCGGCAAGCGGGCCCACAGATCGCCGCGTCCCGGGGTGTATTCGAAGACGCGATTTTCGATTTCTTCCTCGTCGAGAATCTTTTTGTAAAACGCTACCGCGCGCATCTCATGGCCGGGAGGGTTGGTGGTGTCGATGCGCAGGTACTCCTGCATCCAGGACACTGCGAGATCCGAATAGTGCTGTAGGTGGTCGACCGGAACGAGCCCCGAGGCCATTGCGGGAGCTTCTTTGGCGGGTGCAGCTCCCTCGGAAACTGGTCCGATGGAGAGAGGCGCGACGGGAGCATCCTGCGCGTCACCAGCCGTAGCTGCCGTGGTCAGCAGCAACACAGCCAAAGTCCGTAGAAAGAAGAGTTGCAAAAGTCGATCCCGCGAGAATCCCCTGTTCGGGGTTTCTCCTCGACAGCCCCTACTCACAAGACTAACCGTTACCAAGTTTCGTCCTCCCCGGGTCTCAACTAAATCCACGCAGTTTTTATATCAGGTTTGCCAAAATTACCCTGCGTCCACTTTTATGCACTCCCCCCGCCACTCTGAGAGGCGTAAAATGTATTAGATATCAATAACTTAGCGATTCAACCTCGGACGCTGCTTTGGCATCTGAACTGTATAGATCAAGGCGGATGCCGAGGCTGTTTTGCGGTGTCTGGCTTTGATTTTAAGGGGTGCGTTGCGTCAGCGCACGCCGGCAAAGCGGCCCACCGCTTGCTTTTCATAGTTCGTACGTTTTAGGGGACGCACTTAAAACACGCAACACGCCCGTTTTGGCGTGCTGGAGTGGAGCCCCAAACGCTCCCCCAAACATGGAGGAAGTTTCTATGAACAGCCGTTTTCTTGTTGCCTTGCCGCTAGCCGCAGTGCTCGCTTTTCCGGCC
>Ga0307478_10004220_pt1 | contig 10296 bp, 9 predicted proteins | sample atmos_gasesECM4C_2_FD_203713 | JGI IMG/M metagenome (GOLD analysis project Ga0307478, IMG submission 203713) | Hardwood forest soil microbial communities from Morgan-Monroe State Forest, Indiana, United States - atmos_gasesECM4C_05 | ecosystem: Environmental > Terrestrial > Soil > Temperate...
GCGGGGCGTACTTTGAGCGGCTCCGGAAAATGATTCGCTTCGATGTGCTGCGGAATGCCGGAGGCCAATTTGTGTTCGACGCTCTGCACGGATGCGGCGCGGGCTGGTTCGATCGCATACTCGAGGAAAACGGGATCCAAGCCGCGGCCGTCCGCACAGGGCGCGACGTGCTTTTCGATGGCGCAGGGCCCGACCCATCGGAAGAGAATCTGGCGCCACTCAAGGAGGCCGTGAGGGAGAAGAAGGCGCTGGCCGGGCTCGCAACGGACGGCGACGCCGACCGCTTCGGCATCCTCGACCGCGATGGGTCGTTCGTCTCGCCCAATCATATCCTCGCGCTGGTTTTCGACTACCTGCTCGAAACGCGCGGGTCAAAGCTGGGTGCTTCGCGCAGCGTGGCCACCACGCACCTGCTGGATGCGGTGGCCGAAATGCACGGCGTGGCTCTCTATGAGACGCCCGTGGGCTTCAAATATGTGGGTCCGCTGCTGCGGGAAAACAAAATCGCGCTTGGCGGAGAAGAGAGCGCGGGCCTGACGATTCGCGGCCACCTGCCCGAAAAGGACGGCATCCTAGCCTGTCTGCTGGTAGCGGAGATGATTGCCGCGCGGCAGGCGCCGCTGGGGGAACAGCTTCGCGGCCTGTTCCGGCGCGTGGGGCGCGAGTATTGGCCGATCCGCCTGAATTTGCATCTCACCGAAGAGGCGCAGGCCCGGCTGCCCGAGCGCTTGCGGGGCGAACGGAAGGATATCGCGGGCCGGCGCGTGGCGCGGACGAATCGCACCGACGGATGGAAGCTGATTCTTGAAAATGGCGATTGGGTGCTGATGCGCCCCTCCGGCACCGAGCCGCTGGTGCGCATTTACGCCGAAGCGGCTACGATAGCCGCGGCACAGAAACTCGCCGAAGAAGCGCGCGCATGGATTACGGAATAATGGGAGATAATGGCCCGGCAATCATGAACCAGAACACGAAAGACGCGCCCGCGACCTTCACCGCTCAAATGAGCGAATTCCTCAGCCGCAACGCAAACTGGCTTCTGGTCGGCGGGCTCGGGCTGCTGCTGCTTCAGGATGTCTTCGGGACTCACGGCTTGATCGCCATGCGGCGGTCGCAAAAAGAAGCCGCGCAGGTGCAGCAGCAGATTGACCAACTCAACCAAGAGAACCAGCAGTTGCTGGACCGCGTGAAGTCCCTGAAAACCGATCCGGCGGCCATCGAGCAGATCGCGCGTGAGGAAATGGGCCTGGCGCGGCCCGGCGAATATATTTTCCGCCTGCCGGACAAGCCGGGGGATCCTTCCACATTGGCCGCTCCACCGGCGGAAGCGCCCGCGAAGCCTTAACAGCTCGATGGAGAGCGATTTGGAGGAGCTCCAGGGGCTAAAGCCACGACCTACAAAGATTCTCGAGTTCTCGCCCAAGTGCAAAAGCCCCCCCAAAAAAAGTTTCGGACTTTTCGACAATCGATTAGCCTTCGGTCGCCGGGCGCGGCGCCCGCCGCAATAATCCCGAGCGAAGCAGCCCCCGCCACGCAAGAATTTCCGCGCCACGTCCCTTCAAACGCGTTCGCGCGAGCGACAGCAGCAACATGAGGGCGCAGACCACGACGACACCGAGCGTAGCCGTGGGAATCGTCTGCGTGTGGCGCGTCAAAATCGAAAGGCGGCCGTATACAAATTCCGTGTGCACCCAGTAGATGAGCAAGGACGTCTGCCCGAGTTGCGCAAGAGGGCTAAAGCCCGCGCGTCCCGGCCCCCACCGGCACCAAGAATAACCTCCGAGCAACACCACCAACAAAGCTCCCAGGCGCGCGAGGAAAAAATCGGGGCTTGTGTGCCAGTAGTCGTGGACAGGATAAATCTGGACGGGCAGCGCCTCGAACCACTCCGAAAGCGCGAAGAGGCCAACGCCCCCAGCGGCCAGCAGCACCATGGTCCTCGATGGATTCGCGGCGGACCACTCGCTCGATAGCAGGAAGCCTGCGGCCAGGCCCGCGAAGGCGAAGGCCATCCACGGGAACATGGGGAAAAGCCAGGGCCGCGGCGAACCGTAGATGTGGACGCCATTGATATAGGATTCGAGATACCACGGCAGCCAGCGCGGCCGCCAGATGGTCCAGAGCAGGGGCGTGGCGAGGGAGATGGCCGTGGCGACGGCTGCGGCAAAAATCACGCTTCTCGCGCGCGTTCGCACCACCCAGCAGAGGATGCCCATGAATGCGATGGAAAGCCCGAACAGATTCAGCACGTCCACGCGCAGCAGGTCGGTCCACGGGGCTTTGGGCAGGCCGAGAAGATACTCCTGGATGCGAAAGAGCACACCCAAGCCGAAAATTTGGGCTCCACGGCGGATCAAGCGGGTGGCAATTTCGTTGGCGGGCGCGCCTTTCCGGCGCATGCGGTCCACGAGCAGCGCGGCCGCGATGCCGGCGAGAAACATGAAGAGCGGCGCGGGGAGCGTTCCGCTGAACTGCGACTCCCTGAAAAACGTGCTGGCGCGGCCGGAGCTGTTGAGCCACGCATCGTAGGCGTGCACTTCGATCATGCCCAGGCAGGCAAGCCCTCGAAGCCAGTCAATGTAACGAAGACGCGTGTGCCCCGGTTCCGGCATGGCCAGGATACAGAATCGCCGAGCGCGGAGCGCAAATCAAGTATTACGGGCGATGTCCGTGGCGAATGTGGGATTCGTCCACGGCTGCGAGGGACGGTGCGGAAATCATTTGCGTAGGCTTGAGCGGCGGCGCTGGCCGAGGACGGCTCCCAACACGACGGCCAGGTTGACTGCGATCAAAGAAATCGCAAGATCGAGCATCGCGCGCGAAGCGGGCATACCGTGCTGATACGCGCGCCAGCAATAGAAACCGACGAAGCCGTTTACGATCACCATTAGAAATACGGTTGGCGCCTTCACTTCACGACACCCGCGAGGGGGCTCGAAGCCGTGGCGTAAAGCTTTTTCGGGATGCGCCCGGCAAGAAACGCTTTGCGGCCCGCCTCGACGGCCGCGCGCATGGCTTCGGCCATCAGCACCGCGTCCTGCGCCCCGGCGATGGCCGTGTTCATCAGGACGCCGTCCGCGCCCAGCTCCATGGCGATGGCCGCGTCGGAAGCGGTGCCGACGCCCGCGTCCAGGATGAGCGGCACCTCCGTGATGCGCTCGCGCAGGATGCGCAGGCTCGCGAGGTTCTGGATGCCCATGCCCGAGCCGATGGGCGCGCCGAGCGGCATCACCGCCGCGGCACCGGCGTCCACGAGCTTGCGCGCCACAATGAGATCGTCGCTCGTGTAGGGCAGCACGATGAAGCCTTCTTTCACGAGCGCCTTCGTCGCGCGGACAAGCTCTTCGGTGTCCGGAAAAAGCGTTTGCTCGTCGCCGATCACTTCGAGCTTCACCCATTCCGAAAGGCCGGCTTCGCGGCCCAATCGGGCCGTGCGAATGGCTTCCTCCGCCGAGTAACAGGCCGCTGTATTCGGCAGGAGGAAAAATTTCGCGCGGTCAATGTAGTCGAGCAGGGATTCCTTCGAGCGATCGGACAAATTCACGCGGCGAACGGCCACCGTGACCATTTCCGCGCCGGAGGCTTCGTGCGCCCGCGCCATCTCCTGAAAGCTGCGATATTTCCCCGTGCCTACGATCAGCCGCGAACCGAAGGCGCGGCCCGCAATCACCAATTGGTCGGTCATGGAAATTCTCCGCCGCTATTCTACTCCCCTTGCGGCTTCGGCTGCACGCGCCACGCGCAATCCGGCCGCAGTTCCCTGCTCCACTGTCCCTCTTGCGCGCGGACTGTTCCGTACTAAGATGGCTGTACGAACGCTCAAGTCCAATGCGGATTGCGGCAATCCGGGAGCCGGCCATGGTAAAGCTCACCGTGGACGACGCGGCTCGACATCTCCCCGTGCGCGCGGGGCGCGGCGCGGCCATCTCCTGCAAAGGCTGGCAGCAGGAAGCGGCGCTGCGGATGCTGATGAACAGCCTCGACCCCGAGGTTGCCGAAACTCTCGAAGATACGATTATTCGCAGCGCTGCAAGTGGAGCCGCGCGTGATCGGAAATTTTTTCAGGCGATTGTCGAGGCGCTCGAGCGGCTCGAAAACGACGAAACACTGCTCATCCAGTCCGGCGAGGTGGCGGGGACATTCCGCACGCATACGGATGCCCCGCGCGTCCTCATTGCCGATTCGAATGCAGACGGCTGGACGTACGCGGGGACGCAAGCGCATCTCCAGTCCGCGTACGAAACATTGGCCGCGGTCGCGCGCAGACATTTTCAAGGCAGCCTCGCCGGAAAGCTCGTGGTGAGCGGCGGCATGGGCGCACGGGGCGGCGCGCAGCCGTTGGCCGCCACGCTCAATGGCGCGGCGTTCCTGGGAATTGACGCGGACCCGGAGCGCATCAAGCGGCGCGTCAAGGCGGGCTACTGCGACGTGATGGTGAACGATCTCGACGAGGCCCTGCGCATCCTGAAGAATGGCGTGCGCAAGCGCGAAGCAGCCTCCGTCGGCTTGGCCGGCAACTGCGCGGACGTGATTCCCGAGCTGGCGGGCCGTGGCATTGTGCCCGACGTGCTGACGGATCAAACCAGCGCGCACGATTCCGCGCGCGGCTATATTCCGCGAGGGCTCGATGCGACGCAGGCCACGGAGCTGCGCCAAAATGACCCCGAAAGCTATCGCAAACTGGCATTCGAATCCCTTGCGAAGCAGGTGGAAGGAATGCTCGCGCTCGAAAAGATGGGCGCGCTAAAGTTCGGCTTCGATGACAATGCCCTCGCATTCATGGACGGGGTGAGCGGCGACGGACGCTCGGCAGTCCTCTGGGCAGCACTTTCGGGCGAGCCTGCCGATATTCATCGAGCCGACGATTTGCTGCTTGAAATGTTCGGGCAGGACGAAATTCTTTGCCGCTGGATTCGGCTCTCGCGCAAGCGTGTGCGATTCTTGGGATTGCCGGCGCGCGTTTGCCGGCTCGACCGCGCCGAGCGTGCCCGATTCGGCCTGGAGCTGAACGACCTTGTGGCGCGCGGCGAGTTGAAAGCGCCCGTAGCCATCACGCGCCTGCACCTCGATTTCGCCTCTCCCGCGCCGCCCATCGATGGAAGCCAGATTTTGCCGAGCGGCCTGGACGCCGTCGCCGACGGCACAAAGGAAATGGCGGCGCGCATCGAGCGTGTGGTTGCAGACGAAGCGGGCATGAGCATTGTGCAATACGCCGGGGCGGACGATTCCGATGCCGCCCGGTTTGCGCGCAAATCCGGAATGAACATTCCGACATCCTAATTGCGGGGAGGAATCCATGATCGTCATCACAGGCGCAACAGGAAACACAGGAAAGCCGGCGGCGGAAGCGCTGCTCGCGAAGGGCGAAAAGGTGCGCGCCATCGGGCGGCGCGCGATTAATCTTGATCCACTCACTCAGAAGGGTGCGGAGCCTTTCTTTGGCAATGTGGAAGACGCCGCCATGATGACCAAGGCGTTCGAAGGGGCCTCGGCGGTTTTTCTGGTGGTTCCGGCCGCGTTGCAGATGGAAGACCTTCTCGCGTACTACGAACGAGTCTCGGATGTGTACGCAACGGCCATCACAAATGCACGGGTTCCCTATGCTGTCACCGTCAGCAGCGTCGGCGCGCAACATGCGAAGGGGACCGGCCCGATCCTCGGCCTGCACAACATGGAGCAAAAACTCAATCGGATTTCCGGCCTGAATGTGCTGCACTTGCGCCCCGCACAGTTCATGGTGAATCTGCTGATGAATATCGGGGCGGTGCGAAGCATGGGCGTGCTGCCCGGCCCTGCGCCGGAGGGCGCGCCAATGCCATGGATTGCTACAAAGGACATCGGCGAGTATGCCGCCGAGCGCCTGCGGGCGAGAAATTTTTCCGGCAGCTCGACGCAGGAATTGCTTGGTCCGCGCGAATACAGTGCGAAGGAAGTTGCCGCGATACTTGGCAAGGCAATCGGCAAACCGGATCTCGAATACATGCAGGCGCCGCTAGCTGCGATCGAGTCCGCGCTCGGCGCGACGGGCATGCCGAAGGCCTCGGCCGCGCTGCTGATTGAAATGATGGAGGGCGGCGGTAAGGGCCTGCTCAATCCGCAGGAGCCGCGGTCGGCGAAGAACACCACGCCCACGACGCTCGAATGGTTTGCGAGCGAGGTTTTTGCGCCCGCATTTTCCCGTAAGACCGCCAGCGCCTAAGACAAACGATATGAACCGGCTCGTGGAGTGTGTGCCCAATTTTTCCGAGGGGCGCGATCGTTCGGTTGTGGAGGCGATTGTGGCCGCGATGTGCGAAGTTCCCGGCGCGCATTTGCTGGGCTGCGAAAGCGATGCGGACCACAACCGCACGGTGGTCACGCTCGCGGGCGCTCCGGAAGCCGTGGCCGAGGCGGCGGTGCGCGGCGCCGGGAAAGCCGCCGAGTTGATTGACCTCACGCGGCACACGGGCGCGCATCCGCGCATCGGGTCGGTGGACGTCGTGCCGTTCGTCCCGCTCGCGGGCACCACGATGGAGGATTGCATCGCCCTCGCGAAGCAGACCGGGCGCGAAATCTGGGAGCGATATCGCGTGCCCGTCTATTTCTACGAAGCGGCCGCCCTGCGGCCCGAGCGCGCGCACCTGGAAAATATTCGCAAAGGGCAATTCGAGCGCCTGCGCGAAGAATCGCCCCGCGATCCGGGCCGCGCACCGGATATCGGCGGGCCGGGGCTGCATCCCACGGCTGGAGCAACCGCGGTGGGCGCGCGAAAATTTCTGATTGCCTGCAACATCAATCTCGGCACGGCTGATGTGGAGAGCGCGAAGAGCATCGCCCGGGCGATCCGCGCGTCGAATGGCGGCTTGCCCTGCGTGAAAGCCATGGGCGTGTATCTGCCGGCACGCAACCTCGCGCAGGTTTCCATGAATCTAACCGATTTTGAGCACACACCCATCCCCGTGGTGTACGAAAGGGTGAAGCGCGAGGCCGCGCGGCTTGGGATTTCCATCGTAGGCGCGGAAATCGTCGGCCTTGTCCCGAGGCGCGCGGTGGAAGAAGCCGCGGCGCTTGGCTTGGATTTGAGCGAGAAATTCGAAAACTTCTCTCCCGCAAAGGTGTTAGAGGCTAGGTTGGAGGCGCTCGCCGGCCGCGAGGCGCCCGATGCACCAGAAAGCACGCGAGGCGCCGGCAGATGACCAGACGCTGGGCGATACCTGTATAATGAAGTGTATGTTACTAGGAAGGACAAAAAGATGAGACAGCGCATGCGTCGCTCGATGGCCATCGCCGCCGCGGGATTATTGTTCGCGGCTTGGGCCGCGCTCCCGCGGACAGCCTCCGCCGGAACCCTCAACACGGACATCATCGGGATGTTCCCTAAAGAAATAGGCGAATTCGGCTATGCCGATTTGAAATCGGCGCGGCGGTATTCGTGGTTCCCGCAGCTTCGCGAGCAGGTCATGCCCGGCCGTATCCGCGATTTCGAGAAGTCTCTCACGTCCGCCGGTGTGGACTCGAATTCGCAGGTGGATGAGATTGCCTGGGCCGGATTCGCCGGTTCGAAAGGCGGCGAAGAACTCCTCGGCGTGGCCCTGGGATCATTTAATCCTTCCGCGGCCGAAGACCGCTTCAAGCAGGAGAAACTGAGCAAGACTGATATTCACGGCTATCATGTGTACGCCTTCGGCGGCGATATTCTGTTCACTTTCGTGGACGTCAACACGGCGGCCTTCGGCAGCCGCACGGCTCTCGAGAAGATGATTGACGTCCGCACGGGCGTTGCGGCCAGCCTGCTGACGGACGACACTCTTTTTCCGCTCATCAACGAAGTGAACGGCAACGGAATCATCTGGGGCGTGCTCAATCCGAATTATGCGCGTCAGGCCATGAAGGAATTGCTTCCGCAGATGGGTCAGATTCCGCAGGCCGCCGCGATTGTGAACCGCCTTAAGGCCATGACCATCCTCGTCACGGCGGATAAAAACCTGGACATGCGATTCGAGGGCGTGTGTGGTTCCACCGACGATGCCAATCTGATGGGGGCGGCCTTGCAGGCGGGCTTCCTGATGCTCAGCTACCAGTCAACGAAGGCAAATCCGGACCTGGCCGCGGCGCTCGATCATGTCACCGTGAAGCCCGCAGGCGATCGCCTGAAAGTGGACCTGCCCGTGAGCCAGGATCAGGTTCTCTCCCTGATCCACGATCACATTTTTTCCTTGCCGATGTAGAACGGAAGCTGAAAATTCCGGAAGGAATCGCGCCGGAGGCTAGTCTCTCGTTCTGGCTTTCACTTCTCCACAAGACTGGGTGAGCGTCACGCGGCAGCGGCCGTTCTGTGTTTCGTACTGCGCGCCAACCGCGTGCGGCGAAGGCAATCCTGTGGCGCCCGATTCGCCTGCGACGCACTGGCACGGCGTGTTCCGCGCGCCAGCCGGCGCTCGGCCGGAGTATTCGATGGTCGCTTCCACGCGTCCCGGAAAATGCTCGATGGCGATATGAAGCGCGGAATCGCGCGAGCCTTTGCGCTCGATGAGCGCGAACGCCTCGTGGCAGCAGCGCATGACGGCGGCAGCGAAATTCTCCTGGTCCCCCTCGGCAAGTCCCGCGCGGCAGGCGCCCGCGGAAACAATCGCACCGAACCCGGCCATCAGGCGGGGATCGCTATCGAGCGTACACTCCGTGCGTCGAGTGTCAGTGGGCATCGGTCTCGGCGACTCGCACGTCGCAGGCCTCCCGGCAATCGGGGCAATAGTACAGTCCGTCCACGCACAGCCGAACGTTGTATTGCGACTGGCAGAAGCAGCAGTATTTCTCGCAGGTGCATTGCAATTCCGGCTTCTCGCATTGCAAGCAGACGGTGGTCACGATGGCTGTCCTTCCGCCGGGAACTCGGCTCGCCTTCATCCCATGGTAGGACACGCGCCCGCGCGCGGCAAGCGTTACACGACGTCTGTTTCTTGACACTCGAAAACACGCATGCTAGTTTCATTTTCTCGACCGAACGCCGAGAACTTTTTGTGACCACGCCGGCCACCGCTGAAATCCGCAAGACAGCTCTAAACGCAACTCACCGCAGCTTGGGCGCCAAAATGGTCAACTTCTGCGGATGGGACATGCCGCTCGAATATTCCGGCATCCTCGCGGAGCACCTGGCCACGCGCGCGCGCGCGGGCCTTTTCGACGTGAGCCACATGGGCGAAATCGAGATTCGCGGGCCGCGGGCGCTCGATCTGGTCCAGTGGGTCACCTGCAACGACGCCGCGAAATTGGCGCCGGGCCAGGCGCACTATTCCGGCCTGATGTCGGAGAGCGGCACGTTCGTGGACGACCTGCTGGTGCACAAAATTTCGGACGCGCGCTACCTGCTGTGCGTCAACGCCGGAAATCAGGACCGCGATTTCGCGCACATCGCTTCGCACAACCGCTTCGGCGCGCAAATTGAAAACGCCGGCCCGCGATATTCGCAGCTCGCGCTGCAAGGTCCGCGCGCCCTGCAAATTCTCGAGCGGCTTTCGCCCGAGGCCCCCATTGCGCCCGGCGCGCTGCGCTATTACCATTTCACCTTCGGCAAAGTGGGCGGCGCCGAATGCTTGATCGCGCGAACCGGCTACACAGGCGAGGACGGCTTCGAACTCTATTTCGATCCCGAACATTCCGAAAAGCTGTGGAATGATCTGCTGCGCGCGGGAGAGCCTTTCGGCGTGCTTCCCTGCGGCCTGGGCGCACGCAACACTCTGCGTCTTGAAGCCGGCATGTGCCTCTACGGACACGAGCTCGACGAAACGACCACGCCGTGGGAAGCAGGGCTTGCCTGGATCTGCAAGCTCGAGAAGGGCCGGTTCCTTGGAAGCGACGCGCTCGCGCGACAAAAAGAAAGAGGCATCGAGCGCAAACTCGCCGGATTTGAAATGCTCGACCGGAGAATCGCTCGCGACGGTTACACTGTTTCTGTCGCCGGGCGCGAAGCAGGCCGTGTAACCAGCGGGGGCCCTGCACCATTTTTGAAAAAAAATATCGGCATGGCGTACGTCCCGCCGGAATCGAGCGCGCTCGGGACGCAGATCGAAATCGGCATTCGCGGCGAGCCGGTGCCGGCGCATATTGTGCCGCTGCCGTTTTACAAGCGGCCTCTGTAGATCGAGAATCGAAAAATCCTGAAGGGAGCAGCCATGTATCCAGCCAACTACCGTTACACGAAAGAGCATGAGTGGCTCAATGTGGAGGGCTCGCAGGCGACGCTCGGAATCACGGACTACGCCCAGCAGGAGCTTGGCGACGTGGTTTTTGTCCAGCTGCCCAAGGTGGGCGCGCAGGTCA
>Ga0307478_10004223_pt1 | contig 10294 bp, 11 predicted proteins | sample atmos_gasesECM4C_2_FD_203713 | JGI IMG/M metagenome (GOLD analysis project Ga0307478, IMG submission 203713) | Hardwood forest soil microbial communities from Morgan-Monroe State Forest, Indiana, United States - atmos_gasesECM4C_05 | ecosystem: Environmental > Terrestrial > Soil > Temperate...
GAAGCAAGGCAAGCCCTCGCGACCAACAACAAGCAAGCCGGCGGTTAGTGGCGCAGGCTTTAGCCTGTGGCCTTTGGACCTTGCAAGAACTAAGGGCCACAGGCTGAAGCCTGCGCCACAGAAACCCCCAACCGCATCGTACAAATTTGAATTTTTTGATTGTGAAAAATGCCAGCTAGCCAGTCTTCCCCGCGTACTGCAGCTTCACGCGCGCGCTCTTTTCCGCCACCGATTTTGCCAACTCCTCTTTGTAGGTGGTAAGCCGCCTCGCTACATCCGCGTCCGCCGTAGCAAGAATCTCCGCCGCGAAAATCGCCGCGTTGATCGCGCCGGGCTTGTCGATGGCCATGGCCGCCACGGGTACGCCCCCGGGCATCTGGACGCTCGACAGCAGCGAGTCGATGCCGGAAAGCACGGTCGTCGCCATCGGCACAGCCACAACGGGCAAAGTCGTGACCGCCGCAATCACGCCCGCAAGATGCGCTGCGCCTCCCGCGGCAACGATCACCACTTTTAATCCGCGAGAAACCGCCGTGGACGCGTACTCGTGCGTCCGCGCCGGCGAGCGGTGCGCCGAAGTCACTTCAATTTCGTAAGGCACTTCAAACTTTTCCAGCATCTTGGCCGTCTCGCTCATCACCGGCAAATCGGTATCCGATCCCATGACAATTCCGACGAGAGGCACGCGGCTGTTCTTCGATTCACTTGCCATGATTGCTCCCTGTTCTCCTGTTGGGTTTGAGGATTAAATTAAACAGCGCCCGATAAGAAATCATCGTTGCTGTGTTGCATCGCTCCATCACGTGCTTCAATTTCGATGCGGTCGCCCCGGCGAATGCGGCCGGGCTCGACGACACGGCAAAGCAAGCCGCGCCGCCCTCGAATCGCTTCCTGAAGTCCTTCGCGGATCTCATCCATCTGGTGGCAGGGCGTGCACGGCTTGGTCACTTCGACAAGCGCCTCGCCCACGCGCAACCGCTGTCCGAGGCGCAACGCGCTCAGAGCGATCCCGCGCGTCGTGATGTTTTCGCGGGCGCGCCCCGGCGCAATGCCGAATTCCTGAAGCGTCTCCAGATCCATCACTAGAACCTGGCGCGCGCTTCCGGTCCGCCCGTGAATGCAGTCCTTGAAACCCTTATTTTCCACGGCCCACACTTCCTCGAATTCGCGCATGGGCTCGCGGTGCGCCAGGCATTGAAATAAATACAGGACTTCAGCCAAGCGGCGCCTCCACAGCCACGTACTTTCGCAGGTCGCCCTTGGCGCCAATATCGCACCGGCTATACGCGCCTTCAAAATGAATTTTATCCACGGCTTCGTACGCTTTCTGAATCGCGCGCGGCAGGGAATCAGCGCCGGCAGTTACGCCGAGGACTCTCCCGCCGCTCGTTACATAGGAATCGCCTTCGTGCTTCGTTCCCGCATGAAACACGGCCACATCTGGCAGCGCCTCCGCATCCTCCAAGCCCGTGATCTTTTTCCCCGTCTCAAAGGATTCCGGATACCCGCCCGAGGCCATCACCACACAGACGCTTGCGCCCGGCTTCCATGCCGGCTTGATTCTTTCGAGCTTGTGCGAAGCCACTGCGTCAAATGCCTCCGCGAGATCGAAATCCATCCGCATCATGATGGGTTGCGTTTCCGGATCGCCCAATCGGCAATTGTATTCGAGAACCATGGGCCCGTCCGCGGTGAGCATCAATCCAAAATACAGAAATCCGGTATAGGGAATTCCTTCCTCGCTAAGCCCCGCGATCGTCGGGCCCACGATGTCTTTGAGGATTATGGATTCGTATTTCGGCGAAATCATTCCGTCCATCGTGAAAGCGCCCATTCCGCCCGTGTTGGGGCCGCGATCTCCGTCGAAGACGCGCTTGTGATCGCGCGTGGGCGCCATCGGCACAAACGACCGCCCATCCGTCAAGACGATGAACGAAAGCTCTTCGCCCTTGAGCGCGTGCTCAAACAGAACACGCGAACCCCCGTGCCCAAGCTCGTGTTTCTGCATGAGGCGGCGAATGAAGGATTCCGCCTCCGCGCGCGTTTCCGCTACCAGCACACCTTTTCCGGCGCACAATCCATCGGCCTTGATGACCACCGGCCAATCCACCGCATCGAGCGCCCGAATCGCTTCCTGAGGAGATTCGAAATCGCCGTAAAGCGTGGGCGTGGGGATGCCATACCGGTCCATGAATTGTTTCGCGTAGATCTTGCTGCCTTCAAGCCGCGCGTCGCGCTGCGAAGGACCCACCAGGCGCATATGGCGGCATTCGAATTTGTTGCGGATCCCCGCGACGAGTGGCGCTTCCGGTCCCACCACGGTGAGGTCCGGCTTCAGTTGCTCCGCTAGGGAGACCAGGGCGGGAACGTCTTCAGCTTTGATGGGGACGCATTCGGCGTGCTCCTCGATCCCGCCGTTTCCCGGAGCGCACCAGATTTTTTCGACCGCGGGGGACTGCCGCAAGCGCCAGATCACCGCGTGCTCGCGTCCTCCGCCGCCGATCACCAGAATTTTCACAGTAGGCTCACGATAGTCGGAGGCCCTCCGAGTGTCAACCCTCGAAGGGTGGCGCAGGCTTTAGCCTGTGGCCTTTAGTCCATGCAAGGTCCAAAGGCCACAGGCTAAAGCCAGCTCCACCAAAAGCTGCTCTACTTCGTGACTCCCATCTGCGTCAGGGCAAACGCATAGTCGAAGGCCGTTTCATGCAGCGCATCATACCGCCCGGACGCGCCGCCGTGGCCCGCCCCCAGATTTGCCTTGAGCAGAAGGACGTTCTTGTCCGTCTTCACGGCGCGCAGTTTCGCAACGAGTTTCGCGCCCTCCCAGTACGGCACCTGGCTGTCGTTCAGCGAAACCTCGACCAGCATTGCCGGATAATTTTTCGCCGCGACATTGTCGTACGGCGAGTAGCGGATCATGTAATCGAACGCGGCCTTCTCGTTTGGATTACCCCACTCGATGTATTCACCAGTGGTGAGAGGCAGGGACGCGTCCAGCATCGTGTTCATGATGTCCACGAACGGCACTTTCGCGATCACCGCCTTGAAAAGGTCCGGGCGCATATTCGTGACCGCACCCATCAGCATCCCGCCGGCGCTCGCCCCTTGTATGACGAGGCGATCGGATGAGGTGTACTTGTTCTTGACCAGATACTCGGCGCAATCGATGAAGTCGTAAAACGTGTTGAGCTTCGTCATCATGCGGCCATTGTCCCGCCATTCTTCTCCCAGCTCGCCGCCGCCGCGAATATAGGCCTGCGCGAAGATCACTCCGCGGTCGAGCAGCGCCAGTCGATTGGCCGAAAAAGTAGGAGACATCGAGATGCCGTAGGAGCCGTAAGCGTACAGCAGCATAGGAGCCGAACCGTCGAACGGAACCCCCTTTTTATACACAATCGAAATCGGCACCTTTGTTCCATCGCGCGCCACGGCCCAGATTCGTTTGTCTTCGTACCGGCCTGCGTCATAACCGCCCGGGACTTCCTGCCGCTTCAGCAGCTTTCGCTCGCGCATGTTCATGTCGTAGTCGTAGACCGAGAGCGGCGTGACCATGGACTGATAGTTGAATCGCAAAATCGACGTATTGAATTCGCGATTGTCGCCAAGCGTCAGGTCGTAATCGGATTCGTCCGTGGCGATCCGGTGCGATTGTTTCGTCACCATGTCAATGATGCGCAGGTAGGTCAGCCCGCCCTCCCGCTCGGAAACCACGATGTGGCCGGCGAAGGGTTCAAGGCCGTCGATTTTTATTTTCGGGTCGTGATCGATGAAGGGCTTCCAGTTTTTCTCAGAAGGATCGTCCACGGGCGCCGTGACCACGCGAAAATTCTTGGCGTCCTTATTCGTGGTGATATAGAAATCGTCCTCGTAATGCTCCACGTCGTATTCGTGGCCGGGCTCGCGGGGCACGACGATTCTGAATTGCCCGGCGGGGTGATCGGCCTCGAGGTACCGGTATTCGTGCGAAGTCTTGGCCTCGGATTCGAGGAAAATTATTTTTTTGTCGAGAGACCGTCCGGCGTTCAAATCGAAGAGTTCGTCCTTCTCCTCGAATATCAAATCGCTTTTGGCCGCGCCCACGGCATGCCGCCAGAATTGATTCACGCGTTTCGACACGGGATCCTCGGTCGTGTAGAAGAGCGTCTTGTTATCGCTGGCCCACGCCACGGAATCCACGCGTTCGATGTGCTCGCCGAGCGTCTTCCCGGTGCGCAGATCCTTCACAGATAGGGTGTACTGCCGGTAGCCGCTCGTGTCGGTGGAGTAGGCCAGCAAGTTGCCATCATCACTGACTTCGGTCTCGCCGAGGCCGAGAAAACTGTGCCCCTCTGCCAGTTTGTTCAAGTCGAGCAGGATTTCCTCGGCAGCATTCGCGCTATCCGGCTTGCGGCAGACGTAGGGATATTGCTTCCCCTCCTCGGTCCGTGAATAGTAAAGATACCGGCCCTGGCGCACGGGAACGGTCAGATCGGTTTGCTTCAAGTGGCTGAGCATTTCTTTGAAGAGCGAATCCTGAAAATCCTTGGCCGGTTTCATCACTTGTTCGGTGTAGGTATTTTCCGCTTCGAGATACTTCATCACGTCGGGATCTTTTCTGTCGCGCAGCCAGAAATAGTTGTCCTCGAGCGTTGTCCCATTCACATGCGTGACATGCGGGATTTTCTTTGCGATAGGGGGCTGCATATGATTTGCATCCTGGGCCACCGCCGCCACTGCTAGGAGCGCGGCAGCCAGCGCGGGCCGAAATAATGTTTCACTTATTTTCATCATGTCGCCCTCGGTTCAATCCCGCATCTCTTACGCCACCGTGTTTTCACTTTACCGGTAACGAATGCATTTCAAGATTGCGGAATGAAAGCCCGTGAAACATCAGATTATCATGCGCCGCCCCGGCCAGGTCTTGTAGAGTCTGGCCGTTTTGGGCGGCCCTTCCTTACGCTCATGCCGAAACGAGCCACGCCCAAAGCGCATCACGAACAGAAACTGCAAAATTGAAGTATGATAGTGGGGCTCCCGGAAACCAAAATTTGAGCGCGTATGCACGCATCGGAGGACTGAAATGAAACGCATTGTCATGGCTCTCCTCGGCTTAGCAGCAGTCGTTACGTTCGGCGCGCCTGCGCAGGCGCAGGATGACGCCATCGAAAAGGCCTTGCTGGCCGCCCCGGCAAATCTTCGCGATGGTGCGACCGTCGTCAAGTGGAAGTCCGACTTCACCTATGACACCTTGAAAAAAGGAACGAACCGCCTGGTCTGCTACGACCGCTCGGGGTTTCCCGAGCAGCAGCCGTTCTCGATCGAATGTACCAGCCTCGGCAATCTGGACCGCGTCGCCCAGAGCCTGAAGTTTGAGTCGGGGGGCGATAAGGCCAAGACGCAGGCGCCCGAGTACGGGTCGGTGTGGTACCACTTTATGGGCGTCGACCGGGAGCACGCTCACGCGCACGTGACGATCGCTTTGCCCGGCGCCACAGCGCAGTCCACCGGAATCCCCGACAAACGCAGAGACGACGGCATTTGGCTGATGAACGCGGGAACGTCCACCGCCCACGTCATGACTCCGGGCGAGTAGCCGGCGGCCTCGTAGAATTTGGTGAAACAAAAGTGATGAAATATCTGGCGTTGATTCTTCTCGTGGCGGCAGCGCTCTCGGCCGCCCCGGCCAAGCAGACGTTTACCGGAATCATTTCGGACAGCGTGTGCGATAAGGGAGATCACTCCCAGATGCGAATGGGGCCTACGGACGCCGAGTGCGCCAAGGCCTGCATCAGCGACCACGGCGCCTCGTACGTCCTTTATGACGGCAAGGACTCTTACATTCTAAGCGACCAACAAACGGCGGAAAAATTCGCCGCCAAGAAAGTGACGGTCGTTGGCACTCTCGATCCAAAAACAAAAGTCATCCAGGTGGACTCGATTACCCCCGCAAAATAAGCCGCGGGCCAACCACGCGCACCTCGAGGAATTGCGTGGATGTGCTCAGAGCACCGTGGACCTCGCACAAATCATCTCAGTTCCCCATCTGCGGCATTCGGGCGCAAACCAATTCGCCAAAATCGTAAATGATGTACCGCTTGGCGTCTTTGAAAATTCGCATGCCCGGTATCTGAAGAAAGGCCTCGGGACCTGTGGGCGCGACGTAGGCGATGCGCACCTGCCGTGAATAAATCATGACCGATCTTTGCATTCTCTCAAGCACAGCCCTCAACGCCCGCCCTCGAAACGAATTATAAATATTGACAATGCATGGGGCCTGCGGCAGATCGAATTCGGTTGCGTCCATTTGATGCACTTGAACGTCGCTGCATCGGCGGGTGGAGCGAACTCTTTCGAGGTTCGACTTGCTCGCTTCGCAAAGCTCCCAGCCAAGTCGTGTGGAGCGGGTGTCGAAGATGCTTCGCCTTCAGCATATTTCAGCGGGAATGCTCTTCTTTGTTTCGGAAATCGAGCAATAGTACACCTCCTCCTTGTTCGCGGCACGCCCGCCAACTAATCCGGCAATTCGTTGCCTCCAACGGCCGTCAGGTGTAACGTGTCGAAAACCCGGGAACCCAAAATGAAAATTGCATATTGGAGGAGTTGGCCATGAGACTCACGCTGAGCGTTCTCTTACTTCTGTTAACAACTTCCGCGCCAGTCCCCGATGCCCCCCAAGCCCAACAGGGAGCATCGGCGCAGGCCGCATACATAAGCCTCGCGGACGTTCAAGCCACCGTGAGCCGGACGCCCCAAGCCGGTGTTAATCCCCAGCCCAACATTCGTGTCGTGGATGCCGGAGGGTACAACATCGCCGTCGGCGCGATTCACCGGCCACAAACGCCACCCGGCGTCGCCGCAGTCCACTTCAAGGTGAGCGAAATTTATCACGTGATCGATGGCGCGGGGACGCTCGTGACGGGAGGCACGATGATCAATGCGAAGCAAAGACCGCCGGACAGCGAATCGGTAATGGTGGAAGATGGCCCCGGCGCAAGCGGCACAGGAATTCAGGGCGGCGTAAGCCGCCAGATCAAGGCGGGCGATGTTGTAGTCATCCCCGCGGGCGTGCCGCATTGGTTCAGTCAGATCAAGGGATCAATTACGTACCTTGTAGTTAGAGTTGATCCGGCCCGCGTACTTCCTGTTAAATAATTGGCCCCAAGAAAGATCAAAACTCTTCCACAGGAGTGAGCTATCTTGACCTCCGTGATCCGCAGCATCTGTGCTGTGCTCGCAGGCATCGTTGTGCTAACCGTCACCTCGTTCGCCATCGAGGCCGTCGTCAACCCGATTCTGCTGCGCCTCTTCCCGCGGGCTTTGACCAATCCTGGAGCCATCGCATTCAATCCATATGCGAGCCTGGTTACACTCGTCTACACCTCGCTGTGCATCGTCGCCGGCGGCTACGTCACCGCATGGATCGCAAACCGCGCGCCCATCCAACACGCCATCATCATGGGCGTCGTCCAAACCCTGTTAACCGTCATGGCCATGCTCCATTTCCGTGGCATGGCGCCCCTACGCAATTGGATCGCGACACTTATACTGACCATTCCCGTCGCCAGCTTAGGCGGCGTCATTTTCTCCAAACACTCCCCCTCGCGCACCCGTGCATCGTCCCTTGAAGACAAGAGCGAGCAGTAGCCAAATTGGCATGCCGCTTTCGTAGCCATGAATCCAGAATCGTGCTAGCATCCGCGCCATTATGAGCAATCCGACACTTACGACCTCAAAGGCCCGTCGCCAATTCCTGAAATTTCTGGCAGCCAGCCCGTATGTTGCGGCGATGGGTGGAGTCACCGCATACCTCCGGCAGAGCGCGTTTGCGCAGAGCAGCCCGGCCGCGGCGGACGATCTAATCACCGACCCGGCGCAGGCGCTCGACGTCTTCGATTTCGAGGAGGTCGCTCACCGCAAAGTGTTGCGCGGCCACTGGGCCTACATGGCCAGCGGCGTCGACGACGACTCCACGGTGAAGGCCAACCATGAGGGTTACCAGCACGTCGAGCTGCGTCCCCGCCGCCTGCGAGACGCGACGAAGCTGGACATGCACGTCGATTTGTTCGGCACCACGTACAACAGCCCGATCTATCTTTGCCCCACGGGCGGCGACCGCTCTTTTCATCCCGACGGCGAAGTGGGTGTGGCGCGAGCGGCCAAAGCGCGCGGCACGCTGCAGGTATTGTCCACGGACACCTCGATGCCCGTCGAAGACGTGATTCAGGCTCTGGGGCGGCCGGTGTGGCAACAGTTCTATTCTCCGAGTCAATGGGAAGCCGCCGCCAAGATCATGCAGCGCGTACAGACGGCTGGGGTCACAGTCCTGGCGTTAACCGTGGACCGGACTGCCGGACGCAATAGCGAAACATTCATGCGCCTGCGCGGCAGAGATTTGAGTTCCTGCGGCGAATGCCACAACGGCGGAGCGGGACCCAGCATGGCCGATCGCCCGATGTACAAGGGTATAGACATGAAAGGCGTTCAGGGAAAAAACGGGGCGATGGATTGGGCCTGGGTGGATCGCATCCGGCAGGCGTGGAAGGGCAAGTTCCTAGTCAAGGGCATCGACTCGCGCGAGGACGCGGCGCTTTGCGTGCAGCACGGCCTCGACGGCATTATGGTGTCGAATCACGGCGGGCGCTCGGTCGAGACGCTTCGTCCGACGATCGAGGCCCTGCCCGAAGTTGTGGCCGAAGTGAACGGCCGCATTCCGGTCTTCGTCGATGGCGGCGTGCGGCGCGGCACCGATGTATTTAAGGCGCTGGCGCTGGGCGCAAAGGGCGTGGGCATCGGGCGCCCGATGCTCTGGGGGTTGGGGGCGTTCGGACAGCCCGGCGTGGACCGCGTGATCGAGATTTTGCAGGGCGAGCTGAAACTGGTGATGGGCAATTGCGGGACGCGCACCATTGCGGACATCACGCGCGAATACGTAGCCACGCCCAATTGGAACACAAGTGGCCACTAAACGGCCAAGAGCGCTTCAACTCTTGCTCGTAAAGGGTGCAGACATGCGGGTGATTCAGGCCGGCGTTGGTTTCGGCTTCGCACTCTTGGCGCGTATCGCGCCCGCGATACACTTCTCCCTGCCGATGGCGCCAATAATCTCGTAAGCGCCGAGACGCGTCCCGGTTGCCAGGCTTATCATTTGCTCCCTGTCGCAACTTTCTGCTTCAACTGTTCGGGCCAGTTCAGCACCACGTTGATTTCGCCTGCCGACTGCTCCCCAGCCTTGAGCATCAGGAATCGCTGGCCATCGGGAGAAACGTCGTAGTCCGGAGCCGACCTTGGCGATGGCGTGAACGAGCCCTCAAAGAGCATGTGGGGTTTCCCTGCCGAAAAGGTGGGCTGAACCTGGTAGTCCACCGCCATCATCTTCGGTCCCTGGCGATAAAAGAGTTCCCGCCCTTTCGGATTCCAGACCGCCTCGGTGCCGCCATCGGTGGAGATTTGCCATCGCCCGCCGGGTCCGGGATAGGGCCGGACATACACCTCATTGCGGCCGGACTCATTCGACACGTACACCATCCATTTTCCGTCAGGTGAAAAAGATGGCGCGGACTCGTAGGTCTGGCTCTCGGCAAACACATGCGGCTTGCGATCCTGGAGCGGCAGGATGTAAATATTTCGAATCGCTCCGCCATCTATGAATGCCAACTCCTTTCCGTCGGGCGACCACGAACCCGGAATGCTGTTCCCGGCCACCGTGCTGCTCAACAGTTCTTCCGCGGCGCCTCCGCCGTTGGCCAACTGCCAAAACAGGCGGTTCCCTTTGCCTTTGAACGTGATGTGTTTTCCATCCGGAGTCCAAACCGGATCAAAATTTGCGGCATCTTCAAAAGTCAGGCGGCTCAACGCGTCACGCGCAATGTCGTACAGCCAGATTTGGCCTCCGCCTTCCTCAATTCCTACCGCGACTCGTTGGCCGTCCGGAGAGATACGCGGAAACGTGTAGTTATGCGGCGGTGCGGGGAGCCGTTGCTCGGCCCCGCTGCGGTTGACCCATACGAGCGAAAGTGGAACGGCGCCACCGCCCGCCCGGTAGGCAAGCACACCATTGTCGGAGGCCGTAAATAGCCCAGTACCTCCGAATGGATTGAACTCCACTCCTTGCGCAATGGGCTTCGGATCTCCCGTGAGTTGCAAGCGGTTTGCGTCGAACGGCCGCGCCATGATCGTCCCTTGCTCCTGGTACAAGAGATATCCGGGAGAAACATAGGTGACATTCGAATTCATTTTTAAAATCAGCCTCTGATCCTTGGAGTCCAGGGTGGCCGCGTAAAGTGCGCCGTTTCCGGGTGTCGTGCTGAGGGCGTAA
>Ga0307478_10004227_pt1 | contig 10291 bp, 11 predicted proteins | sample atmos_gasesECM4C_2_FD_203713 | JGI IMG/M metagenome (GOLD analysis project Ga0307478, IMG submission 203713) | Hardwood forest soil microbial communities from Morgan-Monroe State Forest, Indiana, United States - atmos_gasesECM4C_05 | ecosystem: Environmental > Terrestrial > Soil > Temperate...
GCGCCCCGGCTTCTTTTATGAGCCGACTGTGCTGGCCGATATCCCGCGCGACTCGCCCGCCTATCGCGAAGAGATCTTCGGGCCGGTCGCGTCTGTTTTCCGCGCAGCCGATACAAACGAAGCGATCGCGATTGCTAATGATAGCTCATTTGGCCTGGGTGCAAGCGCGTGGACAAGCGATCCCGCGGAGAAGGATCGGTTCGCAAACGAACTCGAAACCGGAATGGTGTTTGTCAATAGCATGGTGGCGTCCGATCCGCGGTTACCGTTTGGCGGCGCGAAACGTTCCGGTTTCGGGCGCGAGCTCGGCACCGAAGGAATCCGCGAGTTTGTGAACATCAAAACGGTATCGATGGCGTGACGCGCCCCAATGCGTGTCATCCCGAGGCTGGCGCAGCGCGCCGAGGGACCTCCCAGTCGTAGAGAGCACCACGCAAGAAGCGCTTTCGCGAAGCGCGCAGACTGATCCTTCGAACGTGTCTGCCTCTAACTTGTGTGATCTTCACCACGATGTGAGGTCCCTCGCCGTCTACGCGGCTCGGGATGACAGCGCCATATCAAGAGATAACGCGCGGATCTTAGGCACATCGAGAATCCGAATATCGTCGGGAACGTTCTCGACGGCCCAGACCAGCCCGCTAAGCATCTGCGAAATCGTGATCAGCCCGAGGCGCCTCGCCGATTCGCGCGTTCGCGGCAACAATTCAGCGATCCAGTAAAACGGCAGCAACGCATACGGCCAGCGATGCCCCGGACCCAGCACATACCACGGGCGCACAAAGGTCGCCTTCATTCCGCTGGCGCGAATGAGCGCTTCGCCTTCCGCGCGCACCGCGATGAAGGCCTGCATCATCGAGGCTGGCTGCGCCACACTCAGATAAATGAAATGCCGAACGCCGGCGTCACCCGCCGCTTTCACCGCGACTTGGACGGAAGGCAAATCGATCGCGCGAAACTGCGCCGCCTTTGCCGGACTCGGATGCGGCACACCGATGAGATGAACGAACGTGTCGCAACCGCGGATCGCTTCCGTGTAGGAATTCTCTTTCAACGGATCGGCGATGATTGGTCCGACGTTCCCCGCTAGTTTGTTTTCCGAACCCGCACGCACCACTGCCTTCACGGAATGACCGCGGTCGATGAGCAACGGAATCAGCCGCGGCCCAATGTATCCAGTCCCGCCCGTTACGCAGATGGAATGCGTTTCCGTCATGGCACCGGTATAAAGCAATTCCATCGACCTTCCAAGACCTTGCCCGGATTGACATTAGAGCCCGGTTGTGAATAAGATCGCTCACTATGCGTGCGATCTGGAAGGGCAGTATCAGCTTTGGCCTGGTCTATATTCCGATAGCGGTCTATCCGGCGACGAAGGAAGAGAAGCTTAGCTTTCGACAGCTCCGGGCTACCGACCTGAGCCCGATCAAATACAAGAAAGTCGCCGAAGCCGATTCCAAGGAGGTCGCCGCCGACCAGATCGTGAAGGGATTCGAGTACGAACGCGGCCGTTACATCGTGCTTAAGGACGACGATTTTGCCAAGGTCCGCATCGAGTCCACTCACTCGATCGACATCACCGATTTCGTGGATGTCACCCAGGTCGATCCGAAGTTTTTTTACAAACCGTATTTCCTCGAGCCGCAAAAGGGCGGCGAGAAGGCCTACGCCCTCCTTCACAAGGCGCTTTCCGGTACCGGTAAGATCGGGATCGCGAAGGTCGTGATCCACAATCGCGAGTATCTCGCCTCGGTGAAGCCGGATGGATTGTTCCTCGTCCTCGACCTCATGCACTTCGCCTCTGAGATTCTGGCGCCGGAAGAACTCAAGAACGGCAGCGCCACGGCGATCACCGACAAGGAATTGAAGATGGCGCACTCGCTTATCGAAAGCATGTCCGCCGCGTGGGAGCCGGAAAAGTATCGCGACGAATACCGCAATGCCATGATGGAAATCATCGAGCAAAAAGCGCAACACAAGGAGATCGCGAAGCGACCCACGCCTGCCATACGGACCACGAACGTCGTCGACCTGGTAAAAGTCCTTCAGGAAAGCCTGAACCGGAACCAGTCGCTCAAGCCGAAGCGCAACGGCGCGCGTTCCGCCAGCAGCCGTTCGACGTCCAGCCTGGTCAAACAAAAGCGCCGCGTCGCGGCGTAGCTGGTCGAGCCTTTGTTCGCGTTGTCATGCCGAGCCGCGCAGACGGCGAGGGATCTCGCATCGCTCAAATCGCTTTCGCGGAGTAACACGCGCACACCGTTATCGAACGCTCGATGTTTGGCGCTAGCCAGAGTTGCAATCGAGAGGTCCCTCGGCGCGCTTCGCCAGCCTCGGGATGACCGCCCATCTATTCTCCAAGCATTCCCATCAGCTGCGTCGCCAGCTTTGGCCCTATGCCGCTTTCCTCGTGCTTGAGATAAACGAAAACATCCGGCCACACCTTGCTATTGCCTTTAATAGCTTCGGCCCATCGCGCCATATCGGCATCGCTATAATCCTCGCGGCGCAAACGCAGGTAACCATAATCAGCCGTCGCTACGACCGGCGTGCTTAGGTCCGCGCTTTCCGCGATGCAGAGCGCGATATTCTTGCCGTTGAGCAGCGCAAACACTTCCTCGTCGAACCAGGACGGATGTCGGAACTCAAACGCGGCCCGCAACCCAGCCGGAACATCTTCGAGAAAAGCCGTCAGCAACCCAGTGTCCTTCTTGAACGCCGGTGGTAACTGAAACAGGACCGGCCCCAGCTTCGCTTCAAGGTCCGCGATGACCTGGCACAAGTAACGCATGGTATCGCCGCAATCGCGGAGCTTCGCGAAATGCGTCACTCTCTGCGGCGCTTTCAGGCTGAACTTGAACCGCTCGGGCGTCGTGTCCCACCAGTTCTGGATCGTCTTCGCGCTCGGAATCCGCCGGAACGTGTAATTTACCTCGGTGGTCGCAAAGCGCTCCGCGTAGAACGGCAGCATTTTGCTCGTCGGCAAATCTTCCGGGTAAAAGGTCCCTTTCCATTCCGGGTATTGGAAACCTGAAGTGCCGATCCAGTGGTTCATGAAGTTACCTTAGCCGAAAACCACAAGGTCCAACATCTCCGCCTCGGGACAGATTCGTCCGCAGGCGAACAAGCACCTGAGGAGATTCCAATAACCAACCCAGCGCAAACCTGTTTTCCTTTGGAGCTTGGTGCTCCTCTGGAGCTTGGCGCTTGGGATTTGGAGCTTTAGGGAAAACGGTGCCGGCCTGCACGCCTCGCCCACTTTGACGCGTGACAATTGCCGCCAATGCTTCACCATCGCCCCATGATTACTAAAAACATCGGCATGCTCCTGCTCGCCATTTACCTTATCATCACTGGCATCATCGGCATTTTCGGAGTGACTCTCGGCGTCGCCAGTATCCTGCTTCCCATCCTGGCCTTGGTAGCTGGAATCATGATCCTGCTCGGGAAATAGCTTCGCGGCCGGCCCGCCATATCAGGACGGCGGCGATCCCAATCGTGATGACGAGGCCGACGCCGAACTCGTCGATGATGTAATTGGTGGGGCCGGTATCGCGGGTAAGTGGGGTGAAGATGGATTGGATGAAAAGGTTGTGGCTGCCGTGAAAGATGGCGGCGGGCCAGAGGCTCTTGGAACGAAGAGTTAGCCAGGCCAGGATAAAGCTATCGGCGACGACCATCAGGGTGAAGCAGGTCAGGCTATACCAGGCGGGCGCGCCTTTGTTATAGTCGGCAAAGAGCAACACCGGGAAATGGTAGACGGCCCACATCAGGCCGCTGATTAATCCTACTCCGGTGAAGCCGACGACCTTCGATAATTCCGGGACAAGGAAACCGCGCCAGCCGATCTCTTCCCCGAGCGCACGCGAAGTCTTGCCGACGAGGCCAAGCGTGGCGGTGAATACAACAAACAACGCCAGAACGAGCGACGGGGGAAAATTCGACCAGCCGAATTGTTCCGCGGTGCGTTTCAGGAAATCGCCTTCGATGAAACCACCGAGCGGTGTGAGCCAGACGATCAGGTAGACCGGCAAGGCGTAAGCCAGTGGAATAAGGTAGGCGAACCAGGCATAGCGAGCACCACCCCAGCGCCATGGCAGCTCACCGATTGGTTCCCCGAAGATCCGTTTCGTCGCAAGCGCGGCTAAGCCAGGACTCCACATCGCGCCGGTGACATATAGGAGGTTGCCGGTATCCAATCGACCCGCGTGCAGCACGAAAGCATTGAAGGCGTTGCTGAAGACGAGAGTAAGTCCGTAGAAGACCGCGATCTTCTTCCAAACTCTGGCAGCTGGCTCAGTCACGGCGCCCAACGTCGATAACTATTCGCGCAACGCTTTCGTGAAGCGAACCAGTTCGTCCGCCACCTCGGCGATGCGTTCGCCGACTTCCTTGTCCTTCAGGTCGTCGCCTTCGAAGGCGCGGCCGGTGGCATAGACGAAGCGCGGGATGATCACCGAACGAAAATCGAGCATGAGACTGTTGGCGAACGCCATGACCGACATGTAACTGTTCATGCCGCCCGCCGCGCAAAGAAACCCGACTACCTTGTCTTCCCAGGCGCTCCCAGTCAGCTCGACCAGATTCTTCGCCGCGGCGCTCACGTCGTAGTTATAGACCGGGGTGGCGACCAGGATCCCATCCGCGGCCTCGATCGCTTTGCTTACCTTCTGCGAACCCGGCTGGGTATAACAGGCGTCGGCGTCGCACAAAGGCAGATCGAGTTCGCTGATGTCGAGCCAGGTGCACTCGACTTTCGTTTTTTCCAAATGTCTAAACGCCAGCCGCCCCATCCGACGGCTGTTACTATCCGGATTCCCGCTGGTGCTGACGACGAGGTATTTGGCCATGCTTCCTTAAAGTTAGAGTTGTTCCAGCTTGCAATTCCGTGCGCGAAGCAGAGCCAGTAAACCCTGTCCACCGCCCAGGTGCGCCGCGCCTACTACGACGAAATAAGTTTGGCCGCTTCTTAAATAACCCTCGAGCTTCGGAACCCAGCGACGATTGCGCGCCCCCAACACCCTCTCTGCAAATGCCGGGAAGTCCGCATAAGCGGCATATAACGAACGGGAGAGCGTTTCCACGTCGCCCCTTCTCCAGGCATTAAGGACTTGGTCGCTACCGCCCCCACTATTTCCTGTCGGAATCAAGGTCACCAGGAGGAGTGCCTCGCTCTGCCGGTCGGAGAGGCCGGAGAAGACGGTACTGTGTTCGTCCGCCGACTCCAAGCCTACGATGGGTTTGCCATTCGCGCGGGCGCGATTGGTAATAAATTCGTCCACTCCCAGATCGTGGGAAAAACTCGAGCCGGGCGACTCGAGGAACAGCACCAAACACCATGGCCGATAAAGGGAGAACTTTTCTTCCGGAATCTTGAGCAACCCGAAAAAGCGGCGCAGATAATCATAGGTCCGCGGATCGACGTGGTTCTTGAGATTGTCGCCTTTCGGATACTTGCCCGCTTTCAGCAAACCGGAGCTCGACGTTTCGAGGGCCTTGGGATCGACCTCCAGGGCGATTCGCGTGGAGATGTCGAAGGCGCGGTTGTAACCGGAGGGCAGCGGATAGTCGGTGCTGCGAAGGGCATGAATCGATCCGCCGAGGTAAAGCGTGCCGCCTGTCGGGCCGGTGACTTTCCAAATGCAGCCGGAAGCGGCTTCAGCGCGCGAGCCGCCAACCACCAGGGCCGCGAGGAGAAGAAAGAACGCGAGGCGGGAACGCAGTTTCGAAAGCATGCTGCCCTCTACCAGCGAGAATTGGATGCGACAAGCCAGTTATTTGCTACAATCCCGCCACAACCTCCACTCTGCCCATGCATCTCCCTCTTCCCCGAGCCGCCGTTGTCGTCGCGCTCATTGTTCCAACAGCGCTGAGTTTGTCCACCGTGTCCGCGCAGGACCCGTCCATCGACAAGTTGCTCAAGAAATTGCCACCGCCGGAAAAACTGGTGAAGCCTACGGTCGAACGAGCCGTCCGCCAGCCGGATCCGGCGTTGCGCGATCCGCTCACGTCGCAGATTTTTTTGGCGGCTCAAAGTAGGAATGCCGGGCGCGCCCTGGATCTTTCGCGAAAGCTCAGTGCCAAATATCCGAAAAGCGCGGGTTCGGAATGTCTCCACGGCATCGTGGCCCTGGCGTTCAATCAGTACGGCGAAGCAGGCGCGGCTTTCCACCACTCCATTGCGATGTCCCCAAGTCTTTCCCTCTCTTATTTCGGGTTGGCCGCTACGGAAGTTTTCCAGAATCATTATGCTGCCGCGATTCCGCCCTTGAAAGAGCTGACGCGCTTGGAACCGCAATATGGTTTTGGCTGGCTCGCGTTAAGTGATTGCGCGCTACGCTGTGGTCGCAAGCAGGAGAGTGTGGAATACGCGAGCCGGGCCACGAAGGTCGCGCCCTCCGCCGCCTCGGCCTGGCTGCAACTGGCGCGCGCGGAGAACGCGGTCGGAAATGGGGAAGCGACCTTGCAGGCGCTGAGCCGCGGCGCGGAAGTATCACCCGATAGCGCCGTGATCCTGGCGACGGTCGGTTTCGGTTACATCAATTTGAACCGGATCCCGCAGGCCATCCCGCCCTTGCAGCGGGCGGCGCGTCTCGCGCCCCGGGATTTTCTTGTCCAGGCGCAGCTCGGTTTTTGCCTCCAGGCAATGGGACAGATCGATGCCGGCATCGAACACCTGCGCAAAGGCGCTGACCTCGCCCCGAAGACGTACGGAGCTGTCTGGGAGCACCTTGGGTTGGCGTATCAGAAAAAAGGAATGCACGCGGAAGCCGCCAAGGCGTTCGAGCGCGCCGTCCAGATCATGCCCGGCTACGGCCCGGCCTGGCGACGCCTCGCCGCGGAGTATCGCGCTCTCGGCAAAGTAGCGGAAGCGAATCAGGCGGAGGCGCGGGCCAGATCGGCGCCAGGAGTGAAGGCGGGACCGAAAGCCGGGCGCTAGTGACGGAGCCGTGACCGAGCGTTTCTCGCCGTTCGGCCGGGGAGACTATTTGGTCTGGGGGTCTGTTGTGGAAAACGCAGCGCCAGTCGTCGCCTTCCTTTTTCCAGACCGAGGCCGGCAACGCGAGCGCTGCGGCGGAAGTGGCGAAGAGAGCTGCGAGCGCAAACGCGATGAGTTTTCGGGTGCTCCTTGCTGAAATGCAATCGACTGGCGTAGTCTGCTCCCCTCCATGAAACGGACAACATTGTTCGCGCTGGCGGTCTCTTCTCTTTTCTTCATCTTCTCGCTCTCCATGCGCGCTGAACCGACACCTGCCGAACGCGTCGCCGAAATTCAAAAGGCGCTCCAGGCAGCGAAACTGGACGGCTGGCTCTTCTACGATTTCCGCGGGAGCGATCCGCTGGCGGCGCGCATCCTGAGACTGGGCGAGCACGCCTCCGGTTCGCGGCGCTGGTTCTATTACATCCCGGCCTCGGGCGAGCCGACCAAGATCGTCCATTCGATTGAGCGGGCTAAGCTCGACGCGCTTCCGGGAAAGCGAGTGACCTATCGCGGCTGGGAAGAGTTGCACGCCCGCGTCGCCGGAGCGATCCAGGGACCGCCCGAGAACCGACCGCGCCAAAGCGTGACGAAACGGATCGCGATGCAGTATTCGCCGATGAACGACATTCCCTACATCTCGCGCGTCGATGCCGGCACGATCGAGCTGGTTCGATCCTTCGGCGCGGAAGTGGTCACCAGCGCCGAGCTGGTCCAGCAATTCGAAGCGGTCCTGACGCCGGCGCAAAAGCAATCGCACATCGAAGCGTCGGACAAATTGCATCGCGTTCTGCTGGAAGCGTTCGCCGAGATCGGCATAGATATTCGCGCGGAAAAGCCAATCACCGAATACGACATCCAGCAGTTCATCGCGCGCCGGCTCGATGAGGAAGGCATGACGCGCGAGGATGGCATCGTCGCCGTGAACGCGAACACCGCGAACCCGCACTATTTCCCCACCCGCGAAGTTTTCTCGCCGATCAAGCGCGGCGACTTCGTCCTCTTCGATATCGTCAGCAAACTTCGTCAGCCCGGCGCTATTTGCACCGATCAAACCTGGACCGGCTTCGTCGGCGACACTGTGCCGGAAGAATACGTCCGCATCTTCAACATCGTGCGCGAAGCCCGCGACGCCGCGACCGAGTTCGTCAGCAAGAATGTGCGCGAAGGAAAACGGATTCACGGCGCCGAGGTCGACGATGTCTCGCGCGGCGTGATCAAGCGCGCCGGGTACGGCGAACAATTCACCCATCGCACCGGCCACTCGATCGGCGAAGAGTGCCACGGCAATGGCGTGAACATCGATAACTTCGAGACGCGCGACTCGCGCTTCATCACCGCCGGCGTCCTCTTCTCCATCGAACCCGGCATCTACCAGGAAGGCAAATTCGGCGTCCGCTCCGAGATCGACGTCTACGTCGGCGACAAAGACATCGAAGTCACCGGCCAGCCGATCCAAACCGCCATCATTCCCATCTTGAAGGCGCCATAGACGCCCACTTGGCGTCAATTCGCGGTTGTCTTGCCGGCGCGCGGCGGTAAACTCATCAGCATGTTCCCCAGTCTGACAGTAGCCTTTCCGACGCTCGATCGGATTAGACCCAAAAAATCTGCCTTTAAAGGCCCAATAATTGGGCCTAATTCTCGTTAGATGGTGAGACCCATTCTGACCGTAGCATTCATGTTGGCCAGCTTGGCCTTCGGTTGGCAGCTCGGGATCTGGCACGCCGCGCTGATGACCTGCTTGCGCGAGCGGCACACCGATATTTGGCAGCGTTTGGGTCGCCCTCACTCGGCATGGGCTGGCTGGACTTGGACGACGCTCTCTTTTCTTTTTTCCCGCGATTCGTCGCATTTGGACGATCCGCAGTTTACCGTCGAGGTACGTCGGTTTCGCACCGGATTCATGCTCTGGCCTATTCTGGGAGTTGCTGTTGTTTTGCTCGATGGTTTCCTATTGCGCCACTGAGCTGCGAGGCGAACCATCTAACTATGCGATGGAGCGAACGGCGGACCGTTGTGTGTTCACATTTGCGATGATTTCCAAACCTTCACTGTCACCGACGCGCGCACTTGTCCGCCGTCGCTCATCTTGTTCTCGTTAGGCGTTCAGCACACGCTCCTGAATATGGACGACCCAGCAGAAGATAATCGCGCACAAGCCGAGCAACTCAATTTGCAGGCGGGATTCCGATATAATAAGATTCGCGCGCACCTAAAGGTGTACGGCAGCCGCAATGCTGAGGTGGAGCAACTTGCACGTTACGGAATCGAATTCATAGAGGCCGCACTTAAGCTGTTTCCCGATGACCCTAATTATCTTAATACGTATGCATTGCTCGTGGCGGATGGCCTCGGACAAAAAAAGCTCGGCCTAGAAATTCTCGAGAAAGCGGCACGTCTCGCACCGAACAACATCCAAATTAGCCAAAACATTCGTGACCTGAATGCGTCTGCACAAGCAGGCTGCTTGGTCCTCTGCTTTGCGGGGCTTGCGTCTGGCTACGCATTCGCGCGACTATTTCTTGGATGACTCTGCGTTCACACAAAGCGTCTAACCAATGGAATGCAGCGAACCGCTGGCCACTCCGTGGTCGAGCTTTCGATGACTTCCACATTTGACCGGCAGCGCAGCGCGCCCTCGCCAGCGGTCGCTAATCTTGTGTCTCGTTAGGTCTATGAACGCGCTGCTCGTGACCATCGGCGGAATAGTCGTCGGCGTTGCCGCGTCGGTTCTGAACGTCCCCTGGTTGGGTGTTACCGGTGCCATCATAGCCGGCGCAGGGGCGTGGATGCAGTATCGCGATACCGTCGCGTTCGAGCGCATCATCGATACTGCCGATTGGGAGAAGGACGGCGCAGATTACCGCATCTCCATCGCGGCTAGCGAGCACAAGAAGCGTGGTCCGACAGCCACCATTTACGTCGGACGCGCTCCTTACTTCGAGCAGGCGTCATGCGACGTCCACATAGACATCGACAACACTGTAATTCTACGCGTCTCCAGCCCGGTCAGTGGCAAAGTTGTGATTAAGTGAAAAGACCCAACCAAGCGATGCATGAACCGCACCCGGCTCCGATGCGTAACTTTCGTGAGTTATTTCATCCCGCTTGCCGTCACGCGCGCTCCGGGCTCGCCGTCGCTGATCTTGTGTCTCGTTAGATAATGTAGGAATGGCTACGCCGAACTTCCGAAACATGAGTGATGAGGAACTAGAACACTTCATCAACACATTTCCATCGCGCTACGATATTCACGGTGCGATTTTCGAGCATGATCGCAGAACGAGGGACCGCGGTGGCATCGTCGGGCAGTCG
>Ga0307478_10004228_pt1 | contig 10290 bp, 10 predicted proteins | sample atmos_gasesECM4C_2_FD_203713 | JGI IMG/M metagenome (GOLD analysis project Ga0307478, IMG submission 203713) | Hardwood forest soil microbial communities from Morgan-Monroe State Forest, Indiana, United States - atmos_gasesECM4C_05 | ecosystem: Environmental > Terrestrial > Soil > Temperate...
GCCGGGCGGCCGGGGGGGGGGGGGGGGGGGGGGGGGGGGGGGGGGGCGCGGGGGGGGGGGGGGGGGGGGGGGGGGGTGGGGGGGGGGGGGGGGGGGGGGGCTCGCGCTCATCACAATGCTCCTTTCCAGGCAGGGAGGCTGGGTCAGATCTGGCGGCCGAGGGCGAGCGGGGCGACGGTCTTGCCGAAGGTCTTGGCGAGGGTGTCGGCGACCACGTCGCGGTCCTCGGCCGGGGCGACCCCGGCGAGGTTGGCCAGCGCGGTGTCCAGCCCGAAGATTTTCGCGATCTTGGCGAAGGCGAGCAGCTCGCGGAGCTGCGGTGCCCAGCCGGTCTCGCCGCTGGCCTGCCGGGTCGCCAGGTTGCGGGCGGCGGTGATCGCCCGGGAGTCGATCCCGAGGGACCGGGCCAGCTCGTAATCGGTCGCCACCTCGAACTGGAAGGTGAAGCGGCTGGACAGGGCCTCGGTCAGGACCGCCCCGTGAACTCCCGGGTTATGGCCCGCTACCACGTAGAAGCCCTCGGCCGCCGTGATCGTCTCGCCCTTGTGCGCCTTGACGGTCACCTCGCGCCGCCCGTCCATGGCGGGGTAGCAGACGGCGAGGACCGCCGGGGAGATGAGGGTGGCGTCGTCGATGAAAAGGACCCGGCCTTCCTGCATGGCCCTGATCAGCGGCCCGTAGATGAACTCGTACGTGCCGTCCGGCTTCTGGGTGTACTCGCCGACGAAGTCGCCCACCGTGGTGTCGCCGTCGCCCGCGATGGTGATCAGGTCGGGGAAGGCCGCCTCGACCAGGCTCGTCTTGCCCGTGCCGGGCGGCCCGGCCAGCAGGGAGGGGACGCCCTCGGCGCGCAGCGTGCGCAGCGCCTCGACGTCGGCCATGCCCGCCAGCACGCGGGGCCGGTAGACCTGCCCTCCCGGGCGGGTGACCGGGCCGGGCTTGGCCGGCGGGGCGGGAGCCTTCGGCGCGGCCGACGGGGCTGGCGAGGCTGGCGGGCCGGCCGGCTTTGGCGCGGCCGGCGGTGCCGGAGAGGCGGCCGACTTGGGGGCGGCTGGGGGGGCCTGGGGGGGGGGGGGGGCCTTGGGGGTGATCGCGGCGGCTGCGGCGGCGGTCGCCGAGTTGGCCTCGTACCGGAGCGGCTTGCCGGCGAGGCGGCTGGCCTCGGCCCGGTCGGCCAGGGTGGTCAGCGCGTTGCCGACCGCGCCGGCCGACCGGCCCAGGTCTTTGGCGATCTCGCCGACCGTGTGCGGGCCGGGGCGGGCGGCCAGCCACTCGGCAACCTGGCGGCGAAGCTGGCCGTTGCCGAGCCGGCCCTTGGCCGGGGCGGGAATAGCGGGGGCGGTCATCGGGAATACCTCCGGGAAAACGCGAGTGCGGAAATTACGGGCGGGCGCGCGCTTCGCCATGACCCAGGCTATTAATTACCAGGGGAATTTCCCCCGGAATTTCCTGGGCACAACACGACGCTATCTCGCCTTTTCCGAGGCAGTCAACGCCTTTTCGCCTCGAAATAGCCGATTCCCGCGCCAATTTCCGCGCTATTCGTCACTCACCGCGCCTGAATTGATTACCGTCTGCCCTCGCGCCTTTCCGCCGCCGCCGGCCGCCTTTCCGCGCCTGCCCTCGCCGACGCCAGCCTCCTCGCGCGCCTGCCCTCACCTGGCCGCACGCCCTCGCGGGGCCGGGCGGGCACGGGCCTGGGGGCACGGACCAGAGGGGGTGAGTACCTGACACAGAACGGATACAATGCCACGGACAGGAGGCCGGGAATTAACGTACGTCACGCATCTGCGGCCCGCCACGGATGATTGTTTTATAAGCTTTACGCTTATATCAGTCTGGGAGTGCACAGGAAGGTTTATTCTCGCCGTGCCCTGCACGTCCGTTACTGAAAGGGGGCTCCGCTGTCGGCTGGTACCCCTATTGGAGTACGTATTAGCTGGCGGTGCGGCGGGGTGACAGGTTCGCGAATCCGGCTAGACGGTCTGCTAATTCTGCTGACCGTCCCGGGCCACTGTCCCGGGCACCGGGCCGGAGGCCCTCCGCCGGCAGCGGGCAGTCCGCGGACCGGGCGAGCGGGACGCTGGCCGCGAGCCGGCCGGCCCGTGGCCGGCGAGCCCGTCCCGGTAGGTTGCCACGCCTTCGCGGTGCCTGTCGAGCCCCCGCCCGCGCCACGACCGCGCCCGCCGGCCTGCCCTCCGCGGACCGGGGACGGCCGGTGCGGGGAGACGGCCGGGGTCAGGCGGCGCGGGAGGCTCCCGGCGGCAGGCCCTCGCCGGCGCGGAGCTGGCGCAGCAGCTCGGAGGCGGCCTGGTTGGACACGCCGAGGCGGGCGCGGAGCTGGTCGCGGGTGATCGGCTGCCCGTGCTGGTCCTGGTGCTCGGCGGCGGCCCGCCGCGCGGCGGCCAGGAGCGCCTCGTCCGCGCCGTCCCGGGGCTCGTCCCCGGCATCTGGCACCGGGGACGGCCGTCCCGGCGCGGACGGCTCGCCGACGAAGCCGTCCTCCCCTGCGATAAGGCGGGGGCGGCGGGCGGCACGGCGCTCGATCATCGAGACCGCGACCAGGAACGCGGCGGGCGGCACGGCGGCCACGATCCGGCCCCAGGCCGTCGGCTGGGCCTGGGCCAGGTTGGCCGCCAGGCTCAGCAGCACCCCGCCCGCGAGCACCGCAGTCGGCCACGACAGCCGCCTGACGGTGACCCCGGCCTGCTTGTCGCGCTGGCGCTCGCGGGCGGCCATCACGCAGGTCAGGTCGACGCAGACCGCCACCGCCCAGGACATCGGGCCGCCCTGGCCGTGCTCGGCGGCGGTGTCGCGGATGTGAGTGAACGACCCCGCCCCGGCGATCACCGCCAGCACGGTGACCGGCAGCGCGTCGGCGACCGCGAGCAGCCGGCGGCCCGCGCTCACCAGCCGTCCCGCCGTCCGGCCCGTCCCGGACGGCCCGGCGGGCCGTCCCCGCCCCGTCCCGGCCTCCCCGCGTCGCGGCTGTCCCCGAGCGGGGCTGACCCGGTGAACGCTGAGTTCCTCACGCCTGGTTGCCTCCTGAACGCACGGCCGGCCCTGACCCTGCCGGCGGCTGCCGTGCCGCCGGCGACGAGGGGGGCGCGCCCCGGGCGGGCCGGGGCGGAACTCCCCCCACCTACAGAAATCGGGTTTTCGAGGCTTTTTTCACCTTCAGGCCCGAAATCAGGTGCCAGAGGGGCGAAATTTGCCGGCTGTTACGGGAGGGGCATGTACCTGGCGTGTACCTTTCTTGGACCTTTCATATACCCCCGATATACCTGGGGCCGCCTTTGCGCCGGTCCCGGCCCTCGCCCGGCGGTGGTCCGCCGACCGTCGCCTTTCACGCGCGGGTCGGGCCTGGAGGGCCGAGGGTGCCCGGTCTTGCACGCGCGGGCGCGGTTACTGCCCTCGCCGAAAGACCGCGCCGGCGCCCGGCGGGTGTCAGGCAGGCGGCCGGGCCGGCGTCTTCAGCCTGGCGCGGCGCGCGGGCTGGCGCCGCCGGGCGGGCCACGGTCCTAGCCGCGACGGCGAGCCTGCCGGCCGCGGAGCGGGCGGGTCAGCAGGACGGCCCGCTGGCAGGCGGCAGGTCCCTCGAACCTGGCAGCCGCCCACCAGGTCCAGCCGTGCGACAGCGCCAGACGGTGCGAGGGCGAGTCCTCGACGCAGCGCATCCACAGGCGGTCCGCCCCCAGGGCCACGGCGCGGCACGTCCGCGCGCGGACCAGGTCCCGGGTGACCGCGCCGCCGCGATGCTCCGGGTGAACGGCCAGCCGGCACGCCTCCAGCCACCGCCCGCCCGGCTGCCCGGCCCCGGGGCCGGGGCTGGCGTCCCGCAGCCCGGCGACGCCGGCGACCGTGCCGTCCGCCTCTGCGACCAGGAAGGCCGCCAGCGGCTTGAGCCGGAACCAGCCGAGGACCGCCGCGTCGTCGCCTGGGGCCAGGAACGGCAGGTAATCCGGGTCCGCGGCGATGCAGGCGCTGTACACCGCGAGCACCGGCCCGAGGTCGCCCGGCCCGGCATCGCGCACCACGGGCAGCGGCCCGCCGCGAGCACTGGGTACCGGAACGGTCACGCTGTAAGATTAGCTTTCCCCGGGGAAAGCGCGGCGTCCATGTCCTTGCTGGCCGACGACGAGAGTCACGGACTCTACAACGTCCTCCTGCACGCCGCCCGGCGGTCGCTGGATATCCCGGAAGTTACCGGGGAGGCTCAGGCGAACCTCGATGAAACTGAGCTTTACGCGGATGTCTTGACGGCAGCGGCAGCGGCGGACCGGCCCCTCACCCAGGAAGAGATCGACGCCGTCCTGGGAGTGCGCCCTGCCCGCCAGCAGACGGCAGCGGCAAGGGGCACCCCGCACCGCCCGGAGGACGGCAGCCTCGTGAACGTCTACCTCCGCGAGGTGAAGCGCGTTCCGCGCCTGACGCCAGGCCAGGAGGCCGGCCTGCTAGCAGAGTTCCGGGCAGCACGCGCCGCAGGACAGCTCCCGGGCGCGGAAGAAGCCCCGCAAGAAGCCCGCTGGGATCATGCCCGGATAGCGGGCGAGGCGGCGCGCGCGAAGCAGCGCCTTATCGAGGCTAACCTCGGGCTCGTCATAACGGCTGCCGGATACTACCGGGGCCAGGGACTGGTCTTCCTCGACCTCATCCAGGAGGGCAACCTCGGCCTCATACGCGCCACCGAGGATTTCGACGCCTCCAGAGGCGGCAGCTTCACCATTTACGCGGTATACGCAATCGGGCAGGGAATAACGGCCGCACTCCAGGGCCGGGTCCGGGGGACGCGCCAGGATGGCGCCGAGCAGCTCTCCGTTCCCCCTGCGCTGATAGAAGACATCGCCTCGGCCATTCCGGGCGCGGCGAGGGCGCTCATACAGCTCCAGCACCGCCTCGCGCAGCCGGCCGCCCCCCTGACCGGCAGACAGGTCCGCGCTCTCCAGCTCTACTACGGGCTCTACGACGGGTACCAGCACTCAAGCGGAGACATCGCCAGGCAGATCGGAACCCGGCAGCCCGAACTGGCCGCGGAAATCCCCCGGCTCCTTAGATCCCTGCGGCTGCCCGGGAACACGGAAGAGGAACTGCTCCGGCGCCTGGCCGGCGAGCATCCTCCTTCCCCCGCCGGGCCAGGCAGCCACCCCCTGGCAGCCGGCCAGCACAGGAGCCTCCCGCCCCGCCGCAGTTCCCTCGCCAGAGAGTTCTTCAGCGGCTGGAAATCAGGGCTTGGCTTCGGATCTAGCTCCCGAGAACCTGGGCACACGCCCGGCCCGGCCCTCAACCGCGTACTCGACCGACTGGCCGGGGAATACCTCGCGCTAGGCGAGCCGGCCACGCCCGGCCGCCTTCCCGCCGGGGTGGAGGGGCAACATGGCGACTGACGGCCAGACCCAGCAGACAGCAGCGCCGTCGTCACGGTGGGCCGACCTCCCGACCGCCACCCAGGCGAAAAAATGGGAAGAAGTGTCACCCGGGACATTCGAGCGGATCATGAAAGCAGTCGAGCTGGCAGAACGCCACGACAGGCTGATGGACTGGGCCGACGTGACCGTCCGGGTCCTCGGCCTGCTGTGCGGGCTCGCGAGCGTCGCGATCCTCGCTTTCCTGGCGAAATACCTCGCCGACCGCGGCGCAACCGCAACCGCCCTGACCTTGTTCGGCGCCAGCACAGCCAGTATGGTCAGCGTCTTCGTCGCGAGCCGCTCCAAGAAGCGGAACTGACTTCAGCCCGCAGCGGCACTGATCGCATTCACCTGAGCGCGGCCGGGAAGCCCGCCCGCAAGCAGATACGGCCGGGCAGCGCTCCTGCGCGAGCGCACGACGCCGGCACCCGACCTTCCTTCCGCCCTTCCGCCGGAAGCCGCACGCGCCGCCTGACCCCGCCGCAAGCGGCAGCGGGCCGGCCGGCGTCAGGTTCCGCCGCTGGTGTTCAGCGCCTGGGACTCCGCGACCCGGAACGCCGCCACGGCGGTCGTGAACAGCGGCGGCAGCGCCCCGCCCGCACCGCCGGCTCCCTGCCAGGTGACGTCCCAGGTGATCGTGGCGGTCGCCTGGAACGCGCCGCCCGGCTGCCCGGCGCTGGAGGCGGTGTAGGTGTGCCCGCAGTCCGGCGACGCCGCCGCCGGGTTATCCGCGCTCGTGTACGGGGTGCCCGCGCCCTGGCAGGTGACGGTGCTCCCGTCGCCGGGATGCCAGGTGACCGAGACCGGGGTCGCGGTCGCGGTCACGCTCTCCCCCGGCACCGTCGCCGTCTTCGACTCCGGCACCCACTCCGCCGGGTTGATCCACAGCCAGGTCGGCAAGTTCGTGAGCTGCAACGCCGCCTGGGCGGGGCTGGAGCGGATCACCGGGCTGGGCAGCCCCAGGGTCTGGCGGGCCAGCGTGGCCAGCACCGCAGGGTCCGGCGGCGCAGGCCCGCCCCCGGGAGCCGGGGCGGCCGGGGCGGCGGCGCCGATCGGGCACGCCAGCGTCTGCACGGTGACCTGGCAGCCGGCGGGGACGCAGCCGAACGTCTTGTTCTCCGTGCCCTGGCACCCGCCAGCGGCCCCGCCCTCGGCGGCGGCCTCGGCCGCCGGCTGGCTGCCCGCCTGGGTGCCGAGGCTGGCCGGGGTGCCGGCCGACGGGCCTGTCCCGGCCGTCACGTCGCACTGCGGCGCGTACGACTGCCCGCACGTCACGCCGCCGTAAGGGGTCCCGGTTCCGGGGCCCCCGCCGGCCAGCGCGGCCTGCTGCCCGCCGGCCAGCATCAGCGCCACCGCCAAGGCGGCGGCCAGCACGAGGGCGAGGGCGCGGCTCAGCACGATCCGGCCTTCTCCACTACCAGGTACGAGACCTTCCAGGTGCCGTCGAACGGCTGAACCTGCGCGTAGATCGCCTGCCGCCCCGTCGCCCCGCCCGCAGCGGGCATGCCGGACTTGTAGTACGTGCCGCTGCCCGCCGAATCCGAGCAGTCGGTGACCTTGGCCTCGGGCGTTCCCAGCGACGTCTTCGTCATGGTCACACTCAGGTCGTGCGACGGCGTGCCCCGGGTCACGATCCCTTCCTGGTGGTACTGGTAAAGGCCGTGGATCAGCAGCTCCAGCGCCGAGCCCGCCGCGTAACGGTCCAGCGACGGTGACTGGTAGTCCGCCGTCCGCGACGCGGTGAAGAACGCCTGCCACATGCCCAGGTACGCCTGGCGGGCCAGCACCTGCGGATTGCCCGTCGCTGCCGTGCTGGCCGGGGCCGACACCGTGCGATCCGGGAGCACCGACGACTGGCTGGACGTGGCCGCCGCGCACCCCGCCAGGCCGGCCGCCGCGCACCCCGCGAGGACCGCAGCACGCGAGATTGTCCTGGCACAGCGCAAGTCCCGGTCACCTCCCGACAATCACCGGACCCGGAGGTGATTACGTATTAGCACAAGCCCCCCTTCTAACTTCAAGGTGCGATCGAACGCACCCCGAGGTGCGATCCCCGCCACCATGCTCCCGGCGCGGCATGAACAAGGCCGCTGAACAGCGCACCTGTACGGCGGCGGCCGGGTCCGGCTACCCCGCCGCGTGACGCGATTTCCTCGCCTGCCCCGGCGGGCTGCTGGGGCACAAGCGAGCCAGGCGGGCCGGAGAGGCAAAACTGGCCCAGGCAAGCGCCCACCGCGAACTGGCCGGCTGGTTAATCCAGCGCAAGCGGCACCGGGGGCGGCCCGGAGGCGAGAACCTCCCGGAGCAGTCCGGTGAGTTCGGCCGGGTAGACCGTCTGGCTGGTGGCGGCGAGTTCCGCCAGCGACCACCAGCGCCACTCCTGGATGTTGTCAGGGCTGGCCGCGGACTGCGGGTCCACGTTCTCGGGCCGCACCCGGGTCAGGTAATACCGCTCAGCCTGGCGGACGCTCCGGCCCGCGACAAGGTGGTCTTTGGTTCGGGTGGCCAGGTGCGGGCCGAGGTCGACGTGGCCGACGCCAAGTTCCTCGCGCAGCTCACGGACGACGGCCTGCTCGTGGGTCTCGCCGGGTTCGAGCGACCCGCCCGGGGTGGCCCAGAAGCCGCCGTTCTCGTCATAGCGCAGCAGCATCACCCGGTCATCAGGGTCCAGGACGACCGCCCGTGCTGCTTCCCTGGGTGCTGGTGCCGTCACCTGGCGATGATCTCACGTGAGGTTTCCCCGTGAGGCAGTCTCGGGGTCAGGAACGGGCCAGCGGGGTGCCAGATGATCGTTCGAAGGTCCGCCAGGCGCGGCTGACAACCGCGTCGTCGCCGTTGGCCAGGCCCCACCGCAGGCCGCTGAGGGCGTCAAGGACGGCGTGGCAGAACAGCGCCTGGTCTTCCTCCGGTGTGAGCGTGCGCCCGTACCCTGCGAAGAAGTCCTCGCGCAGGCCGGGCCTTCCGTCCCACGGGCCGTACTCCAGCCGGACGAGGTCGCGGACGGCGGCCGCGGGCTCCGCGCGTTCCCAGTCGATGATCCCCAGCCGGCCGCCGGCGCTGTCCCAGAGCCAGTTGCGCGGCTGGAAGTCCCCGTGGCTGGCCACGGCCGGTACCCGCGGGCCCAGCCAGGCGAGCCGGCTCGCGCAGTCGCGCACCATCGCCCGCTGCGCTGGCGTGAGCAGCCCGCCGGCCTGGTCCAGGTGGGCGTCCACCCGGCTGGTCACGCGGCTGGCATCCTCGCCGGCTCCCGGCACCCGCTGGATCTCGTGCAGGCGCCCGAGCAGCCGGCCGGCCTGCCGGTGCACCCGCTGCTCCTCGCGGGCGCTGAGACTGAGGCCCAGGACAGGCTCCCCGGGCACCGCCGTGACGACCATGACCAGGATCTCCGGGTCTGTGGCGGCGAGCTCGGGGACGCGCCCGGGTCCGAGCGCCGGCGCCCAGTCCCGCAAGGCAGCCACCTCGCGGGCGTGGAACCGGCCGGAGGAATGGCGCTTGAGGTACCAGCAGCCGCCCGAGGCGCCGGTCAGCCGCCACACCGCCGAGCTGTCCCGCTCCCAGGAGCAGTCGGTCACGTCAGTGAGCTGACCCGCTACCTGACGCGCCAGCGCGGCGAACTGCCCAGGCAACCTCGACACGGCTCGGCATCTTTCCAGGGGCCGGGCGTGCGCCGTGCGCGAATCGCTGAACTGGCGAGTCACTGGAGTCGCAGGCCGGCTCGCATTGCCTCGACTGCGCGCCTGCGGTGGGAGATCTTGTTCTTTTCCTCGCTGGTCATCTGGGCGTAGGTGCGGTGGCCGGGGTCGCTGTCGGGGATGAAGATGGGGTCGTAGCCGAAGCCAGAGGTGCCGCGCAGTTCGGTGGCGAGGGAGCCGTCCACGGTTCCGGTGAATACCTGGACCCCGTCGGCGTCGGCGTAGCCGAGCGCGGTGCTGACGGCCGCGCGGCGGCTGGTGATTCCCGCGGCCATGGCGAGGATGCCCTGCGGGCCGACGGTGTCGATGAACCAGGCGACGAGTGCGCTGGGCAGGCCGTTCCACTCGTGGACGGCCAGCCCGGTGTCGTCGACGAGGACGGGCTCGCGGAGCTGGGCGTAGGCGTCGGCCGCCTTGCGGGCCGCGACGGCGGCGACGTCGAGGGACTGGACCTCGGTCAGCTCGGCCCTGGCTGGGGTGACCTCGATGCCGAGCATGGCGGCGAACTCAGCGGCCTTGCCGGCGTTCCCGGTGATGAGCGTGATCCGGTCGGGCATCGGTGCGTTTCTCTCCTTCAGTCGCCGCCCGGGCGCCGCCACGCGGCCCGCTGGCGCGGTCCTGGCCGCCGCCGGGCACCCGTGGGCGTTCCCGGCGGCGGGGCCGCGCTGCGCCGCTCACCGGGCGTGGTGGCGGGCCGCCTTCCCGGCCGCCCGCGGGCGTGCGTGCGGGCTCCGGGATGGTCAGCGGACGAGGGCGAGGACTTCGTCGCGGATGGCGGTCATGGCCTCACGGGTGGTTGCCTCGACGTTGAGGCGGAGCAGGGGCTCGGTGTTGGAGGGGCGGAGGTTGAACCAGCGGCCATCGCCGAGGTTGACGGTGAGCCCGTCGAGCCGGTCGGTCGCTACGCCGGGGCGGGCGTAGGCGGCCTCGACCTCGTCCAGCTTGCCGGGGACGTCGTCCACGTGGCTGTTGATCTCGCCGGAGGCGACGTAGCGGCTGTACTCGGCGGTCAGTTCCGACAGCGGCCGGTCCTGGCCGCCGAGGGCGGCCAGGACGTGCAGGGCGGTGAGCATGCCGGTGTCGGCGCGCCAGAAGTCGCGGAAGTAGTAGTGGCCGGAGTGCTCGCCGCCGAAGACGGCGTCGTGCTCGGCCATGAGGGCCTTCATGTAGGAGTGGCCGACGCGGGAGCGAAC
>Ga0307478_10004233_pt1 | contig 10285 bp, 5 predicted proteins | sample atmos_gasesECM4C_2_FD_203713 | JGI IMG/M metagenome (GOLD analysis project Ga0307478, IMG submission 203713) | Hardwood forest soil microbial communities from Morgan-Monroe State Forest, Indiana, United States - atmos_gasesECM4C_05 | ecosystem: Environmental > Terrestrial > Soil > Temperate...
CGCATCCTGTATCACCTGTGGCGGATAAAAGGCCCTGCACTTCTATTCCGCGCCGGCGGCAGGCGATGAGAAACGACTCCGAAAACGGGAACGAGGCGGACCGCGGCTTGTGATTACCGAGAATTGAGTCTGTATCTCAACCAGCATCTTTGTCGCACTTTGATCGCAGATCTCGTCGATGCACACTGGTTTCCGGGGGTCCCGGCGCGAGCGGACACCGGGAGAACTGTAGGCCTTGAGCCAATCTTTCGACTTATTCCGCGCCGAGAAAGGCGTAGCGGAGCAGGAAGAGCACGCTGAGAACCCAGATCAGCGGACTGATTTCGCGGTGTCTTCCGGTCCCGAGCTTAAGGAAGGTGAAGGAGAGGAGGCCGAGGCTGAGGCCCGTAGCGATGCTGAAGGTCAGTGGCGTGGCCACGAGGGTGAGGAAGGCGGGAAAGGCTTCGCTGAAATCACCCCAGCTAACGCGGGCGACGGCGCTACACATGAGCGCACCAACAAGGATGAGCGCGGGAGCGGTAGCGTAAGCGGGAATCGCAGCGACCAGCGGCGCGCAAAACATCGCGACGAGGAGGAGCGCGGCGATGACGACATTGCCGAGTCCCGTCCGTGCACCAGCCGCGACTCCGGCAGCACTTTCGATGTAACTGGTGACTGTTGAGGTACCGGTGAGGGCACCGAACAGCGTGCCGAAAGCGTCGGCAAGCAACGCGCGGCTCGCCCGCGGCAGCTTCCCGTCGCGCAGGAAGCCACCTTCCTCGCAGACGCCAACCAGCGTGCCCACATTGTCGAAGAGATCGACAAAGAAAAACACGAAGATGAGTTCGCCAAAGCCCAGTTTTGCGGCCGAGGGCAAGTCCAGCCTGAGAAATGTGCCGGACGGGCGCGGCAGCGAGAAAAAATGCGCAGGCCAGTGACTGAGTCCGAGAGGAATGCCGGCGACCGTGATGGCGAGGATTCCGAGGAGAATAGCGCCGCCAACGCGGCGGGCCATCAAAATGGCCATGAGAATAAGTCCAGCGGCTGCGAGAAGCACTTGCGGGTCGGAGGATTTGCCCAGCCCGACGAAGGTGGCGGGATTGGCGACGATGATACTCGCGTTGCGCAAACCAATGAAGGCGATGAATAAGCCGATGCCGGCGGCAGTGCCGTATTTAAGGCAATCGGGAATGCCGTTGACGATCTGTTCGCGGATTTTGGTAAGCGTTAGGAGCAGAAAGAGAAGTCCGGAGAGGAACACAACGCCGAGAGCGGTCTGCCAGGGGATGCCACGGCCGAGAACAATGGAGTAGGTGAAGTAGGCGTTGAGGGACATGCCCGGAGCGAGAGCAATCGGGTAGTTGGCCCAAAGGCCCATGATGAGCGTGGCGACCGCGGCGGAAATGCAAGTGGCGAACAGAACGCCGTCAACAGGCATGCCCGCCTCAGCGAGGATCCGCGGGTTGACCACGACAATGTAGGCCATGGTCATGAAGGTGGTCAGCCCGGCGAGCAACTCGCGGCGTACGGTGGTCTGATTTTCTTGGAGATGAAAGACGTGCTCGAGCAAGAAATTTTCCCTTAAATAAAAAGGTGCGCCACTATAGGCCGAGGAAAATGGCGTGTCAAACGGTTCGCGCATGATTGCTGTGCGCCTGTTGCAGGAATCCTACAAGCCCTGTATCTTAGCGGCCTTTATTCCTACTTGAATTTGGTGCGAAAAAGGGACGGCACTGGGTGGAGACTGCAGCGCAAACAAACTCGCAGCCAGGCAACTATGGATTGCGCCGGGAAGTGCTTTCACCGATGGAGACGCTGGCGCAGTCCGTGTCGACGATTGCGCCGACGACAACCCCGGCAGCGACGATCCCGTTGGTCTGCGCCCTGGCCGGCAACGGTACGTGGCTCGCCTATGTGCTCGCAACGGGAGCAATTCTTCTGGTTGCGCTGTGCATTAGCCGTTTTGCGCGTTACTCCTCGTCGCCTGGATCGCTTTACAGCTACGCGTCAATGATCCTGCCGCCGTGGCTAGGCGCCACCGCCGCGTGGAGCCTGCTGCTCGCTTATATCGCCACGGGATCGAGCGTCATCGGCGGCTTCTATCATTACGCCAACCTGCTGCTGCACGACGCCACGGGCCACGCCGCTTCCACGGTTGCCCTCGCGTTGATTGTCACTGCGATTTCTACGGGCATCGCCTGGCGCGACGTGAAAATCTCGGCGCGGCTGATGCTGTGGATCGAAGCCGCCTCGGTTACTTTAATCGTGACCGTAGTCGTGCTCGTTCTGCTGCGCCACGGTCTGCATTTGGACGGGACGCAGTTGCGATTGCGCGGGATGACCGGAAGCGGGCTACGCCTTGGGCTGGTCCTGGCGCTCTTCAGTTTCGTAGGCTTCGAGAGTGCGACCACGCTTGGCTCGGAAGCACGCAACCCGCTGAAAACCATTCCGCGCGCGGTGATCCAAAGCGCTGTTCTGGCCGGCGTCATTTTCATCATTTGCGCTTACACGGAAGTGCTTGGATCGCGGACGGCCGGCCAAGACCTGGGCGCGAGCCAGGCGCCCATGCGTGTGCTCGCAGGTGTGGGCGGAGTTCCACTATTGGGAGTGCTTATCGATGTCGGCGTGCTGGTAAGCATGTTTGCCGGGACGCTTGGGTGCATCACCGCGGCGGCCCGTGTGCTGCTTTTGATGGCTCATACAGGCCTCACGCACGAATCCCTGCGCACGACGCATGCGCGCAACGAAACGCCGAACCGGGCCGTAGTCGTGACGGGCATCGCGGCCGTCGCTCCGGTAGCTGTCTTGGCGGCGCGCGGGGCCAGCGGCCTCGACGTCTATGGCTGGATGGGCTCCCTCGCGACCTACGGTTTCATTGTGGCTTACGCCTTGGTATGCATCGCCCTTCCGCGCTGGCTGCGTCTTCACCATGCCTATCGCCCTGGTGCGCAACTCATTCCGTGGCTGGCTTTCGCGGCGATGCTGTTGGCGCTGGCCAGTAATCTTTATCCCGTCCCCGAAGGCCCCTACGGCAAACTGCCGTATATCTATCTCGCTTACTTGGCGGCGGGGCTGCTGTGGTTCTTGTTGGGCATGCGCAGCAAGAAATCCGCGCCGGCCGTAAGCTAGCTGTTTTTCCACAGGATATTTTCGTTTTCCACAGGAATTGAAAAAGCAAATTCGTGCAAATCAAAGAATTTGTTTCGATTCCCCCAAAAATTGGAATAGTTTTCTTCCATTAATTTTCTGCCACCCCTGGGGCAAGGCCGCGAGCATCGCGTAACAAATCGGCAGTTCTTGGGAAGCTCTTGGACAGTTCGTTTTTTCCATGGTCATCTTGGTTATTTTAGGAGATCATCGAGAATGATAAAGAGCCAGAAATCCAATTTCTGCACCTTCCTCATTTCCTTCCTGTGTTGCTGCTTCTCATTGATCTTCGTCCTTCCCGCTCCAGCGCAGCAAACTCTCGGCGGGATCACCGGCACAGTTACAGATATTTCTGGAGGCGCCGTTACCGGTGCGATGGTGTCTTTGGTTGGCGATGAAACGAAACTGACCCGCACACAGACGACGAATTCCAATGGGACCTACTCGTTCGTGAACTTGCCCATCGGGCATTACACGCTCACGTTCACTCAGCCAGGTTTCCAGGCGGAAAACGTTCCTTACATCCTGGTGCAAGCCAACCGAACCGTGACCGTGAATGCCGAATTGAAAGTCGGAAACATAAATCAGTCCATAACGGTAGTGGAAACGCCGATGCTGAACGCCGTTGATACGACCAACGGCTACGTGATGGACAAATCGCAGATCGATTCGGTTCCCTTGCCCACGGGTTCGTTCACCGGACTGGCTATTCTTTCCCCCGGCGTAAACGCGGAACTCTCATCCGGCACCGGAGCCAACGCGGGGCTCGGAAACGCTCCGGTTTGGGCCAATGGCCAGCGCGATACCAGCAACTCCTACTTGTTGAACGGCGTAGATGCCAGGAACCTCTTCAATGGCAAGAGTACGAGCCAAGTGGCATCTGCGCGCGTGGTGAATAACACGGGCATCGGCAGCACTAGCGCTCTCAGCTCCGTTCCCGTACAAAGCAGCGCGTCTGTATATCTTGCCATCGGTGAATCGATTCCTTCGCCGGCACCGGAAACCATCACGGAAGTGCGCGTGAATACTTCGATGTACGATGCGCAGCAAGGCTCCACGAGCGGCGCGCATATTGACATGAGCACGGCCTCCGGCACGAACGCTATCCATGGGACCGCCTACGCGCACCGCGGGACGAATTGGCTGAACGCCGACCCGTATTTCTTCAATGCCGATCCAAATATTCCGGCGAACGAGAAGAATCCGGCACTGCATCGATATACCGCGGGGGGAGCGTTCGGGGCGCCAATCAAGAAGGACAAACTCTTCTTTAATGGCAGCTATCAATACACGCGTGCTTCCGACGAAGAAATTGGAATCTCCCGGGCGTTTGTGCCGCCCAACCTGGGAGCAGCTTCCTGTCCCGACCGTTCAGCCACGTGCCTTGCGGCGATTGCGAATAGCAATAACCTGGCGAGTTCGCTGGGCCTTAACGATTCGACCGTCAGCCCGACGATCGGCACGGCGCCGGGCGATGTCAATCCCATTGCCTATACGTTGTTCAATTACAAGCTTCCGAATGGCAGCTACTTGATCCCTTCGGCGAATCCCAACGCGGTGGTCAACAATCCCGCTTCGTCGAGCGCCATGGTGGAGGCGTTCCCCGAGGATGCCGAAGTGCCGGGGACAGCATACTTCTCTGCGCATCAAGCCGTCGCTAATTTGGACTGGAATCCGAATTCGTCCCATTCCTTGTTCGCAAAGTATTATTACCAGCACGACCCGACCATTGCTCCTTACGCTTACTCCATGGTTGCAGGGTTTTCGCAGCATTTGGATGCGGGGAGCCAAGTCATCTCGCTCGGTCATACCCAACTGGTAAAACGTAATTTGAGCGTTACGGAAGTTTTTGGGTTCATTCGCGAAAAGGCGTACTCCACGATCGATCAGCCCTTTTCGATGTCGCAGTTCACATCCGCGTGCATGAGCCTCACTGGGGCGACCGCAGCTGATTGCACGATTAACACGTTCGGTTCGCCCGTTTTTCCTGGGATGAGCGTGGTGTGGGCCGGGGCGGCCTTTCCGTCTTATCCGTACACGATGAATATCGGAGCCACGGGAGATTCCCAAGGGGCACTAACGGGAGTTTTCCAGAACCGATTCAATCCATCGGCCAATGCCATTTGGACGCTGGGCAAGCACACGTTGACGTTCGGCAGCAGCTTCGCCTACACACAGCTCAATACACGGGACCGGCGAAACGAATTGGGAATGATTGCGGCCCAGTCGATCAACCAATTCCTCCAGGGAGTGCTCAACGACGATTACTTGTACAACGGAACGTTGTATCTGGTTGGCGACCCCAATCGCTACTGGCGAACCAAGGAGACAGGGGAGTATATCCAGGACAAATTCCAGATGGGATCCAACCTGGCGGTCACGGCGGGAGTGCGGTTCGACTGGGATGGTGGTCTGACGGAAAAAAATGGCAAGCTGCTGAATTTTGATCCGTCCAAGTATTCCTATGATCCAACGACAGACACCGTCACTTCGAACGGTCTCATCGTCGCAGGTAAGAATGGAGTGAGCAACACGACTTTAACCGGGCGCCAGTGGGGATTGGCACCCCGGTTTGGGGTGGCCTGGAGCCCGAAGATGTTTAACAGCAAAGTCGTGGTCCGCGCGGGGTGGGGGATGTACTACGACCGCGGCGAGCTGTATTCTTATTTGTCCCCGGGCGTTACACAGACAATTTCGGCAGGAGGTCCATTCGGGATCAACCAACAGCAGCCCTTCGTGAATACGCAATTTTGTCCCACGGCATTCCCCGGAACCTTCCAGTCCTGCACAACCACGCTCTCGAACCCTTGGGGCAGGACACCCGGACCTCAACCCACGGGAAACCCGTCGAGTGTAATCCTACCCAATGGGTCCGCAATTGAAGGCGGAGCTATACCCTTTTACTTGGGCGTATACGCGCGCGGCAACAAACTTCCGTACACGATGAATAGCACGCTCGATATTCAGTGGCAGCCGCGAAGCGATTTGGCGATTGATATTGGATATGTGAACGGCCTTGGCCGGCATGAGATCATCCCCATTCCGTTTAACCAGGCGAGAATTGCTTCACCGGGGAATCCACTCTGCGGGGCTGCGAAGGTATGCGCGAACCCGACCGCGTCGCCCTTTGTCCAGTCTTATACGTATGGGTACACGGTGCAGACGTGCGCGAATCCGGGATTTCTCGGCTGTACCATGATGTTGCCCGCAGCCAACGGTCAACCATCCCAGCCGATGCAATTTACCTCCGAAGGGGGCAACGTCGACTTGCGCGTCCCGTACATTGGGTACGCGGGCGAGTCGGAAGCGTACACCGCCGTCGGGATATCGGCTTACAACGCGCTCCAGGCGCACGTCGAAAAGAGGCTGAGCCACGGACTTCAGGCAGGCGCTTCTTACACGTTCTCACGCTCACTTGACGAGCAGAGCGCTTTGGGTCTGTTTTATAACGGAAACAATCCACTCAATCTGCGCGATGGTTACGGCCCATCGGATTTCGATCGCACGCACGTCTTCAACATCGATTATCACTATGAGTTGCCAAAGTTGGCGTCAGCCAATTCCTTTACCGGTAAGGTAGCGAATGGCTGGGCCATCCAGGGCGTCATCGTTCTTCAGAGCGGGCAGCCCTTTAGCGTGGTTGATTACTCGGGCGCAGTGGGAAGCCTCTTCTACAGCATCAACGACGGAATTACGAACCCTATTGTTCCGCTCAATTTTGCAGGCGGATGCACGCCGAAGAACGCGGTCACCGGAGCAATCGGAAACAACTTCAATGCTCCGGCGCTAAAAGCTTCGTGTTTCACGGTGCCGGTGCTCAGCCCGGGCGCCCTAAATGGCGCAATTCCGCAGGGAGACGTCTACGAAACCAATTTCACTTCGGGGCAACGCAACATTTTCCGCCAGGCTTGGCAACAGCGCGCTGACCTCTCAGTCGTGAAGGTTACGAAAGTAACGGAGCGGTTTTCAGTGAAGTACAGCCTCGACGTTTACAACCTGACGAACCATCCCAGTTTTGACATACCTATCGACAATGTCTCTCAGAACCTGGGTTTCAGCCCGTTCCCGTCGACGATCAACACACCGAATGCAGTGCCCTCATCGTCTGCATGTGCGGGCAACGGGGGAAATCCATTTGTAAGCGGTTACTTCTATCAATGTCCGACAGGCCTGGGGCAGGTCACGAAAACCATCGGCAGCGCCCGGCAGATTCAAATGTCGCTCAAGTTCACCTTTTAACTTAATCCCCTTGGGCTGGAACTGCGGTTTCGTCAGCCGCTGTTCTAGTTTTCTGCTCATGGGCCGTCATGCTACCCCGCCATTTTCATACTGCCGAAACGAGACCGCAGCCCAGCCCTCCATGGTTCGGGCAATGGTTTATCCTATGGTGGCAATCGAGACGAACGCGGACACCGGAGGGCTTTCATGAAGCTGCAGCAGGTGGTATTGAAGAGCCTCCCCAAGGTTCTGTTGCACGAACACCTGGACGGTGTGCTGAGACCGAAATCCGTACTTGAGTTGGCAAGAAGCGCAAAATACCACCAGCTTCCCAGCGAAGATCCGGAAGAACTGGCGCGCTGGTTCCACCAAGGGGCGAACCAGGGAAGCCTGCCAAAGTACCTGGAAGGCTTTGCACACACAATCGCTGTTATGCAAACCGAAGAGGCGCTCGAGCGAGTGGCTTATGAACAAGCAGAAGACCTCAGCCGGGATGGCGTTGTCTATTTTGAAACCCGCTTTGCTCCGATTTTCCATACTCGGAAGGGATTGAGTCACCAACAGGTGGTCTCCGCCGTCCTGAGGGGCTTGGAGCGGGGCCGAAAGGACTTTGGAATTTCTTCGGGGTTAATCATCTGCGCGATGCGCAATATGGACGTGTCGCTCGAAATGGCCGAACTTGCTGTTGACTTTCGCGAGCGGGGAGTTGTGGGATTCGATTTGGCGGGTGAAGAGGGCGGTTATCCTCCCAAGAAGCACGTGGAAGCTTTTCACTATATTCAACGACAGAATTTCAACATCACGATTCACGCTGGCGAGGGGTTTGGGAAGGAATCGATCTGGCAGGCCATTCAATACTGCGGAGCACACCGCATCGGACACGGGACAAGATTAATCGATGACATTGCCGTGGCGGACGGCAAGGCAGTGAAATTGGGCGACCTTGCGCAATATGTTCTCGACAAAAGGATTCCGTTGGAGATTTGCCTGCTCAGCAACGTCCATACGGGGGCCGCTCGCAGCCTGGCCGAGCATCCCTTTAAGATTTTTTATCAGGAGAAATTTCGCGTCACCCTAAACACCGACAATCGATTGATGAGCGACACCACCATGACCAAAGAGTTCGAGGCTAGTGCACATACCTTTGGTCTGTCTCTGGAGGACTTCGAAAAGATCACCATCAACGCGATGAAGAGCGCCTTTCTGCCCTATGACCAGCGTTGCGATTTCATCTACTCCGTAATCAAGCCGGGCTATGCCAAGGTCCGCAGCTCCGCGGCGACAAAGTGACACTGAGAATCCGGACCAGGTGTTTTAAACGGGGAAAGGCGGAGAGAGTTGCCAGAATACTCAAGAGGACAACGACTCCGCCTCCGAAGTCTTAGAACGTTGGGCAACCACACAGTCCGAATGCTTGACCTGCACATCCAGGATCGTTCCGTTGGAGGTGAGTCGGTCGATCCGGGTGCCGCTAACCTTGACAGTCTCGAGATGGCTGTTGCGGCTTGGGATCGCCAGCCAAGACGACGAACTTTCAGAGGTTTTGACGCAGTCAGCGATTCCAATCTGTGAAGACTAGTTCCTTGAAGGAACCAGGTAACCTCAGAGGTCTTTCCTCCATGGCGCAGTTCGATCTGAGCCATTTTCCCAGTCATTTGCGGGACCTCATGGTTCGCCATCGTCCTCGTCCCAGCAAACTCAGAATAGGCCCCGAGCGTGCGCATGCAGGTTCCCCAGGAGAATTCACCAGCCGTCAACGCGCCGACTACGCGGTCCGGGGGAGGGTCGAGAGTCCTGATATCGGCGACGTGGGCCGTCACTTCTCTTTGGAGAAAATCGCGGATCTGCTGATCATTGGAAGTTTGGATTTGGGATGCGCCAGCCGGGGTTTGTGTTAACGAGTCGCAATTCATGCAGAGAAACCCGACGAGAGTTAATACCATCGGTCCTGCACCAGGGGCTTTGTTTTTCCCATTCAGTACACTCTATTTAAACTGTGGATGGCAAAAGGGTTCGCCATTCGAGAGCATCATTTCTTCAGCAAAGGCGCAGGACCCTTATGTTGTTGGAGCCAAAGCAGGTCTTCTAGCAAGTAATACTGTCCATAGATGAGCATCGCATCACTGGGACGAACACCGCTTCCATGGCGCAAGACGCCCGGAGGCGTGCGATCGCCGGCTCCCACTGGAGTCAAGTAGCGGTCGATCAACGATTGTACGATGCGTTCGCTCGCGTCTCGATAGCGCGCTGCGCGCGCGGCGTCCGCAGTTATGGTCGACAAACGGAGGAGGCCTCCCGCGATAATCGCAGCCGCCGAAGTGTCTCGATTTCGAAAATGAACGCCTTCATCGTCGAAGTCGTACCACGGCACAGAATCAGTCGGCAGATTTTCCAGCGCATAGTCCGCGATGCGTTGCGCAGTCGCGAGAAACACGGGATTGCGGGTCTCCACGTGAGCCACGGAGAAACCGTAAATCGCCCATCCAAGTCCGCGCGACCACGTCGTGTCTGGGCCGTAGCCCTGATGGGTGTGCGCGAAAACCCATTCTCCCGCAGCGGCGGAATTTTCGAGCTTTAGCTCCACGTCCCTCCCGCCGCCATGCAACTGGAATTCCTGCTGGTTATTGCCCGGATTGTAGTGCACCGATTGGAAGACAGAACCATCGGGCCGCACAAACCATTCCGCTGTCCGCAGCGCGTGCTTCCGGCCGATGTCTCGCCACTTTTCGTCTCCGGTCGTGTCACTGGCCCACCAAAGCAATTGCAGGTTCATCATGGTGTCAATGATCGTGTCGTCGCCATCGACATTCCACGCTGCGATCAATTGCGTCTTCGGATTGAACAATTGTTCTAGCCGCTCAGCTCCGCGAATCGCGCTCGCCCGGAGCACATCGTCGTGCGTCAAATCGTATCCAAGCGCCCCGGAGTAGTAGTTCAAAAA
>Ga0307478_10004234_pt1 | contig 10283 bp, 4 predicted proteins | sample atmos_gasesECM4C_2_FD_203713 | JGI IMG/M metagenome (GOLD analysis project Ga0307478, IMG submission 203713) | Hardwood forest soil microbial communities from Morgan-Monroe State Forest, Indiana, United States - atmos_gasesECM4C_05 | ecosystem: Environmental > Terrestrial > Soil > Temperate...
TCGGCTACGGGCCGGCCGAGGTCCGACAGACCCTCGCGAGCCTGCCGACCCGGCGCCCCGACCTACTCGCCCTACAGGCCGGTTATTCGGCGCAGGACGCCAATCTGCGCAAGGCGATCCTCGCCCTGTTTCCCCTGGCCTCGATTGCCTTCGCCTATGCGCGCGATCCATCGGCGACGACCACCCTGGGCCTTTCAGCGGTCTTCGCTCTGCCGATTTTCAACGGTCATCGCGGCGACGTCCGCATCGAGGAAGCGACTCGCGAGCAGTTGAAGGCGGAATATCAGGCCCGGCTCGACCAGACCGATGCGGAAGTGAAGAACGCCTCGGCTGAGCTCGCCAACGCCAGGATCCGGGCTGCGGGTCTGCGGGTCGACCTGCCCCGGCTGAAGGCGATGTTTGGGCCCGCGCCCGCCGCCTTCGCGCGCGGCGACATCGACAGCCAGGCCTATCTGGCCTTGCTGCAGGCCGTCGTCGGCAAGGAGGCGGAGCTGGAAGACCGGGAGCTGGCCGCACGGATGGCCGAGATCCAGCTGGAGACAGCGCTTTTCGTTCCCCCCGCTGACCCGGCGGCCACCTCATGACCCGCACTCGAACAGCCATCCTCGCCGCCGTTTTCGTCCTGGTCGCCGTCGCCGCGGTGCTCTGGCTCACCCGCAAGAACAGCGCCGAGGCGCAGGACGCCAGTCCAACGGCCAGCGTCACCACCGCGCCGGTGCGCAGCGAAATCCTCAAGGACGTCGTCAGCGTCTACGGTGTCGTCCAGGCGGATCCGGCGGCCACGACCATGATCGCCGCCCCACGGGCTGTGATCGTCGCTCGCATTCTGGTGCGGGCGGGCGAAGTGGTCACCGCTGGCCAAACCCTGGCCGAGCTGACCAGCGCGCCGGGCGCGGATCTGGCCTACCGCCAGGCCGCGGACGCCGCGTCGTTCGCCCGCAACGACCTCGTCCGCGTGCAACGGCTGTTCGACGAACACCTGGCCGCTTCCGATCAACTTGGCGCCGCCAAGAAGACCCTCGCCGACGCCGAGGCCGGCCTGGCCGCCCAGGAGAAACAGGGCGGCGGGCGTGCGCGGCAGACCTTGACCGCCCCCGCGGCGTCGGTGGTCACCAACATCGCCGTGGCGCCCGGCGATCACGTGGCTCAGGACGCGCCGCTGATGACCCTGGCGCGCAAGGGCGCGCTGAGTGCGAAACTTGGCCTTGAACCCACCGCCGGCCGGTTCGCCGCCGGTCAGGCGGTGAGCGTCCGGCCCACAGCCGGCGGGGTCCCGATCGCTTCTCACCTGGCCATGGTCGGGAGCGCGGCGGATCCGGCCAGCAAGACGCTGGATGCGATTGCGCCCCTGGGCGAAGGGGCGCCGCCGATTGGCTCTGCGGTCGAGGCTGACGTGACCACCGGCGCCCACCAGGGTCTGGCCATCCCCCGCGCGGCCGTCGTCTTCGATGAGACCGGCGCCCACATATTCGTCATTGGCGGCGGCAAGGCCCGGCGCGTGTTCGTGATGGCAGGTCGCGATTACGGCGCCGACATCGAGGTGCGCGGGCCCCTCGCCGCCGGGCAGGCGGTGGCGGTACAGGGGGCCTACGAACTTCAGGATGGCATGGCGGTGAGGGTCGTCGGCCGATGAACCTCGCCGAGTTCGTCGCCCGCCGGCGGCGCTCTCTGTTGACCCTGGTCGGTCTGTTGATCGCCGGGGGCGTGCTGGCCGCGTTCGTCATGCCGGTGAGCCTGTTTCCAACGGTGCTGTTTCCGCGGATCGCGGTGACAGTCGATGCTGGCGACCGGCCGGCCGACCAGACCGAGGTGGTCATCACCCGGCCGGTGGAGCAGGTCCTGCGGGCAATACCGGGTGTGCAGAATCTCAGGTCGACAACCAGCCGCGGGTCGGCCGAGATCTCGATCAACTTCGCCTGGGGATCGGACATGGACTTGGCCCTTCAGCGGACCGAGGCGGCGCTGACGAGGTCCCAGCAGAATCTGCCGGCCGGGGTCACCTTCGACGTGCGCCGGATGGACCCAACCGTGTTTCCCGTGATCGCCTACAGTCTGACGTCGGCGCGGGCGACGCCGGTGGAGCTGCGCCGTTTCGCCGACCTCAAGCTGGCCCCAGTTCTGTCCACCATCAACGGCGTCGCGCGCATCCAGAATCAAGGCGGTGCGCCCGGGGAGTACCGCATCGAAGCCGATCCGGCGAAGCTGTGGGCGGACGGCCTGTCATTGGCCGATGTCGCGACCGCCGTGTCGGGGGCCAACGCGCTGGCCGCGTCGGGCAGGATCGAGGATGGCGGCAGGCTGCTGCTGGTCCTCACCGATTCGCGGCTGACCGAACCGCGGCAGATCGCCGACGTCGTGGTCAAGATCGCCAACGGTGCGGTCGTGCGCGTCGGCGATGTCGCCACCGTGACCGCCGCCCCGACGCCGCAGTGGATCCGTGTGACCGCCGACGGCCGCGACGCCGTCCTGGTCAACGTGTTCCAGCAACCCGGCGGCAATACGGTTCAGATCGCCCAGGAGGTGCGGGCCGCCTTCCAGGCCATACGCGGCCAGGGCCCGGCCGACATGCACCTGAAGGCTTGGTACGACCAGAGCGATCTGATCGTCGAATCGGCGAGCGCATTACGAAACGCGATCATCATCGGCGTGGTGCTGGCGGCGCTGGTGTTGCTGGCCTTCCTGCGCAACTGGCGCGTGACCTTGGCCGCGGTCATAGCCGTACCCGCCGTCCTGGCGGCGACCACGCTGATCCTCAAGCTGCTGGGTCAGGGCTTCAACATCATGACGCTGGGCGGCATGGCCGCGGCCATCGGTCTGATCATCGACGACGCCATTGTGATGATCGAACACATCGAGCGGCGGATGGCGGAAACGACGTCACACGGCCGCGAGGTGATCGGCAGGGCGGTTTCGGAATTCATGCGCCCCCTCGTCGGCTCGTCGGCGGCGACCACAGTGATCTTCTTGCCGCTCGCCTTCCTGACCGGGGTGACCGGGGCCTTCTTCAAGGCGCTTTCCATCACCATGGCGGTGTCGCTGGCCGTATCGTTCCTGGTCGCCTGGTGGGTGGTGCCCTTGCTCGTCGAGCAGTTGTTGCGCGGGCGAGGCGGCGTCGCCCGGCTGGAGCCGAGCGGGCGGACGCTCACGGCTTATCGCCAGCTTCTGCAGCGCAGCGTGGCCCGCCCGCAGCTCGCCGCGGCGGCCGTCGCGATCCTGGCGTTGACCGGCGTCGTCTGTCTCATGAGCGTGGGCTCGGGATTCATCCCCAAGATCGACGAAGGTGGTTTCATCCTCGACTATGTGGCGCCGCCCGGCATGTCGCTCACCGAGACGGACCGGCTCCTTCGTCAGGTGGAGGCGATCCTCCGCGCCACGCCGGATGTCGACACCTATTCACGGCGGACAGGAACCCAGGTCGGCGGAGGCCTCACCGAGCCCAATACCGGCGATTTCTTCGTTCGGCTCAAACCCACGGGCCGCCGGCCGATCGAGCGGGTCATGGACGAGGTGGCGGGCAAGGTTCAGGGCGCCGTTCCTGGCCTGGAGATCGAGACCGCCCAGTTGATGGAGGACCTCATCGGCGATCTCACGGCCGTGCCCCAGCCGATCGAGGTCAAGCTCTACAGTGACAATACAGCCTTGCTCGGGCGGACCGCCCCCTTGGTGAAGGACGCCATCGAGAAAGTGCGCGGCGTCACCGAGGACAAGAGCGGAGTGGTCATCGCCGGCGACGGGCTGCACATCCAGGTTGATCCGACCCGCGCCCAGCTCGAAGGGATCAGTTCTAGCGAGGCGGCCAGGCAGATCGGCGACCAGCTTTCCGGCAATGTCGCCACCCAGGTGCAGTCCGGGCCCAGCCTGGTCAATGTGCGGGTATGGACGCCGGCGAGCGCGCGCGACCGCGTGGAACAGATCGGCGGACTGATGTTGAAGTCGTCCTCCGATGGCCACCTCTTCCCGATCTCACGCATAGCCAGCTTGAACATCGTCACAGGCCAGGCCGAGATCGCCCGCGAGAACATGCGTAGAATGGACGCCGTCACCGCGCGGGTCGTGGGGCGCGACAGCGGTTCGACGGCCCAGGAGGTCCAGCGGGTAGTCGCCAGCCCTGGCCTTCTTCCCGCCGGCGTGACCTTCGAGATGGGCGGACTCTATGCCGAGCAGCAGGCTGCGTTCCGGGCCCTGGCCCTAGTCTTCGCCGCCGCGGTCGCGGCGGTCTTCGTGCTCCTGCTGGTGATCTATGAGAGCTTCCGCATCGCGCTGGCCATTCTGATCATGCCCCTGACCGCCGCCGCGGCGGTGGCGATCGGCCTGTGGCTGACGGGCTCCGAGCTCAACATCATGGCGCTGATGGGCGCGACCATGATCCTGGGCATCACCACCGAGGTGGCGATCTTCTATTTCACCGAATACGAGGTGTTGCTCAGCGAGGGCGTGCGGCCGGCGCAGGCGCTGGTGGCGGCGGGTGTCAATCGCTTGCGGCCGATCGCGATGACCACCCTGGCCGCCATGCTGGCCCTGGCCCCTCTGGCCCTGGCGCTGGGCGGCCGCGCGTCAATGGAGCGGCCGCTGGCGATCGCCATCATCGCCGGTCTCGTCGCTCAGGGCCCGCTCGTGCTCTTGGCCATGCCGGCGATCTACCGGCTGATCGGCGGAGCCCGCGCCGATGAGGCGCGGTCAATCTAGTGAAAATCGCGACTGCGCTGCAGGCGGTCCGTCCGTAGACGGACGAGTATGGGATCGGCGTCACGGATGTCCGCCAGACGCTGAGTGAGGTCGGTGAAGCGCTCGGCGACCACGTGGATCACCTCGCCGGCGCGCTGTAGCCGGCCATGGACCACTAGGAAGCGTGAGGACATGACCGTCCGCCGGTTGGCGGTGAAGACATCGGGCCAGATCACCGCGTTGGCGGACCCGGTCTCGTCCTCCAGGGTGGCGAACACCACTCCCTTGGCCGTGCCGGGACGCTGACGGATGAGCACCAGGCCGCCGATGACCACCCGGGCGCCGTTCCTCATATCCTTCAGCCTGGCCGCGCTCACCGCGCCCAGATCGTCGAGCAGGGTACGGAAGAACACGCACGGGTGAGCCTTCAGGGATAGTCCGGCGGTGCGGTAATCCTCCGCCACGTGGGCGCAGAACGCCATGACGGGAAGCTGGGCGGCCGTCTTCGCCGCCGGTCCCATGAGCGCCAGAAGCGGCGCCTGTGTGTGGGCCTTCGCCTCGGGCGCCAGGCCCTTCACCGCCCACAGGCCCTGCCGTCGATCCATCCCAAGGGCGCGCAGAGTGTCGGCCTCGGCCAGGAGCTCCAGGGTCTGGCGCGACAGGCCAGCGCGGGCGGCGATTTCGCGCAGGGTTCTGACCCCGGCGCTCCGCGCTTCGATGAGACGCGCCGCCTCGGCTTGTCTGAGGCCGGTGACCTGGCGCAGGCCCAGGCGGACAGCCCTCAGAGGAACCTCTCCCGCAGGCTCCAGCGTGCAGTCCCAGTCGCTCGCCAGAATGTCCGCCGGGCGCACCTCCACGCCGTGCTCGCGCGCGTCCCGCACCAATTGGGCCGGCTGATAGAAGCCCATGGGCTGGCTGTTGAGCATGGCAGCGCAGAACACGTCCGGGTGGTGACACTTGAGCCAGGCCGAGACGTAGACCAGCTTGGCGAAGCTGATGGCGTGACTCTCGGGGAAACCGTAGGAGCCGAAGCCCTCGATCTGGCGGAAGCAGCGGTCGGCGAATTCCGGATCATAGCCGCGCGCCACCATGCCCTGGACGAACTTGACGCCATAGACGCCGACGTCGCCGTTGTGGCTGAAGGTGGCCATGGACCGGCGCAGGCCATTGGCCTCCTCGGGCGTGAACCGAGCCGCCTCGATGGCCAGCCGCATGGCCTGCTCCTGGAAAAGCGGCACGCCCATGGTCTTGCCGAGCACGCTCTTCAGCTCGTCGGCCGGCCCATGCTCCGGCGCCGGGGCGGGATAGCTCACCGGCTCCACGCCCTCGCGCCGGCGAAGATAGGGATGGACCATGTCCCCCTGGATGGGGCCCGGCCGCACGATGGCGACCTCGATGACCAGGTCGTAGAAGCACTCGGGCTTCAAGCGCGGCAGCATGGACATCTGGGCGCGGCTCTCCACCTGGAACACGCCCACCGAGTCGGCTTTGGACAGCATGTCGTAGACGGGCCGATCTTCCCGCGGGATATCGGCCATGTCGGCGATGGCCAGGGCGTTCATGGCCTTACGGATCGCGGTCAGCATGCCGAGCGCCAGGATGTCGACTTTCATCAGGCCGAGCGCGTCGATGTCATTCTTGTCCCATTCGATGAAGGTGCGGTCCTTCATGGCCGCGTTGCCGATGGGCACGGTCTCGTCGAGTCGGCGCTTTGTCAGCACGAAGCCGCCCACGTGTTGGGAAAGATGGCGTGGGAAACCCAGCAGCTCTTCGGCCAGGGCGATGGCGCGGCGGACCTCGGGATTGGCCGGATCCAGACCCGCCTGGCGGATGTGATCGTCCGGCAGGCCATCGCCCCAGCTGCCCCAGACCGTGCCCGCCAGGGCGGCGGTGATATCTTCGGTCAGCCCCAACGCCTTGCCGACGTCGCGGATGGCGCTGCGCGGGCGGTAGTGGATCACGGTGGCGCAGATCGCCGCCCGCTCACGGCTGTAGCGGGCGTAGACGTACTGCATCACCTCCTCGCGCCGCTCGTGCTCGAAATCGACGTCGATGTCGGGCGGCTCGTCGCGCTCCTTGGAGATGAAGCGGGCGAACAGCATGTCGTGATCGGGTTCGGTGGGATCCACCGCCGTCACGCCGAGGCAGAAACAGACCACCGAATTGGCGGCCGAGCCGCGTCCCTGGCAGAGGATGCCCTTGGCGCGCGCCCAGGCGACGATGTCGTGCACGGTGAGGAAATAGTTGGGGTAGTCGAGCTCCTCGATCAGGGCCAGTTCGTGGCGCAGGAGCCTGTCGACCTTGTCCGAGATCGCCCCCGGATAGCGCCAGGTCGCGCCGCGCCAGGCCAGATCGGTCAGGTGGGCGATGGGGGTCTTGCCCGGCGGCACGGGCTCGTCGGGGTATTCATATTTCAGCTCGGCAAGATCGAAGCTGATGCGCCTGGCGACCTCGACGGTCTGCTCCACCGCCCGCGGCCATTTCGCGAACAGGCGCGCCATCTCGGCGGGGGATTTCAGATGCCGCTCGGCATTGGCCTCCAGAGCGAAGCCAGCGTCGGCGATGGCGCATTTTTCGCGCACGCAGGTGAGAATGTCCTGAAGGGCCCGCCGCTCAGGCCCATGATAGAGCACGTCGTTGGCGGCGATCAGCGGCGCGCCGCACCACTCGGCGAGTCCGCTCAGGCGATGGATGCGCTTGAGGTCGCGCGCGCCATAGGGCCGGGACGCCAGGAGCCAGCCGCGGCCGGCGAAGGTCTCGGCCAGGTGGGCGAGTTCAGCCTCGAAGGCTTCATCCGGGCGCGGCGGTGGGACGATGAGGATCAGCTGGCCCTCGCCATGAGCGGCGAGATCGGCGCCGGTCAGATGGCATTCACCCTTGGCGACGCGGCGCTGGCCGATGGTCAGCAGACGCGTGAGGCGCCCCCAGGCCTCACGGTCGGTGGGATAGCAGACGACACTCGGCGTCGCGTCGGCGAAGTCGAGCCGCGCGCCGACCAGGACCCTTTGGCCGATCTCCCGCCCCTTGGCCCAGGCGCGCACCACCCCGGCCAGGCTGTTGCGGTCGGCGATGCCGATGGCCGCCAGGCCCAGCGCCTTGGCCGCCAGGACCAGCTCGCCCGGGTGCGAGGCCCCCCGCAGGAAGCTGTAGTTGGTGGTGGTCTGAAGCTCGGCATAGCCCATCCCAGTTGTCATCCGCAGATGACGCAGATGGACGCAGATGAGGTCTCTGAACCCCGCTCATGCCCGCGAAAGCGGGGACTCAGTGGTGTCCAGCTTGACGTTCTTCCGATGGGATTGGCGCTATCCAGCACACAAAAACCCTGGGTTCCCGCTTTCGCGGGGATGAGCGGAAGAGGGGGTGGGAAGGAGCCACTCACCAAGCACCCCAAGTGCGTCATCTGCGGATTCGTCTTCTTCTGCTGACCCATCATCCGAACAGGCCGTGCAGCCACCATTTCGGGGGATCGCGGGCGTCATAAAGACCGGCGCGGAACACCCAGAAGCGCGCGCCGCTCTCGTCCTCCACCTGGTAATAGTCGCGCGCCGCCGACGGATCGGCCGCATCGAACGGGCGGCGCCACCATTCCTGACCCAACCGCTCGGGGCCCTCGGCGCGGCGCACGCGACGGGTCTTGCCGCGCCAATGGAACAGTATCGGCGGATCGTCGGGCACGGGCGCCACCACCTCGATCGGCTCTGGCCGGCGGAAAAGGCGCAGCGGGCGAGGCCGCTCGGCGTCCCAGCTGGGCCGTGGCGACGGCGCGATTGAGAGCGGCGGACGGCGCCGCGTGGCCCGCTCCGGCGCATGCGAGGCGAAGGCTTCGTCGCGCCACACCACCCCATCGCCCAGGCGATTGACCAGACGATCGATGAACGGCGCGAGGCCCTCCTCTCCCGCCTCCCCATGAGGAGAGAGGTTCGGCTGGCGCGAGCCCAGCGCTTCCACCTCCCGCGCCGCCAGGGTGACGACCTCGATCCCGAAGCCCGGATCCACGGTGTCCAGCAAGGGGAGGAACAGTCGGGCGACGGCGTCCGCATCGCGCCCCGGCAGGGCCAGGCCGATGGAACGGCGTTCCTCCTCGCCGTCGAGGCTATGGAAAGCGAGGTCGAAGCGTCGCGCGCCGCGACCCTCCGCCTCCAGCCGCGCGGTGAGCCGCCTGGCGATATCGCCGCTGACCCGGGCGAGGTCTTCGGGCGCGCTGATCGGCTCGGCGAAGGCCAGGCGCGCGAACCAGGGATTGGGCGGACGGCGAAAAACGAGGGCTTCGCCGGCAAACCCGAGGGCCTGGTCCAGGCGGCGCATCACCTCCGGCCCGAACCGGCAGCCGAACTCAGCCCTCGGCAGGGCGGCGAGGGCGCCGATGGAGCGCAGGCCCAGGCGGCCGATCTGGGCGGCGTCTGCCGGCGACAGCCGAAGCGCCGCCGGCGGCAGGGACGAAAGCCGAGCGGCCTCGGTGCCGGGTGGGGAAATGGTGCGGTCGGGTCCGAAATGCGCCAGGGCCCAGGCCGCGCCGGCCGAGCCGGCGACGGCGGCGCGGATGGGAATCCCATTCCCGGCCAGGCGGACCGCCAGATCGTCGATCATCGCCGCCTCGCCGCCCCACAGGTGGTCGACGCCGGTGGTGTCCAGGATGAGGCCGTCGGGAGGATCCATGGCCACGGCGGGAGAGAACCGGGCGCACCAGTCGGCCAGGGCGGTGAGGGCGTGTTCGTCCGCGGCCGGATCGGCCTCGGCGGTCGCCAGATGGGGAACGAGCGCGGCGGCGTCCGTGACCTTCTGGCCGGGGACGAGGCCCAGAGCCGTCGCACCGCTGTCCACCGCGGCCAGCCGGCGTACCCCGCGTTCGGTGGCGATGAGGGCGAAGGCCTCACCCCGCGAGACGGAGGGATTGCGGCGTATCCAGTTGGCGATCGCCCAGTTCGGCGACCACACGCAAAGGTAGCGCGCCATCGCTTTTCTCCATGATCCAGGCCCCCGTTCGTCCGCCTCGGCAGCGCTCCAGCTCCACGCGCCAGCGGGGCCGACCCAGGCCCGGCTCGCCCAGGGCCGGTTGGCTGGGGGCCGAAGCGATCCGCCAACGCGTGGCGGCCGCCCCGGCCAGGCCCGACGCCGCTGCGCCGCCTCCGAATAGGCGCCGGCGGATGACGAAGCCGATGGCGCCATGCCGCTCGCAGGCCAGCTGCAGACGGCGGCCGGCGGTCAGATCCAGATCCTCCACCTCGCCGATGGCGGCGATGACGCCGGCGGCGCCGAGAGCGTCCTCCAGGGCGGCCAGGGCCTCGGCCTCGCTCGGCGCGCGCACCTGGATCAGGCGTTCAGCCGGAAAGCCGAGCCCGGCCAGGCCCGGCGCATAGAGATCGCGGCGCCGCATCACCCACACCACCGCTCCGCGGGCGGCCAGCGGCGCGGCCACGGCGGCGATGAAAGCGCCCGCGGCGGCGGCGGTCTCGATCTCCATCCCCTCCCCCGCCGCTTCGTGCCAGCAGCCAAGCGCCAGGCCGCCGCCGGGCAGGCAGGAGTCGATGCGCGGATCGCCGAATGGCGCTACGCCGCGCCCCGCCCTTCCCTCCAGGGCGACGAGCTTTTTCCGCACCGTCATGAGACGCGCCGGGCGC
>Ga0307478_10004235_pt1 | contig 10282 bp, 9 predicted proteins | sample atmos_gasesECM4C_2_FD_203713 | JGI IMG/M metagenome (GOLD analysis project Ga0307478, IMG submission 203713) | Hardwood forest soil microbial communities from Morgan-Monroe State Forest, Indiana, United States - atmos_gasesECM4C_05 | ecosystem: Environmental > Terrestrial > Soil > Temperate...
CTGGAGGCAAAGGAAGACATCAATAAACCCGGGAATTAGCGGAGCGGTTCGGCGGTTGATTGCGTGGACGCGGATGATGAGTGCGGCTGACGAGCGCGCTCGTCAGCTTCTTACCGCGCGGATGAAATCAGCGAACATGCCATAGGCTGTGGCGATCACTCCGGCCTTGTGCTCAATGATGGAAAGGCCAAATACGTCCATGTCGAAGCGCAGCGCGGACGTGGTGCCTTCGAGCTGCGCGAGCGGGTCGGTGATCGGCAATTGTTCAGGCTTCACACTGGCGCGGACGCCGCCGGCGGTGCGCTCGGCGCGGCAGATCAACTTGTAACGCATTCCCGCGGCGCGCGCCGCGCGAACCTGCTCGGGCGTCACCGCGCGAATTCCGGTGCGCTCCACCTGATCGAGCGTGATCGGCACGCCCATCAGGACAATCGCGAGCGCGGCAACCTTCACGGCGGGGTCCCAGCCGTCGAGATCGTCCGCCGGATTCGTTTCCGCTACGCCGATTTCCTGCGCTTTCTTGACGGCTTCATCGAGGCTCAGCCCCTTTTCCATCTCGGTGAGGACGACATTCGTGGTGGAGTTCAGAATGCCGCGGAAGCCACGGAGCTCGACGGCGGGAAGCGCATACGGAAACATCGAAAAAATCGGCGTGCCGTCCATCACCGTGGACTCGAAAAGAAACTTGCGGCCTCTGGCTTGTGCGAGCTCGTACAGCTCGCGATACGCGTAGACGATCGGGCCTTTGTTCGCGCTGACGGCGTGCGCGCCGGATTCGAGCGCGGCTTTGATGTGCTCGGTGGCGGGCTGGCCGGTGCGGCGGTCGAGCGATGACGCTTCGAAGAAGACGCTGGGATCGGCGGTCGCAAGCCATTGATGCACGTTTTGCGACATTTTCCATGCGGGCGTCTGCGGAAACTGATGATTGAGCAGCGCGGCCGCATCGAGCCCGTTGCAATCTGCGATCCATCCGATTCGACGCGAAGCGACGCCCGTGAGTTTCCATGCGATGTCGTACTTGTCGCGAAGAATCGCCTCCTTCGCGATGAGCAAGCGCACGAATTCCTTGCCGACGTTGCCAAAGCCAACTAGCGCGAGATTATGTGTGCGAATACGTTGCTCCTGCGATCAGTTGCGAGCGAGCGCGCTGCGGCCGGAAAATTTGGCGGCGGCGCCGAGTTCTTCTTCGATGCGAAGGAGCTGGTTGTATTTGGCGATGCGATCCGTGCGCGAGGCGGAGCCAGTCTTGATCTGGCCGGAGCCCATGGCGACAACAAAATCGGCGATGAAGGCATCCTCGGTTTCGCCTGAGCGGTGCGAGACGATCGAGGCGTAGCCCGCCTTGCGCGCCATTTCGACGGCCGCCACCGTTTCGGAAACGCTGCCGATCTGATTCAATTTGATGAGGATGGCATTGCCGATTTTTTCGGAGATGCCGCGCGCGAAAATTTCCGAATTGGTGACGAAGATGTCGTCGCCTACTAACTGAACCTTGCTTCCGATGTCGCGCGTTAGGATCTTCCAGCCGTCCCAGTCGTCTTCGGCCATGCCGTCTTCGAGCGAAACAATCGGGTATTGCCGCATCCAGTTCTCCCAGAACGCGGCCATCTGCTCGGACGTTCGCGCGGATTTGTCCGATTTCTTGAACACGTATTTCCTGGTGGCGCGATCGTAGAATTCGCTCGACGCAGGATCGAGCGCGATCGCAATCTGCTCGCCAGGCTTGTAACCTGCCGCCGTGATGGCTTCGAGCACACGTTCGAGCGCTTCTTCGTTCGATTTCAGATTCGGCGCGAAGCCGCCTTCATCGCCAACGGCCGTGGAATAGCCGTTTTTCTTCAGCACAGCTTTCAAATTGTGAAACACCTCAACGCCCCAGCGCAGCGCCTCGCGAAAACTGGGCGCGCCGAGGGGCATCACCATGAACTCCTGCACGTCCACGGAATTGTCCGCGTGCGCGCCGCCATTCAAAATATTCATCATCGGAACGGGAAGCGTGTTGGCGGAGCGGTCGCCCGAATAGCGGGCCAGATATTTGTAGAGCGGCAAACCCATTTGTGCGGCGACCGCGCGCGCCGCAGCCATGGAAACGGCAAGAATCGCGTTGGCGCCGAACTTCGATTTGTTCGCCGTGCCGTCAGCGCGGATCATGGTCTGATCGAGCGCGACCTGGTCCTCGGCGTCTGTGCCCGCGACAGCCTTGGCAATTTCTCCGTTGATGTGGCCGACTGCCTTCAGGACACCCTTGCCGAGGTATCGCGACTTATCGGCGTCGCGCAGTTCGATCGCTTCATGCTCGCCCGTGGAAGCGCCGGAAGGCACGGCAGCGCGGCCGACGGCGCCGCCTTCGAGGTGAATGTCCGCCTCGACCGTCGGATTGCCGCGCGAATCGAGTATTTCGCGGCCGTTTACGCGCACGATTTTTGTGGGCATTTCGATTCCCCCGCGCTGTTTGCAGCTCCATTTAGAGCGTGCAGCATCCTATGCCTTTGCGCGTGGCCTGTTCAAGTGCTGCAAGAGTTTTCGGCCGCGGGCGCGCATCGCGGGCGTGCCAATGGCGGTGAGCTCTTCGAGCAAGGGAAGAATTTGCGCACGCAGGGATGCATCCTGGCTTGCAAAATCGGCGAGGGCCTGCATGGCAAGTGTTCTCACGATGCTGCTGCGGTCGCGCAGGTAGTCAAACACGATATCCACGGCGACGGCACGCTCCCGGGGCGTGAGTTTCAAGCGCGGAATCATCTGCGCGGCGTGCCAGCGGACTTCCGCTTCGCTGGTGCCTCCTGCGAGATCGAGAAGCTTATTCTTGTACGGGTGCAGAAGCTCGGGACGTCTCGCTGTGATTTTCTCGACGGCATCGGCGGCGCGGATACGGACGACCGGGTCATCTCCGGCCAGTCCCTCAAAAACATGGCGAAAAAGGGCCGGCCGGGTAAGCACCTCCGCGACAACTTCATTTGACCGTCCGATTGAGCGGCGGCCGCCGCCCGAAAGTTTTTTCAGTATGGAGTGCATCAGCAGACTCAAATCTCCGCTGGCGGATTGCCCGGCGGCACGCTGCCGTCGAGCCTTTCTGGAGAAGAGAGCAGAGAACGATCTACTCGGGTTCTTCGAGCATGGATTCCGGACGCACGACGACGACGATGCCCTTTTCCGTGACGCTGTAACGTGCGCGGTCGGCCTCGATATCGAAGCCGATGACGGTGCCTTCCGGCAGGCTGACGTGGCGGTCAATGATGGCGCGGCGGACACGGCAATGCCGTCCGATATTCACGTGATTGAAGATGATGGATTCTTCGACGTCGCTGTAGCTGTTGACGCGCACATCGTATCCCAGCACGCAGCGCTTTACGCGGCCTCCGGAAATAATTGAACCGCCCGAGACCACGGAATCGAACGCAGCACCGGTGCGCTCCGGATCGGCGAAGACGAACTTCGCCGGCGGATATTGCTGCATCCAGGTGTGCAGCGGCCAGCTTTTGTCGTAGAGATTGAAGACGGGCGTCACGGCGCACAGGTCCATGTTCGCTTCGTGATAGGCCTCGATGGTGCCCACGTCGCGCCAGTAAGACGTCTCCTTCTTGTTTTCATCCACGAAGTTATAGGCAAATACGCGGTGTTTGCCGATACTGCGCGGAATGATGTCCTTGCCGAAGTCATGCGCGGAGCTCTTATCTTCAGCGTCGCCGATGAGAATGGGCAGCAGGAATTGCGTGTTGAAGAGATACACACCCATGGAAGCATTCACTTTGCCCGGATGGATCAGCGAAGGCTTCGGCTGCGCGGGCTTTTCCTCGAATCCAATGACGCGCCAGTCGTTGTCGGTCTCCAGCACGCCGAATCGATTGGCGGCCTCGGCCTGATCCACTTGCAGGGTTGCCACTGTGACATCCGCGCCGCTCTCGATGTGCTGCGCAAGCATCTTCTGGTAATTCATTTTGTAGATGTGGTCGCCCGAGAGGATAAAAACGAAGTTCGATTGCTCGCTGCCGATCGAATAAATGTTCTGGTACACAGCATCCGCGGTGCCGAGATACCAGTGCTGCGAAACGCGCATTTGCGGCGGGAGGACCTCGATGAAATCGCCATGCCCCATCAGCACGGACCAGCCGCGGCGCACGTGCCGGTTCAAGCTCAGCGCCTTGTATTGCGTGAGGACGAACACGCGGCGAAGATCGCTATTGAGGCAATTTGAGAGGGTCATGTCAATGATGCGGTACGCGCCCCCAAACGGGACGGCGGGTTTCGCGCGGTCGCGCGTCAACGGCAACAGCCGTTCTCCCAGGCCTCCGGCCAACAGCACACCCACCGCGTCTCGCATCCCGGGCATTGCCGAACTCCTCAGGGCGTTCCCGCCAGATGGCATTCTAACAGCAAGTCGGCGCGCGCCACAGGCCGCGCACCTGGGGATGCAGCAAAAATTGGGCAGCGGCCAGATTGAGGACATCATAATAACTATACAATTACCGGCGGGAGCCCCTTTTTCCGCCCCAGGCGCAATAATGTCTTGACTTGGGGGGATTGCTCCGATAGAAGAATTTGGCAATTGCCGGTTCGCGTGTGTCCGGCTAAACTAGTTTGATTCCAGAAGTCCAACTCAACATTCAACGGGGGACGGAGGTGAAGTCGCGTGGCGGAAGTTGTGATTCAAGAGGGCGAATCCCTGGAGAACGCTCTCCGGCGCTTCAAGCGTAAGGTGCAGTCGGAAGACATCATCAAGGAGATCAAAAAGCACAGTTACTACATGAAGCCCGGGGAAAAGCGTCGAGCCAAGGAAGCTCTTTCACGAAAGCGCCTCCGTAAGAAGCAACGGCGTGAGCAGGATTAGGCGACCGTATTACTTGGGTCCATCAAAGCTGTTTCGTGCCAGCTGTCAGGTAGGAATTGTGGGTGTCCCGAGAGCGAGTCCCTACATCGTCTGAAGTGGCCTGTAACGCTGCCTGTCCTGTCCCAGTAAGGGTCTCGGAGCAGCGCATGGAATACCACGACAAGGTGTTGAAGTGCGGGGAGTGCGGGGCCGAGTTCGTCTTCACCGCCGGCGAGCAAATGTTTTTTGCCGACAAGGGCTTCAAGAACGAGCCCAAGCGATGCAAGGCGTGCAAGGCCACCCGCGCGCAGGGCAACGGTTCTGGTTCCGGCAACGGCCCTCAGCGCGTGGAAACCAAGACGGTTTGCTCTCAGTGCGGGAAAGAAACAACGGTTCCCTTCAAGCCCACGCAAGGGCGTCCGGTGTACTGCCGCGAATGCTTCCAGCAGCGGCGGACCGTCGGCGCCCCGAGTGGCGCGACCGCCTAAGCGGAACGCTGCACGGCGTGCTTGAAGTCTGAATCCAGCCGGGTTGCCGGCGGGACTTCGGAGATGCCTGTGTTGTCCGGGTGTTCAGGGAGTTTTTCGTCTCAGCCGGCATAAGAATTGGGGCCCTTCTCTGATTTCCTTTGCACGCGACGGAGAACGCTCTTTTATTGACATTGGTTTTCGGTGCGACGTCGCTCTGAGAGCATCCGAACAGGGCGCTCGATTTCCTCTCCGTTCACCGCTCAGGCAGCCCTGGGCGCATCCGCCTTCGCGATTTCCTGGAACGCCGCGAGAAACGCCACCATCTCCTCCTGCGTTCCAATCGTGACGCGGAGAAAATTGCCCATCGAGGGGAATTTCCGGCCGACAAGAATCTTGCGCTCGTGGAACTGCTCGATGACCGGCTTCACGTCGCGATTCATGTTGATCATGACGAAGTTCGCCTGCGAAGGGACCACCTGCCATCCGGCTTTCGTGAGCTGTTCCGCGAGCCAGCGGCGGCTGCCATTCAGTTGTTTCCGGCAGGATGCGACGTGATCCTGATCGCGGAGACCAGCGAGCGCGGCTGCAAGGACGGCCGCATTGGCGTTGTCCTCCGTCAAATAACTACCCATTCTCGCGATCGCCTCCTTCGCGCCCGCGGCGTAACCCAGGCGCATCCCCGCCATTCCATAAATTTTCGAAAACGTCCGCGCCACAACGACATTCGGATACTTACTCGTCCACTCGAGCGCACTCGCGTAGTGCGTGTCGTCGGCGAAATGATGGTAGGCCTCGTCCACCAGGATGAGCGTCGAAGGCGGTACGCGGGGAATGAAATCGATCATCTCGTCGCGCGTCACAATTGTCCCCGTTGGATTGTTCGGGTTACATACATAAACGAGTCCCGTTTTCGACGTGCACGCCGCGGCCATCCGGGGAAGGTCGTGGCGATGGTCAGGCGTAAGCGGGATCTTCACGCGCTCCGCGCGAGTCACGCGCGCATAGTCAAGCACGGCTTCAAACGTGGGCTCAGCCGCCACCACATTCTGGCCCGGCCCAAGGAACGCCATATCCGCGACGCGCAAAATCTCCGAAGACCCGCAGCCAAGGATAATATTTTCCGCTGTCACGCCGTGCATCTGCGCAATCGCATCCACCATTTTCGTGTAGGTGTCGCCGGGATAGCGCGAGGCAATTCCGCCGCAACCGGCAAGGGCTTCGAGCGCTTTGGGCGAAGGGCCATAGGGATTCTCGTTGCCGTTGAGGCGGATGCTGCCCGCGAGGGCCGGCGCCCGTTTGCGCGCCTGGCCTGCGCGGAACAGGTGTGGTGCAGCCAGCGCCAGGGCCAGCGTTTGGCCGATCGTGCGCGAGAAATCGCGCCGTGAAAAAAGTGCAGTGGTCATATCGCACTCCTTCTTGTAACTTCGCCGGATGATACGCTCTGCCGCTGTGGTGAACAAGGAGGGCTCCGCTTGGGCGGCCCTGCCGGCCTTCCCGCCGCGTCAGGCCAACGCTTTTCTGCGTTGCCAAATCGCAATATAATACCCGGCGCGGAGGTGCTCCCCTGTTGCGGTATGTCTTCGCGAGGATAGCTTTCGGACTTGCCTTTGCTGCCCTGGCGGCTCCCCTGTCTTTTGCTCAGGAAGCCGCAGTCTCGAACCCGCCTCCATATCGGGGCCCGCAAACCCACGTGGACGGGGTTTTCGTAACTCCGGTGCCGGGTGTCTCGTTTTCTGCCACGGCCAAACTTGAAACCACCCAGGTTCTCTCGGACGGGACATCGGAAACCAAGAAAACGATCAACCAGATCGCGCGTGACTTCCAGGGCCGTATCTATAATGAGCGCCGGCGGCTTATGCCCACCTCGTTCACGGGTACTCCTCGGCTACTCTCCTTTCACATCTATGATCCCACCACGAAACTGAATACTTTCCTTGACCCGTTCACGCATATCGCGCGGCAAAGTATTTTCCGGGCGTCTTCACAGTCCGCGCCTGTTGGCGTTGCGTCGGGGGCATCGAAAGCCTCGGAGAGCAGCCCGGAGACGCGGGAGGAAGATCTCGGTAATGAGTTCATGGAAAATGTGCAGGTCCACGGCGTCCGCGTCACGAAGACGATACCGCAAGGCGTCAGCGGCACGGGAACGCCAGTCGTCATCACCGATGAATACTGGTATTCCGACGAGCTGCGCATCAACATGCTCGTTAAGCACGGGGATCCTCGCACCGGCGAGCAAACTGTGACCGTGACGCAGGTGAATCGAGCCGAGCCCGACCCCGCGCGATTCCAGATTCCGCCCGTTTACAAAGTCGTCGACGAAACTCCGGAGAATTAGCTCAAAGACATCCGGGATTTCCGGGCACTCTTCCCCGGCGATAACACATTCCCTGTGAGAGCAGTGTTGTCCGAAGAATCGGCTCCATTCCCGGCCGCATCCAATCGTCCAGATTGTCAATCCTAAGAGGTGAACGTCGATGGACGAAAAGGCCTTGCGCGAACAATTGGCAAAATCTCTCGGCTGGGGCGAAGCCCATGCGGATTGGAAGAAAGCGGTCGCTGATTTTCCGGCGAAGCATCGCGGCGTGCGGCCGCCGGGTGCGCCTTATTCCGCATGGGAGCTGATCGAGCATGCCCGTATCGCCCAGAAGGACATTCTCGATTTCTCGCAGAATCCGAAACACAAATCACCTGACTGGCCTTCGGGCTATTGGCCCAAGACGCCTGCGCCGCCGAATGCCGCCGCGTGGCAGAAAAGCATCGAAGAGTTCGAACGCGACTCCGAAGCGATGTGCAAGCTCGTCACCGATCCGAAGATGGATCTACTCGCGCCGATTCCCGGCAGTTCCGGACAAACACTTCTGCGCGAATTGCTTCTGCTTGTTGACCACAATTCCTATCACCTTGGCCAGTTGGTGCTTGTTCGCAAACTGCTCGGCGCGTGGCTGGAGGGTAGCAAGTGACCGGGAAAGGCAGCCCTGCGAGAGAACCTGCGCGCGAAGACCGCTATAATAGATGGCCGGAATTGAGGGGGAGTTCATGAGTCGGCAGCAAGCAGCCGCGGTCTCGGCGTCGCAAGAGGAGCGCGAGCGCATCTGGGACGCATTTCGCCGCTGGGGTTATCTTCAGGCGAATCTGGACCCGCTGGGCGATCTCGCGCCGGAATCCGTGCCGGAGCTGGAGGAGTCCGGCGCGGACGCGGATGAGGCGCGGCAGATTTATTGCGGGACAATTGGCGCCGAGTTCATGCACATCGCTGACCGCGAGCGCCGCCAGTGGGTTCAACAGCGCATGGAATCCGAAGCGCCCGCGTCGGATCGCACGGCAATCCTCGAGCGCCTGATTCGTGCCGAAATTTTCGAGCAAGTCTTGCAGACTCGCTATCTGGGCACGAAGCGCTACTCGCTCGAAGGCAACGCGTCGCTCTTGCCCCTTCTCGACGCCATCCTCAATGCGGCTGCCGGCCAGGGCGCGGAGGAGGCTGTCCTCGCAATGAGCCACCGCGGCCGGCTCAATGTGATGACGCACATCGTCGGCCGCCCTGCCGCCGAAATTTTCGCGCGGTTCGAAGACTTCGATCCCCGCAGCGTCATGGGTGGCGGCGACGTGAAATATCACATGGGCGCCACGGGCGAGTTTGCCGCTTCCAACGGACGCAAGATCGGCATGCACCTTGTCTCAAATCCCAGCCACCTCGAAGCCGTGGACCCTGTTGCCATCGGACGCACGCGGGCCAAGCAGACACGCCGCGGAGAAGCCGGCCGCCGCCAGGTGGTTCCGATCGTCATGCACGGCGACGCCGCGTTTGCGGGACAGGGAATCTGCGCCGAGACGCTGAACATGTCGGGTGTGGACGGTTTCACGGTGGGCGGCTCCATCCACATCATCGTCAACAATCTCATTGGTTTCACCACCGTGCCGCGCGACGCATTTTCTTCGCGATACTCTTCCGATCTCGCCAAGCGTTTGCCGGTTCCGATTTTCCACGTGAACGCGGAGGACCCGGACGCCGTCGTGCGCGCCGGACGCATAGCGCTCGAATATCGCCACGCCTTTGCGAGCCCGGTAGTAGTGGATTTGATCGGCTATCGCCGCCACGGGCACAGCGAAGTGGACGATCCCACGATTACGCAGCCGCGCCGCTACCGGAAAATCGAAGCGCATCCCCCTCTGTGGCAGATTTATGCGGAAAAGATCGGCGCTAACCCTGAGCCGATCGTGGCGCGCGTGCGCGAAGAGCTCGATGCAGCGCAGAAGGAAGCGCTGGAATTAGAGAAGAATCCGCCCATGCGCAAGATGCCGCCCTATTGGGATTCGTACCGAGGTGGACGCTACAACGCGTCGCTCGAAGTGGATACAGGCGTTCCGCAGAACGAGCTCACCGCAATCGGCGAAAGTCTCACGCGCTATCCCGATGGATTCCATATCCATCCCAAAGTGAAAAAGCTTCTCGAACAGCGGCTCGAAATGGCCCGCGGAAAGCGCGCGATCGATTTCGGAATGGCCGAGGCCCTTGCGTTTGGCTCCTTGCTGAAGCAAGGCGTTCCGGTGAGACTGAGCGGGCAGGACACCCGCCGCGGCACGTTCAATCAGCGCCACGCCGCCCTAATTGATACGGAAACCGAAGAAGAGTTTGTGCCACTCGAGCATGTGGCTCCGGGCGAAGCGAAGTTCGAGGCCTACAATTCGACGCTGTCGGAGGCTTCCGTCCTCGGTTTCGAGTACGGCTTCAGCCGCGATTTTCCCGAAGCGCTGGTCTTGTGGGAAGCCCAATTCGGGGACTTTGCGAACGGCGCGCAGATCATCATTGACCAGTTTGTTGCCGCGGGCGAGGACAAGTGGAACTTGTTGTCCGGGATCGTTCTCCTTCTGCCGCACGGCTACGAAGGCCAGGGGCCGGAACATTCGAGCGCGCGCATCGAGCGGTTCCTTCAGCTTGCGGCGCGCGACAACATCCAAATCTGCCAGCCTTCCACAGCGGCGCAATATTTTCACGTCTTGCGGCGGCAGG
>Ga0307478_10004236_pt1 | contig 10281 bp, 9 predicted proteins | sample atmos_gasesECM4C_2_FD_203713 | JGI IMG/M metagenome (GOLD analysis project Ga0307478, IMG submission 203713) | Hardwood forest soil microbial communities from Morgan-Monroe State Forest, Indiana, United States - atmos_gasesECM4C_05 | ecosystem: Environmental > Terrestrial > Soil > Temperate...
CTCCCCAAGGAGCTCAGCTTAAGGGGACATTTCTATCGAGGACAAAAGGGGACATTATCATTGAGGTTCAACACGAATCCGAAGGGTTGTGGGGCTTTCCAGCTTTGCAGATTCGGACTCGGCGACGAGGGAAATAAGCTTGTCGTGGCTTTAAACGTGTGGCCAAAGGAAATGGCCGCCTCAAAGGAAGGCGAAAGTCAAACGAATCTGCTCGGTTAGAAAGGCAAAACAGAAGTGTGAAGGAACAAGGTTAGCTTGGCTGTTAGTTATGGGTCGATCTGGCTAGGGGTCGGGGTGAGGCGACCGAGGGAAATCCGATCCCCCAGAAATCGGGCGAAGACTTCAGAAACTCGAAGCCCACAAGCCTACCTTCTTGCTGCAGCGGCCCCAGATATACGACGCGGGCTTCCTTGGTTTCCCAAGTAGTTTGGTTGACCACCACTAACTTCTGACCCACGTTGACCGCGGAGTTGAGGGTGGCTAGCCCGCCCCAGAGGCTCACCTTCAAAGAATATGCGTCTTCAACGACGAAGCGCTGGTCTTTGCCACGCTCGTAGACTTTCATCGGAACGCGCAGTGTCACACGGCTGCTGCGTCGAGTTACTGTACCGTCCCTTGTAGGCACGGGCTCCCCCTTGAGTGCGCCTTGGGTACGTAAGTATTCGGTATTAGAATTCGCAAGAAGTTTGCCGTCTTCAATAGTACCGAAGGACGAGGGACGACTGGCCAGGCAGGTCTCCGTCCCGCTGTGCGGCGCGCTCGAACCAGGTGATCATATTCGCGCACCGCGTTGTGCCTGCTGGAGGGAAAAGCCATGAAAGACAAGCTGGAAACGAACCACGCCGGTTAGCCGCGACTCTTCAAGTATGCTCGGCATCGCCGTTGGCGCGGTCGCTATTGGTGCGCTCGCGATCGGGGCACTTGCCATTGGCCGATTGGCGATCCGAAGGCTGCTCATCGGAGGAGCAAAGTTCAAGTCTTTACACGTCGCGGAGCTGACCGTAACGCGCCTTCGTGTCTCGGATGTCGTCGTAAGTGAATCGCTCCGATCGCCGCCAAGCGCCACGCGAGAGAATCGGGAATTGGAGTGAAGGAGGATCAACCGCGATTAGAAGCGTTGCGCGGGTCTATATTGATTGAGCCTCAGAAGGTATGTGGAGACATTTCCTTGGCCGCAAGCATCCGACGCCCACGTTCCGACGAAAGCAGGTTCTCACCGCGTTGACGATACGCTCGAAGGCCCACTGGTGCCTTGCGCATCGGCGAAAAGAGTTCTACAGCATTCCCTGACCGTAAGCTCCCGCTGATGGAGTACTCGTTAATCGGAGACGAACCCCAGGGCCCGACCGGTTGTGCGTGTTAGACGCGGAGACCGTACAAGTGGGCGGTACCCCGCTTGCCCGTCTAATTTTGCTTAATTCGTTGACACTCGGGCTTGACCCGCGCTAGTGTCGCCCTCAGTCAGGTCGGACCATTCTGCAAAAACAGGAGAGAACAGCGATGCATCGATTCGTACTTGCTACAGCACTGGTGTGCCTAACGGGAACCGTGGTTATGGGTCAAGACCCGGTCAAGGTTGACCCGAAGCACTACAAACTCGTATCGGAGAATGCTGAAGTCCGGATTTTGCGTTTTCAATACGGCCCTCACGAAAAATCCGTCATGCACTCGCACCCCGACTTGGTGGTCGTTTACCTCACGGATTTGCTTGTCAAAATGACTCTTCCCGATGGGAAATCCCAGGAACAGACGGGCAAGGCCGGTGAAGCACAATGGACACCCGCTGGCACCCATTTGCCCGAGAATCTCTCCGATAAACCCGCCGAGGGAATTCTTGTCGAATTCAAGAGCAAGCCTGCGGCCAAGCCCGCTGCGAAACCCGCTAAATAGAGGCTGTTTTCCCCGATTCGGGAGGGACACCAAATCCGGCGCTCCCTCCCACGGGAGTTGCCCCGTCGTGCTTCAAATCGAGATTATTTTTTCTCTTACAATGAATGCAAATAATGGATTGGACGCCGGAGGCCCTCCGCTCTATCATCATTAGCTGATTTGACGTGAAAGGATTTGTGTTGAACTTCGCACCGCAACTCAATAGGGTTCAGGACCGGAAGGCCTCGTGTTGCTGTCCGTGTCTGCGACACGGCGTGTGGAGGCTGATGGCATAGAGAGTTCTCTAAGCTGATCTTGAGCGGCCACCGTCAGAGTAACTGGCAGTGGCCGTTTTTGTTTTGGAGGCGTAATGAACTGGAGAATCCAACGTAAGGCCACCAGAAGCGTGGTCCTTATGGCTTTTGCCTGGATAGCGGTGTTCGCCCAAAGTGCAAGATCGGATGACGGTCCGAAGAGAGGCGAATCCACGTGCGCGGATCGTGGGAAGGGTGGAACGGATAAGAGTCCCGGTTCATGCCAGGACAACCAGAACAATGGGGCAATCCAGGTGTCCATTGAGAAAGGAAAAAAACGGAATTTGTTTCGCGCGTGGCTCGACCTGGGGGAGCAGGTGCAAGCGACTCAACCGGACTGGCTTTCTCCCCTGGCAACCACGTCGGGACGCCTGAAACAGGAGTTCCGCTACGATATTTGGAATCAGCCTGCCAGCGGCGGGAATAGGAGTTTCCAATTCGGCGGAAGCAAGGGCCTGGAGTTCATCACCAGTTCGCGGACGCAGATCCTGATAGGCGTGCCAACCTATACTCTCGTGTCTCCGAATGGTCCGCCGGGCGGATTCGGTGATTTGCCCCTGATGTTGAAATTCCGCATCTCTTCGGCGGAGCGCACGGAAGGCAATTATTTGGTCACCTTTTTGTTAGCCGCAACTGCGCCAACGGGTTCGCATCGCTATGGGGCAGGCGAAGCGGTGGTGACGCCAACGATGGCGTTTGGCAAAGGCTGGAGGCGATTTGACGTGCAGTCGACCGTGGGCGTCAATCTGCCTGCGGGAGACACGGCCCAGTTGGGCCGACAACTGCTGTGGAACACCGCCTTCCAATATCAGGCGGCATGGAAACTTTGGCCCGAACTGGAAGCGAACTCCACCTTTTACACAACTGGCAAATATGCGGGCGAGACGCAACTGTTCCTCACACCTGGAATTGGATTTGGGCGCGCGCACCTTGCGGGGCGATTTCGGCTGTCTTCGGCGGTGGGCGTGCAAATCGCGGCGACCCAGTTCCACACCTACAATCATCGCTGGATGATTTCGACGCGCGTCTCGTTCTGAACACACTCGCAAGCGTGGACTATACCGCTCAGTGCAATCGCTCCGACTCGCCGTGCAATGGAAATCGCGCAATTACGTGATCGCGCAGTATTCCCGCGCTCGGGCACCTTCCCGGACTGTCAGCCACTCGACTTCAATCGCTCAAGCCCTGATTCGCATCAGGTGGCTGGCGTAGGACGCGGCGCGAGTGATAGGTTACTGAGTTCCCGCTACCTCGCCTGCCGGGGGATTGGCGTAGTAGCCTTTACGAGCGTAGACCTTGTAGGCTTTCTCGCCAGTGGAAATCTGAACCTTGCGAAACTTGCCGTCCCAATGCTTGTTTTCGGGGTAGTAGCCCAGGCTGTACTGGTGGTGCAGTTCGTCGGAGATCTCGTCGAGCGCGGCTTCGAGTTTGGCGATACCCTTGACTTCGAGCATGCGCCCGCCCGTGGCCTCAGCGAGTTTCTTGAGCAGCGACTCTCCGTGAGAATCGTTTTGGTAGATGTGGAGCACGTCGCAATTGTCATGCTTCGAGGCATCGTAAATCTGCAGGACATAGGCGATCACGTCGCTTTCAAGCAGAGCTTGTAGCGCGTCTTCCATCGAAGACTCGCTTCCGGAATCGCCGGAGAGAGCCACAATAACCACGGCCTTGCGTCCCACCTCGCCCTTGAGGTAGCGGTGCGTGGAGACGCGGATCGCGTCGTAGAGGTGGGCTTCGCGGTGCTGGTTGATGGGTTTCCCATTGATGCCCACGGTCCCTCCGCCGCCGGGCATCGGCATCCGCGATTCCGGGGCTGAGCCTCGGTCTGGCAATCCAATCGCGGCGCCTCCATCGCCAATGCTCTGGGTCGCCTCCCTCAGGAGCGCAATGTCTGAGGTGGGCAACTGCACAGTCTCGACCCGCGAGGCGTAGCTCAGAATGTGTCCCAGGTCCGTGGGGCGTACCACGTGCTTTAGGAATAGCGCCGAAGCCTGCGCCTCTTCGCCGAGAATCCAGGGCATGTTGGTACCCGTGTCCAGGAGCACGCCCACGTTCAGGACCACGTCGCTGTGGTGGGCAAAGAACTTGATGGCCTGCGGCTGGCCGTCTTCAGAGACGCTGAAATCGTCTTGCGGCAGGTCGCTGGCCAGGCGTTTCTTGTCGTCGCGCACCGTGAAGTAGACCGAGACTAGGTCCACCTGGCTACGGACGGTGCTTCCCTGGGCGCTTTTGTCCTGCCCGAAAGCCGATTGGGGCACACCCGGACCGGCCAATGCCAAGACCAGAACCAGAATGGACATGCCGACTCGGATAGGCATAAGCACCCCCGTGAGCCTCGCAATGGACGTGTCCAGTTGGATGCGAACAGGCTGCGGCAGAGTTGTCGTGCGAACGCTTGCCAAGGCCGGGCAAACGCACTCTAAAGGCGGGCGCCAGGTTGCGCAGGCGCATTGTCCGTCTTACGGGACTCGTGTATAGTGCCGCGCACGTTTGCCTGACGGAGGAATCCCGCGTGTCGACAGCCTCACTACCGCTGCGCAGCACTTCATGGGTGCGCCCGAAGTATTTTCTTTTTGCGTTCATCAGCGTGATGCTCGCCTACGTGCTTTGGCATAACGAGCGCTTCCTGATCGATGCAAAGGATCCGATTTGGCGGCACTATGAACCCTTCAAGTGGTGGCTCTTGCCGCACGGACTGGCAGGGGCGTGCGCTCTCTTGCTCGGGCCCATGCAGTTCTCCGATCGCTTGCGCCAGCGCTTCACAAAGCTTCACCGTATCGTCGGGCGAGTGTATATCGCCGGCGTATTCCTGGCTGCTCCGCTCGGTGCCGCCATCCAGCACTTCGAAGAGAGCATGGGCGAGAAGCGGACTTTTACAGCAGCCGCGGCCGCGGATGCCATCTTGCTGATGATAACCACGGGAATAGCCTTCGCCTTCATCCTAAAAGGAAAAGTGCAGCAGCACCGGCAGTGGATGACCCGGAGCTTTGCGGTCGCGCTGGTCTTCGTGGAAGTGCGCGTCGTGGGAGGTGTGACCGGATGGGAAAGCCACGGCAGCGGTGCTACCGAAGCCATAGTATGGGGTTGCCTCGCCTTTTCCATCCTTGGCGCGGACATCGTCCTGCAATTGCAGGAACTTCGCCGGACTCGAACAGTGCAGGCTAAAGCGCAGGCCCTCTAAGTTTCTTTGAGTCAGGGTTTGGAGCCTGCACCGTTTCGAGCTGCGGCCGTAGTCGCCGGCAACAAGGGGCCGGTCTCAGTTTTTGCGGCCAACCGTATTAAGACACTTCCGCAGCTTCCGGCACAGCCGCGCCGATGGCTGGATCGCTCACGCTGTCTCTTCCGGTTTCCACGTGTCCCGCGAGCTGCCGCTCGAAGCTCGCATCGGAATCGACGCGTACGGCGAGGTCGTACCAGCCAAAAGATTTTTGCAACTGGTTAATATAGGTAGCGCTGCCTTGCGGCTGCAGCACGCGCGTTTGCGTCTTGCCGGAATAGGCGTCAAAGATACTGACTTTCTCTGCGCTTGAGCCGTGGTTTCGGATCACGAGCGCGATGCCTTCCGACGCCGCATCGTAAATTGCCTCGACAGTCAGGTTAGCGCTGCCCTCAGCGAGGCCACCGGCGAAAGCGCGCAGGAAGCCGTTGGGGCCGAAGACCGAGAAATCGTATGAAGTAGCTCCCGCGCTTCCGAAACCGTCGGAAGTTTCGTCGCCTCCGCCCACGGTGTAGGTCCATGGCCCGGTCTGGCCGTCGCCCGAACGCACTTGAAAGGCAGCTCCGGCGTTGCCGGTATTCCGGAAGAAAAGTCGGAGGCCTCCGAGCGAAGGGTCTACTTTTCCATCGACGTGCAGCTCATACGGCAGTGCGCGCGCCGGACGTGTGCCGGGCTCCTGCTCCGGCAGCGACTGGTTGCCCGGCGGAGTGGGCACGTAATCGGGGTAGCGGTTTTGGTTGGGCGGCTGATAGGAGGCCGTGCTCGGCAGCGCAATAACTGCATCGTTCGGCGACTCAAAGTTGAATGCAGAAGTCAGGTCACCGGTAACCGTGCGCCTCCATTGCGTGATGTTCGGTTCCAAGACGCCGAAGCGGCGCTCGAGGAAGCGGATGAGCGAGGTGTGATCAAACACCTGCGAGTTGACCCATCCCCCCTTGCTCCACGGCGAGATCACGATCATCGGTACGCGCACGCCCAAACCGTATGCTCCGGGGGTGTTGCTCGTGGCGGGATAGTAAGAGCTGCCCGTAAACAATTCGTTGGTCGTCCCCACCGTTGAGATACCTTCCGCTCGCGACTGCGGCGGCGTCGGCGGCACGATGTGGTCAAAGAACCCGTCGTTCTCGTCGAACATATAAAGGAAGACCGTCTTGCTCCAGACCTCCGGGTTCGCGGTCAGCGCATCCAGCATCATCGACACATACCACGCGCCATAGTTTGGTGGCCAGTTCCCGTGCTCCGTGTACGCTTCGGGAGCCACGATCCACGACACCTGCGGCACCTGATTCGCGAGCACGTCCGCGCGAAAGATGTCGAACAGCGTTCCGCTCTGCAAAATATTGCTTCCCGTTCTTGCTTTCATCGCCAGCGGGCTGTTGTCCGCCGCGTTTTGATACTGGTGGAAATACAGCAGCGAATTGTCGCCATAGTTCCCGATGTACGCGTTGCCGGTCCAGCCCCAAAAGTCAGCTGCATCGAGCCCGTCGCCCACATCTTGATACACCTTCCAGGACACCCCGGCCTTCTCCAGCAGTTCCGGGTAAGTCGACCAGTCATAACCAACTTCGGCGTTGCTGATGACTGGCCCGCCGCCGTTTCCATCGTTCCCTACCCACCCTGTCCACATGTGATAGCGGTTCGGGTCCGTCGGTCCCAACAACGAGCAATGGTAGGCGTCGCACACCGTAAACGCGTCGGCAAGCGCATAGTGGTACGGAATATCCTCGCGCGTGAGGTGCGCCATCGACGTCGTGCCCTTTTGCGGCACCCACTGATCGTATTTTCCGTTGTTCCACGCGGCGTGCGTGCCGTTCCAGTCGTGCGGCGTGTCCTCGAGAAACTTCAGACCCAGATTGCTCGCATCGGGACGGAAGGGCAGCACGAAGCCGTCAGGGTTGTTCGGGTCCGGCTGATGGAAGACGCTCTTACCCGAGGGCAGCTTGACCGCTCGTGGATCCCCGAAGCCGCGGACGCCGCGCAGCGCGCCAAAATAGTGATCGAACGAGCGGTTCTCCTGCATCATGAAGACAATGTGCTCGACGTCATTGATGGTTCCGGTCCGGTTATTCGCGGGAATCGCCAGCGCTCGAGCAATGCTCGCTGGAAAAGATGCCGCTGCCGCAGCAGTGGTCAGGAGCTTTAGGAAGTCACGACGGTCTGCACTCATAGGAAGATTTCACCTTTCTGGGTTGCGTATGACGATAATCGCGCGGGGCGAGACTAGTCGCTGGTCATTGCGGTTTTGTTATTGGCGGGTTGCGATTGTGTTATTTGGCTGCTCACCGGGTGTGGTGTGTTATGAAGGAGTTTGACACCTCGGGCGACGGCGTCCACGCGAATTGGCCAGACCGGCTTTTTGCGAAGTGAGCATACGACCGGCAACGACTGCCTTTACATCAAGAAGCTCGCGGATGTGGATCAACACCTGTTCGAGGCCCTGGACCAAGCAGGAGCCATCGGCTCGCCGGAGCAGGCAAACGGATGATTATGAGTACACAGCCGTGTTGATACCTCGTGCTATTCTTTCGGTCCACCGACGAGGGGGATCACGTAATGAAAGACATAATCGTAACGGACCATGCCCCAAAGCCAATCGGTCCGTATTCGCAGGCCGTACGGGCGAATGGATTTCTCTTCGCCGCGCAGATCGCACTGGACCCGAATACGAACACATTTCTCGAAGGGGATGTGGCACAGCAAACTGAACGCGTGCTGGAAAACTTGAAGGCGATTCTCACGCAAGCTGGACTCACTCTCTCTCACGTTGTGAAGACCATAGTGTTCCTGAAAGACATGAACGATTTTGCGGCAATGAACGAAGTATACGCGAAGTATTTTCCCGTTGCCGCCCCGGCGCGTTCGACCATGCAGGCCGCCGGGCTACCGAGAGACGCCCTGGTCGAGATTGAACTGGTCGCCGTGCTCTGAGGAGTGGCGGGTACTATGATGAGCCACTTGATCCGGTTACCCGGCAAAGCAGGCAATCACTGACCCCGAGAAGTGGCGAATACCGGGTCTTCAGTGGGGGATATTACTAAGATTAATTGGAGGAGAGGCTTTTAGAATGGACACGAACCAACGATTTGACCTTCGTCAGAATGTAGCGAGCACGAAAAGGAATACGATTGAAGTTCGAAAGAATCCTTGGGTCCGCGCAACTCTTGACCGGACATAAATTGGACACTCGTCAAACCCCCGATTTCGCCCTCCGAGGCGGTAGCGCTACTGCAACCCACCGTCTCATCGATCCTTTCAGGGAGTTTCGATGCGGCGAGTCTCTTGGGTCTGTCGGGATTCCAGGAAGTGCCGTCCGCAAAATCGACTCTCATGACCAGAACATCCACGGAAATGCAATTGGAGCGCAGGCGTTTCGCAGCCATCAGGAAAGTGTCAGACCTCAGCACAGTTTCCCGCACCCAGCCCTCGGCCCCGGGCGATATTACGCGTTCAGCGGGCCTCAGTTCGTTTGGGCCATTTGAATCGGTGCTAACAACGTGGCCCTGAGGGTCGGTAATTATTGCCTCTACCCAAATGCGCGAAGTCTTACTCGAAGAGGTATTGCGCAGGTGGACGGAGGGCTCGTAGTGGCCAGCCTGGCGCTCAGACCTGTACGGCAGTTTCATGCCTAAGATTTGGACCGGAGCGTCCTGGTGCAAAATTCTTAGCTTTGTGACGACGGTCGGGTCGCGGTCCTGCGCCCGGTCATCTCCGGCGAATGAAAATAACAGCGCTAAAATCGAACCAGTACAGGCGGCGTGCATCTTGCGCCAGACGCAACAGGTCACGGATTGTCTCCCTTCTATTCAGAATTTGACAGCCGCGAACCGGAAAGGGTAGCACGGCTCGTATATCCAATACCCCCGGGTTTTCTTGACCGTGCGAGCGGGCGGCAAGTACACTAGATAATTCCGAAAGCTGCCGTGGAAGCGGCTGGAAGGCTCGAAGGAAAAGACTCCAAGCCATCCGAGCGCGTGAATGCCCGCAAGAGGGCAGGACTGCGCAAGGTGGTGCGTGGAGATTCTCGCGAGCCTTTGGAATGCGGGGAAGCGGAATCCTCAGGGGCTAAAGCCAAGGATTGCATGGGCTGAATGTCGGAGCCTGCGGCCTGCAGGGCAAGCAGGCTAAAGCTCCGATCGCCGAAAAATAAGAACTCTTTCCGCTGTTTGCCTGTTAAAAAGTCGGAGTAATTTCGCAAGCCGACGCGCCGTAGAGACGATTAAGGGGGATTGCTTTGCCGAAGCGTACATTTCAGCCGCGGAGACGCCGCCGCGCCAAGACACACGGATTCCGTTCGCGAATGAAGACCAAAGGCGGCCGCAAAGTGCTTGCGGCGCGCCGCAAGAAGGGACGTCATCGGCTCACTCCCGAGTAGTGGGCAAGGCCGCGCGCAGGGCCAGGAGTTTCCGCGCGAGGCGCGCCTCGTCCGCCGCGGAGATTTCGACACGGTCTATCGCGCCGGAAAGCGCCTGTCGAGTGCGCATTTCACCGCCTTTGTTCGCAGCAACGAACTGCCGAGAAGCCGCTTCGGTTTCAGCATCAAAAAGGCATTGGGAGGCGCGGTGGCGCGCAACCGCATCCGGCGAAGGTTGCGCGAAATGGTGCGCTGTCACCGGCAGGAGATACCCGTAGGATGGGACATCGTCATTCACCCGAAGAGCGCGGTGGCGAAGGCGCCGTTTACCACGATTGCGGAGGAACTCGTGCGGCTGCTGAAGAAGCTGTGAGCGGGACGCCCAGACGCGAGGATGCCGTGCTAGCCGAGCAACACCATCCGGGGCACAGAGAGAGCGCCTCAGAAGCCAGCCGCTCCACAAGCGAAGAAGGGACGCCGTGGGGTGTGCGTGCGGCGCTCTTTGCGCTGGATTGCTACAAGTCTTACCT
>Ga0307478_10004237_pt1 | contig 10278 bp, 6 predicted proteins | sample atmos_gasesECM4C_2_FD_203713 | JGI IMG/M metagenome (GOLD analysis project Ga0307478, IMG submission 203713) | Hardwood forest soil microbial communities from Morgan-Monroe State Forest, Indiana, United States - atmos_gasesECM4C_05 | ecosystem: Environmental > Terrestrial > Soil > Temperate...
AAGGCCAGAAGGTTCTGACGCTGAAAGGCTCGCTGAATATTCAGACGGTTTTCAGCTTTCAGACCGCTACGCGCGCGGAAACCGCGCCGAAAGTGATTCTGGATTTCAGCGGCGTGCCCTATGTGGATTCGGCGGGGCTGGGGGCGTTGGTGGGCGCTTATGTGGCGGCGCAACGCGCGCAGCGGAAATTAGCTGTGACGGGGATGAATACGCAGGTGAAGGCGCTGATTGATATGACCCATGTGGGGAGCTTGATCAAGTCGTATGACACGGTGCAGGAAGCGGAAGAAGCATTGGGATAGAGAATAGAAAATCGAAGAGTGAAAATGCAAATTCGGCTTGTCGAAGTTTCGTAGTAGCTGGTTCACCCACCTTTCTCATCGCGCCTAGGATTCATCTCCGCCTAGAAAACGTGCAGATTCGTACATTTCTGAATTTGGGACGAAGTGCCGATCGTTGGTTGCGCGTGTGTTGAGAGACTTGCCGACGGAGCGAGGGCTCAGCAAGCAGCGCCCTACGGACCCTTGTTTGTGGTGGAGGTGCGGGACGCCGGGTAAACAGGCGCTACGCGGTGGCCTCCGCCTCCGCGGTGGATCGTGGTGCAATTTTTGGCGTGATTCTGCGCATCACCCACCTTACTAGCAACATATTCAGGAAAATTGAGATTAGGGATGCGGCTAGAGTGGCGGTGAAGACTTCTTCGCCTACCAGGCCGGATTTCTTTGCTACTTCGACGAGGATGAATGATAGTTCGCCGATTTGCGTCAGGCCGGCGGCAACTGCGATCGAAGTCCAGAGCGAGTAGCGGAAAAGCTTCATCACGCCCAGCCAGACCACGAATTTGCCCACGACGATCAGCAGGAGCATTACGCCGAGCAGCGGAAGATTGTGAATGATCACGCTGGGGACTACGAGTGTGCCGAGCGAGACGAAAAAGAGCGCAACGAATGCGTCACGCAGAGGGATCAATGTGGTATGCGCTTCGTGCAAATCTTCCGAGCCGCTGATAGAAAGTCCCGCGAGGAAAGCGCCGAGGGCGACTGAGAAGCCGACGGCTTGCGCGACGGCGGCCGAGACGAGACAGATCGCGATGGCGACCAGCAGGAAGAGTTCGTGGTCTTTGGTACGCGCGGCTTTGCGGAGGACGCGCGGGACAACGGTCATCGCGAGGAAAACGAGCGGAATGAGCAGAAGTGCAGCTTTGCCGAGAGTCCATGCGGCTTTTTGGAAGCGGCCTTCGCTGGGACCGCTGAAAATGGGAATGATGATCGTCATAAAGACCACGGCGATGTCTTCGACCAGAGTGATGCCGATCATCACGCGGCCGTATTCGGTGCCGAGGGCGCCGCTATCAGCGAGCAGCCGCGCGAGAACCATCGTGCTGGCGACGGAAATCGTGGCGCCGACGACGAAGCCCTGGATCATCGTCCAGCCAATGAGCCAGGAAACGCCCAGCGCGAGCGCCATCGAAAATAAAATTCCCAGAGTGCCGCCACCCAGTGCGATCCATTTCACGCGCATCAGGTCCGGAATCGAAAAATCAACGCCGATGGAAAACATCAGCAGGACGACGCCGACTTCGGCGAATACTTCGAACGTATGCAGGTCGGAAAGATGCGGGCCGGGAGTGAATGGGCTGATGACGATGCCGCCCAATACAAAGCCGAGGATCAGTGGCAGCTTGAGGCGCCAGGCGGCTAGCCCTCCGAAGACGGCGGCGAGGAAGATATAAGTTAGATCGCGAAATAGGACTGGATTGGCTTCCATTGGTCCTCGCCGTGTGATTCGGGCGAGACAAATCTACTTGGCGGGAGGTGGAGCTGCAATCGCAAAATCAGGAGCGCCACAGACACAGACGCAAGGAAGCGGAGAGGCAGGGGGCGACGAGAAGGCACGACAGATTGAGAACATTGCTTGTAGGTAGAATCCGGCGGGGCGCACGGGGATGCGCTAGAATGGCAAGTAATGGAAAGATTTTATCGGGCGACGATGAAGATCACCGGGGACACCGTCTTCGGCCAGCTGGCGTTTACGTTTCTGCTGCTATGTGCGGTGGCGGTGGGCGCGGCGGTGGGATTGCTGTTTGTGTACTCGAGCGACTTACCGGAAATTCACGCGCTGCAGGATTACCGGCCAAACGTAGTGACCGAGCTGTACGCGGACGACGGGCAATCCGTCGGCACTTTCGCGCTGCAACGGCGGATCTTGCTGACTTACAATCAGATTCCACCAGTTTTGCGCGACGCAATTCTCACGACTGAAGATCAGCACTTCGAACAGCATTGGGGCGTGGACATTCCGCGCGTGCTGGAAGCAGCCTGGCACGATATTCGGCATCACCGCCTGGCGGAGGGCGCGAGCACGTTAACGATGCAGCTGGCCGGCGGGCTGTTCCTGAACCGCTCAGACCGCAGCGCTCGGCGCAAGATCGAAGAAACCCTGCTGGCGATACAGATCGAGCGCCATTACACGAAAGAACAGATTTTCACGATGTACTGCAACCAGATTTATCTGGGAGCGGGAAATTACGGGTTCGAGGCGGCGTCGGAATATTATTTTGATAAACCCGTCGGGAAATTGACACTTCCGGAAGCGGCGATGCTGGCGGCGATTATTCGTGGACCGATTTACGCGCCGATCAATCATCCGGAGCGCGCGCTGGCGCGGCGGAATCTGGTGCTCACGCTAATGGCGCACGACCGCAAGATCACGGAGCCGCAGGCCGAGGAGGCGGCGAAGTTGCCGCTGGGCCTGCACATTGAGCCGCTGCGGAATGATCTGGCGCCATATTTCGTGGAGGAAGTGCGCCAGTATCTGGAGCACACCTACGGCACGGCGGCGGTACACGAGCAGGGATTGCGCGTTTATACCTCTTTGAATGTGGCGATGCAGAAGGCGGCCGACCAAGCCGTGCGCGACGGGCTGCACTCCTACGACCGGCGTCACGGATGGCGCGGAAGTTTGCCGAATATATTGGAGCAGCAAGAAGGGCCGCTCGAACGCTACCAGAGCGACGATTGGCACGACGCGATTCAGAAGGGCGATTACGTGACGGGCTTGGTGACCAAGGTCGAGCCGACGTTTGCTTCGATCAGGATCGGGGCGTATCACGCGATGCTGACGCCGGCGGATTTCGCGTGGACGGGGCACAAGTCTCCACAAGAACTGCTGAAGGTTGGCGATCTGGTTTGTGTTTCCATCAAGGAAATTTCGGGGATTACCGCGCGCGTGGAGCTGGAGCAGGTTCCGGCGGCGCAGGCCTCGTTGCTGGCGATTGATAACGCGAGCGGCGAGATCAAAGCGATGGTGGGCGGCTACGATTTCGAGGAATCGAAATTCAATCGCGCGACGCAAGCGGTGCGGCAGACGGGCAGCTCGTTCAAGGTTTACGTGTACGCGGACGCGCTGGAAATGGGGATGAGCCCGTTCGATACGGTGGTGGATGAGCCGGTCACGTTTCGCAGCGGGGGACAGAATTATTCTCCGCGAAATTACGATGAAAAATTCGAAGGGCGGATTACGCTTCGGCGCGCGCTGGCCGATTCGCGCAACGTGCCGGCGGTGCGGCTGCTCGATCACGTGGGCGTGCTGAACGTGGTGGATCTCGCGCGGAAGTTTGGGATTACGAGTCCGCTGCCACCGTATCTGCCTTTGGCGCTGGGAGCGGCGGATTTGTCGCTGATCGAGCACACCTCGGCGTTCACGGTGTTTCCCGATGACGGCATACACATCGAGCCGCATTATATCCGGCGCGTGACTTCATATGATGGCGCGGTGCTCGAAGAACCTCGGCCGAACGTGACGGACGTGGTGCCGCCAGACGTGGCACGCACGATGGTAGCAATGCTCGAGGACGTCGTGCAGTTTGGAACCGGAGTGCGCGCGAAGGAGTTGGGACGTCCTTCGGCCGGGAAGACTGGAACGACGAATGATTTCACCGACGCTTGGTACATCGGATTCACGCCGCAGCTGACCGCGGGAGTTTGGGTGGGAAACGACGACAAGCGCGTGTCACTCGGCAAGAAGGAAACGGGCGCGAAGGCGGCGCTGCCGATTTGGCTGGAGTTCATGCAGCAGGCGACGCAGGGCGTGCCGGTGGAAAATTTCCCCAATGTAGTGCCGCTCGAAAAAATTGCGCCCACCAAACAGGTGTTGGTGGATGTGCCGGATACCGCGCCGCCTGCTGATGCTGCCGAGCAGGGTTTGGCGCCGGCCAAGACGCCCGTCGCTGCGCCGGTTAGTACAGGGCCCGCTGGGACGAAGCCTGCGCCCAAATTGCCGCCTCCGCCGAAGACGCTTACGCCGACTTCTGCGCCCGCGCCTGCACGGGTTACTGCAGTTGCTGCGCCGCATTTGTAGCGTCTCCGTTTTATTCTGACTAGTTTTTCGTGGAAGTGGAAATTCACCCGCCTGTTGAAAATGGTCTGCGTTCTGGTTGGAGCGTTGCGCGCAACGTGCGGAAGGCTGCCCGCTATACACGCGAGGCCGGCTTCGTTGGAGCCGACATCAGGATGCGCGGAACGGATCCCAGCCGCCGGGTCTAAGCGGCGCGTGGCTGCTGTCGTGACTGACGAGGACGATTCTTTTGTTGCGCGTGACCTCGCCGATTGCGGTTAGCTCTGAGGCACCTGGGGCGTTACGGAGTTTTTTTACCTGGCTTGGCGGGATGGTGAAGAGAAGTTCGTAGTCTTCGCCGCCGTGGAGGGCTAGTTGGAGCGGGTCGAGTTTGCGCTTGCCTAATTTTTGCGCGGCTGCTGCGGGAATGACGACGGATGGAATTTTGTCTGCGTAGATTTTTGCGCCTACTTGGCTTGCGCCGCAGAGGCGGCCTATGTCGGTGGAGAGGCCGTCAGAAATATCCATGGCGGATGAGGCGATGTGATGGCGGCCTAGCCAGGAGCCGAGGGCGACGCGGATTTTTGGGTAGAGATGCGGCTGGGTTAGGCCGCGGTAGCGCCGGTCGCCGGCGAGTCCACGAAGAACTAGTTCGAGGCCGAGTGCTGCGCGGCCTACTTTGCCGCCTACATAGACCAGGTCGCCGGGGTTTGCGCCGGAGCGAGTTAATGCGCAGCCGGGTGCGATTTCGCCTAGCGCGGTGATGCTGATGAAAATGCGGTCGCCCTTGGTGGTGTCACCGCCGATGATGGTAATGCCAAGTTCGCAGGCGGCGCGGGCCATGCCGTGGAGAAACTTCTTGAGCCAGACCTCAGGTGCTAAAGCCCCGAAACGGTTTTGGTTTTTCGGCACGGCTGAAGCCGTGCCCTGACGAAAACCAATTGCACCGCTGAATTTTAACGGCAGCGCGAGCGTCAGCAGGAAGAAGCGCGGGGTTGCACCCATGGCTGCCAAATCGCTGGTTGCGCGGACGAGGGATTTGTAACCGACCGAATCGGCAGGGTGAGTTTTCGCGAGAAAGTGGACGCCTTCGAGGAACGCGTCGCAGGTGATGACCCACTCGCTGCGTCCTGCGGGTGCGAGGATCGCGGCATCGTCGCCGATGCCTAGGCGAAGAGCGCTTGGATCCGCAGGACCGACATGATGCTGCGAGCGAAAAGATCTCTCTCGTCGGCCTGAAGGCGGCCACTCTTGGGATGACAATCTCGATGAGTTTATGGCTCGCGATCGCGCCGTGGCGCCCCGCTTGGTGGCCGCGGACAGGTCGCGCTCATCACGCTTCATGCTGGATTTCGATGTGGCGCCAGCACTTAGAGCGCGCGCGATTTTTTCGACCAGTTGGCTTTCCCGTTCCATCCTGAACCTTTGTACAGTTGTAATGGTTTCTGCATCTAAGCTAAAGTTTCTTCAAGTGGAACTGTAATCGAAATTGGATGGCGCGCCGATAAGTACTTTGCGTTCATGGAGAGGCTGTGGAAAGCTTAAGTTTGAGGTTGACCACGATGTGTGCGGTCATTACAATTCACGCGGTTTTGTCGCAGGCCTCTAATTGCTGCAGACTTCTGACGGAATCGAGTAGCCGCTGCGGGGGACGCGCGGCATTCGATAGACTGAAGCGAAATAATTCTGGAAAAAATTAACATTATGAAGGGCAAGTACTACACGTTCTTTATTGCATCAAGCGCGTCTGGGGGGATGCGACGCGTTCGTCTGCCTTATTACGTGCTGCATGCGGTGGCAATTCTGGCGGCGGTAGGCGGGATCACGGTGCTGGCGGGGATGGGCTCGTACTCCCGGATGCTTTGGAAGGCGACCAACTATAATTCTTTGCGGCGAGAGCAAGATACGCTGAAGCAGCAGTACAAAGCGCTGCAAACGGAAGTGAAGGACACAAACCAGAGGCTCGATTCCTTGCAATCGCTCGCGAGCGAAGTGGCCGTCGCCTATGGAATCACGCGTTTCCGGCAGACGCCTTTTGCGTTCAGCGACGACGAGCAGCAGTCGGACGTCGAATACCAAGATTCAGTAGATGAATTCAGCTACCTGGAACGAAATGCTTCGGCTGTCGCTATGTCCAGCGGCGGGATGCGTTTGCTGCCGGCGGCGCAGTTGAGCAGCTTGGGTATTGTGCCGACGCTTTGGCCGGTGGTCGGCGAGATTACCGGACACTTTGGCGAGCGGCTGGATCCGTTTAGCGGTGAAGGCGCGTTCCACGCAGGAATGGATATTGCGTCGCATTACGGCGACGCCATTCATGCGACGGCTGACGGCGTGGTGGACGTAATGGATCAGCGTGCCGGTTACGGACGGCTGGTAGTGATCGATCACGGATTTGGCGTGACCACCTGGTATGGGCACCTTTCCGGTTTTGCGACGCACGTTGGCGTGCATGTGAAGCGTGGAGATATTATTGGATACGAAGGGCAGAGCGGGCGTTCGACTGGCCCGCACCTGCATTACGAAGTCCGCATTTACAACACACCTGTGAATCCCTGGCGTTACCTCAGCAGTGCGGCTACGTCCGCTTCCGCTGCGGATTAATTTTCCCCGCGTTCGTCAAATACCCATTTCGCTGTGATTTAGATTTTTTCTGCAATCCCTCGCGTGCGGCTTCGTTCTGCGGTTAGTGCGCGACGGGATGAACAGCTTGCGAGTGCGCCGGCGCGGCGGCTCGTGTTGGCGTGGGATTGAGCATGGCGGGAGTGATGTCCAGAACCAGGCGCACCAATTTATTTTGGTGCGTGATTTGGGCTTGGCTGACCAGGGCTTGAAGGAACGCGATTTGCTCATTGGTCATTTGGCGGCGCGTATTGGGATCGGAGAGCGCCATGGAACCCGCCATGCGGCCGCCTTCGAGAAGGATGGAAATGGCGAGGGCGTTTTTCATGGAGTCCGATTCCGCATCGAGCGTGATTCTCAGGTTGTTGCCTGAGGGTTGGCCGGCAAGGGTGATGGCTTGAACACTGCGCGCGAGCTGCTCGAGTTGCGGCGCGTTGTGGAAGCTGTCGTAGAGGTTGGCAGGGAGATGTTCGGTACGCGCCACGGCAAAGATTGGCGCGCCGGCGACACGATCTATGCGCGATTGCATGGCGGCATCACGACGCGATGATCCGGAAACATTGATGCTCGAAAGGCACTGCGTCGCGTTCTTGCCACCGGCGAGAGCGATGCGCGTGGGCGACAGAAACGTGAGTGAAACCGGAGGATTGCCGGGGACCTCGTAAACCGTTTGCGAACTGCGAGACACTTGTTTTCCGGTGCGCAGTGCGTAGGATTTGATTTTTTGCTGATCGAAGCGGCCGTCGGCGATGGCGACGACGCGATCTTCGCCCAGGACGTTGGCCGGCGTGCCGATGCTGGCAGGCCAGAAGGCGACGGCTGCGTGGTCGAGGTCGCGCGTGTAGTCGAAGCCCGTATCGCGGACGAAGTTGGCGTAATCGCGATCGGCTTGCGGGCCAGGCGAAGCCAGCCCCAGCGCGGCGGCTAGCGGGGAATTTTGCAACGAGCGTAACGCTGTCGCGTCTATATAGGCTACGACGGGCGCGTCGGGCGGCAGTTCGCTGAGAATGTCGGATGGAGGCGCCGCGGCAGGTGCGCCCGGTGCGGTTGAGACGATAGGCGGTAGCGGGTGATTGTGCCAGAAATAGAAGGTCGCGCCGCCGGCAAGTAGCAGGAACAGCAGGATGCCGATTGCAATCCAGGCTCGAGTTGTGGAGGACATCGGCACTTTAAATTTGTAATTCTTGCGTCTAACTTAGTGTAATGTTTTCACCCCCGGCTGCGTAGCAGAATTCAGAGGATTCGTAGGGCGCGATCGGCGTAAGTTCGCGACGCTGACAACATCGGCCAACGAATGGGACGCCAGCGGCCTCTAACTTTAGACAAGGCGAAGTTTTTCGCGAAGGAAGGTTATCAACATGAAATTCGCGTGGATGAAAGCAATCGGGGTGGGAATGCTGGGAGTCTTCATCAGCCTCTCCGCGCATGCACAGACCTCCTCGCAGGCAACGCCCGCATCGGCGGCGGCCCAAGCAGCGACGCCGACTGCCGATCAGGTGCTCGATCATTATGTCAACGCGATTGGCGGGCGCGCCGCATGGACCAAGCTGAATTCGCGCGTATCCAAAGGCACGATTGAAATTCCCTCGATGAACAATTTAGCCGGAACCGTCGAGATTCACGAGAAGGCGCCGAACTCGATGCTGGCTGTGATCACGCTGGGCGGCGCGGTTTTTGAACAAGGCTTTGATGGGACGACCGCGTGGTCGGACGATCCACAAAATGGATTGCGAGTTTTGAGCGGCGCGGAATTAGAAGATGCTAGGCGCGAAGCGGATTTCTATCATCCGCTCGATCTAAAAAAACTGTACGCAAAGATGACCGTGACCGGCACGGAAAAAGTCAACGATCGCGATGCGTACGTTGTGGAAGCGTCTACCGGTGCAGGTGATCCGGACAAGATGTACTTCGATACGGAGAGCTGGCTACTGGTGAGGGCCATCAACCATCGGAATACGCCGGACGGAGTGAAGGCGTTCACCGCAGAGGTGGGCGACTATAAGGACGTGGACGGCATAAAGCTACCATTCGCGGTTCAGCAGAGCAGCGCGGAGTCGGCGTTCACGATTAAGTTCACGGAAATCCATCATAATCTGCAACTTGCAGACGGTCAGTTCGCGAAACCGGCAGCCGAGCCGGCGCCGAAGTAGCGGGATTTTGCGGAAACGTTACCGTCGCGAGAAGATTTGGCTGTATAATAGTAGGGCACTCGCGAGATCCTGGGCGCCGAGTATCTAGCTGTCTGGCAATGGTTTTGCCGCTAGCAGAAACTCGCTTGCAATTTGATTGCCTGTATGATATTTTTGCTCGGTTTGCCAGTGCTGGCGTAGCTCAGTTGGTAGAGCATCTGATTTGTAATCAGAGGGTCGGGGGTTCAAATCCCTCCGCCAGCTGAGATTGACGTAGCGAAAATTTTGGCAGGGGTTGCGGACGGAATTCCTCGCGATAAGAGCGCTAGGGCTGGTGTCTCTGGACACGAGCCCTTTCTGCATTGCGGAGTGCCCCGTACAGCAGTCCGGTTAAAGAAACTGGTTGGACATGCGGGATGCAATTGTGTCCCGGAAGATTTCATGGGACGGAGCTGCAGCGTCCCGAACGGTTTTGCGGGACGGGTGGGTGAGTGGCTAAAACCAGCAGACTGTAAATCTGCCGCTCCTTGCGGGCTACGGAGGTTCGAATCCTCCCCCGTCCACCAGCAACTCGCGTGACCCAGCGCATGGTTGGACAACCGAGCGCGACGATATTCAAAGAAACGAAAAAATTCAGAAGCGCGGCAGCTCCGGCGGCGATTCTGATTGTATTTGGGAGATGCGGAGCAGCCGGTACAAGCCTGGGTAGCTCAGTTGGTAGAGCGCGTCCTTGGTAAGGACGAGGTCACCGGTTCAATCCCGGTCCCAGGCTCCAGATCACCAGCCAGCGGCGCGAACGAGTGAGGCGATTAGTGTGCGGGGCGCTGGCGGGAAGTTTTGTTGGGAATGAGCGGGGGTAACTCAGTGGTAGAGTCTCTGCCTTCCAAGCAGATGGTCGCGGGTTCGAGTCCCGTCCCCCGCTCCATTGCACAACCCTAACCTTGATTTTTGATAGGGCCCGGAGCACTGAAACGATTTCGCGCGGACATCGCCGCGCAGTCCTAATACGAGGGTGATACGAGATGGCGAAAGAGAAATTCGAGCGGAATAAGCCGCATGTGAATATCGGGACGATTGGTCACATTGACCACGGCAAGACGACTTCGACGGCGGCAATCACGAAGGTGTTGTCGAAGAACAATCCGAAGGTGGCGTTCCGGGCGTTTGATTCGATTGACAACGCGCCGGAAGAGCG
>Ga0307478_10004239_pt1 | contig 10274 bp, 5 predicted proteins | sample atmos_gasesECM4C_2_FD_203713 | JGI IMG/M metagenome (GOLD analysis project Ga0307478, IMG submission 203713) | Hardwood forest soil microbial communities from Morgan-Monroe State Forest, Indiana, United States - atmos_gasesECM4C_05 | ecosystem: Environmental > Terrestrial > Soil > Temperate...
GTAGTCGGCCACCATGTAGAAGCTGGCGTCCTGGCTGAGCGAGCTGACCGCCGCCGCGGCGAGCATGATCCAGCCGAGCGGGTTACCCGGCTTGCGCGAGGCCACCACGAAGCCGACGACCCCGAGCGCCGCCGAGAACCAGACCGGCGAGGAGCCGCCGCTGGCGTTCAGGCTCTGGTGCGCCAGGCGGGCCAGCGGCACGTCGACGACGACCAGGGCCAGGACCAGGCCGCCGGCGACCAGCGCGATCACCGACGACGCCGACCAGAAGCGGCCCGGCGCGGTTTGCGCCGTCATCGCGGTCGGGCGCTCGATTCAACCACGCTCATAGGCAGGACACTATGTCCGGACAGTTCCGGAAACGTTACGGCAGGACCGGAATACGCCCTATTCGGCGTCGGCGTCGGCGTCGGCGTCGGCGGCCCGGTTCGTGAGCTCACGTTCGATCAGCGCCACCAGGTCCGGATGCTCACTCAGCCCCCACAGCACCTCAGCCGGCACCCCGAGCTGGCGGGCGGCCTCGCTGACCGCGGGCCGGAGCATGCCCACGGCCTGGGCCAGCCCCTCGTCCCGTGTGTAGGTCGGCGGCAGGTCGTCGAGCGACAACTCGCCGGGCCGGTGAAAGGCCCCGTCCCGGCCCGGCAGCCAGGCCTGGCGCGCCGCGGCCTCGCCCATCGCCGACCTGGTCTCCTCCAGGCTGGAGTCACTGAACGAGGTGAGCACCGACCGCTCGACCACCCCCGCCACCAGGCGGCGGTTCGGTGCGAGCAGCACGTTCCAGACGTACTCTGAACGAGCGTGGCTGGGATGAGCCAGCGCGAAGTCCAGGCCGTCGGCCTCGGCGCCGGGGTCGAACCCGTCCAGGCCGCGCTCGTTCCGCCCGAAGTCGACGGCAATCATCACGTATCCGGCCGCATTCGGGGTGCGGGAGCTGACCTCCACCGCCTGCCGAACGCCCATCGCGCGCAACTGGACCAGCCACGGCCCGTATCCGTCGCGGGCGAACCACGCGTCAGGGTTTCCCTCGAAGTAGGCCTCCAGGTCCTTTGAACGCTGGTACAGCCGGGGCGGCGCCAGCAGCGCCTGCTCACCGGTGGCAGCGTTCTCGCCGATGAGGAACGGCGTGGCGGCCACGCTCTCGAGCAGTTCGGCCCGCCGCCCGCCCGCCGCCTCGTCCATGGCCCGTGCCACCCGTTCCAGGTCGGCGTCGTGCTGGGCCGGATCGAGCGCCGCCAGGTCCAGGCCGTCGTACCGGGGCAGGACCATCTGGAGCACCTCGGCCACCACGTCCGGCGCGGTCAGCTGTAGCGCCGTCAGGAAGGCCCGGGCCGCGGGGGCGTCCGCCACGGCCCGCTTGACCGTCGGCAGGCTGCTCGGCGCCGGACCGGGCAGGTACACGGCCGGGCGGCCCTGCGCGTCGAACGGCGCGACCTGGCGGCCGTCCTCGAGCCGGATGATCGGCCTTCCGGTGGCCGCCGGCCACAGCGACGGATGGCCGGCCAGGAAGCGGTAAAAGCGCGTGATCCACGGATCGTTCTGTTCTTCGAGGAACTCTTCGGTGAGCCTCGTCACCACGGCCTCGGGTGTGATCTCGTCCACGCCGATTTCGTCCCGCAGGTACCGCCACAGCGCCGGTGTGCTCCGCTCGCTGATCGCCGCGTCCGCGAACCAGACCGGCCGGTCCGCTCCGCATAGCACGCCGAGCTGGCCGGGATCGAGCAGGCCGAGCACCTCAGGGCTGCCGGGCAGTAGCAGGTCGACGGCCACACCGTAGCCGCCACCCGTCATGGGGATCAGCGCCTCGGCGGTCAGCGCGTCACCCGCCGCGTCGAACAACGGCCGGAACATGGAGCCGGCCGGGAAGCGCGCCTCCTCCAGCGGCAGCACCTGCAGCGCATCGGCCGTGAGCAGCCCCTGGTCCCGCAGTTCTGGCAGCACGTCGATCAGCAGCGCGGCGGTCTGGCGCACCAGTGCCTGGTTCGACGGGTCGTCGCCGGGGATGTTGTCCCGGGCTGGCGTGGTCCGGTAGGGCCCCTGGATCAAGAAGCCAAGGAAGGTCTCCTTCTCGGTCGGGAAGAACGCGGTCAGCGGTGACGCTCCCACCGCCGCCACCCGCTCGCCCTCGAGCCGGAACGCGACCTCGACCCGCTGCCCCGGGTGGCCCTCGACCGGACGCTGCCAGGTGAGCCACCGCTCCCGCCGCCCATCCCGGGACACCGTCACGCGCCCGGACGTCCCCGGCCCGTCCGTGACCGAGCGTTCCACCACCGAGTCCGCCGCGCCAGGCCCGCCGGTCCGCAACCGCTCGATGTTTCGCAGGAACAGCAGGATCCGGGGCTGGAGCGCGCCCAGTGCCGCCGCGATTTCCCGCGTCGCAACCTCGGCGGGCACCGTGTCGTGGTCGAACGGGAACACGAACAGCGTCCCGGTCAGCGGCTCGGCCGGCGGATTCACCGCGTAGGGCCGGACGAAGTTCTCGATCCGGAACGCCTCGCTGCCGCTGTAGATGCGCGGGGTCCTGGTGTACGCGTACACCGACTTGAAACCGATGCCGAACTTTCCGATCGCGGTCAGGTCGCCCGCCTTGTCGCGAGCCTTGTCGCTCTGGCCCACCCCGCAGACGCCGCGCACGTCGGCCTCGGTGAAGGGCCGGCCGTCGTGCCGCAGCTCCAGCCGGTCCTCGAACAACTCGAAGGCCAGCTCGGTCGCGCCGGCGTCCTCGGCGTTCTGGATCAGCTCGAAGATGAAGTGGGTGCGCTCGCTGTAGAGCTGCCCGAGCAGGTCCAGCACGGCCGTGTCCCAGCCGTACCGAGCGATGTTCTCCTCGCGGATCCTCTGATAGTCGGCCGGCATGAGTACATTGTCCCCGCTCGCTCTGCTGGTCCCGCTCGCTCTGCTGGTCCCTGGTCCCGCTCGCCCTGCTGGTCCCGGGCCCGCGCGACGGTCATCAGCAGACACAATGGTCACTTCAGCCTACTTCTCAATCGATAAGGTACTTGCGTAACTTTCGGTGGAGAAGTGAAGAAGTTTGCGGCTTTGCCTGAGTCGTCCACGCCTGAGTGGCTAACTTGGATGAGGTGCCTGCATGCCGACCTCGCTCTGTAGTACCCCGACGTACCGCAGGGTGCCGAAGGTCGGTGTGACCGGTGTCCGTGGGAGGAACTATGGCCGCATCTGCCTCGCCAGCTTTGGCGATGCCCATGTCCAGGGAGCGCGAAGAGCTGGCGGTCGTCCGATGAGCCGCCAGTTCGCATGGGGGGACTCATCGATGGCCACGCAACGTGACGACCGGCAGCGTCCCTTGCCGTCAGCTCAGTGCTCGTTGTGCGGCATCGCGCTACCGACCGGCCTGATGGTGCCCGACGGCGGCCAGGCCTGCGCCGACATCCGCTGGTACTGCAAGGACGCCAAGGTGTGTACCGAGCGCTGGACGGCGAGCCTGCCCCGGCATCCGCATATCGCCCCGACCCCGGCCAGCCTGGCCCCGGCCCCGGCGCTAGCGCCGGGGCCGGCGAGCAGCCCGGTGTCGGCCGAGGTGCGGGGCGCCCCGCAAGAGGCGTGGTCCATCGACCCGTCTTAGCGGGACACCAGGCCGCGTAGGACGTTGCTGATCGGCCTGCCCGCGAAGTGCAGCCAGCGCATGCTGGTGACGTCCAGGATGGCCCAGTTGCCGCGGTCCGCGCCGTCGCAGTCCAGGCCGGTCACCTGGATCGGGCCGCCGCCCAGGTCGACCTGACGCTGGTAGCTCAGGTGCAGGTGGCCGTGCATCAGCCAGCGCGGCCGCACCGCCAGCACCACCTCGCGGAGCAGGCCGCGGTGTGCGTCGCTGCGCCGCAGGTCGGCCTGCGACCACCACGGCGGCGGGGGCGGGAAGGCGTGCTCGATGCCCGCCGGGCACTCGTGGGTGACCATCACGTCCGCGGGCCCGGCCTCGATGACCGATCCGGCCTGGCGCCGGGTGATCTCCTCCTCGGGCCACCAGTCGACGCCCTCGGTCCGCCCGGCGCGATCCAGGCTGACCGCGCCGCCCAGGGCGAGCCAGTCCCGTCCGTGCCAGCGCCACCGGTGCCCGCGAGGCAGGTGAAAGATCCGCTCGGTCACCTGCGCCCGCCCGTCCGGCCCCGGCTGGAGCCGGGCCAGCTGGGTGAAGTCCTCGTGGTTCCCGTCCACGAAGGACAGCTCCGCGCCGGCTTCCGCAAGCGCGGCGTCGAGCCGGGCCAGGTACTCCTGCCCGGCGGGTCCGGACCGGATGCCGAAGTCGCCAAGCTGCACGATGACCCGCGGGGCGTCCGCGGGCAGCAGCGCGGCCATCTTGCGCACCGCCCGGGTCGCCCACGCGGTGTTCCCGTGCCAGTCGCCCGCGACCCCGATGCGCCCCGGTACCCGTTCCATGTACTAGCAGCGTAGGCGAGAAACCACGGACCGTTCGGCCAAAAAGGACATCAGGGGGTACGGCGGGTCATCTAGCTGCGAAGACATCTGGGCTTTGACAGATATCCACCCATTCGTTTAGCGTCGTTGGTCCCGCGTAAATATTGGATGGGGGCGGCGCATGCTGCGGATGCCGGCGGTCTCGGGTCTGACCTTGCGAAGCCCCGTCAGCGGGACGGGGATCGGCGAGCGGCGCTCGCCGGTGGAGATCGTCGCCACCATGGGGACCTACCTGACCCGCACCCACGCCGCCGAGGTCTCCGGGCTGCGGGCCGGGCCGTTCGGACGGTGGGCCGACGGCGTCACCGCGATGCGCGCCGACTGCGTCGCCTTCGCCGATCATTGGCAGACGCACAACGAGCAGGTCCTGCGGACCGCGGCGGCCGGGAATGGACACAGCCCGCTGTGGGTGGTCCTGGGGGACTCGACCGCGCAGGGCCTTGGTGCGCCCAGCCCGGAGGACGGGTACGTCGGCCAGGCCTTGGACGCGCTGCGCCGCCGGACCGGCCTGCCGTGGCAGGTCCTCAACCTGTCCGCGTCCGGTTCGCTCATCCGTGACGTGCTGCACCACCAGCTGCCCCGGCTGCCCGTCTCGGCCGACCTGGTGACCTGCGGGATCGGCATCAACGACGTCCTGTACACCGGGCCGGGGAAGCTGTTCGGCGAGCTGCGCGCGCTGCTCGCGGCCGTTCCCGACGGTACCGTCATGCTCGACCTGCCGGTGCCGGCCGGATACGCGGGCCTGCTCGGCCGGGCCAGTCGGCCCTACCTGACACGGATCAACCGGACCCTGCACGAGGTTGCTGCCTCCCGGGGCCTGCCGGTGGCCGAGGTGTCGGCACACTTCCTGCCGCCCTGGACCGGGAAGTTCGCGTCCGACTGCTTCCACCCCAGCCAGGACGGCTACCGCGACTGGACCCAGGCCCTGCTAGCCGTCCTATGAGCGCCGGGTCCGGATGGCGGCTCGTGCAGGGTTGACCAGGTGGCAGGCTCGGAAGAGCATGGAGCGGCAGATCTCTTTCCGCGCAGAGGTGGAGCAGGCGAGAACGACGTGCATGGGCAGGCTGGTCAATCACATCGCGCCGACGGGCCGGTGCCCGGCCTGGTCACCTCGAAAGTCCGCCGTCCCCCGCTGCGGCCGGGAACGGTGACGCGTTCGTTCCTGATCGACCAGCTACGACAGAGCGACTCCCAGCCGATAGTCTCGGTGGTCGCGCCTTCCGGGTACGGGAAGACAACCCTGTTGTCACAGTGGGCCGAACGGAACGGCCGGTCGTTTGCGTGGGTGTCAGTCGACGAACGAGACAACGACCCCAAGGTCCTGCTGTCCTACGTGGCCGAGGCACTCGACGCGGTCCAGCCGATCGACGGGCGAGTGTTCGATGCCCTTGTCTCACCGGAGAGCTCGGTGCCCGGTACGGTCGTCCCCCGGCTCGGATCCGCCTTCTCCTCTATGACCTCGCCGGTCGCGCTCGTCCTGGACGATGTGCACACGCTGTATGACCTGGAATCCCGGGCCGCGCTGTCCGTGCTGGCCGATCACGTGCCCGGCGGCTCGCAGTTGGTGTTCGCGGGCCAGGCGCCGCCGCCGCTGCGCGTCGCCCGGCTGCGGGCCCAGGGCAGACTCTTGGAGATCGGCCCTCGCGACCTGTCGCTCACCCGCGATGAGGCATCACTGCTCCTGCGCAACGCAGCTGTCGCGGTCGATGACGATGACCTGGCAGAGCTGTATCAGCGGACGGAAGGCTGGGCCGCCGGGCTGTACCTGGCCGCGCTAGGCCTGAGGGAGGGAGGCTCGCTGGCCCGCGCGGCTGACTCGTTCCGCGGCGATGACCGGTTCATCAGTGAATACCTGGACACCGAGTTCCTGGCCCGGATCTCGCCGCGGCAACGGGCGTTCCTTACCAGGACCGCGGTGCTGGAGCGGATGTCCGGGCCGCTATGCGACGCGGTGCTCAATCAGCCTGGATCCGGCGACACCCTAACGTACCTCGCCGCATCGAACCTGCTGCTCGTGCCGCTGGACCGGCGGGGCGAGTGGTACCGCTACCACCACCTGTTCCGGGACATGCTGCTGGCGCAGCTGTACCGAAGCGAACCTGATCTGGTGCCCGTCCTTTACCGGCGAGCCGCCCAGTGGCACGAGCGCAGCGCAATCCCAGCGGGGGCACTGGAGTACTGGATGAAAGCGGGCCAGGTCAATCCCGCAGCCCGCCTTGCTAGTGTGCTACTTTTCCCCACCTACCAGCAGGGGCGCCCCGCTACCGCCGAACGGTGGCTGGGATGGCTGGAAGACCACGGGGACATGGAGAACTACCCGGCGATCGCCATCCTGGCGGCGCTGCTCGCCATCGTGACCGGGAAGCCAGCTGCCGCCGAACGATGGGCCAGGGTCGCCGAGCGAGGCACGATCACGGCCAGCCTGCCGGACGGGACCGCCACGATCGAGCCGTGGCTCGCGCTGCTGCACGCGTTCCTGTGCCGTGCCGGGCCCGGCCAGATGCTGGCCGACGCCGAGCTCGCCGCCGCCACCTTGGCCCCGCAGAGTTTCTGGCGCACCAGCTCGATCCTGCTCCTGGCCATCGCGCACCTGATGGCCGGTGACCCAGACCAGGCTGACGTGCTCTTGACCGACGCCATCGCCGAGCACCGGGCCGACCGGGTGCTGATCGGCACCTGCGTGGCGCTCGCCGAGCGGTCGCTCCTGGCGATCTCCCAGGGAGCCTGGGACCAGGCCGAACAGCACCTCTCCAGAGCACAGTCCCTGACCCGGCAGGCCAATTACGAGGACTATCCCCTTGTCGCCATCATTCATGCGGTGGCCGCGCGGGTGGCGTTGCACCATAATGACCGCCCGCGCGCCCGCGACCAGCTGACCCGCGCGCAGCGCCTCCGGCCAGGCCTGACCTATGCCCTGCCGCACCTGGCCGTGCAGACCAGGATCGAGCTCGCCAGATGCCATCTCGCCCTGTCCGACCTTGCTGCGGCGAAGATCCTTCTCCGTGAGATCGACGAAATCCGCGGCCGGTGCCCTGAGCTCGGAACCTTTGTCGGGCAAGCTGAAGACCTCCGGCGGCAGCTTTCCGGCGCATCCAGCCGGACCTCTCCAGGTGCCTCCGCCCTGACCGCCGCCGAGCTCCGGCTCTTGCCGCTGCTCTCTACCCACCTGTCGTTCCCCGAGATCGCCCGGGAAATGTTCCTGTCACCCAACACCATCAAGTCGGAGGCGTACTCGATCTACCGCAAGCTGGGTGCCTCCTCACGCAACCAAGCGGTCACCCGGTCACGCGACCTTGGCCTCATCGACCGGTGACAGCGGTCACAGACGCGGTTCGACCACTGATGACTTCCGGCGCTACCTGCGGTCTTTTTCATCAGCGCGCACCAGGAATCCCGACTTTCATGCTGATCGTATGATGCACGGCTGGAGTCACTGGCGTTGGGTGGTCTTGGGGGTCGAGCGACTCGTCCCTCATGACGACCGGGAGGTACCGATGGCTGCCCAGGTTCCCAGCCAGGCATCCACCCGCGGCCGGCGGTCGGCCGTGTCCCCCAGCGACCCCATCCTGACATCCAAGATCACCGCACCGAACGTTCCGGACTGGGCGGTACACCGCCCGCGGATCACCAGGCTGATCGCCGAGGGCGCGCGCTGGTGCCCGCTCACGGTCGTCACCGGCCCTCCGGGGGCGGGCAAGACGATGGCCCTGGCCCTGTGGGCGGCGGCCGAGCCCGGCGCGGTGGCCTGGGTCGGGCTGGATGAGTTCGACAACTGGCCAGGTGTGTTCTGGTCGTATGTGCTGGCGGCACTGCGCCAGTCCGGCGTCGCCATCCCGAAGGCGCTGCGGGCCACGCCGCAGGGGCGGCAGGGAGAGGACGGGTTCCTGCTGCGGTTGACCGCGACGCTGGCCGCGCAGGATCCTCCGGTCACGCTGGTCCTCGACGACCTGCACCTGCTGACCGATCCCGGGACACTGAAGGGGCTCGAGTTCGTGCTGCGGAATGTGGGGCCCGGCCTGCGGCTGCTGGTTGCCTCACGGATGGATCCGCTGCTGCCGCTGCACCGGTACCGGCTGGCCGGACAGCTGACCGAGATCCGGGCCAGCGATCTGGCCTTCAGCCTCGATGAGGCCGGCCTGCTACTGGACCAGCACGGCGGCCTGCTGACGGCGGACGCGCTGGAGAGCCTGAACCGGCGGACCGAGGGCTGGGCGGCCGGCCTGCGCCTGGCCGCGATATCCCTGGGCACTCATCCCGATCCGGATCTGTTCGTCAAGGAGCTGATCGCCGAGGACAGCGCCATGACCTGCTATCTGGTTGACGAGGTGCTCAACGTCCAGCCACCCGAGGTCCGTGAAGTCCTGCTGAACACCAGCATCCTGGAGCATGTCAGCGGCGCGGCCGCCATCGAGCTGACCGGCGATGAGCAAGCCGCGGGCATCCTGGCCGCCTTGGTCCGCACGAACGCGCTGGTCCAGCCGATTGGCTCCGGGTGGTACCGCTATCACACGCTGTTCGCCGAGATGCTCAGACTGAGGCTCCAGTACGACCATCCGGACCGGGTGGCCACCTTGCACCAGCGGGCGGCCAGGTGGTACGCCCGGAACGGCATGCTCACCGATGCGGTCCGGCACGCCGCTGCGGCTGGTGACTGGCCGCTGGCCGCGGCCATGGTCGTCGACGACCTAGCGCTCGGCCAGATCATCGAGCCGCAGGACGGCAAGTGCCTGGCCGGTGTATTCGCCGCAATGCCGTCCGGCGAGGCCTGGACCACGCCGCAGCCCCACCTGGTTACGGCTGCGATGGCGCTCCGCGCCGGACAGCATGACGCGGGTGCCGCCGCGTTGAATGCCGCCGACGCCCTGCTGGAGCGTCTTCCCGCCGACGAGGAGGTCAAGGCCCGCCTGACCGCCGCGGTGCTTAGCCTGACCGTCAGCCTGTCCACCGGGGACCTAGCGGCGGCGGCGTCGGCCACGAGCCGCGCGCAGCTCATGCTCGATGGGGTTCCGGGCGGGAAGCTGGCCCGGCATCCGGACATCAGGCGGCGGGTGCTGTCCGGCCATGCCGCCGTCGAGCTGTGGTCCGGCCGCTTGGACAAGGCGGCCGACGTCCTCGAGGCTGGCGTGACCGCCGAGGCCGCTTCCGGCGGGGAGTACGAACGGATGAGCCTGACCGGGCGGCTGGCGTTGGCGGAAGCATTGCGCGGACGGCTCCGCCGCGCAGCGGAACTGGCCGGCCAGGCGGCCGCCATGGCCAGCGAGCACCGGCCGTCAGGCCCCGGCCCCGCGCCGCTGGTCGCGCTGGCCTGGGTGCACCTGGCCCGCAATGAGCTGCGTGAGGCACGCACCTGCGTCAAGCAGGCAGACGCCGCCCTCGGCGTCAGCCCGGACAAGCTGATCGCGGCAGCGGCCTACCTGGTCGCCGCGAGCGGTGCGCTGGCCGAGGGACGGCCCGCGGTGGCCGCGCAGATCATCGCCCGGGCCAGGTCCGGGTGGTCCGTTCCGGCCTGGCTGGACGAGCAGATGAGCCTGGCCGAGTCGCGAGCATGCGCGGCGGCCGGCGACATCCAGGCCGCTCTGGCCGCAGCCGAGCGGGCCGGCACCTCGCTGGAGGCGGCGGTCGCCCGCGCCCGTGCCTGGGCGGTCGCCGGAGACGGCGAGGCCGCCCAACGCGCCCTCGCTCCGGTGCTCGCGGCCGACGGCCGGGCGCCGGACCCGGTACGCCTGCAAGCGTGGCTGGTGGACGCCCGGCTCGGCTACGACAGTGGCGACGACGGGCGCGGCCGTCGGTCGCTGGCATGTGCCCTGCGGTTGGCCGAACGCGAGCAGTTCAGGCTGCCGTTC
>Ga0307478_10004241_pt1 | contig 10270 bp, 6 predicted proteins | sample atmos_gasesECM4C_2_FD_203713 | JGI IMG/M metagenome (GOLD analysis project Ga0307478, IMG submission 203713) | Hardwood forest soil microbial communities from Morgan-Monroe State Forest, Indiana, United States - atmos_gasesECM4C_05 | ecosystem: Environmental > Terrestrial > Soil > Temperate...
TAATTCAGGATTACCCCGTACCTAACCAGGGCACGGCCGCCGTCCATTCTGCAGTTCCGGCTGCGGACGGCTCGGTTTGGCTCGCTGAGCAGGGTTCTAACAAACTAGGGCGCTGGGATCCCTCCTCAACGCAGATCACCGAATTTCAGGACGCCTACGTCCCTGGCAAGGAGGGCACAGAGTCGGGCGGGTCGCGCCATACGGTTCGAGTCGACGCAAAAGGAATCGTCTGGGCCAGCGGCTGGCCCTTTACTCGCTTCGATCCCGAGACTGGAAAATTCCACGACTTCCCCGAGGCCGCCCACACGTACGGCCTGACCTTCGATGCACAGGGCGACGTTTGGTTTACCGATCCGGGTAAAGGCGAAATCGGGAAAATTGACGCGAAGACGCTGAAGGTGTCGGAATGGGCTCCGCCGACAATTAAAGGATATGAACGGCGTATCGCGATCGACCCTGAGGGCATCGTTTGGTTCGGCGAATACCAGACCGGAAAAATCGGCCGCTTCGATCCCAAAACAGAGAAATTCAAGGAGTACGACCTTCCCGGCGGAACGGACACGTTCCCTTACGCGATCGCAATCGGCGCCGATCACGGAATTTGGTACTCATCCTATTACGAAGACGTGATCTGCCGCCTGGACCCCGAGACCGGCAGCGTTACCGTTTACCCATTCCCTCATTCTGAAAATACGATTCGAGAGTTCTTTTCCGATGAGCGAGGCCGCATTTGGTACGGCTCGCCGTCGAACAACAAAGTCGGCTATTTTTATTTGACGTCGTTGGACGCAACTCACACGGCGAAGCCGGCTCCCACCGGAATGCAAGCCGCCCCGAAGTGAATCTCCGCGAGATCTGTTGCAATACCGACTGAGGAATGAATAGCTCTCGCTTCGACATTGCGGAGATAGACGAACTGCGGATCACGAATATGCATCGATCGCAATTGTTCCCCCCGAGATTTTGCGATCGCCTGCAATAACGGGCGGTGAGATGGAACCGCCGCGCGAGGTCGCCGGCAATTTCTGGCATGTGACTCTGCAGCGTTCCCGGCCCACGACTGTCCATTTCGTCTTTGAGCGCCTGAATGATGTAAGGATGGTTGTGGCCTGGATTGTCGACGCAGTATGCCAGATAGAAAATCCAGAATCGCGCGACCGTCACTAGTGAAAACGTCGCAACCACTCACAGCGTTCATCGCTGGCGTTCATACCGTGAGGGTTCAGCAGCGAAAGCCACTCAGGGTTTACGAACCGTTCGTAGTTCGAACCCGTCGACAGATCTACCGCTGCAACGGCCGCTGCGGTTTTAGTTGCCCTGTTCGTCGCCTGCGAGGGGCTCCTGATGAATTCAATGGGTTGTCCTCGAGACTGCCACGCCCAGAAAAACGAAACTGCGACGACACGCCTACCGCAGTGCTTCAGGAACGATTTATTTCTTGGCCGCGTCGAGGCGCACGCGACGGGCTAGTATCGTCTGTCGCCGGCAGCCCGCGTTACGGCCCGACAATCAGCTTGCCCTGCATATGACGGCGCCCCATCCCGCAAAGTTTTGCGCACTTGAAGTCGTAACTGCCTGGATCAACGGCGACGAAATCGAGCACTTGACTCACATTCTTCTCGACTTTGCCGTTCGTTTCCGGATGGTTGAAGAGGAGGCCTGGCTTGGTTTTATCTTTCGCTCCTTCGGGATAAACATCGATCTTGATGCCGTGTTTCTCATCCACCGAGCCGACTTTCAATTCCACGCGTTCCCCTTTCTTCACGTGGATTTCCGAGGGAGTGAATTCATATTTCTTTGCGGACACTTCGATGACCCGAGGTCCGCTCGTTTGCGCTGCGGCGGTTGTTTCGACAAGGGCGCCTTGTTTTGCGAATGCCAAAAACACGATCGTCAGACGCAATCCTGTCGTTCGATGCATGAAGCCTCCACCTTGCGAGCTCGGCCCGTAGGTACACATTTGGGTATTTCTCGTCGGCGCGTTCGGCGGTCCGCTTTCGATTGTCATGTCGCTCCCCACGCTCGAGCGATGAATGAATATGTTGGAGTGCACGCAGTAAGATGCACGGTGTCTTGGCACAGCTCTGAATCCCAAGGCAGGCCCCAATCCCACGTCGATTTTTTCTCCGGATCCCGTTCCGAAGCGCGAAGGTTCAACGGTTGATTGGTTAACAGAAGCTTTCCTCCACCGCGCGCAACGACGAACAAGTTCGCGGCGCCGACGACGGTGGCGAGACGGTCCATCCCCGTCGCCTGCGTCACCAGGTAGTAGCGCTCCGATGACGACCACAGCGGGGGCAGTTCCGTGTCGTCAATGAACACCGATGGCGCGTGCGGCGCATAAGCTCCATACTCCAGATTCTGAAACTTCCCATTGAGCATCAGCACATCGCGATCGGTGTAAAACACGACGGATGAAAACGTGTAGTACTGCCCGTTGAGGATCAGCTTGCCGTCAGGGGCTGCGAGCAACGCATTCGCGAGCGGCCGGGACGATAAGTACGGGTCGAACACCACTAAGGCGACCCGCGCCGCCTGGAAGAACAAAATCATCATGCAGGCGATGGCCACGGACGCCCTGAACGTGTTCGAGCGAATTGTCCAGACAGCGCCCAGCAGAAACGCCGCTCCGGCCAACAACAGCGGCGTTCGCAAATATGCGAAAGAAGCGAGCGTGAGATCCAGCATGTGGCCCATCGAGAGCCGGTAGGCATTGGGATTCCGCGAAAGCGCTGACGCGATGTCGCCCGGAGCCGGCATATGCCGAACCTTCCAATAAATCCCGATCACCGTCGCCGCGGCGCCGGCGGAAATCACCGATAGAGTACGCGTTCCCCCGCGCACCCACGAATTCTCGCTGGCCATCGCTGAACCGATGAGCAATGCGAGCGCGGGATAGCAGGGCATTGAGTAATATTCCTGTGTGGTGGAAAAGGTGAAAAAAATCATCACCACCCCCACCCAGCACAACGCGAGCAAACGGGTTTGACCGGCCCGGTCTGCGGGTTTGAAAGAAAGCTTGACGGTGGCCGGAAGATAAACGCTCCATGGAAATAGCCACACCAACATCAGGAGCCAGAAGAGAGGACGGGGCACCGTGTCGTAATCGTGCGGGTAGCGCAGGTTGAGGAATCGCAGCAGTTGTTCATTGATGAAGAAGAACCACAGAAACCCGTGATATTGTCCCGGCCCGCTGTGCAGCGTGAATGCGAAAATAGGCGGATTGCGTAAAGTCGCGAGCACATGCCACGGCAATGCAATCGCCAGAATCACGACCATCCCGCTGACCAGGTGAAGTTTGCTCCACACCTGGGCGGATAAAAAGCGGTGTGTCACCAAGAGGTACAGAACTCCGGCGGCGACGGGAAATAAAACTCCGATCAGACTCTTCAGCAAAAGTCCGATCCCCATGCAAACGGCCCCTATAAATGCCCAACGCCGCTCGTTTCGCTCCTGTTCGTCCATCGCGCGCAGAAACGACCACATCGCGAGCGTCGTGGTCAGCGTGAGAATCACATCCGGGATCAAAATCCTGGTGAAAAGAAACAGGCCGATGCCCGAAGCCATGCACAGGCCGGCATAAAATCCCGCGCGCTCGCCGAAGGCCCAACGGCCGAAGAGCGCAATGATCCACGCCAGGCCGATGGCAGCGAGCACGATCGGGACGCGCGCCGCCCAATCGTGTACTCCGAAGATCTTGTAAGCGATAGCCATGGTCCAGTAGACCAGCGGCGCCTTTTCCAGATACGCGACTCCATCCAGGCGCGCCGTCACCCAGTCGCCGGAGGTCAGCATATTGCGGGCAATCTGCCCCTGCACGGCGTCCACGTCGTCCATCAGCGACGGCGGGGATGTCATGCAGCCGACGTAAATCGCCGCCGCGCACAGAACCGCCGCTAGGACAGCGTAGCGGCCGCCTGCCGAAACGCGCGTTCGATCCTCGGTTCGGTTGTTGATTGAATCCCCCACTTTTTCATCCACAGAAATAAAATCAGCAAGCCCCAGAGGTGATAGCCCAGGTTCGCTCGACGGTCCAAGTGCAGCTTCACGTAGTTCTGCAGCACCGCTGGCCGGAATAAATCGTCGTGATTCGCAACCCCGTCAGAAACGATTTCCAACAACATCGCGCGTAGCGGACCGCGCATCCACTCGTGCGCCGGTATGTCGAATCCCATTTTCTTGCGCCGCACGACCGAAAGCGGCAGCTTGTCCCGCATCAGTTCTCTCAGCAGGACCTTCTGCCGGGAACCGCTCACTTTTAGGTGAATTGGCAGCGTCGCGGCAAATTGCACGATCCGGTGATCCAGAAATGGAGGACGAACCTCAAGAGAATGCGCCATGCTCATCCGATCGGTCTTGATCAGGATGTCGTCCGGCAGGTAGAACCGCTGATCGAAGCGCAGAAACCGCTCCAACGCGTCTCGCCTCGAGATCGGCATTTTTTCAAGTTGCATCACATACTCGTCGAACGCGCCGGGCAGGTAAACCTTCAGCATCGCGTCTTTTTGCGCTCCCGAGAACGTCCCGTTCCAAAAAGTGTGTGCGCGCTCGGCCGGCATCAGGCAACCCTCCGCCAATCGTTTCACTTTGTAATCGAAACCTATGCTTTCGTCGGACACCGGATACGCGTTGGCGAAGCGGAGCGCTAGCCGAATCGCTTTTTGCGGAAATTTGCGCACGTATGAAGCGATTCGGTTTGCGCGGTACGTCAGGTACCCCCCAAATAGTTCGTCCGCGCCTTCGCCGCTCAAGGCCACCGTCGTTTTCGTGCGGCTCAACTTGGATAGATACCAGACGGGCAGCGCTCCTGCGTCCGCGCTCGGCTCGTCGGAGTAGTGCGCGAACTCCTCGATCGCATCGCGCATATCGGAACCGGGATTCAAGTCGAACTCAGAATGATCAGCCCCATAGCGTTCCGCGACTTGGCGCATGTAGCGGCTCTCGTCACAACCTTGTCCCGTGAACGATATCGAGAAGGTCTTAATCGGCGCGCTCGATTGCGCTGCGGCGTAGTGCAGCACAGTGGAAGAATCGATTCCGCCGCTGAGCCACATTCCAACGGGAACGTCGGACAACAAGTGCTCGCGTACGGACTGCTTGAGCAGCAGGTCCAGTTCCTCCTTCGCCTCGTCCATCGTCCAATCGCGCGAAACAACTGTCGGGATTTTCCAGTACGCATCGAAAATCACTTCACCGTCTCGCCACTTCAACCAGGTGCCCGGCGCCAGTTTTTCGATGCCCTCGACAAGGGTTAAAGGGCTGGGGACGTAGTTCAGCGAGAGGTAGCAATCGAGGCCTGCCAGACTCAATTGCCGCTCGATCTGTGGATGTATCAAGATGGCCTTCAGCTCCGAGCCGAAGAAGAGCTCTCCATTCCGGCGAGCGATGTAAAGCGGCTTGATCCCTATGCGGTCGCGCGCCAGAACCAGTGTTCGCGTGGATTCGGTCCACACCGCCAACGCAAACATCCCGCGCAAGCGCGAAAAACAATCCGTATTCCATTCAAGGAACGCACACAGCGCGATTTCTGTATCGCAATTCGTGCGAAAGCGATAGCCGCGCCTTTCCAACTCGGGGCGCAACTGCTTGTAATTGTAAATTTCGCCGTTAAAGACGATGGTCGTGTTACCGTCGGCGGTAGTCAGCGGCTGGTCGCCCGATTGCAGGTCGATAATCTTCAATCGCGTGGCGCCCAGCCACACGGAGTGTGACCGGAACGTGCCCATTTGATCTGGTCCGCGATGGACCAGGGTTGTCGTAGCGTTATGGATGCGTTCTGGCTCAGGACATCCGTTCCTGTGGGTGAATCCGACAATTCCGCACAATGGGGAACCCCTGTCGTCGAGCAGCTGGTGGGTGCGGCCGCGCGTCCGGATGGACTCATAAATCTTAAAGCATTAAGACCTCAAATCAAGAGAAGTCTTAATATCTTAAGACCTATGGGAATATGGACGCGGGTAGGCGCGAAAGGGTTGTAAGCTTCTACGAGATTCGCTCAGAACTAAAACGGTTTTGAAGCGCGATCGTCCGAGTCACCGCCGTTGTCTCTCTTGCCGGCGGCGACGCGGCTCAACGCGCCAATCGCAGCATCAGCGGCGCTCTTCTGCCAGGACGGTGCGCTCGGGCTCGGCGTTGACGCGGATGGCTCGTTCCCGACCGCTCGGGAAGTCCCCTTACGCGGTGCGGTCAGCGAGCCAGATTCGGCGTCGCCGCCGGTGTCGCCGTCGAGCGAAGGATCCACGGGCGAGAATTGCATCGGCTCTGGCTGGCCTGCCAGTACATTCGGCTCAGGCGTTTTTCCAATCTCCTGCGACGCATCAGCTTCAGAGTACGTCGATGCATTGTGTCGCCACGCCACGATTCGCCGAAAACTGGGCCGAACTACCGACGGCACCGCGGCCATCGTGCGAGGTGCAGCGTTCTGCAGCATGACAGCCAGAGCGAGCGACGACCAACCCGCAGTAAAGAGACATAGAACGCCGAAGCCTACGCCTGCCGCCGCCACTTGAGCCAAGGGCCCGCGGCGGCGTCTTTCGTGCAACAAGTTTTTCACTCGAAACGCCAAGAACGAATTCAGAAGCGCCAAATGCTTCGGCGGCTCGACCTGGAAACCCAGCGCCTGCCGGCGCGCCAGCCGCGTCAAGCAAAGCGCATAATCCTGCCGCCGTCCGTCCCGCAATTCCATCACCGCCATGTCACAGGCAAGTTCGCGCTCGCGCGCCAGATCTCGTAATGCTAGCCACAATACCGGATGGAAGAAAAGCGAGCACGCGGCGAACTCCGCGAGAGTGCTCCACAAAAAATCGAGGCGCTTCACATGCATAAGCTCGTGGTAGACGACGTCGATCAATTGTTCGCCGTCCAGACACCGTCCGATTCCTTCTGGCATGACGACGACTGGATGCAGCAGATACGCCGTTCCGGGCGAAGTCAGACCTGGCAGCTCCAGAATCTGGCACTTTGATATTCCGAGGCGGTCGCACTGCTGGTCGAAGATTTTTTCAAGTTCGGAATTTGCGTATTGCGCCTGTGAAATAGCTTCACGAAGCCGACGGCGTCGCCGTACGATCCGCAGTATCATCACCGCTGCGCCTAACACATAAATCCAGGAAATAAAAACGCTCGCGGGGGTAACGCTCCAATTCCAGGAAAGCGGAATTCTGAGGGTAGTTGCTGATCCGATCTGCGCCGCAGCCAACGACGACGCCACGGTCGGTGAGGACGCCAAACTAGCAACGTATTGCAGGTTCAACAGCTGTTTCAACACGGCAAGCCAATACACCGACGAAGTTCCAAGAAAAACGAGCCACAGAGCATGCCGCGTGGAGGCTCTTGACGTCAGGCGCGTCAGCACCAAAAAAAGCAAATACGCGGCGAGCATACGAATCACAGCGCTAGCCACCAGTTCAATCGCCGGGATGTGCGCCGATGTCATTGGTGTCAAACGCCTAGTCCTTGCTCTTTCGCTCGCGATACCCCTGAATCAACGCTTCCAGCGCATCGAGCTCTTTTTTGTTCACGTGATTCGAATCGAGCAAATTCATCATCAGCGCAGAAGCGGATCCCTGAAATGTGCGGTCCAGGAGGTTCTTGGTCAAGCTGCCGCTCACTTCGTCTCGCGTCACGCGTGGGCTAAAGACAAACGCGCGGCCCCGCACCGTGTGCCGTACGAATCTTTTGTTTTCCATGATCCGAAGAAGGCTTTGGACGGTCTTGTAATTCGCGGGCGGATTCGACGGCAGACGTGCTACCACATCGTCCACCGTGGCTTCCGTAAGCTCCCATAGCGCGTTCAGAATCGCGAGCTCGGCGTTGGTGGGCAATGTCTTTCGGGCCTTCGCATTCGCGGGACGCTTCATCGTCCTGGGAGTTTAAGACCGCTATTCCGTTCCGTCAATCTTCGATGCCGATGCCATCGTTGACTGCGTTTCGAATTCGCCGCTTCCGAACGAGAAGTGCGCAACTCGGTTGCTATGAAATAGCAGTAAACAACTCATCATAAACGTATCAGTGATCGGAATATTATTTTTTTATGGCAGGAACGAATGGCAAGGCGAGCGGAGCGGCAGCTGCGCAATCGTATACAAGTGAAAGAAAATAGGCGTGTTCGGCAGCACTCCAACTTGAGACATTCTGCTCAGAATGCAACCGGGCGCCTGAGAATGGCGCTGACCTGTCCGATGACTTCCGCTTCGACCCCGTTCTGGAAGCGACGCGGGCGGAACGGTCTGTCCGGGTAGGGATGCACGGTTACCAGTCCTTGATCGAGAGTACAAGCTCCGCACAGGTAGCGGCCGTCGCGCACTAGAAGAAGATACAGCGGTTGTTCCGCGCTCGACATTCGCCGCCCCGGGACCGGAATTCTAAACCGACGATTGACCGCAACAAGTTCCGCATTTTCAAGGAAAGGGTGAAGCGGGTTTGCATCCGCGCCAACCCAGTAGACATCCGAGAGCGAAAAGTTCGCAATCCCGGTTAGATCCTTCAGGGACTTGCGCAGGAAGAGCGGTACTTCCTGCCAGCGCCTGTGAAGCATGCGCAGGAGGTCGTCCTTCTGTTCTCGTGAGAGCTCCTCTCGATTCGCGGTGACGGCCTTGCGTTTCGCCGGACGAGCCTCCCGAGGAATGGACTCGTCGGGAATGGGCTCGACACCACTTTCGCTCAAAGACAGTCCGCTCGAGCGAAGGAAGTCCCGGAAGGAGATCGTGTAGAGGACACACAAGGTCAGGATTTTTTGGACGTGCCGAGGCGGCGCGGAAAGCGTTTCATAGTCGGAGAGTGTGCTTGCCGCGGTGAAGTAGAGGGGGTCGGCGAGCCTCTCTGCAATCGATCGCGTGAGCTGGGAAGCTTCGCGGAAGGAGAGGCCCGCGCCAACGCGCGAGCTCCGCAGCAACTGCGCAAGATTCCTCCGTGAATCGGGCGCCGGCAATCGCTGCTGCCGCCGGGGAGTCCATACTGCGAAGCGCGGAGGAGTGCGAGACCTCTGTGGCAAGAAGCGAATCTCGCGATCGATAACACCCAGAATCCGGATTTCCTTTTCGAGCGCGAATTCGCCGAACGGAAACGGCACCTGCGGCGAGCGAAAGGCGCCCCGGCCCTTGCCGACAGCAGATAGCCCAGAAGACGCAAAGCCGAATTCGTGCTCCACCAGGAATATTCGCCGGTCGGTGGAATTCTTCGCTGGATAGAGCTCTTCTTGCGACCTGCGGCGATCGATGCGCACGATGCTTCCCGGCCTAAGCTCCGGGAAAGCCAGCAGATCTTCCTGTCCGACCTTGGCGTACAGAAATCTGCTCTCCTCGGGAGGGAGCAGTTCCCTCGCGCGCACCGGCGCGCTCGGGGTCAGAATTTGTCCGAGCGGCGTAATTGCCGATTGGCTGTCAAAGCCGGTTTTTTCCGCAAACCACGGTATCCACGCCTCGCCGTCATACACCGACGAATCCAGAAGTGAAGTTCGTTTCCTCGGAAGCAGAGCCTCGAGCTCGGCGATTCTGTCGAGGTTGAATCCAAAGACCGCCAGCCAGTCGCTCAGACGATAGTTGGTGAGGCGGCTGAGCGCCAGCAACTCGTGAATTCCGGGCCGCAGCGAAGAGACGGCCAAGTTGTAGTACAGGTTGCGAGAGACAAAGAAGGGGGACGAGCTTCCGAAAATCTCGGCCGAGCGCTCGGAGAGCTGGTAGAGACTCAGGCCGCGCGAGGCCAGGATTTGCCGTACCCGCTCGGCGAGCCGTTTCGCGGGAACATCCATCTCCGGCATTTAGCCGGGATTCCGCCTGCCCAAGGGAACAATCGCGGCTGTGGCCGCAATTGCGACCGAGCCGGAAACTTTCTTCGCACGTCCGGGGTTGTTATGTATAGGAGAAGGTTACTAAACTGGACATCACTTAACTCCCGGAGTAGTATGCCCGCCCATGGACGTGAACAAATTCAACGCGCTCGGCGGAAAGCGGCTCAAGGCGCTTCGCGAGCGCCTCGGATTGTCCACGCGCGACGTGCAACGGATGAGCCGGCAGATCGCCTCGGAAAAACACAACGAGGAGTTCTATCTGTCGCACAACTGGGTGACCGACATTGAGCGAGGCAAATTCCGGCCGGGCCTTTTCAAGATCTATTCGCTGAGCGCGATCTTTCATTTGAAGTTCACCGACGTGGCCTCTTACTTCGGACTGCAGATCGCCGACCTGCGGCGCGACAGCGCCGCGATCCAGCTGCCCAGGACCCACCTGATCGAAACCGTGGGAGAAACAGACGCCGAGGCGGTTTCGCTGCC
>Ga0307478_10004243_pt1 | contig 10268 bp, 8 predicted proteins | sample atmos_gasesECM4C_2_FD_203713 | JGI IMG/M metagenome (GOLD analysis project Ga0307478, IMG submission 203713) | Hardwood forest soil microbial communities from Morgan-Monroe State Forest, Indiana, United States - atmos_gasesECM4C_05 | ecosystem: Environmental > Terrestrial > Soil > Temperate...
CCAGATGCTGTATCAGCAGGAGGCTATAACGACACCTGATGTTTGTATAGCATGAGGTGTAACGACACCTGCCTGGGGCTTATATAGCATGAGGATTAACAGCATCTGTGGCTGTAACAGCACCAGGTAATAACAGCCTTACCAGCTCTCTATCAGCATGTAAATCAACTATATAGCCATCGTGCTCATCTCCATCTCGTGCTGTAACACCAGATGCTGTAACAGCACGAGATGACAATATGACCTAACGCTATTATAGCAGGAGGTGCTGATACAGCATTAGGTCCTGCCTGCGATTAGAACATCCCACTTCCAGGATGAGCCGGCCCTTTGGAACTTCAAAATGTAGATCTACCTCCTGCTGTTATCTCCTAGTGCTGTTGCAGCATCAGCATTATCATCACCAGGCCAAGTGTCTTGGCGCAATTGCGGCGGCGAGGAGAACCCACCTTATGAGTGAAGGGGATTTGGGTCAAGAAGGCAGGGGTTGAAGGATCATCCTTTGGGGCTAGTCGTATGTACATACGCAATTCCGATCTATTCGACCGTCATAAAAGAGAAGAAGGGAAGAGGGCGCGTTCGATGTATGGCGAATGTGAGCTGGTTTGAATCTTATGTTGAATCAGCAATATAGATTGGATATGGCGGACAAACGTACCGTGTCTTGCGGGTCGGTTGCCAACTGACCCAACCGGATCTTCTTTGGGTCAGCCCTGGCGAACTTTAGAGGAGGTGGGGAAGAGGAGGTAGGAGAATTACGAAGCCTCTTGTCTTGCGGCTAATGCTGTAAGCTTGGCGCAAAGGGCACCCAGGGGACGCGCCTGGTAGAGCAGCAATGCGCCGCGGCGCGTTTGTTCGAGCAGGGCAAGAAACAGGGCAACGCGCCCCTCGCGGGACGGCTGCGCTCCAAACCATTCGGCGGTATCTACTGCCTTACCAACGGGCTGTTCTATTAGCTGCATCTGGATCCACGCTATCTGATCTTCGACGGTAACCGGGTCCTCAGTCGAAATCGAAGCAGCTACATGCAGGATCTCCATCGCCAGCCGCGCTGATTCGATCACATCCTGCAGGTTGAGCTCCCGAGAACTATCCGCACCGGATTCTTCGCGGCCGACCTCTTGTGGAGCGACACTGGCTGTTCCGTACTGTGCGCGCTCCTTGAGGAAAGCGACGGCGCCGATTAAGGCTTCGTGGTCGAGCAGGGCCTGGCGCAGCTCCTGCTGTGGTGTCGGTGACTCGGAATCCTCCCGCGGCAGCAGACTTCTTGATTTTAGAAGCACGAGCCACGAAGCCGTTTCGACGAACAGACTGGCCAGGTCCTCGTTCATGGACGGCGCATGACGAATGTAATTAAGAAACCGTGCCGTGATTTCCGCCACGGGCAGATCATGGATCGGATACTGGGCCCGGCGAATCATGGCGAGCAGTACGTCGAGCGGCCCTTCATAAGAGTTCTCCGTATCCCTCTGTGCAATACAAATCGCCAGTTCGTCCGTCATGAAGCCACCTCGACAGCGGTCTGAAAAGCCCGCACGTCCTTCTGCGCAGTCTGGGTCAAGGCAAAGACTTTCGCGAGCAGATCCGCAGCTGAGTTGAACTCGATGAGCAATTTTCCCGCTGACGGCAGCGTGATGCCATCCGGAAGAACCGTGGTGAAGGGAAGTGGAGGCGCGATCTCGAACGCATGGCTGCTGTCATTCGCGGTCTGGCGCAGTTCGAGGAGCACACCTCGACGGCGTTCTCTGGCAGACGGAGGAAGGGAAGTCTCGACCTCATCCAGATAGCCGAGGACCTCCGCGCGGCCGACGACGGCCGAGCGCCCGATCAGCATCCCGCCGCAGGTTTTCATCAGGCTCTGGGCGCGTCGCGGCTTCAGCCGGAAGAGCTTCTCGATCGCCGGGCGGTCGAGAAATGGAGCTTCCGAGTCGGCCAGGGCGGCGCGGATCGCGGGGATTCTTTTGTGCCAGTGCGGGGCTGCGGGCATAAATGGGACCATCATACTCCATACTCGTTATTGCGCGTATGCGAAATAACCAAAAGCCTGATAAGTATCGGTTATCAGGCTTTTATGCTATATTGCTTCTGGAATGGCTGAAAACGAAGTGCAGGAAGTCGAGCCGAAAGCGTCCATCCTTTCCAAGGCTAGGGCAGGGAAGGACGAAATTCTGGCCTGGCGCCCCGAGGATGATCCCCTCTTCGTAGCCGCCGCCGCTGCCTCGAGCTATATCGCTCAGGCGCAGAACCCGAATACCGAACGCGCCTACAACTCCGATTGGAAGGATTTCGAAGCCTGGTGCGGTGCGAAAGGGCTAAAAGCTCTCCCAGCAGTCCCGACAACGGTCGCCCTGTACGCCGGCGAGCTCGCCAGCGTCCGCAACCTGCGCCCGGCAACGGTCACGCGCAGGCTGACCGCCATCAACAACAAGCACCGCGAACATGACCTCGATCTTCCGGCGAGCCGGGTCCACCTTGTCGTGTCCCGGACCATCCAGGGTATTTACAAGGAAAAAGGTCGGAAGCAGGTCGGCAAAAAGCCGCTGACCGTAGAGCTTCTGCAGAAAATGATTTCCAGCGCATCGGGAACGCTGGCCGCCTCCCGCGACCGCGCTCTTTTTATCGTCGGATTCGCCGGCGGCCTGCGCCGGTCGGAACTCGCCGCGATAGACGTGGAGGATCTCCACCCCCACAAAGCGGGCATCACCATCGAGATACCCCGCTCCAAAACCGACCAGCAGGGCGAGGGAAGGGAAGTGGAGGTCGTCTACGGTTCTCAACCCGAAATCACACCACTTCATGAACTCACCTGCCCGGTGCGGGCCCTTGAGCAGTGGCTCAAGCAGGCGAATATTACCGAGGGAAAGGTCTTCCGAAAAGTCAGCTACGCGCAAACGGTGGGCAAGAGCCTCGACAAGGACTCGATCGGCAGGATCCTGAAGCGAGGTTTGCTCCGCGCCGGATTCACCCGCGCGCAGGTGAAGGAGTATTCCGGCCACTCCATGCGTGCCGGCTTTGCCACGGAAGCCTTCAACCGCGGAGCGAGGGAAGTCGAGATCATGCGGCAGACCGGACACCGCTCGCGCAAGACACTGGAAAAATACATTCGTAAGGAGAAGCTCGCGCGCCAGGCCGCGGCCGCAAAACTGGGATTGTAGGGAAACGAGATGGATACGCAGAGGACAGTAACGGACTTCGCCGCACTCACAGCGCGAGTGGAAGCTATGCTCATGGCTTCGCGCGGGCGGCTGAAGACAAACTTTATCGCTGCTTCACTCAAGCAACCGGCTGAAGAGGTTGAATTTGCGCTTTCGGAACTCGAAAACAATATGAATGCAACGGACCGCGGGGTACGCCTCTCACGGAATCAATCGGGCTGGCGCATCGAGGTGAAACCTGAGTTCGAGGACGAAATCGCACGTGTCTTTCCGGAGCGTGCGCCGAAACCACTTTCGCATCAGGCTCTCGAAACGCTTGCCGTGGTTGCTTACAGCCAGCCCGTGAGTCTGGCTGACATCGATCGGACCCGCAACGTGGAAAGCGCGGCCGCTCTGATGACGCTGCGCAAACGAAAGCTAGTCGAATCGAAAAAGAGAGGATTGAATGGCGAGAGGCTTTGGTCGACAACGCCGCTGTTTCTCGAAATGTTCAGGCTGACTTCACTACAGAATCTGAGGCAGCCCGGAGTATTCGAGAAAGTGTTCGAGAAGATTTCCGTATAGCCAAGATTACGAAATTCCTCCAGAAGGGACTAGAAGAGTGCGCGATCTGTTGTCGACATGAGCGTTTCCACTCCAGTTTACCGCTTCGTTGCTACTTCCCTCCAACGACTCTAATGGTGACAACTCGGAATTGCGTATGTACAGTTACCTAGTTTCTTCAACACTCAAACCGGTCTCGAGCACGATCATTTTCGTTCCCCTGCATTGAATGGCGGTAAGCGTCCGGTTATCACAGTGGCCGGGCTCCCACCAGCTTGACCGAGCGATTTGGGCTATGCTTTTGAAAAATGAATAACCTTGAAAACACGTGTCGCTGCGCTTGTGGAGCGGAAGAGTTCCAGGTGAGGCTAAAGCGCGATGAGCAGGTGGGATTGTTAACCTGTGCCGCTGGACATCATTCACTTCTGCTCGACAGCCGGGAATATTGGGCGGATGTTTTGCAAGATGGACGACCGAAGCTGAGTCGGTGCCGATGTGGGGGCACGCTCTTTCGAGTAAACCTGGAATATGAATTCAGGCAGGGCGGCGACGTTCGGTGTATCCAGGTCAGGTCGGTTTGCACAGCCTGTAGTCGCGGACAATCGCCAACAGATATCGACATCAAATACAGTCCAACGGACCAGCTGGTCATCAGGCCTCTCGACCCAATTGAAGAGCCTTGGCGCCAACCGAAGCGGCACCAGATGACGGCATTCTGGAAACCTGCCGACGCCGAGCGTTTTGCAACCTACCTTGCAGAGTCGCTCAGTGCGCGGATATTTTCCGAAGACAGCCCATATCAATTTAAAGAGGTGTCGCTTGCTGATGTCGAATTCTATCCCGAGCTAAAGCACAGTCTTTTATTCACAAACCTCGATGGAATGAATGTGCCCCAAGGGCGCGATCCAGAAAGCAGTTCTCCGTTTTTGCGTCTGAATGGACCCTTTCATATGGTGTACTCTCTGCCCCGAGACCTTAGTTCCACCGAAAACACTAGGCTTCTCCATTACATTAAGTACTCACATGAAGTCGTGCGCGGCGGGGTATTGGAAAAGCAGCCTATTCAGTTTCTGACATTTGCGCGAGAAGCTTGTGATTGGTTGAGCCGAAATTACGTCTCTTTGCGCGGGAGGAATACGGCGGACAATCTCGAGGAGTACCTAAAAGTGAATCATGACCGCACCGGAGGCCACGCCTGCGATGTGTAATGCAGACGTGGATCTCAAGTGTCCACTTCGTACAAATGGACACTTGAGATTAGGCAAGATCGCTATGAAGCGTGCTGAGATTCCAAGGCAGAAGCTCGTGGACACGGTTGATCGGGTGATCAGCAATCCGTTCCAGCACCTCGCGAAGGTAGAGTTCTGGATCCAGTCCGTTGAGCTTAGCTGTCCCAAGTAGTGAATAGAGACAAGCGGCACGGTCGCTACCCGAATCCGATCCGACGGCGATTATGTCGCGACCGTTTTCGACATGGAGACGAATAACGGCGTGGATCATGTTATCGATCGTGTCTTGTGTCGGTGGAGAATTGAAAGAGGTTCGCGCCTTCTATTATCCAAGCCAGGTCCCTCGGTAAGCCATTATGTTGGCAGGCGCACAGAACAGCGATCATGCAGTCTGCACGGTTCGCTGACGATACACGCAGCCCAACACATCTCCAATGCGAAGGCATGCACAACCCTTCGAACACGCGGCCATAGCCGCACGCCGCGTCTCGTCTGGAACGCCTAAATCCTCTTGCGGCTTGAGCGACATGGCTGAATCTTCAACGCCTCGGCTCGCAATCGCACTTGAAGAATTAACCGAGGTGCCAAGTTCGTAACCTTAAAATTCAAGCAGCCGATCATCCGAGACTGAGAGAATCCCGGCATGACCGCATAAAGTTAGATGAGCGCGCTGTCTGTCAGCGTCAACTCACGACGATGCCCAGACGGATCGGCGGACACTGCCAACATTGAGGAATAATCGGCCTCCGCGAACGCTTTGTCGACGTGTCGCGAAGCTAGAATCGTTCTAGGCGCTATCGGCGTTCAAGCGACCTACCCTCGGCGGTGCCAATCAACTCCCTCGGATTGAGAGGAGTGAAGGCGGCTCTAATCACTTCGACGATCGCTTTGAGTTCCGCCCAATTTGTTTCATTAGGTTCAAAGTCTGACTGATTGGCCACGAAGAGCTTGTCCTCAAATCGCTTCCGGCAGCCACGTTTATCCAGGATCTCTCCCTGATATCGTCGGAGGACTGGATCGTATCCCTTCCATTGCACGGGGACGTACGACCCATCCGGCGTCTTTATCACGTCGGAGCCCAGATATAGTTCCACGCTAGCCGCGGATCCATTCACATCCATGATCACCGGTCCTGAGGGACCCAATGTCGGATAGTTCTTTGCAATCTCAACGTCCGGATACCGCATTATCCGGATGTTCTTTGGGAGGCATAGCCCAGAGAGTCGGTTGATTGATAATGAGCCAGCTGTATCGTTATCGAATAGCGCGAGAATGCGATCCCGAATTCCCGCACCAGCGAATGAACGGACTATACTCTCCAAGAACGACGCGCCTCCTGGCACATTCCAGCTATCAAAATCCATGAATGAGACGTATTCAGACAATTCTGGATGGAATAGCCGGAAGGCGCTCTCCAAATAGAATCGATCGCTTGAGCCCTCAGTAAGAACGATCAAATGCGAAGCAACTCGATCTGCCGCGCTCAGATCATCGAGAGCGTATTCTGAAATCGGATCCGAGATATCGTAGTAGCCCCAATCCACGAGCTCCGAGACGTCTAGAACCGCATCGCCGTTCTCTATAGCCTCTATCTCAAACCGCAATTGGAACCTTGGATCGAGGGTTCCGGGGAACCTCATATCGAATCCGCCAATTGCTGGGGGCGGTACAGGGCCGACCGCCGGAACTCCATCAGAATTGAATTCCTCAGCATTACGAAATTTCTCCCTCAGTGCTCCGAGCCATTGGTCCGGATTCGTCCGGGTCAACAAGTCAATCTTCGCTCTCTCCCGAGCGATGATTTGATTTGCCGCTTCTCCATGGCGCTCGGCATGGCCTTCCCAAATCGAAATCGACTTCCTGCACTCTTCCAGAGCATCGATTCGCCCGATCTCAAATGCGCCGCGGGTCATCTCAAGTGTGAACCCAAAGAACTCAAGACGGTTCGTGAAGCAGTCGAGGGACGTGACGTACCTTACGGTTTGGGTAGGTCTTGACTCACCTTCTTCAGGCAGCTCATCGTCCTCATCAGGAGCGACCTCTTCGACACGCTTTTCCCGTTCGTTGAAGAGGACCGCGATTTCGGCCGGCACGTAGTCCTTCCACGAATCGAGAGGGATGCCCCCGATAGTTAGTTCTGCAATCGCCCCCATGAGGCAATTCTATGAGCAACAGTGGATCTCAGCCTGATCATCATGCCGTGACGTCCGCTTTCTCGCACCCACAAGGGTTCGATCAGGGTGTTGGAGCCTGGAAATCAGGGGTTTTGCGCGCTTGCTGAGCCATCAGCGTGCTTTAGAGCAATTACCTGCGCTTCGGATTCGCTGAAGGTGTCGCGGGAGATTTATGAACGGCGGCTGGCGCTGTACGAGCGCGCCTAACTATTTGAGATGATCTTTGATTACGTGAAGTCCACAGAAATTCGGCCACTTTGTTGAACAAGGCAGTTGTAGTGTTGGTGGTTATTTTTGCGCGATCATCTATGGCAACCCAAAGTTTGTCTATGCGGTTTTGGTATAAACCCATCTCGTTTTCATAAATAAAAAGTGCAGTGTATATGCTGCCAACCTAGTTCTTGTGACCGCCCGACATATGGCTGATCCTGCTTGGCAGAACTGCGTACCGCCTGCTGAACTGGCCGCGCACCTCAATAAGAAGGAGTCCGACCCCGCGAAGGATGAGTCTTGAGTTGCTCAATGGTCATTGAGTGGACAGCAGTGGTTTTACCCCGATGATCAATCCGTAGATATAGCTTTCACTTTCCTCGATGGAAAGAAATTCGAGTCTTTATCGGTTGAAAATCAAGGTATGTCGATCTCACAACTTCCATCAGCGAGCGGAGCAAAAACTTTGGAGATCGGATCATCGTTAGGGGTCACCACACCAACCGTCGAAAATCGTACGCTAAGACCCGTTGCGCAAACGTATCGCCAATGAAGAGGCGATCGCAATAGGCTTTTGCAACCCTTAAATGCTGCGTTTGGACCGGCAGGGCAGCCTTGCACAAACGTTTCGTTTGCGCAACGCGCTCTGAGAGGGTCTCGCTGAGTGCATCGGCGATGATGTGTCATTTCAGAGATCTGCCACTGTCTCGCAAAGGCTCAACTCACGGATGTTCCCGCGCCTAAATTGCCCTCCAATAGCTGGAGGATATGGCTATGGCCCATTTTTCTCGCCCAAGCGATAGGCGTGGCCCAAAGCTCAGCGTCAGATTCATCGACCAGAGCGCCGCGCTTGAGAAGCACTTCCGCCATCTCTAACCGTCCCCACCGGCAAGCCCACCCCAGCGGAGTGGACTTCAGGATGTCGTCCCGGAGGTCGGTGCGGGCGCCGTGATCCAGCAGGATCTCGGCAAAGCGCGCCCGGCTGGCTTCATCAAGGCCGCCGCGTGCCGCGGTGAAGTGAAGCACAGTCGCACTTTTCCGGCCGACATTGGCATCGACGCCGTACGTCAGCAAGAGCTCGAGGCACTAAAAGTGGCCTTCGTTTGCCGCAGGATCGCCCGAAGCGCCACGCGGCGGCTGCATCAACACCCAGTGCCAGCGCGGATCGTCCTTGGCCAGGGTTATGTGAGGCAGTGTCATCGCAACGATCTCCGGACAGCCATGATCGGCCGCCGACCACAATAATTCTTCAATCGTATGCTCGTCAGGATTGTCTTCGAGCATCCGCTTCGCCATCTCGACGTCGTGATTGTAGGTCACGGTGTGCGGCTGTAGCTTCGCCCCGCGCTCGAGTAGCAGGCGCTTCAGCTCACCGTCTTCGTGATGAAACGTATGACCTAGAGGCCATCCCGAGGCATAGACATTCGCATTGGGGTCGGCGCCACGATCGAGCAGCACACGCGCAATCTCTACTTGGTTGTTGCGTGCCGCATGCCAGAGCGGAGCACCCCAGCTCAGCGTCGGCGCTTCCAATTCCTCTAACAGAACGCGCTCGTCGACATCCGCGCCCAGTTCGAGCAGCAGTCGCACCATTGCAATCTGGTCGTGATTCACTGCCAGCGTGAGCAGGCCGCCGTTGCGAAACGTACGCTTCAGCGGAGCAGGATCGGAGGCAATCATGGAGCACACCTGCTCCACATCGCCGAGCGCGACGGCGGCAGCGATGGTCATCTCCGCGCCGTGATCGAGCAATAACTTTGCAATCTCGGGAAACCGCCGCCCGGAGTCGTCGTGCGGCCCGGCCGCATGGGCTGCACGATCGAGCGGAGTATCGCCCCGCATATCCTGCTTGCGGACATTAGCCCGACGTTCCAGCAGCCACTCCACCAGATTCACATTCGCCATGTGCGCAGCGATGTGCAGCGGCATTGCGCCGTTGCGGTCACATGCCTGAATGAGCGATCTGTCTTCTTCAAGCAGCCCCATGGCCATGGCCGTATCGCCATGCACAATGGCCGAGCTGATCTGGTCCTGCACCGGAGAGACGGTGGCGTTGGGGCAGCTCATCTCCTCGCGGCGCAGACGCTCTTCGTCCTCGATGATGGCAACGATCTCTGGGAATTCGCGGTCGCGAGCCAGCACGAGCGCTGACGTTGCATCACGGTGTGGAAAGACGCCCTTGTGCGCTTCCGCTCCAGCCTCCATCAGCAGCTTCACCATGGGCGCATCGCGGCGCATTACGGCGTAGTGCAGAGCGCGACGCTCATCGCCGCCCGCGCCGTCCATCCCAACCAGCTCCGGCCGCACGGCCAGCATCGACCGCACCTGCGCCATTTCCCGCGCATTTACTGCATCAGTAAAGCGCGCAACGGTCGCGCCATCGACAAAGGCTTTGAGCTTGGGCCAGCTCTCAAAGCCAAAGGCGCGGGCGAGCACACGTTGCGCATCGTTAAGAGCGAAATGGGAGGGACTTGGGTTGCGTTCGAACTGACGTACTTCAGCAGCTCGCCGGCGCGGAATCGCTCAAGCAATTCTTTTGCTTGCTTCCTAAGCTGTTCGAGATTTGGGCGTTTTGGAAGGCGGCGAGGGTATACAGATGCGGGATGTGAATCGGACATGACAATCTCCTTTGATCGCTGCCCGGCGTCCGCGTAACGGGCTCAAAGAAGATGATCCGAGCGTGTTGGAGACATCGCTTGTCGATGGGCTCAGCCCTACCCGCGGACACGGAGGCGTCCGATACGCCAGCGTCAGTATACCGCGCGCGGGTTCCCAGATCATCTTTACCTGGATACGGTGGAAGAACCTGGGCGTCGCGAGGCCTGAGTTGAATTATTGACCACAGGCCGAGGCACTCATCGAACCCCGGTCGGGGTGTTCGGGTAGCAGTCGTGGGCGTTTGAGAAGTGGAAATTTACCGTTAGCGTACGATTTTTGACGTTTGGTGTAGTGACCCC
>Ga0307478_10004245_pt1 | contig 10264 bp, 8 predicted proteins | sample atmos_gasesECM4C_2_FD_203713 | JGI IMG/M metagenome (GOLD analysis project Ga0307478, IMG submission 203713) | Hardwood forest soil microbial communities from Morgan-Monroe State Forest, Indiana, United States - atmos_gasesECM4C_05 | ecosystem: Environmental > Terrestrial > Soil > Temperate...
AGAGCGGAGCGCCGTTTCCATCGTACAACTCGAGCGTCGGATCGGCCAGAGTTCCGGGGATAGGAACGCCGTTGACCGCGATCGATGGCCCGAGCCCGCGGTAGATCACTCGCGCGTAATCCGAGCCGCCGAGGGTCACACCGCCGATCATCACGTTGTCGCCAGTCTGGACCTGGCCGCGGGTGGAAATGTTCAGCAACCGCGCGGCCGAGCCCTGCTCGACGTCGTACACTTCAACCAAGCCAATCCCGCTCGCGCCATTCTTTCCGGAAAGAATGACGGTGTAACTGCCCGGGTCGAGCGAAATGGAAATCGCCGATTCGCGGTCGTCGGGCGGTGCAAGACCGCTCGCCTGGATTTCCGCTTGCTGCGTGTCCTTCCAGTTATCATTCGCGCTGAGAATGGTTCCGTCGCTCTTGTGCAGTTCTATCACCGGGTCCTGCAAAGTGCCCGGCACCGGCGTCCCGTTAATTTTGATCGAGGGGCCCATGCCGCGGACGATCACTTTTTTCTTCACCGCTCCCCCGACGATGAATCCACCGATCATGACGTCATTGCCGCTGCCGGTGCGAAGGCGCGTCGAATCGTTCAGAAAAAGTGTATTCGGCGACGGCGTGGGGCTCGGAGAGGGCGCTGCATTCGTTGTCGTGCCGAATTGAGTCACGAGCCCGACCGTGTCGTTCTCAGGCGTCGTTCCAGACTGGCCGGCCGCGGCGGCATTCGCGTCGCCGTAATTGTAGACCCGCGAAACGGAATCGCCTGACGCATTGGTCGCGTCCATCTCCTGGTCGAGCGGCGGCACTTCGCTTCCGCCTTGAAGGTTTCGGATGTCGATCAGGAGATTGCCGTTCGCCGGATTGTAGGGAAACGGCGTGCTGAAGGCGATCACGATATCGAACGTGTTCACCGCCGTCGGCGAAGCCGAATTGTTTACCGACACCGACAGGGATCCGGAGAACACCTGGGTGTCATCGGCGCCGATATTGTCGGCAAAGTTTGAGCTCAAGCCGTCGGGGTTTTTCTGCGTGGTTGAAAGGTGGACCTGCAACTGCGGAACGGACGCGGCGAACGGGATGCCGGGCGCGTGGGCCCGAAACGCGATTGAGTTGATCATCTCACCGCCCGCGGCGAACCGGCTGAATTGCGACTTGGCAAAGACTTGCTGATACCGAATCGGTTTGCTGGAAAAGAGCGGGAATAAATTCCCGGTATCGCCCTGGGTGGTGCTTAGGCTGTTCGGCACGATCACGGGGCCGCTTGTCGGGATCGAAACGAAAATGTCGCTGATCGCCGGAACGTTTGCCGAACCGCCGATCGGCACCAGGCCGTACATGTCCTCGAGTGTGCGCAGGACGTTGTAATGGTTCATGGCCGTGCCGGTCGGCGTGATCAATCCATCCGGCGTGCGCATGTCCGGCGGATTGATGTTCGATTCAAAATAATTGCCGGGCTTGACCATCGGTCCGGCGAAAATCGTCGGGATCTGGTTGCTCGGCGTGTTGTTGCCATCCTCGTCGAAGGTCACGATGAGCAGGCTGTTGTGCGTTTTCGCCCACTGGTAATAGCCGTCGAGAATGCGCGTTTTTAGCCAGGCGTCGCCCTGCGCGATCGTGCCGTCGTGCATGTCGTCTTGCTGATCGGGGACGACGATTGAGATCGTGGGCAACGCAGCGTAGCCGGCGGCACTTGTTGGGAACGAAGTGAAAGGCTGATTCACGGCGAGCGGCACGTGGCGATTTGCCGGAGCATCGGCGGCCTGCCAGTTCGCCACCGGGTTGTGCTTGCGCTCGTATTGGGTCAGCACCGGATCAGTCGAGTAACTGTCGCCATCGAAACCAACCGAAGGGAGATGCTCCGCATAGGTCACGAATGTCAGCCCGGCCGCGATCAGTGACGCGGCGAGATTTGGCGTGTTAAACGGCGGCGGTGACGAGAGCGGTTCCGAAGAGGTGCCGGGATGTCCATCCTGCAACACGCCCTGGTTGTTTCCCGAGAAGAGCTCGAGGTAATTCGGCTGGCTCGGATGGCGCAGAGCGTGCGAGCCGCTCATCGCGCCGATTGGGTCCGTGGGCGCGTTGACGAAGTTTGCGCCTTCGAGAGCCAGCGCGTTGATATTCGGCGCGTCCACGGCGCCGATGATCTGGCCGTAGGAATGATTCTCCATGATCACGACGACGACGTGATCGGGCCGCGGCAGCGCGGAAATTTTTTCCACCGCGGTAAATGACAAGACGATCGCCAGCAGGAAAAGGAATCGGCGTTTCATCATTTCATCCCCTTAAAACCATTTTGGATCGCGAGGGAACGGAGCGCGGCGAGAGTTTCAGCATCAGTTGCATTTACGGATGCAGGCGGGCAGGCCGGACTGAACGGGCCGGTCGGGACGTTAAAAGCCGGCGCGGCGACGTTCGGCGTCGAGAAATCCAGGACGTCAGCAAGATTGCCCGCGGTCTGGTCTCGCACGCTGAGCGGCGGCAGACCGAAACGCCATTCGATCATCTTCAGGATCGAGGTGTGATCGTATTGTCCATGCGCGATAAAGGACCGCCGCGCGTACGGCGAAATCACAACGCAGGGAACGCGGAACCCGAGTCGGCCATCCTTGTCGCCCGCCGCAGCTGAAGCAGCTGGAATCGGCGCCAGCGGTGGCGGCACATGATCGAAAAAGCCGCCCCATTCATCGTAGGTGATAACGAGCACTGTTTTCGACCAGTTCGGGCTGGCCCGCAGCGCATCGTAGATCTGATTCAGGAATGCTTCGCCCGCGCGAATGTCTGCATGAGGATGATCGTCATCCGAAGTTCCGCTGCCCTCATCTTCAAATCGCGGATCGATGAACGCGACGTTCGGCAGGGTCCCGGCCGTGGCGTCGGCGAGAAACTGCGAGAATGGTTTGCTGATGTTCGCGTAACGAGTTCCCCACAAGGCGAGAAACGGCAGATCGCTGAAGTAGTAACGGCCGGAGAGTCCTTTTTCCTCGAGCCGGCTCCAGATCGTCGGCAGCGTCGATGTCGTGCTGTCGTTCTTTAGCCGGTCCGTCTGCGCCGCGTGCATATAGAACCGGTTCGGATAAGTCTCTGCCAGAATGCCGGCGAAGTAATTGTCGCAGGCGGTAAACGCCGGCGCGGCTTGACCAAGAAAGGCGAGATCGTTCTGGCCGTAGTAGCCGATCGCGTAAATATCGTTCGCCTGCTTCGGATTGTTGGTTAGATCTTCGTCCGAACCGTCGAGCAGCCAGCCGTCCGCGCCGCCGTTGTTGTACTGAACGCGGCCATCGTTGTAGGAATGGCCCGGATCGAGAAAACCGCAGCCTTGATAATCTGGCGCGAGCGAATGCGTGGGATGCGACGCGCCTTTGCTGTCGAGGTAAGTCAGACCGGCTTGTTTGCCATTCGCGCCCGCCATCCATCCGAGAAAATGGTCGAAGGACCGGTTCTCCATCATCACCACGATGACGTGTTCGAAGCCAGCCGCTTCCGGCGCCGGCAGCGATGTCTGCGCTTTGCCGATTGCCGTCGCGAACAATACCAGGAGCGAAGCGCAGAATGAAGATCGGTGAAGTGTGTGCATGGATCAGCCAAAACCAGTCAACGGATTGGGTCCAGGGCGCGGATGCCGTTGTCACAAGAACTTCACCCGATTGCCACCTGTTCGTCACAAGCCGTGCGCCGCTGAAATGTCACACGAAAGGTTTTGACGTTCTTCCGTGCGGAACCGAAACAAGAAGCGACTCCACTGATGTTTTTCCCGTTCACCAAAACAAAGTTGGCGAAGATGAGCGCGTCGAAAAAAGATTCGACCCGGGAAATTGAGAGAAAATTTCTCGTGAAGCGGCTCCCGCCGGACCTGAAAAAATTTCCGCACGACCTGATCGAGCAGGGTTATCTCGCGGCCGGCCGCGGCGGGCTGCAAGTGCGCCTGCGCAAGAAAGGCTCGGTCTTGTCCCTGACCTACAAGCAGGGGACGAAAGGCGAGCGGGAAGAACGCGAGGTCCGGCTGAGCCTGGAGCAGTTCAATACGCTCTGGCCCGCGACGCTCGGGCGGCGGCTGACCAAGGTGCGCTACGACGTGCCGTGGAAACGTCACACGATTGAGATCGATGTTTATCGCGGCCGGCACGACGGCCTCGTCGTGGCCGAGGTGGAATTCGACGATCAACGGAGCTGCGCGAATTTCGAGCCGCCCGGCTGGCTCGGTCGCGATGTCACGGGCAAACCTAAATACAGCAACGTCGCGCTCGCGTACGATTGACGGAACCATGAGCTACGAACTGCGCGCGGACGAAACCCTGGGCGATGGCATTCGGCGGATCGTCTGCCGCCAGATCGAAAACGCGATCGACGCGAGCAAAACAAAACAGAACGGCAAAGGCTCGCCGGTCCACGAAACGCGGAAACATTTGAAGAAGGCGCGAGCGGCGCTGCGACTGGTCCGCGGCGAGATCGATCGCGATGTCTGGAAGCGGGAGGACCGTTGCCTGGGGAAAGTGGGCCAGTTGATTTCCGAGGTGCGCGACGCGGAGGTGCGTTTGCAGACCGTGCGCCAATTGCGCGAATTCGCCCGGGGGAAAAAGCGCAGCTTCGAGGAGACCGAAGAACTGCTCGCCTTTGAGCTCGACAGTTTCCTGGCGGCATTTTCGGAATGGCCCCAGGAAGCGGAAAAACGATTATGCCAAATCCTGGGACGGATCCGGGATTGGCCGCTGGACGGCCTTAGCTGCAAACGGCTCCGGGAAAACGTGAGGCGAACTTACAAGCGCGGCCGCCAGGCGTTGAAGCGTGGGATCAAAAAAACGAGCGCGGAGAATCTGCACGCGTTTCGGAAACGGGAAAAAGAACTTTGGTATCAATTGCGGCTTTTGCGGCCGCTGGCGCCCGCCGTGTTCAAGGAACTGAACGACGAGCTGAAAACGATCGGGGAATACCTTGGGCAGGTCCACGATCTGGCTTTTGTGGGACAGCGATTGTCCTCCATCGGCCCGGCCCGCAAACAGGGCCATCGCATTCTCAACGCGCTCATCGAGTCGAGAACGAATGAGCTCCAATACACGGCGATTGCGCTCGGCGAACGCTTTTACACGGAACGACCCGGCCGATTTGCCCGGAGAATTTCCCGCTTCTTTTCCGATTGGGAAACGTTTCGACGCCGCTCGGCTGCTACCACTGCATCAGCCGTGCGAAAGCGTAACCAAGCAAGCCCGTTGCTGGCAGCGTGAAGAGCCACGCCCAGACGATGCGCTCGACCACGCTCCACTTTACTCCGCTGAATCGCTTCACGGCGCCGACGCCCATGATCGACGTCGAGATGACGTGAGTCGTTGAAAGCGGAATGCCGTACGAGCTCGCGACTTGAATAATCACCGCCGCGGTCGTTTCCGCCGCGAATCCGTGCACCGGCTGCAATTTCACCATCCGGTGTCCGAGCGTGCGGATAATTCGCCAGCCGCCCGCGGCGGTCCCGGCTGCCATCGTCGCCGCGCACAAGATCATGACCCACTTCGGGACGATGAATTCAGGGGTGTGCAGAAAGTCGAACATCGGCGGCAAATTCTTGAAGGCGCCGCTTTGCGTGCCGGTAAAAAGTGCGAGCGCAATGACGCCCATGGTTTTCTGGGCGTCATTCGTGCCGTGGCTGTGCGCCATCCAGGCCGCGCTCACCAATTGCAATTTGCCGAAGGTGGATTGGACGAAGTGCGGCGAAAAAGATCGGAGCAAGAGCATCAGCAACGCCATCAGGAGTCCACCGAGGAGAAATCCGGCGATCGGCGAGCTGAACATCGGCACGATGACTTTCGGGACCAGGCCGGTGTTCCATTTCAAAACGGACCAATCGCTGCCGGGCGTCGCGAGCGCCGCGCCGCACAAGCCGCCGATGAGCGCGTGGCTGGAACTGGAAGGCAGACCGAGCCACCACGTGACCAAATTCCAGATGATGGCGCCGAGCAGCGCGCAAAGCACCGTCTTCATGTTGATCGCCCTGGAGTCGACCATGCCTTGCCCGATCGTGGACGCGACCGCCGTGCCCATAAGCGCGCCGGTCAGGTTAAAGAATGCAGCCATCGCGATCGCTTGCCGCGGGGTGAGCACCTTGGTCGAGACGACAGTCGCGATCGCGTTTGCCGCGTCGTGGAATCCGTTGATGTAATCGAACGCGATGGCAGCGAGCACCACGATGACGAACAAGATCATGCGGCGTGTTTCCGGTGACGCTCAGGAATGCTTCAGGACCACCTGCAAAATGATGTTCCCGGCGTCGCGGCAGCGGTCGATCACTTTCTCGAGAAGCTCGTAGAGGTCGCGCAGGAAAATGATCTGCTTCGTGTCGTACTCGCCGTGATAGAGGTCGTGGAGCAGCTCCAGCTCGAGCTTGTCGGCGTCGCCTTCGATTGTTTGAAGCCGCGCATTCATTTCGCGGGCCCGCGCGATGTTGGTTCCTTTGCGAAGTTCTTTTACCATGGCCAGGACCGCTTCGGCCGCCTGGTCGAGGAGCTCGAGGTGTTTGTTGAAACTGCGCCCGTGCAGGTCGGCTGGGAAAATCAGGATTCGTTCGCCGATCTTCTCGACCGTCTTCGGGATTTTGTAGAGCGCGGCGGCGAGGGCCTGGATGTCTTCACGCTCGAGCGGCGTAATGAAAGTTTTGCAGAGCTGTTCGGTGAGCTCCTGCGTGATCTGTTTGTCCTTGCGCCGGCTGTGGACGAATTCGTCCAGGCTTTGGGGCGAATCGTGGTGCTCCAGTTTTCCCAGGAGGTCCACCAGATGATGGACGCTGCTGTCCGCCTGCTGCGCGCTGGCTTCGAGCAGATCGAAGAATTTCTCGTCGTGGCCGAGGAATTTTCGAATCGAAAACATGGGATGGCTTTTGCTCCGCGCGATTGACCAGAGAAAGGAGTGATCATCCGTTTAAAAAACGGGATCGCCAAGTTGAAACTATCTGGGGCTAAACCTAGCCGCGCTCCGGCGCCAAATGCTGGTGCCGGATGTCTTCCGCCGCCGCCGCATACACGGCGTCTTCGGCCATGTTCGTGGCGTGGTCGCCGACCCGTTCAAGGCAGCGGGAAACGAAAATCAAATTTAGATAGCCGCGAAGCTGTGCCGGATCTTCCGCCATCCGTTCGATGAGGCGGCGACCGGTCGTGCGATTCATCTCGTCCAATCCTTCATCGCGCGGCACAACTGAACGCGCGAGATCGACATCCTCGCGCACAAAAGCATCGATGGAATCCTTGAACATTGCCATCGCGTGCACGTACATCGGCTCGATCAATTGCGTCTCCGGCAACGCCGGATGCTGGTTCAGCTTCCGGGCTCGCCGGGCGATGTTGGTACCCTGGTCCGCCATCCGTTCCAGATTCGACGAAAGCTTCATGGCGGAGACAACCCGGCGCAGGTCGGACGCGACCGGTTGAAACCGGAGCAGCAGATCGATGCCGTCTTTATCGACCTGCTTTTCGAGCTGGTCGATTTCCTCATCGTCGGCGATAGCGATCGCGCACATGTCATCATCGCGCTGGAGCAACCCGGTGATGGCGCGGTCGAGGCTGCGCTCGGTCAGACTCGACATCATGAGGACGTTGTTGCGAAGCGAGGCGAGCGCTTCATCGAAAGTTCCGAGAATGTGTTTGGGTGCGATCATTGGGGAGGTGAATCGTGAATCGTTAAATCGTTACAACGGAATCAACCGAAGCGACCCGTAATATATTCCTCGGTTTGGCGCTGGGCTGGATTGGAAAAGATCTTCGCGGTCCGATCGAACTCGATCAGGTGTCCGAGATAGAAGAAGGCGGTGTGATCGGAGCAACGCCCGGCCTGCTGCATGTTGTGAGTGACGATGACGATGGTGTACTGTTGCTTCAGTTGCCGGATAAGCTCTTCGACCTTCGCGGTGGCGATGGGATCGAGGGCGGAGCAGGGTTCGTCCATCAGGATGATCTCGGGTTCGACGGCCAATGCGCGCGCAATGCAAAGGCGCTGTTGCTGGCCGCCGGACAGTCCGTAGCCGCTCACATGGAGCCGGTTTTTCACCTCGTCCCAGAGCGCGGCGGAGCGCAGACTTTTCTCGACCGCTTCGTCGATCAAACTCCGTTTCGTAATTCCGGCGATCCGCAAACCGTAGGCGACGTTGTCGTAAATTGATTTCGGGAACGGATTGGATTTTTGGAAGACCATCCCGACGCGCCGCCGGAGATCGACGACGTCCACATCGGGAGCGTTAATGTCGATCCCCTCGATCTTGATCGAGCCGCGTGTGATCCCGGCGCCGTCAATCAGATCGTTCATCCGGTTGAGACAGCGCAGCAGCGTCGTCTTGCCGCAACCCGAAGGCCCGATGAGAGCGGTCACGGCCCGCGGCGGAACGTTCAGGATGATATCGTGCAGGACCTTGTTTGCTCCGTAAGCGAAATCGACGCTGTCGATTTCGATGATGTCGCGCTCGGCTTCCGGGTTCGGGGCCGGCGCTGGCTGGTTGACGGTGATCGGTGAGATTGTTTCCGGCATTTCGAGGACGGTTACCATGATAAACGACTCCTGCTACGTTCTCGCAGCACGATCGATGTTAGTGCGATCAGCATCACGAGGAAAAGAAATACGAACGCGCCGCCGTATTGGACCCGCTCGGTGTATTCATTCTGCGGGATCTTCGAGCTGACGACGTAAATGTGATACGGCAACGCCATCACCCCCTGGAAAAAGAAATCGGTAAAGCGCTGCACCTGCCACGGCATCTCATCCTTCATCGCGTAGGCCGCGGTGAACATGATCGGCGCCGTCTCCCCCGCAACCCGGGCGATGCCGAGGATGGATGAGGTCAAAATTCCTGGCAGCGCGTAGGGCAGCACATTCTTGCGGATCGTCTGCCACTTGCTGGCGCCGAGTGCGAGCGAGCCTTCACGCAAACCTTGGGGCACCGCGCGCAATGATTCCTCGCTCGCGGTGATGATCGCCGGCAAAACCATTAACCCGAGCGTGAACCAGCCAGCGATGAGCGAGACATTCCAGCCGAAGAAAATCACGAACAACCCGAATCCGAAAAGACCGAAGACAATCGACGGCACGCCGGCGAGATTCAGGATCGCGATCCGGACGAGCCGGATGAGCGGCCCGTTGCGGCTATATTCGCTCAGGTAAATCGCGCTGCTAATTCCGATTCCAAGCGCGAGCACCATCGATCCAATCACCAGCAGCGCCGTGCCGACGATGCACGGCCAGATCCCGCCCGCGGAGTAGGCGATACTGGTCGCTTCCACTTCTGTTCCAGGATGCTCCGTCTTCCACCGCCGGAATTCGCGGTCGCTCAGCGTCATCTTTTTCCCCTCGAAATCGAAAACGTAAAGCGTCTGCGGCGGCTCGGTCAGGAACGGCACGTTGATAAACGGCGCCGTGCTGGTGAAAACCGTCCGCCCTCCCTTGATGCCGATATCGAGAAAGATGTAGGTGGCGGCCGCCAGGATGAAGTAGGTCGCCAGGCGAAAGAGCCAGAAGACGGCGCGTTCAAACATCCGATGTCTCCTATGAGTCATATGGGTCCTATCCAATCGACATCCGAAACCGCGTCACGAACCGTTGCGCGAGCCAGTTAATTCCCAACGTGATGGTGAACAGCACCAGCCCCACCATGAAAAGCGCGCGGTAATGCGTGCTGCCGCGCACCACTTCGCCCATTTCCTGCGCGATGATTCCCGTCATCGTGTGGACCGGCTGGAAGACGGCGCCGATGCCTTGCGTGAAATCGGGGATCGCAATGCGATTCCCGGCACAGAGCAAGACCACCATCGTCTCGCCGATGACGCGGCCGAGGCCGAGCAGGACCGCGGAGACGATGCCGGAGAGCGACGCGGGCACGATGACGCGAGCGATCGTCTGAAGACGGTTCGCGCCCAGCGCGTAAGACGCTTCCTTGAATCCGCGCGGCACATTGCGCAACGCGTCCTCCGCGAGCGTGAAGATTGTCGGCACCGCCATGAGCGCGAGGAGGCAACCGGCGGTGAAAATATTCAGCCGCTCGCTGATCGGGAAAAACGAGACCCATTTGAAGAACGACGATTGCGAGGCGGCGCGGACGGCTTGGCCGACCACGGCGATGCCGAAAAATCCGAGGACCACCGACGGGATGGCGGAGATGAATTCGATGTACGGTTTGATTAGCCGCTTCTCATGGCGCGACGCGACCTCACTCACATAAACGGCGGAGGCGACGCCGAGCGGCACCGCGATCAGAAGCGCGACGAACGAAACCATGATCGATCCGACCAGGAGGGGAATGATCA
>Ga0307478_10004246_pt1:5000-10264 | contig 10264 bp, 4 predicted proteins | sample atmos_gasesECM4C_2_FD_203713 | JGI IMG/M metagenome (GOLD analysis project Ga0307478, IMG submission 203713) | Hardwood forest soil microbial communities from Morgan-Monroe State Forest, Indiana, United States - atmos_gasesECM4C_05 | ecosystem: Environmental > Terrestrial > Soil >...
TGCATGGAAGGCACGCAGTTCTACGGCCTTTTCGGCATGATCCTTTCGCTCTACCGGCAGAACAAGTTTCCCGGCATCGGCCAGATGTTCCGCTACACCCTGCGCGACGAGTCCAACCACATCGAGGTCTTCCGCAATCTCTTCATGGACCTCATCGAGGAGAACCGCGAGGTCTGGACGGCCGACTTCAAGGAAGAGCTCCGCAACCTCATGCGCGAGGCGGTCGAACTCGAGAAGGAGTTCATCCGCGACTGCCTGCCGGTCAACGCCGTCGGCCTCTGCGTCGAAGATTTCACCCAGTACATTGACTACATCGCCGACCGCCGCCTCGAAGGCTGCGGCCTCGCTCCCCTCACCGCCGGCGTCAAGAACCCGCTCCCTTGGCTTGCCGAAATGATGGATATCAAGAAGGAGCAGAACTTTTTCGAAGGTCGCGTCACCGAATACCAGAAATCATCCGCCCTCCACGTCGCCAGCGACGACGAGCTCTGACCAAATCCCCGTCAGCTCGTCCGGCTCACGCCGTTTCATCCCACTGCCGCCACCACCGCCATCGCGCGGCGCGTTGTTCTTTTTGCCCCGCCCGGAAGCCAACCAATAACCCAACATGAGCATCGACCGCGCACAGAAGATGCTACCGGCAAACGGGCCGCGTGGGAGGTATGCCCGCAAGGCTTATCTCCTCGCGGCCCAACGCCGCGCCTCTGTCTCCAAACCATTCGAGCGCCCCGTCCTCCTTCAAGTCATCATTTATAGAGGCCCCCGCTCCGCCCGCTCGGCGTAAAGTTCAAGGTTCCAGGTTTAACGTTCAAGGTTCAGTTCCAGTCCAGCTCCCGACCACCACTCTCCGTTTTCCGCTCTCCGCTTTTCGACTTCCGCTCTGGACTCTAGACTCTCAGCTCTCGACTTCTAACCACCCACTCTCGACTACACCCTTTCCCACGATGAACCACTCCCTCGAACAAGATCTTGCGCTCAAGCGCACCATCCACACGCCGCTTGAACAAAAACCGCACTACGCGTGGCGCGACGTCGTTGCCGGCGACGAACACCTCAAGCACGACGTGATCGTCCTCTGCCCGCAGGGCGAGGAGCCGTTCGATCTCGCCGAGGTCGCCGACACGCTCGGCAAGTCCCTCACGCACCTGCACCTCGCGCGCGGCGAGTCCGCCATCTTCACCGAGACCAACCGCCAGTGGGTCGCCCGCATCGCCCGCGAAGTCGCCAACAACCTTGCCGCGATGACCGCCGTGCAGAAGCCCGTCCGCCTCTCGCTCAACGCCCTCTACGAGCTCATCGAGAAAACCCTCGTCGACAACAGCGCCTACGACGTCGCCAAGTGCCTCCTGCTCAACCGCAGCCGCAAGATTTCCTTCGACCGCGAAGGCTCGACCACCACGACCATCCGCATCATCCGCCGCAACAACCAGGTCGTTCCCTGGAGCGAACAGAAAATCGAGATCGCCGTCCGCAAGGCCTTCCTCTCGCTCCAGCGCGACTCCGCGCCCGCCGTCGCCATCGCCCGGGCCGTCACCGCCCGCGTCCTCTCCTCGAAGCAGGCCTTCGTCCACATCGAGGAAGTCCAGGACATGGTGCAGGAGGAGCTCATGCGCTCCGGCCACTTCAAGGTCGCCGAGCAATATATCATTTACCGCGCCATCCGCAGCGCTGCCCGCGCGGCGCATCCCACCGTCGAGGAGGTCTCTGCTCCCCCCCCGCAGCAGTCCTCGATGGTCGTTGTCAAGCGCGCCAACGGCGAGACGTTCTTCTGGGACGGCCTCGACCTGCAGAAACGCATCGAGTTCGCCCGCATCGGCCTCGACCTCTGCCTCACCAACGACGAAATCGAGATCGAACTCCGCCGCGCCATCTTCGACCAGATCGCGCAAAAGGACCTCGACGCCACCATCATCCTCAACTCGAAGACCCTGATCGAAAGGGACGCCGACTTCGCCAAGTTCGCCGGCCGCATCCAGCTCACCTATCTCTACGAGGAAGTCCTCGGCTGGGACATCGTGCGCGACGGCATCGGCGCCTTGAAGACGTTCCACCAACGGGCCTTCAAGAAGTATCTCGAGGTCGGCGTCGCCATCAAGCGACTGAACCCCCGCCTGCTCGAATACGACCTTGCTCGACTCGGCGCAGCCCTTGATCCGTCCGCCGACCTCGAATTCGACTTTCTCGGCATTCAGACGCTCTACGATCGGTACCTCATCGTCGACAAGACCACCAAGCCGGCGCGCCGCCTCGAGACGCCACAGTTTTTCTGGATGCGCGTCGCCATGGGCCTGTTTCTCGCCGAGGACGGCGGCCGCGAGGACAAGGCCACCGCGCTTTACGAGCTCTACAAGAGCCGCCGCTTCTGCAGCAGCACGCCCACGCTGTTCAACTCCGGCACGCTCCATTCGCAGCTTTCGTCCTGCTATCTCTATTACGTGGACGACACCATCGAGAGCATCATGCACCGCGGCATCGCCGAAAACGCCTTCCTCTCGAAGTGGGCCGGCGGCCTCGGCGGCTCGTGGACGAGCGTGCGCGGCACCGGCGCCCACATCGCCGGCACCAACGGCGAATCCCAGGGCGTCATCCCGTTCCTCAAGCTTCACAACGACCAGCTCGTCGCCGTCAACCAGGGCGGCAAGCGCCGCGGCTCCGGCTGCGCCTACCTCGAGACCTGGCACAACGACATCTTCGAGTTCCTCGAACTCCGCCGCAACACCGGCGACGACCGCCGCCGCACCCACGACATGAACACGGCCAACTGGATTCCCGACCTGTTCATGAAACGCGTCGAGAACCGCCAGCTCTGGACGCTCTTCCGCTCCAACGAGGTCAAGGACCTCCACCATCTCTACGGCAAGCGCTTCGAGGAAAAATACGTCGCGTACGAGAAGCTCGCCGACGAGGGCAGGATCATCGGCCAGAAAGTCGAGGCCCTTGAGCTCTGGAAAAAAATCCTCTCGATGCTCTTCGAGACCGGCCACCCGTGGATCACATTCAAGGACGCCTGCAACATCCGCTCCCCGCAGGACCACGTCGGCGTCATCCACTCGTCGAACCTCTGCACCGAGATCACGCTCAACACCTCCAATGACGAGACCGCGGTCTGCAACCTCGGCTCGATCATCCTCGACTCGCACATCGATGCCGACGGCAACATCGACCAGCCCAAGCTCCGCGAGACGATCCGCACGGCCGTGCGCGCGCTCGACAACGTCATCGACATCAATTTTTACCCGACCGAGGCCGCCCGGCTTTCCAACCAGCGCCACCGCCCGATCGGCCTCGGCGTCATGGGCCTGGCCAACGCCCTCTACCTGAAAGGCGTCGCCTTCGCCTCCGAGGCCGCCGTCGAGTTCAACGACGAGGCCATGGAAGCCATCGCCTTCTTCGCCTACGAGGCCTCGAGCGACCTCGCCGCCGAACGCGGCACCTATTCCAGCTACCAAGGCTCCAAGTGGGACCGCGGCCTCATGCCGCAGGACACCCTCGACCTCCTCGAGGCCGAACGCGGCGTGCCGGTCGAAGTTCCCCGGGGCGGCCGCCTCAACTGGGATCCCCTGCGCGCGAAGATCGCGATCCAGGGCATGCGCAACAGCAACGTCCTCGCCATCGCGCCCACCGCCACGATCTCGAACATCACGGCCACCTCGCCCTGCATCGAGCCCACCTACAAGAACCTCTTCGTCAAATCCAACCTCTCCGGCGAGTTCATCATCCTCAATCCGTACTTGGTGAAGGACCTGAAGGCCCGCAGCCTCTGGAGCCAGGAGATGATCGACAACCTGAAGTATTTCGACGGCGAGCTGAAGGACATCCCCGGCGTCCCCGAGGACCTGAAGCAAAAGTACCTCACCGCCTTCGACATCGACTTCAAGTGGATCCTCGACGCGGCGGCGCGCCGCCAGAAATGGATCGACCAGTCGCAGTCGGTGAACCTCTGGCTCAAGACGCCCGACCTGAAGACCCTCAGCCACATGTACCGGGCGGCCTGGCACCAAGGGCTGAAGACCACGTATTATCTCCGTACCCTCGGCGCGTCCAACATCGAGAAAGCGACCATCTCGGTGAAGAAAGAAGTCCGCGGCGCGGTCAAGGAAGGGCAGGACGGCGGAATCAACTCCGGTGACACCATCGCCGGCCTGATGGCGATCGCGATCGGCGACGCCGACAAGCCGATCACCCTGAGCGGAGCTTCGGCCTTTCACCGAAGCCCTGAGTCTGTGGAACGGGCCTCGGCTACTCTCGACTCTGGACTCTCGACTCTTGGCTCGCAGCCTGCGCGTAGCTTCAGCGATGCCGAGAAGACCGCATGCTCAATTGAAGCAATGCGTAATGGAGGAACTTGCGAGGCGTGCCAATAGCTGTCTATGGAAAAAATTCAAAAGCGTTGGGAAGCCGACGAAGACTTTTTTGTTTGTCCATTATATCCAGTCGAGGATCTCGCGAGCTATATTCCAAACGACGCTCACGGAATTTTTCTTCTTCTTCGCAGTGAGCCCAAGCAAGCTAAACATACCGTAATTCTAGTTGATCCGCGACCTCTAAACTGTGATCTAATCACAGCAATTAAAAATGTCGTGGGCCTACCGCAAGTGAGAGATTCGGCTGATACGGTTGCCTATAAACTTGTGTCGCTACCGTCAAATGGAACACCCCCCGATTTTTTGGTGGCTCGGTATATCGAAGCTCAAAAATTGGCTGAAAAGCATAAACCTGTTGTTACTCCTGCCTGACTAATGAAGTAGAGGACTGGGCTCGCCTCGGCCTGGTTTCAGCTTCTCTCGACAGTGCTTTAAGAAATGAAAATCACCGGCTTCTTTCTTTTGATCTTAATTTGCTTGCCGGCCATAGCATTTGCTGTGGATGGAAAAACTGAAATCACAGTCGATGGTGCCCATCTGAAGAATATAACGGCTGTTGTAAAGACTGCCGAAGACGCGGTCACAATCCGATACGATGGCCATATTTGGCAAATTAGGATATCAAAGTTACCAAAATGGTTTTTGGAAGATTGGGGTATATCTTCAAGCAATCATATCTCATCCGATGCTAAGGATAAAGAGCCGGAGATTTTGAAGCCCGCATTTCCTGATGATATTATTGATCCGGAAGCATTTATTGTCGGCAATGTATTGGCTAATGCGTATCCTGATCTAAAACATTATTATCCTGATATTGATTTTGCTTCGACAAATGGATTTCAGTCAGGCGCAGCCACAGTCTATTATCTGCGAGTAAGTGACGTTAGTTCGAGCTACAAT
>Ga0307478_10004247_pt1 | contig 10260 bp, 6 predicted proteins | sample atmos_gasesECM4C_2_FD_203713 | JGI IMG/M metagenome (GOLD analysis project Ga0307478, IMG submission 203713) | Hardwood forest soil microbial communities from Morgan-Monroe State Forest, Indiana, United States - atmos_gasesECM4C_05 | ecosystem: Environmental > Terrestrial > Soil > Temperate...
GGCCCAGTCCCGTCCACCAGTCGTGGTCCGGCTCTTGGATGGCGGCGCGGCCCAGTGGTCGGGCGCATTGCGGCAGTTCAGGCGTGGCCCCGTTCTTCGGTCCGTTCTTGTCCATGCCATATTGAGCCAGAGCCGGCGCCGCCGGCGCCGCCAGAGCCAACGCCAACGCCGCAGCAGTGAACTTGCGCATTGTTCGAAACCCTCCCGTGGAGAGTCGAACCTTAGTCTTCGCTCGTCGGCCGTCAACGGCGCGGATTAGCGCAGGTCGGCGAACCGCTTGCCTTCGGCCGCCAGGGTTTCCAGCAGCGCGGCGGGCTTGAACGCGTCGCCCATCTGGCCCTGAAACTGCTTCATCTTAGCCAGCACATTGGTGAGGCCGATCTGGTCGCCGTAGAACATCGGCCCGCCGCGATACACCGGCCAGCCATAGCCGTTCTCCCACACCACATCGATGTCCGACGCGCGGATGGCCTTGCCCTCATCGAGGATCTTCGCCCCCTCGTTGACCATGGGATAGATGCAGCGCTCGAGGATCTCCTCATCGGAGATGTGGCGCGGATTGACGCCGGACTTGGCTATGAAATCCTTGATCACCTGCTCGGTCACTGGCGAGGGGCGCGGATTGCGATTTTCGTCGTAATCGTAGAACCCGGCTCCGGTCTTCTGGCCGCGGCGGTCCATCTCGCACAGCACATCGCGCAAGGTCTCGCCCTTGGACTTCTCCTTCACCCAGCCGATGTCGAGGCCGGCTAGATCGCTCATGGCGAACGGGCCCATGGGGAAGCCGAAGTCGTAGAGCACGCGGTCGACGTCCCAGGGCATGGCCCCTTCCATCACCAGCTTGTTCGCTTCGCGCTGGCGCTGGGCCAGGATGCGGTTGCCGACGAAACCAGGGGTCACCCCGACCAGCACGGCGATCTTGCCGATCTTCTTGGCCAGCTTCATGCAAGTGGCGATGACGCTTTTGGACGTGTGATCGGCGCGAACGATCTCGAGTAGCCGCATGACATTAGCCGGCGAGAAGAAATGGAGGCCGATGACCGCCTCCGGACGCCGGGTCACCGACGCGATCTCGTCGATGTTGAGGGCCGAGGTGTTGGTGGCCAGGATCGCGCCCTGCTTGCAGATGGCGTCGAGTTTGGCGAACACGTCCTTCTTGATGTCCATGCGCTCGAACACCGCCTCGATGACAAGGTCGGCGTGCTTGAAGGCGTTCATGTCGAGCGAGCCCTTGATCAGGGACATGCGCTTTTCAACCTCTTCGGAGGTGATGCCGCCGCGCGCGGCCGTGCGCTCATAGTTGCGCCGGATGACCGCGAGGCCGCGATCGAGCGCCTCCTGCTGCACCTCGACGATGGTGACCGGGATGCCGGCGGTGGCGAAGTTCATCGCGATGCCGCCGCCCATGGTGCCGGCGCCCAGGACGCCGACGCTGCCCACCACAATGGCCGGGGTGTCGTCGGGTACGTCGGGAATCTTGGCCGCCGCGCGCTCGGCGAAGAAGGCGTAGCGCTGGGCCGCGCTCTGCGGCCCGGTCAGCAGCTCCATGAACAGGCGACGCTCGGTCTTGAGGCCGTCCTCGAACGGCTCGTTCACCGCCGCTTCGACACAGCGGATGTTGTATTCGGGCGCGAGGAAGCCGCGGAACTTGCGCGCGTTGGCCTTGCGGAAATCCGCGAAAACCTCCGGGTGGCCGCGAGCCGCCTCGACCTTGTCGTTGAGCTCGCGCACCTTTTGCAGCGAACGCCCCTCGGCGACCACCTTGCCGGCAAAGGCGATCGCGCCCTCACGCAATTTGCCCTCCTCGACGATCTTGTCCACCAGGCCCATTTCCAGGCAGGCCTTGGCGGGGACGTGGGCGCCGCTGGTCATCATCTCCAGGGCTTTCTGCACGCCCACGATCCTGGGCAGGCGCTGGGTGCCGCCGGCGCCTGGCAGCAGGCCGAGGTTCACTTCCGGCAGGCCACAGCGCGCCGACGGGACGGCGACGCGGTAGTGGCAGGCCAGCGCCACCTCGAGGCCGCCGCCCAGGGCCGTGCCGTGGATGGCCGCGATCACCGGCTTGGACGAACCCTCGATGGCGTCCTGGACGTCGTAAAGGCTCGCGCCCTTCTGCGCCCCACCGAACTCGGTAATGTCGGCCCCGGCGATAAAGGTGCGGCCTTCACAGATGATTACGATCGCCTTGGCGCGCGGATCGGCCAGACCGGCCTTCATGCCTTCCGCCAGACCGTCGCGCACCGACGCCGACAGCGCGTTCACTGGCGGCGAGTTGAGCGTGATGATGCCGACGTCTCCGTCCAGGGCGTAGTCGGCCACGGCGTTGAGTGCGGTCATGGGGGATCCTCCGGATGCAAGGAGAGCGCGCGCGGGGGCGGGGTTGAAACCGTCGGGCGCGTCTCGTCGAATTCAAACGGTTGTATAGGCCCCACGGCGCGGTTTGCCGTCAACGCCGAATCGTGAAGCGTTTCAGTCGCCCAGAGCCTCATAGGCCGGCAGGGTCAGGAACTCTTCGAACCGGTCCGCCAAGGTCATCCTCGAGAACAGCGCGATCGCATCGTTGAAGCGCCCGGCCTCGAACGAAGCCCCCAGGGCGGACTTCAAGGCGGCCATCTCCTCGGCAAGCACGGCTTCGAACAGCTCTGGCGTCACGGCCCGGCCGTCGTCCAGTTTCGCGCGGTGGGCGATCCACTGCCAGATCTGGGCCCGGCTGATCTCGGCCGTGGCCGCGTCCTCCATCAGATTGTAAAGGGGCACGGCCCCGCGTCCGCGCAGCCACGCCTCGATGTATTGCACGCCCACGCGAATATTCTCGCGCAAACCATGTTCGGTTCGAGCGCCGGCGTGGACCTGGAGCATGTTGTCCGGGCTGACGGCGACGTCCTCGCGCAGCCTGGCGAGCTGGTTTGGCCCAGGCATAAGGCGGTCGAACACTTCCATCGCCACCGGAACCAGATCCGGGTGAGCCACCCAGGTGCCGTCGTGGCCGTCGCTCGCCTCCCGCTCCTTGTCCGCCCGCACCCGCGCGAAGGCCGCTTCATTGGCCGCCGGATCGCCCTTAACCGGTATCTGTGCGGCCATGCCGCCCATGGCGAAAGCGCCGCGGCGGTGACAGGTCTGGATGAGCTTCAATGAATAGGCGCGCAGGAAGGCCGCCCCCATGCCCATAAGCGCCCGGTCCGGGGTCAGGGCCCAGGGTTGGCGGCCAAGCCGCTTGATGTACGAGAAAATATAGTCCCAGCGGCCGCAGTTCAGTCCGGCCATATGCTCGCGCAACTCGTAGAGGATTTCGTCCATCTCGAAGGCGGCGGGCAGGGTCTCGATCAGCACGGTGGCCTTGATGGTCCCCCGGGGGACGCCAAGGGCGTCCTGGGCGACTACGAAGACCTCGTTCCACAGCCGCGCCTCGAGGTGGGACTCGAGTTTGGGCAGATAGAAGTAGGGCCCAGTTCCTTGGGCGATCTGCGAGCGGACGTTGTGGAAGAAATACAGTCCGAAATCGACCAGAGCTCCCGATACGACTTCGCCATCGACGCGAATGTGCCGTTCCGGCAAGTGCCAACCCCGCGGCCGCACCATGAGCACCGCCGGCTGGTCACCCAGCACATAAGCCTTGCCGCTCGACTCGTCGGTGAAGCCGAGCCTTCCGGCCCAGCGATCTCTCAGATTGACCTGACCCTCGACCACATTGCGCCAGGTGGGCGAGGTGGCGTCCTCGAAGTCCGCCATGAACACCTTGGCCCCGGAATTGAGGGCGTTGATGATCATCTTGCGGTCGATCGGACCGGTAATCTCCACGCGCCGATCCTGGAGGTCGGCGGGAATGGGGGCCACCGTCCAGTCTGCCTCCCGCACCGCCAAGGTCGCGGCCAGGAAGGCGGGTGTTTCTCCGGCATCGAACCGGGCCTGACGCGCCAATCGGGCCGCCAGCAACTCGCGCCGGCGCCCGTCGAAGCGCCGGTGCAGATCGGCCAGGAACGCCAGGGCGTCGGCGTCAAGAACCTCCCCGGCCCGCTCCTCGACGGAACCCAGGACTTCGATCGAGGGCGGGGTGCTGGCATCCATCCCGGTCAGGCCGCCTCGCGCGCCGGCGCCTCCTTGGTCGCCTTCATCTTGAATTGAGCGGCCTCGGTCGATTCATCAAGCGCCGTGGTGGACGAGGCTCCGCCGGAGATGGTCAGGGCCACCTGGTCGAAGTAGCCGGTGCCGACTTCGCGCTGGTGGCGTGTGGCCGAATAGCCGGCGGCTTCGGAGGCGAACTCCTTCTGCTGCAGCTCGGAATAGGCCGCCATGCCCCGGTCCTTGTAGCCGAGCGCCAACTCGAACATGCCGTGGTTGAGGCTATGGAAGCCGGCCAGGGTGACGAACTGGAACTTGTAGCCCATGGCGCCCAGCTCGCGCTGGAACTTGGCGATGGTGGGCTTGTCGATATTGGCTTCCCAGTTGAACGACGGCGAGCAGTTGTAGGCCAGCAGCTTGTCCGGATAGACCTTGCGCACCGCCTCGGCGAAGGCGCGGGCCTCGCCGAGATCAGGATGCGAGGTTTCCCACCACAGGGCGTCGGCGAACGGAGCGTAGGCCAGGCCCCTGGCGATGCAGTGATCCAGGCCCGTGCCGTCCTTCAGGCGATAAAATCCTTCCGGCGTGCGGCCGTCGGGGAGAATGAACGGCCGGTCGCGCTCGTCCACATCCGAGGTGATGAGCTTCGCCGATTCGGCGTCGGTGCGGGCGAACACCAGGGTCGGCACACCGCACACGTCGGCCGCCAGGCGCGCCGCGGTGAGGTTGCGGACGTGCGCTGCCGTAGGGATCAGCACCTTGCCGCCCATGTGGCCGCACTTCTTCTCCGAGGCCAGCTGGTCCTCGAAGTGGACGCCGGCTGCGCCGGCCTCGATGAAAGCCTTCATAATCTCGAAGCTGTTGAGCGGGCCGCCGAAACCGGCTTCGGCGTCGGCGACGATCGGCAAGAACCAGTCGCGCGTGGCCCCGCCTTCGGCGTGCTCGATCTGGTCGGCTCGCTGCAAGGTGCGGTTGATCCGCCGGCAGAGCTCCGGAGCGGCGTTGGCCGGATAAAGGCTCTGGTCCGGATACATGGCCCCGGCGGTGTTGTTGTCCGCCGCGACCTGCCAACCCGATAGATAGATCGCGTTAAGGCCGGCCCTGGCCATCTGCATGGCTTGATTGCCGGTCACCGAGCCCAGCGCATTGACGTAGGGCTCCTCATGGAGCGACTTCCACAGGCGGTTTGCGCCGCGCTCGGCCAAGGTATGGGCCACCTGCACCGAACCGCGCAGCTTTTCCACATCGCTCGGGGCGTAGGGCCGTTCGATCCCTTCGAAACGCCCGGCCGGGGCCCGCGGAACCAGGGTGTCGAAGCCACGCATGGCGATATCTCCTGTCAGGCGTTCGAATTCGCGCCGCGCCATTCCCTAATGCTCGCGGCCGCCGTCCGGCTATACGTCCAGTCAACCAAAAGGATTGAATGTAAAGTCATGACCTTGTCATGATTGTAAATACATGACAGGAAAAGGCATGGCGCTCGCTCCTGAACGCAAGCTGTTTCTCGGCGCGAGGCTCAAACGGCTTCGCCGCGAAATCGGCCTCACTCAGGCGCGGATGGCCCAGGACCTCAACGTCTCGCCAAGCTACCTCAATCACCTCGAGCGCAACCAGCGCCCGCTCACCGCCCAGATACTGCTGCGCCTAGCCGAAACCTATGACATCGACATTCGGACCCTGTCTGGCGGCGAGGGCGCCCCCTCACGGGACCTCGGCGAAGTGCTCATCGATCCGATCTTTCGCGATCTCGCCATCCCGAGACACGAGATCGCCGAAGTCGCCGAAAACGCGCCCGGCGTGTCCGATGCGATCGTGCGGCTCTATCGCGCCTTCTCCGATCGGCGGCGGTTCGCCGAGACTCCTCCAGCGGTCGGCGAGACTCCGTCCTTGATGGTCACGCCGTCGGACTGGGTGCGCGATTACATCGAGAGCCAGCATAACTTCTATCCCGAGCTCGACGAGATCGGCGAGGCCCTGGCCGACGCCCTGGATCCGGAGCCTCAAGACGTGGGCGCGGCGGCGATCCGGCGGTTGGTTGAGCGTCACGGGGTTCAGGTGCGCATCGCCCCGACGGAGATCCTGCCCGACCAGCTGCGCCGATTCGACCATCATCGCCGGCGACTGATGTTGTCTGAACGCCTGGGCGCGGCCGGACGCGCTTTCGCCGTCACCTACCAGCTGGGTCTGCTGGAGCACGGGCCGGACATAACCGCGCTCATGGAGCGAGCGGCCGCGCCGGATCTGCCAACCGCCAATCTCCTGCGCGTGTCGCTGGCCAACTATCTGGCGGCTGCGATCGTCATGCCCTACGAGACGTTCCGGCGGGCATGCGAGAGTCTCCGCTATGATCTGGATGCCGTCGCCATGCGCTTCGGGGCCAGTTTCGAACAGGCCGCCCAACGGCTGACCACCCTGTCGCGACCGGCGGCGCGGGGCGTGCCGTTTTTCATGCTCCGTATCGACGCCGCAGGCAATATTTCCAAGCGCTTTGGCGGCGGCGCGTTTCCATTTTCGCGTTTTGGCGGCGGCTGCCCGAGGTGGCGCATCCATGCTGCATTTCGCTCGCCGGGGAAGATCCTGACCCAGATCGTGGAGACCCCTGGCGGCGCCCGTTATTTCACCTTCGCCCGCACCGTCCCGCGCATTGCCGCCGCCTTCGCCGAGGAAGATTCGGAACTGGCCGTGGGCCTGGGGTGTGAACTGAAATACGCCGCCCGCCTAGCCTACGCCCGGGGCCTCGACCTCGCGCAGCCGGTGGTCACCGAAATCGGATCTGCCTGCCGAGTGTGCGAGCGCCCGGCGTGTCCGCAACGGGCAGCCGAGCCGGTAAGTCGGACCCTGGCCGTGGACGATTTCTCCAAGTCCATTTCGTCCTATCCGTTCGAGGCGGCGTGAATTCGCCTGGCGCGACCGGGGAAGGATTTTGCCGCGTCGCGGGCCTGAAGCGTGGATGGAGGGTCGGATTCGGCCTTGCGTCGTCAAGGACACAGTCGGAAATTTCTTTTTCCGTCCGAAAGCGCCGCCTGTTGACGCACTGACGATCTTCCCTCAAGCCAGAATCCGCGATTCTAACAAGCGTTGGCCGATCAGGCCGCGACGGCTGGAACGATCCCGCAACGCGGCGGGACAGGGGAGAGATCTATGAAGCACCACATCCTTTTGGCGACCTGCGCCGCCAGCGTGCTCACGCTCGCCGCCGGAGGCGCAATGGCCGCCGATGCGGCCGCGGCGGCCGCGGCCAATAACGGCACCACGATCGGTGAGTTGGTCGTCACCGCCGAGCGGCGCGAGGAAAACCTGCAGGATACCCCAATCGCCGTGTCGGCCTTCAGCGCCCAGACGCTGGCCGCCAAGGGCATGAAGGGCGGCCAGGACCTGCTGCTCAATGTGCCAAACGCCAACTACAGCCGCAGCAACTTCGGCGGCTTCAATTTCAAAATCCGCGGCATCGGCGTTGACGTGGTGGCCTTCAGCGGCACCACCGGCGTCAGCATCAACGAAAACGAGCTTCCGCTGGCCGGCAACAACTTCGCTAACACCGACTTCTACGACGTCCAGCGGGTCGAAGTGCTGCGGGGTCCGCAAGGCACTCTCTACGGGCGCAACGCCACCGGCGGCGCCGTGGATATTATCACCAATCAGCCCACCCGGGATTTTGGCGGCTACGCCACCGCCGGCTATGGCAACTACAACGCCATCAAGGTGAGTGGCGCTGTGAACATCCCGCTAGGCGACGATTGGGCTCTTCGAGTCGCCGGCTTCCGCTACACCCAGGATGGCTTTGGCGAGAACACCTTTCTTAACAAGAGCGTTGACGGTCGTGACCTCGGCTCGATCCGCGCCACCTTGAGCTTCAAGCCCAACGACCGCTTGAGCGCCTATCTGATGTTTGAGCACTACGCCGAGGACGACGACCGGAACCGCATTGGCAAACAACTGTGCATCACCGATCCAGGCCCGACGCACGTCGGGCCGGTGCCGATCGCGCCGGCGGGAGGCCCGGTGTTCGGCAACTACGCGGCGTTCCTGAACCAGGGCTGCCTGCCAGGCCCCCTGAACTCACCGGCCGCTTTTGGGGTGGTCAACAGTAACGCTACGTTCCTCGCCACCGGAAATCTCGTCGGATTGAACAACGGCACGAACGTGTTCGCCAATAATCCGCTGCAAGACAACAACCTGCACAATATTGAGTCGATTAGACAGCCATTGTTCACGTCCGAACAAGACCTGGCGATGCTCCATGTCACCTATAATCTATCCGACAACTGGTCGATAACATCAATCACCGCGTTCAACCACTCCAAAGGGACATCCTTAGAGGACTACAACCGCGTCGTTCCTAATCTTCCGTTCACGCCATCCAACACCGCGTTCCCCGCAGTTATCGGGGCCTTGGTCGGCAACCCGGGTCTCGGCAATCTGCCGTTGCTGCTGTTCCCGAACGGCGTGGTGAACGATCCGCAGATCGGCACGACAAACAAGTTCGCAACGTTTGACTATGGAACGGCCGACGAGAACGAATACACCGAGGAAGTCCGTCTGCAGTCGACCTACAAGGGACCGCTCAATTTCTCGCTTGGCGCGGTTTACAGCGAGGACACGAGCCCGCTTGGATCGAACAACTACTATGTGTTCAGCAACGCCCTGACCGGCTCGGCGCTCGTCAACAATGCCTTGAACGGCGCCATCCTCGGCGGCCCGATCTATATCGACCCCAGCCGGGTGCCGAGCGGCGCTGGCCACAACTACTATGACGCCCGGGACGGCGGCGGATTCCTGAAAACCTACGCCGCGTTCGGCGAGGTTTATTGGAATATCACGCCTGACCTGAAGCTCACCCTCGGCGGCCGGTATAACGTCGACCAGCTGTACAATATTTCCTATCCGATCTCCGTGCTGGTGCCGGTCAACAATGGCACCACCCCGATTGCGGGAGCCGAGGGCTCGTCCGGCTTTGCGGGATTCCCGCCCACCGTCTGCACCACCTCCCTTGCGGCGTGCCTGTTCCCGCAGAGGGTCACCTACCGGGAGGTCACGGGCCGGGTCAATCTCGACTGGACCCCGACCCTTTACCGACAAGACCCTGATCTACGCCACCTATTCTCGCGGCTATAAGGGCGGCGGGTTCAACACGCCTTGCCAGACCGGCCTGGGCACCGTCGGCAGCGTCGGCAGCAACTGCCCCTATCCCCTGTCCTACAACCCCGAATTCGTCAACGCTTATGAACTCGGCACCAAGAACACCTTGATGGGGGGCACGCTGACCTTGAATGCCGACGTGTTCTACTACGACTACACAGGCTACCAGGTCTCCACGATCGTCGACAAATCGTCGGTCAATCTCAACATCAACACCAAGATCTATGGCGCCGAGTTCGAGGGTGTGTGGTCGCCGATCCGCAATTTGGCGGTCAACGCCAACGTCGGCTATCTGCATACCCGGATCGACAACGGCCAGACCGAAGTCGATACGATGAACCTGACGCAGGGCAATCCCAACTACACCCTGCTGCATGGGGACGACGGAACTGCCTGTCTCGCCCCCACGGGTTATCTGGCGGGTCTGATTGCCCATGGAGCGCCGGCGCCGTTCCTGGCCACGGGGGGCATCACGCCTGACTCATTGTTCGCCGGCGCCTGCGACAACGCCGGCTACGCTGTGGCGAACCAACTGGGGCTGAACGTCAACCCGGCCTTCCAGAACGGCATCCCGGTCGATCTCGGCGGCAAACAGATGCCAAACGCGCCACATTGGACGGTGTCGGCGGGGGCCCAGTACATGTTCGAGGTGGCGAACGATTGGCGGGTCACGCCCCGAGTGGACTTGTATTGGCAGGACAGCAGCTTCGCGCGGGTGTTCAACGCGGTGAACGACTTCCTGCCGTCGTACTATGTGGTCAACGCCACCATAACGATTGCCTCGGCGCCGATGGGGCTTGAGCTTCAGCTCTGGGCCAAGAACATCTTTAACGCCCAGCCGATCACGGGCGTCTACCTGACCAACGACACGTCCGGCCTGTTCCAGAACGTGTTCACGCTCGATCCGCGCACTTATGGCGCGACCCTGACCAAGCGCTTCTAGGGCTCAGTATCCCTGGCCCTTTCTGGCGGCGGGACCCTCGGGTCCCGCCGTTTTCTTTTGCGCCGGCCGCCGCCGCGGTTGGATTGCCCGCCCGACACCCTATAGCAAACCAAAATGGA
>Ga0307478_10004249_pt1 | contig 10259 bp, 11 predicted proteins | sample atmos_gasesECM4C_2_FD_203713 | JGI IMG/M metagenome (GOLD analysis project Ga0307478, IMG submission 203713) | Hardwood forest soil microbial communities from Morgan-Monroe State Forest, Indiana, United States - atmos_gasesECM4C_05 | ecosystem: Environmental > Terrestrial > Soil > Temperate...
TTTCGATGACGTTGCTGGAAAGTGGGATTCGATGCGCGAGCAATTCTTCCCTGATGCAGTGCGGGAGGTTGCTATTGCTGGAGCAAACGTCGCACCCGGTGATCTGGCAGCAGATGTGGGCGCGGGCAGCGGGTTCATCACCGAAGCCTTGATTGGGGCAGGAGCGCGTGTGATCGCTGTCGATCAGTCCGCCGAGATGCTGGCCGTTCTTCGGCGCAAGTTTGCGTGCGCAGCGGTCGAAACGCGGCAGGGCACCGCCGAGGCACTGCCGCTGGCCAGTGCTGAGGTTAAGCAGGCGTTTGCCAACATGTACCTACATCACGTAGAAGACCCCGCCTCCGCGATTCGTGAGATGGCGCGGGTGATCCAACCTGGCGGTCGTCTTGTCATCACCGATCTGGATGAACACACCTTCGATTTCCTCAAGGAAGAACATCACGACCGCTGGATGGGCTTCCAGCGTGAAGCGGTTCAGGGCTGGCTTGAGGCGGCGGGCCTGCGCGAAGTCTCGGTGAAAGGTATCGGTAGCGACTGCTACGCCAACTCCGAGTGCGGCGCACAACGCGCCGAGGTAAGCATCTTAATTGCCTCCGGCACAAAACCGTAGTTTGCGGCGTAATCGCGTCGGACTGTGTTTTTGCTTTGGAGTAAAAGATAACCTTTACGTGTATTGCGGCAGGACCGATCAATGAAGTCACTGCATGGATAACAAAGTTAGCGGACTTCACCATGTCACTGCGATTGCGAGCGATCCGCAACGCAATCTCGATTTTTATGTTGGGCTTCTCGGCCTCCGTTTTGTCAAACGTACCGTCAATTTCGATGATCCGGGAACGTATCATTTCTATTTCGGCGACAATCGGGGTAGGCCGGGAACAATCCTGACATTCTTTCCGTGGCCGGACGCGCGTCGCGGAATTCGCGGTACCGGTCAAATCGAAGCGACGGCGTTCGCCATTTCACGGAACTCGATTGCCTATTGGCTAGAGCGTTTCAGAGATCAGCACGTCACAGCCGAGAAAATTTCTCGGTTCGGCGAAGATATTATTCGATTCAGTGATCCGGACGGACTTTTGCTCGAGCTAATCGCTTCGAGTTCTCCCGCGCAGGTCGAGCCGTGGGCTGACAGCCCCATTCCACCAGACCACGCGCTTCACGGATTTCACAGTGTTTCGGCCGCATTGGAAGGTTACGAAAAGACCGCCCGCTTACTCACGGACAGCTTCGGTTATCGTTTGATCGACGAATCGGGAAATCGGTTTCGCTTCGCCTCAGCCGACGACACGGCACCCGGTAGAATCGTTGATCTGCTTTGTTTGCCCGATACTCAGGCGGGCCGGGTCGCGGCGGGTTCGGTGCATCATATTGCCTTTCGCGCACGGGACGATGCCGAGCAGCTCAAGTGGCGCCAACATCTGGTCGAGCTTGGCTACAACGTGACACCGGTCATCGATCGCACTTACTTTCATTCCATTTATTTCCGCGAACCGGGCGGCGTGCTCTTTGAGATCGCGACCGAGCCTCCCGGTTTTACGTTGGACGAAAAGCTGGAAGAACTCGGTACTCATTTACGCATTCCTCCCTGGATGGAATCCGCGCGTTCGCAGATCGAAAAAATTCTCCCGCCGATCCAAGTACCGGCTAAATCATGACTCCGGATTTCATTCACGAATTTGTTCCCGGCAACTCAGAACGGACCCTGCTGCTTTTGCACGGTACAGGCGGAAACGAGCGCGATCTTATTCCGCTCGGGCGCGAGCTCGATTCCAATGCTTCGTTGCTGAGTCCGCGCGGCAAAGTTCTGGAGAACGGTGCGCCACGATTCTTTCGGCGTTTGGCCGAGGGTGTCTTTGATCTCGATGATCTTCGAAAACGAACGCACGAATTGGCTGACTTCGTCGTCGCGGCCGCAGACCGCTACAAAATCGACAAGAAGAAGATCGTTGCCGTCGGCTATTCCAACGGCGCCAACATTGCCGCATGCATGTTATTGCTTCGCCCAGAGATATTATCGTCAGCGATTCTGTTTCGAGCGATGGTGCCGTTGGTTCCCGAGACGGAGCCAAACCTTTCCTCGGTTCGCATCTGGATGGGCGGAGGAACATTCGATTCCATCATCCCAGCCTCGCAAACAAAACGATTGGCGGAATTATTGCGCGGCGCGGGCGCGGATGTCACGATTCGGTTCTTCGAAGCTGGGCATGAACTAACACGCGCCGATGTTGATCTCGCACGGGAATGGCTGAAATAATTAAAGGTAGCAAAGTCCGAAAACCTGATTTTCCGATCAAGCGGCTTCTGCTCGATCGCTGGTCGCCGCGCGCGATGTCGGGCGAAGAAATCTCCGAGAAAGAATTGATGACCCTATTCGAAGCGGCTCGCTGGGCTCCCTCTTCGTTTAACGCCCAGCAATGGCGCGGTCTTTATGCGCGTCGGGGAACCGAACACTGGCGGACATTTTTCGATCTGCTCGTGGATGCGAACAAGAGTTGGGCCAAGAATGCTGCAGTGCTTGTGGTCTTCATTTCGCGAAAAACATTCGAACATAACGACGAGCCATCGGCCACGCATTCGTATGATGCTGGAGCAGCCTGGGAAAATTTCGCGCTTCAAGGCTGCCAGCAAAATCTGGTGGTGCACGGTATGGAAGGATTCGATTACCAACACGCGCGAAAGGAGCTCCGGATTCCCGACGAATTTCAAGTCGAAGCCATGGCGGCAGTCGGTAAGCCGGGACCGAAGGAATTGCTCCCTGAGAAATTGCGAGCGCGCGAAAGTCCGAACGATCGCCGGAAACTCTCAGAAAGCGTCTTCGAAGGGCCGTTTAAGCCTTAACGGTCCTTTACAGGCGAAAATTTTGATACGCGTGGCCCGCTTTTGAGGTACCCACGAATCACGCGAATGAACGCGAATAAATCAGGGGATGGGATTCCGAAAGTCCGGGTTGGTCTTTGTGCTACGAATCCTGGCGCCTCCTTTTTTTGGCGTCCATTCGCGTGATTCGCGGGCTGCTCCGACTCGTCTGGCCGCTAACCAGCGCCGACGCGCGGCAGGAATTCCTCGCGCACGATCTTGCCGTTCTTGACCGTGTAGACGCCGACTTCCGACATTTGTCTGCGTTCCTTTGAATTCTTATCGGTCACGTCAGCATCGTACTGCACGACGAAACGATCATGCGCCACGAACGGTTCGCTCGCCTTGAAACTGTGAACTTCCATTGCGTTGACCCACCAATCGATCTTGCCTCGAACGCCTTCAGCTCCGCGCGTCTCCGGCGCAGTCGCCTCCACGCTGACGATGTCCTTGTCGTAGAGCGTGTCGAGTGCTTCGTACCACGCTTGCTTGCGAACCAACTCCACCACCTTTTCTGCAATTTCTTCCGTATTCATCTTGTTATTCTTATTCGATCGATGTTTACCTGCTGAAAAAACTCGCCAGTTTGTTGAGTGCGCTGTTCCAGCCGCGAGTGTGCCCGTCGCGTGACGCCTCGTTTGGCAGTCGTTCGTGGACTAATCGCAGCTCAGTGCCGCCTTCCCGGTCCTCGAATTCCACCGTGACAACACTGGTGTGATTTTCCCAATCCTCATCGTCTTCCCATTGCCAGGTGAACACGACCTTTTTACCAGGCTGCAGATCGCGGTATTCGCCGCGCATGGTCAGCTCTTCTCCCTCCGAATTGGTAAGATCCCAGCGAAGCTCTCCGCCCACGCGCACTTCAGCGAGTAACTCGCGGGTCTGAACATCCTCCGGTCCAAACCATTGTTTCAATTGTTCAGGATCAGTCCAAGCGGCGTAAACGCGATCGCGCGGCGCTTTAATGAACCGTCTAATCTCGAGCGAGAGTTTGTCTGCTGCTTTGGTGTTCGATTTATTCTCTCTTTGTTTTCTCAACGAATTGTTTCAGCTCCGAACCAATGATGGCCGTCCATCCAGCCTCGAAATTCTTGCGCGCGTAAGCGGCTGTTTTCGGAAAGCTCTCAATTCCCGTGTGTGTCAGCTTCAATCGTGTTTTGTCGCCCTCGCCCTCTGGAAACAATTCAAACGTTACTAACGAATCGCCCGGTTCACCTTTGTATCGCCAGGTGTAGGCGATCTTTCGTTCCGGAATTACTTCAGTGACCTTGCAAAGATGGTGGTAGTTCATGCCCTCGTGTTCGACGCTAAATTCAAACTCGAAATCGACCTCCGGCTTGAATTCCCTCAGGTCGAAATACCACACCCGCATTTCATCGGCGTCCGTCAAGGCCTTCCAAACCCTCGCAACCGGTGCCTCAAAAGTGCGTTCCAGCACAACCGCTTCCGCCAAGTTAGTTTTCATAGTCATTTGTTGATTCGATTATTTTGCTTTTGGATCTGGTTCGATGACCTCAAACACATTGCCGGCCGGATCCTCGGCATAGGCGAGCCAGCCAACTTTCGGGATCGCCATCTTCGGCACACAGATTTTTCCGCCGCGCTGCTCGATTTTGTTCATCGTTTGATCGAGTGATGACACCGCCACCGTGTTCAATGTCCCCGGGCTTTGCCCTTCGCGCGGCCGCGTCATCCCGCCGTTGATTCCCGGTTCTTTGTCGTCGCCGGTTGTAACAAGCCAGGATTCAATCGGCCCGCCTTCGAACTTCTGGAACTTCCAGTCAAAAACATCCCGGTAGAGCGGCTGCACCGCTTCGGGATCGTCGGTGCAAATTTCAAAGTGTGTGATGCGCGACATCGGATTCTCCTTTCTTTAAGAATTGTCCCCGCTCAGTTTATCCTAGGCCTTTGCTTTCTTAGCTATGGCTTTGTGAGTTTTTTCTAAATACGCGGCCAAACGATCGAGCGAGCCTTCCCAAAATTTGCGATATGCCTCGACCCATTGTGCGGCTTGCTTAAGCGGTTTGGCATCCAATTGCAGTTCATGGACCCGCCCGTAACGGCGACGTCGAAGCAGCCCTGCTTTTTCCAGCACTCGTAGATGCTTCGAGACCGCCGGCAACGACATCGCGTATGGGCGGGCCAATTGGGTCACGCATTTATCGCCCCTCGTCAGGTGTGCCAAGATGCGGCGCCGGGTCGGGTCGGCCAAGGCGGCGAAGGTGCGATCCAAGACTTTTGGCGAACATTTAACCATGAGGTTAAGCATTTAGCCGGCAGATCGCTCAAGGCAAGCAAATTTTTTGCCTAGGTTTCATTTGCACGTGTTGTGCGTTACAGACGCGGTGGCGCAGCAATTTGCGCACGCGCGTGGAGAGAGAGAGACAAGGAGCGGCGATTTCCAAATCGCCGTTTTGAGTCGTCGGCGGTCTGGAGACCGCCGCTCCTTGTTAAAGCAAGCGCCGAGCTCCTTTGCCAAATGCGCCGGATTTAGCTACCCGCGAATCACGCGAATGAACGCGAATTAGTCAGACTTTCTGATAAATGGTTTCTGTCATCCTTTATTAGCGTCAATTCGCGTGATTCGCGGCAGGTCTGACTGATCGGTTTGAGGTCGAAGACCACGCTAAAAGATGGTCTTTTGGCCTATTAGGAAATCTATGTTCGTCTGCCTAATGCGCGGGTGCTAGCATTCGAAATGGCTCCTTATGAAGACTGATAACAGCATCCAGCTCGGCGCGGTTGAAGATCACGATGGAATATTGACGATTCGCGGCGGCGGGGCTCGCAGGGATTGGAACGGCATTCACTATAAGCAGGGCATGTCCGCGAAAAATGTGGGCACCACGAGCCTTTCTGCCAACATCGCCACGATCCCGCCGAGTGGCGTCGCTTACGCTCACATCCATGTCGGCTTCGAGGTCATTCTTTACATCATTGAAGGAAGAGTGCGTCACGAATTCGGGCCGGGTCTCAAGCAGAGTTTGGAGAACGAGGCCGGCGATTTCATCTACATCAAACCGGGTGTGCCCCATGAAGTCTTCAATATGAGCGACACCGAGCCGGTCGTGGCTTTCGTCGCCCGCTCCTCTGCCGACGAATGGGACAACATTATCCCCTACGACCGCAATCAGGAAAAAAGCAGCTAGGAACGGAGGAAACAGGCAGAAATCTGCGAGGCGAAAAAAGTTGAACAAAATAGTTGACTAGTTGGTCTAGTCAGTATAAAAGGATTATATGCCAAGAGTAAGTGACATGAAAGAGCGCCTGACTGACGCGGCGTTGGATCTAATGTGGGAAAACAGCTACGGAACCACCTCGGTGGACGCGATTTGCGAGCGGGCCGGCGCGAAAAAGGGAAGCTTCTATTATTTCTTCAAGTCGAAGTCCGAACTCACCGTCGCCGCGTTGGAGGCGGAATGGAATAAAAACAGGGCAAACATGGACGCCCTTTTTTCTCCGACAATTCCCCCCCTCGATCGTTTCGATCGCTACTTCAATTATGTTCACGACCGTCTGGCCGAACTCCAAGCCGAGTGCGGTTCGATTCTCGGATGCCCACTCTTAAGCATCGGCAGCGAGGTGAGCACGCAGGACAAAAGTGTGCGCGACGCGGTCGACCGTATCTGGGATCGCAAGATAAAGTATTTCGAGTCCGCTATTCGGGATGCGCATGCACAAGGGTTGATTGTGGCACCGAATCCGGAAGCGAAAGCAAGAGCACTTTTCGCTTGTTATCACGGCACTCTTGCCCAAGCGCGAATTCAAAACGATCTCGGATTACTTCGTGATTTTAAGCAGGTCGCGATGGATGTTTTAGACGTGAAACCAGCCCAGGCTGTTCCCTCATAAACCTCTTTTTTTGAGCGATTTTATAGACGACCAGTCAAATACTAAACCAAATCAACCCCAATGAAAACTGATCAACAACTGGAACCAGCGGTTTTCCTCCAGACGGTCCTAGTCGCGATGGCGCAACTGAAACAACGCCTCCAGCGAGATTACGAGCAAGCTTATCCAGGTTTGGATGAAGTCATCCGCCTCGTCCTCGATGAGGAAGAAACAAGGGCCTGGAAGTTATCGGCCTTTCCCCATTTGCTTCTCTCTGACCTGGTCGAGACGCATATCGCGAGGCTCGGTCTGCGACCCGCCGAAACCAGGCACAACGACATTTTGCTTCCGCGTCGTTTTCCGGCAATCCCAACCTATCAACCGGCACTGGCCTTATGTGGATAGTTAAACTGGCGCTCCGGCGGCCATACACCTTCGTGGTGATGGCGCTGCTGATTTTGCTGCTCGGCGTCACGTCGATCAAAAGGACGCCGACAGACATCTTTCCCGAGATTGACATCCCGGTTGTGACGGTGGTTTGGCAATACACCGGACTTTCGCCCGATCAGATGGCGAAACAGATCACCACTTTCAGCGAGTACACGATTTCATCAGCGGTCGATAATGTGAAGAACATTGAATCGCAGACGCTGGCCGGCGTTTCGGTGATTCGGATTTTCTTCCAACCAAACGTGCGCATCGACTCAGCCATTGCACAAGTCACGGCAGTGTCACAAACAATTTTGCGGCGAATGCCACCGGGCGCTCAGCCGCCGTTTATCATCCGTTACAACGCTTCAAGCGTTCCGATTTTGCAGCTCGCGCTTGGCAGCAAAACTCTAACTGAAGCGCAACTTTACGATTACGGAATTTATCGCGTGCGCCAGGCGATCGCGCCTGTGCGCGGCGCGACGTTGCCGCTTCCCTACGGCGGAAAACCACGCCAAATCATGGTTGACCTGGATCCGCAAGCTTTGTTGTCGAAAGGACTTTCCCCGCTTGATGTCAGCAACGCGGTCAATGCGCAAAACCTCACGCTGCCGACTGGGACGACGAAAATCGGTAAAAGCGAATTCATCGTCGATATCAACGGCAGTCCCGACACGGTTGCCGCGTTGAATGATGTTCCGATCAAACAAGTCAACGGCTCGATGGTCTATATCCGCGACGTTGCCCATGTGCGCGACGGGTTTGCGGTGCAAACGAACGTCGTTCGCCAGGATGGCAATCCTTCGGCGCTGCTGACGATTTTGAAAAACGGTGGCGCGTCCACAATCGACATCGTGAATCAAATCAAAGCGCTGCTTCCGGGCATGCGCGCCGCGGCCCCTCCGGGCTTGGTCATGACCGAGCTGTTCGATCAATCGATTTTTGTGCGGGCGGCGATCAACGGTGTGGTGAAGGAGGGCGTCATCGCAGCACTTCTCACGGCCACGATGATCCTGCTCTTTCTCGGAAGCTGGCGAAGCACGTTCATCGTTATGATTTCGATCCCGTTGTCGATCTTGGCGTCGTTGTCGATCTTGAGTTTGCTCGGCTACACGCTCAACGTGATGACGCTCGGCGGTCTTGCGCTCGCCGTCGGCATTCTGGTTGATGACGCGACGGTTGAGATCGAAAACATCCATCGCAATCTTGCCCAGCGTAAACCGGTCCAGCGCGCGATCTTGGACGGCGCGCAACAAATCGCTGTGCCGGCGTTTGTTTCCACGCTCGCGATTTGTATCGTTTTCGTTTCAGTCGTCTTCCTCACCGGCCCGGCAAAATATTTGTTTACCCCCCTCGCCCTCGCTGTCGTGTTCGCGATGCTCGCGTCCTATTTGCTGTCGCGCACGCTCGTGCCCGTGATGGTGAAATATCTCATCCGCGGTCACGAAGGCGAAAAACCGGCGCCTAATTTGTTCACCCGGATGCAACAATCGTTCGAGAAACGCTTCGAACAATTCCGACAAAGTTACGTAAACGGACTGGCATGGTCGTTGCAAAATCGCGCGACCATCTTCGTTTTGTTCGCGATCGTTGTCGGAAGTGCATTGTCAATCTTGCCAATCATCGGACGCGATTTTTTTCCGACCGTCGACGCTGGCCAATTTCGCCTGCACGTCAACGCGCCTCCGGGCACGCGCCTGGAAGAGAGCGAGCAGATTTTCTCACGAGTCGAGGACGTCATCCGCGAAGTCGTCCCGGCTGAAGAAGTCGCGACGGTGATCGATAACATCGGCATTCCGCAATACGTCAATCTCGCCTTCAGCGATAACTCAACAATCAGCTCGGCCGATGGCGAAATTCTCGTCTCCCTCAAGCCAGATCATCGAGGTTCAACGCCGGTTTATATGAAAACGCTGCGGGAAAACCTCGGAGCGCAATTTCCGGATTTGAGTTTCTATTTTCAACCGGCCGACATCGTCAGCCAGATCTTGAATTTCGGTTTACCCGCGCCGATCGACATTCAGATCGCAGGTTATGCTCCGCAGAACTATGGAATAGCGCGCGAGATCGAGGCGCGCCTGAAACAAATTCCCGGTGCGGTCGACGTTGGCGTCCATCAGGTTACGAACGCGCCTGAGTTACGGCTAAAAGTTGATCGAACCCGGGCACAGGAGCTCGGTTTTACCGAGCGCGACGTTGCGAACAGTGTGCTTATTTCGCTCAGCGGCACGTCGCAGGTTACACCGAATTTTTGGGCGGACCCGAAAAACGGAATCAACTACCCGGTTGCGATCCAAACGCCGCAGCACCTGGTCGATTCGGTTGGCGCCGTTGTTTCCACATCCCTGGCCGGTAACGACCCAGCACATCCGCAATTGCTCGCCAACGTTGTTTCAGTGGATCGTGCCGAAACACCGGCGGTAGAGAGCCACACCAACGTCCAGCCGGTGTTTGACATTTACGCGAACGTTCAGGGTGCCGACCTAGGCCGGGTTTCAGACAGGGTCACGAAAATCGTGAACGAGATTCGCCCAAAACTCGCGCCCGGCAACACGATCACTGTGCGCGGTCAGGTCGAAAGCATGAATACCGCCTTTAGCAAACTTGGTCTCGGTCTCATTTTCGCTGCTGTCCTGATTTACTTTTTGATGGTCGTCAATTTTCAATCTTGGACTGATCCCTTCATCATTATCACCGCTCTGCCTGGCGCGTTTGCCGGCATTTTGTGGATGCTCTTTCTCACGCACACCACCTTCAACGTCGAGTCAATGATGGGTGCGATCATGAGCATCGGGGTCGCCACAGCGAACAGTATCTTAATGATCACGTTCGCGAACGAACAGTTGGGCGAAGGAAAAACGGCGCTCGACGCCGCGATCCTCGCGGGTCACACGCGATTTCGTCCAGTGCTTATGACGGCGCTGGCGATGATTATCGGCATGGTGCCAATGGCGCTTGGGCTCGGCGAAGGCGGCGAACAGAACGCGCCCCTCGGCCGCGCGGTCATCGGCGGATTAGCACTCGCAACGGTCGCGACACTCTTCTTCGTGCCGATCGTGTTCAGCATGATCCGCCACAAAACGCGGCCGCGAGAAATCCATGACGATGTCGATCTTGCCCCAACACAATTTGCACCAGCAGCCCAA
>Ga0307478_10004251_pt1 | contig 10255 bp, 6 predicted proteins | sample atmos_gasesECM4C_2_FD_203713 | JGI IMG/M metagenome (GOLD analysis project Ga0307478, IMG submission 203713) | Hardwood forest soil microbial communities from Morgan-Monroe State Forest, Indiana, United States - atmos_gasesECM4C_05 | ecosystem: Environmental > Terrestrial > Soil > Temperate...
GTCGTGCCCCTCTCCGTGCAGCGCACGTTCAGCTAGTTTTGCAAACGGCTTTACCGCATTCTTGGCCTGTTGCGAACTGGCGGGGAATGTGGAAAATGCCAGGAGAATCGTGACAACAACTCCTCGCACGCAGTACCTCCTCAAAGGTGTTTACAGATTTGACTTCGAAATCTTAGAGGATTATACAGCGGTCTCGCGCGGTTGGCGCCGGTGTGCGGGATAGCGCCTGATAGACAACGCTTAATGTTGGGAAGTCCTCCTTGTGGGAAAGTTCGAGAAGAATGCGCGAGCTCTTGTACGAAGGATGTTCTGCTAGAATCGCGCTGGATGGCGGCGGTCGAACAGTTGCGCATTGCCGTGGAGGGCGGAGGCGAGGTGTCGGCGTTGCTCTGCCGGCCGGCGAAGGCGCGGCGGCTCCTGGTGCTGGCGCACGGAGCTGGGGCGGGGATGAGTCACCCATTTATGGAGATGCTGGCGGCCGAATTGGCTAGCAGTGGCGTGGCGACCTTACGATATCAGTTTCCGTATATGGAGGAACGGCGGCGGGTTCCTGACGCGCCTCCCGTGTTGACGGCGACCGTCGTGGCTGCAGTGCGAGCGGCCGCGGAGGCAGCTCCAGGCTTGCCGTTATTGGCGGGAGGCAAGTCCATGGGAGGACGAATGACTTCGCAGGCTGCGGCGCAGCATCCAATGGATGGGGTGCGAGGATTAGTGTTCTTTGGCTTTCCGCTGCACCCGCCCAACCAGCCGGGAACAAAACGAGCGGACCACCTTGCGAAGGTGGCAATGCCGATGCTCTTCCTGCAGGGAACGCGGGACACGCTTGCCGATCTCAAGCTGTTGCGTCCCGTGTGTACCAAGCTAGGCTCGCGAGCGACGTTGCACGTCCTCGAAACGGCAGATCATTCGTTTCATGTGCTGAAGAGATCAGGAAAGAGCGACCCGGAGGTGTTGCGCGAATTGGCGGAAAAGGCAGCATCCTGGGCCGAGGGCATTGAAACGATACAATCAAAACTTCCCCCGACTGGCTGACGGGGGATAAGCGGAGTTAACAAGCCTAAAGCACACCTGCGTCTCCGCGCTGACCTACGCTCTTATCGAGGGGAGATGCGAAGAGCCCTTTGGTAAGGGCCCCTTCGCAGAACGGCCGATACGTCAGGATTATTATTGAACCGTTAGATTAATCCTCACCGAGTGCGACAAGCTGCCGGACCTGCCCCTCACCCTCACGCTGAAGGTTCCGGTGGTCGCCGAACTGCCGACCGTCAGCGTCAACGTGCTCGCGCTTGTCGAGCTGCTGGGATTGAACGACGCGGTTACGCCAATCGGCAGATTGGACGCGGAAAAGCTGACGCTGCCGTTGAAGTTGTTCGTCGGGCTGATGGTGATCGTGGATGTGCCTGTGCTTCCTCGTGCCACGGTCAGGCTGTTGGGTGATGCCGAAAGACTGAAATTCGGCCCTGGAGTCACGGAGAGGGCAATTGTGGTTGTATGCGTCAAACCACTCGACGTGCCGGTAATTGTCACTGTGGCGCTTCCCGTTGTTGCCGTGCTGCTGGCCGTCAATGTCAGCGTACTCGTGCTCGTCGTGCTGCTAGGATTAAACGCCGCGGTTACGCCACTCGGCAGGCCCGAGGCGGACAAACCAACGGTCCCGCCGAAGCCGTTCTGTGGCGTGACCGTGATCGTGCTCGTGCCGCTGGTTCCCTGGGTAACAGTCACGCTGCTCGGGGATGCGGAGAGGCTGTAGTTCTGCTGGCCAGCGGCACTTACCGTGAGGCTGACGGTCGTCGTGTGAGACAAACTGCCCGACGTGCCGGTGACCGTAATGGTGTAAGTTCCGGCGGGTGTCGATGCTGACGTGGTTACGGTCATCGTGGAGTTTCCGGAGCCGGTCACCGAAGTTGGATTGAAGCTGGCACTCGCGTTAGATGGCAGACCCGATGTGCCGAAGGTGACCGTGCCATTGAAACCGTTCTGCGGGGTGACCGCAATCGTGCTCGCGCCGCTGCTTCCCTGGGTAACCGTCACGCTGCCCGGTGATGCCGACAGGCTGAAGTTCGGCTGGGCGGCAGCATTCACCGTGAGGCTGACCGTTGTTGAGTGGGACACAGTGCCTGACGTTCCGGTAATCGTGATCGTGTAAGTTCCAGCCGCTGTCGATGCTGACGTAGTAACGGTCATCGTGGAGCTTCCGGAGCCGGCTATCGAAGTCGGATTGAAGCTGGCGCCTGCGCCTGATGGCAGACCCGACGTGCTGAAAGTGACCGTACCGCTGAAGCCATTGAGCGCGCCGACGTTCACGGTGTAGGGCGTGCTGTTGCCTGCCACAACGGTTTGCGAACTCGGCGAGGCGGAAGTCGAGAAATCGGGTCCGCCACAGCCGGGGAATTTGAAGGAAGCGATGCGCGTGTGCCAGTTGAACGCGCCATTGGATGGCTGGTATTCGCTCGAATACCAGAACGTGCAATCGTCCACAGGGTCGACGCTCATACTGCTGTAATCGCCCCAGCGAGTGAGCCCGCCGGTCTGCGAGCCGGGCCCTTCGATGATGCTTGTTTCCGTTTCCATGGTGCCCAGCGGATCGCTGGGCACGCGGCCGGTGTAGCGGATCGCCGGATGCAGCGAGCTGCTTGACACGCTGTAGCCCAGGGCAATGTCACCGGCCTTATCCATGGCGATGCTGCCCATCCAGCGGTAACTCGAATCAGGCGCAAAGGTACCCGATTGGAAAACGACCGGGTTAGCCGCTGGATTCTGGATCTCATACCAGCGCGCGCCGACGCCCGAACCGGCAGTAATCGAGTGGTTTACGACAAGCGATTCATGGCTCCCGAAGTTGCGATACGCGAGGCGATACATTACACGGTCGGCCAAGGAGTCGAGTTGCTGCGTGGTGCCTGATTGCGGGACGCACGTGCCCCCGCCGCAAGCTTCGTTAAATGGTGTGACGGCGAGACTCGCAGGCCCGGTCAGCGTCGAATTAGCAGGAGTTGTGAAATCCACGTGGAATTTCCAGAGGTCCAGCGAGCTCAGGTTATTATCGAAGCCCAGGAAGAAAGCAGGCTCGCCAGCGGGCGGGGGCGTGGTGCCGTCCACGTCGGAAGGTAGCACAGCACCAAAACTAGTGCTCAGCTGAAAGCACTGCTGCGTTGCAGTGCTGCCCGCGCGCATCGCGGCGGCGTCCATGGCGCAAAGCCGCGCGCCCTGGAAGAAGCCGGTGATGTAATCGAATATGTTGTAGGTAACGTAGTACGCATCTCGCCATACGCCGAGCTTGGGGTAATCGTTGAAATTGGGCTGTTGGAACGCGTATCGGGCAAAGCTTCCGGTCGCGTCTGCAGTGGTCGAAACAGCAACGCACTGAAAGAAAGGTGGTCCGCCGGTCACACTCAACTGCGACATTACCCATCGATTGTTTAGCTTGTCAAAGAGCACAACGATGTCGCCATCATTGTTTGTCTGGCAAGGCCCGCCAAATCCGGACCACAGCGTGTTGCCCTGCACGGGGCCCAGGAGCAGTCTGCCGGTTTTGTCATAGACGGCAAATTCCGTGTTGACCCATTCGACGAACTGCGTCGTTCCCGCTGAGCCATTCGTGTCGGGCGGTGCCGAGCCGTTCGCCGCAACACCCTCGAAGTTGACCCCTGCCGTGGTTGAAATATTCGCCAGCGTGGAGGTCTGCATCACCGCGTCCGGCATCCGTTTGACTTCGCGCGGTGGGTGGAGCAAGCGAATCTCTTTCGCTTCGGGTGGCCCGAGCGGACGCACAAGTGGCTTGATCTCACGCAGCGGCGGCGAAACATCGTGCCGAATTTCCTGCAAGAGCTCCACCGCGTGTGACTGCGGCTCGCCTTGTGCGAATGCCGGCCTGCTAAAAAGACCCGGTGCCAGGAAGATGATCCCCGTTAGGACCCATACGGATGGACGACCTCGCCTGTATTTCATCGACGGCTCTCCGTTCGCTAAGGTGTGGGCAAAATTGAACCAAAACTCTGGGGGATGGGGGGCTCGCAGCGGCGAAGACTATCTGGTTCCGCCTGCCTTGTCAATTGCTTTTTCGGTTCCTCTTTTTCGGTTTCCTCCCCAAAGAATCTTTTGAAACAACGGCGAAGATCTCTTTGTCCGCTGACAACAGGAGGCCGAGGCGCGCCCACCATAATGTGTCCTGAGAAATAATAAACAGTAAGCATGCCATACAGGGATAGCCCTTGCTGCGTTTCAAATGCCGCGCTATTTCTTCTCTCTAGAACCCAGAACCTCTCCTGCTGTGCCGCGGTGAATTTGGGGGAATGCCGCGAGCAGCGGAACTGGAGCCCTCATGATCGGCGAAATCCTCGAAGTTCTAGAGAAGTGTCCTTCGGCCCAGTATGAGCAGGGAAAAGACCTGGTTCGCGTCCATCCCGGCACTCCCAAAGGATTCGAAGTGGTCATCGAACAGATTTGGGAGAACCATTACAGCGTGACTTACGGCGGCTGGCACGAAGACTTTTACTCGTTGGAGGAAGCGCTCAGGTGTTTTTTCCTCGGCCTTTCCAACCACTGCCGGCTGAAGGTACAGAGTAAGGATGGAAAGCCTTTTCGATGGACGGTTGAGTATTGGACCGACCCCGATTGGCGGGAACGTTCTACAAAGGCGACTTGGTCTCGCCGGATTCTAACGCCCGCGGTTACTGCTTATCTGCAGAATGACCTCTTGGCTGAGGTCAATGTGCAGCCCTTCGTGAACAAAATGGTCGCTCCTCATTGAAAGTTCGAACCTACGAGTATCGGAGGAAGGCGTGCGAGTCCGGGGCTTTCGTCAAGAAGCGTCATCCCCTCGGCGCGTAGTAGCCTTTGCGGGCAAGCACTTTCAGGTCGTGGTTGGCCATTTCGATTTTGATCTTCCGGAATTTTCCGTCCAGCGCCGCGTTGCTCGGATAGTAGCCCAGCGTGTACTGGCTCCGCAGCTCTTCGGAGATTTCATCGAAGGCCTGCATGAGCTTTTTCTCTGAATTCGCCGAGATCACGCGGCCCCCGGTTTCGTCCGCCAGTTTTTTTGCGGCGCCGTAATTCGCACCGTAACGGGGATCGGCCACCAGCATAATGTGGATCACCGTGTCGGTGCGCTGTGCGGCTTCAATGGCTTCTTCGATGCGCACTTTGCTGCCTTCGTCCTGCGCATCGGTGACGATGACGATGGCTTTGCGTCCCGCCTCGGTGTTGAGTTTATCCCCGCAGGCGAGGTAGATGGCGTCATAGAGGGCCGTGCCGGTGATTTGCTGCGAGCCGATGGGTCCGGGATTGCCAGCAATTGTTCCGCCCCCGGGAATGTTGATGCGCGCCCTGCGAATGGCGCGGCTCAGCTGCGCGCGGTCATCCGTGAAATCGGAGAGCAGGTCCACATCCGAGTCAAAAGACATGACCAGGGCTTCGTCGCCTTTGCGGAGAACGCGATTCAAGAAGGAGCTCCCCGCTTCCTGGATGGCCCCAAGCATGTCCTGTTCGCTGCCCGAAGTGTCGAGCAGCAAACCTAGGGTGATGGGGAGGTTCACTTCTTTGGAGAAAAAGGCGATCTTCTGATCCTGATTGTCTTCGATCAGCTTGAAGTCATCCTGCTTCAGATCCCCGACGATGCGCTTGTTCTTGTCCCTCACAGTAGCAAAAATGTTCACCAGGTTGACCCGCGTCTTGATGGTTCCGCCTTGCGCTGGCGCGGGCTCCTGCGGCATGGCGGGAGCCCCTAACAGGCATGAAACCGCCCCTGCCATGCACTGCATCAAAAGCTTGTGCCTAGAACGCATGTATACTTTCCTTGACGAGAGATGCCCGGCCAGAGAAACCCCGCGGGGTACTGCCGCCTTGTAGGATGCCGTCAAGCGGTCCGATGGATGCGTGGGCGAGCACGCAAGCCGCTAAACCCAATACGAAGTTTGGCGCGAGGGATATGAAAAGTCTACGAGAAAGCTTGTTCTTGGGTGCGGTGGTGCTCATGGGCGCATCGCTTAGCAATCTTGGCGTCCGCGCCTGGGGGCATGGCTCCGCGACTGCCGCCCAAGAGCAGAAGCCGCCTGCGGCTCCGCAACAGGGCGGGCCGGTAATAATTCGCGTGCCCGTTGACCAAGTGATTGTGCCGGTGACGGTAAAAGACGGGGCTGGGCGCTTGGTGCCCGACCTGCGCAGAGATGAATTCCGAATCTTCGAAGACAACGTCGAACAGAAGATCGCTTCGTTTATCGCTGAGCCCCTGCCGCTCTCCATGGTCGTGCTGGTGGACAACGATTTGCAGTCCAAAGATGCGCGGCCTGTGGCCGAGAGCCTTCGCGCCATCGTCGCGGGCTTAAGCGTGAGCGACGAAACCATGGTCTGCCGCTTTGACCAGTTTTTCCACGAAGGAAAAGCCTTCATAACCGACCAGGACAAACTGCTCACCGAATTGAAGCGCACGCAGTTGGATGAAGAGCCTTCCGTCGCGCCCCCAAGCCCTGCTGTCAACAATGGCCCGAGCATCAACGGCCATTCGTCCATGGGCGACGTCCCCAGCGTCGCCGGTGCGACCATGAACCTCAAGGGGCAGCCCACGAAGGCACTCGACGACGCGGTCTACGCTGCGGCCCAGTTGCTGAAGGAGCGCGACCCCGAGCGCCGCCGCCGCAAGATTATTTTCCTCATTTCCGACGGCGTGAATGCGCCCAAGTTCAACAAATACAATTACGACACCACGATCAAGGAACTTCTGCGTTACAACATCGCGGTCTACGGAATTGGCGTGGGAAGCGCCTATTTTGACCGCCGGTTCGAGCGCCTGTCGAGATATGCGAAAGACACCGGTGGCGACGTCTATTATGGCATGAAGAGCCGCGCCATGGAGGAACTGTACTCGCGGGTGACCGAAGAGGCCCGCAACCAATACACCTTGGCCTATGCGCCCGCGGGAACTGACAGGGGCGCGGAATACCATTCGATTGAAGTCCGCGTCAGGCGCGAGGGACTGACCATTCTTGCCCGCGAGGGCTACTACAGCGGGGCCCTTCCGAGGTAGCGGGACTTTTTCATTGCAATTTAGCTTGACTCCTGTGAGCAAGCCGCCCATATATCAGAGCGAGGGCGGCGGCTTGTAACGTAGGACATCCGCTTCCCTTGAGGAGGAAATTGAATGAAAAAGGCCAAGAAGGGCGAAAAGAAACCCCCCAAGAAGATGAAGTAACATCTCACCGAAAGGATCAGGCTGGCCAAGGCGCTCCAGGCAAGTCGGGGCGCCTTTCTTTTGCTAGCGAAGCGAAGTTCAGAGAGCAGGCCTCTCAGGCCGCGCCAGCTGAAGCGCTTCCTGAGGCGTGGTTGGATTCTCCAAGTCCGCCTTCTCGAAGACACAGAAAGAGCGGCAGACCGAAGCTGACGCCGATAGTGCAAAGGCCAACGATCGGCAACCAAAGATGTTGCAGGCGCAGACGTTGGCCTTCGACACGAACAAACCGCACGAGCACAACGGCGGACACCAGGACGTCTAGGCCGAAGAATCCACCGATCCTGTTGGCGAAGAGTTGACGGACGAGCAAGCCGAGGTGCAGGCCGTTTTCCATGACCCACGGGATGAATTGCGAATAGGGAAGAACAGCTCCGAGGATGGCGAGGATCAAGTAAACGTTTTTTTCTTTCACCGGCCGGTCTCCTATTGGCATTCCATGGCGTCGATCATCGTAAGGTTTTGTGCAACGCGCTCAAGGGCTCAGCGATTCTTCATGCGCCGGGCAAATGGGCTTATAGGCGCAATTCCGGCAGATGAAGCCCGGCTTGGCGGGGAATTCGCGGGCCCGAATGTCGGCGGCTGTCTCCTGCACTACATTCTGGGCTTCGTCGAGTTGTTTCGAATCGCGCGTGGTCACCTGAATCTGATTGTTCTGCAAATAGTGGAAGACCAGGCGCACGGGATTCCATTCGAAAATTTCCTTTGCGGCCAGGGCATACAGGCTGAGTTGCAAGTCATTTTGGGCGTCCGCGTCTTTTTTCGGCTTCCCCGTTTTGTAATCGACAATTTCCACGTCATTGTGCCCGAGGGAATTCACCTGGTCCATGCGGCCGGCGATGATCACGTTATTTTCAAGCGGCAATTGGAAGCCTTTTTCCTGTTCGCGGATTTGCGGCGGCGCTTCGATCAGCGTCGCATGGAAGGCACGCAGTTGCTCGAGGCCATCTTTCTTGTATTCGGCTTCCTGATACTCGTCTTCGAAGCCGACGGGGCGCCACTCCGTCTCGAAAACCCGCTGGGCTTCCTCGAAGGGCAGCATGTTGCCCTTGCGAAGCTCTCCAAGAATGCGCTTGACCGTGCCGTGCATGATGCTGCCGAAGCTGAGCGTGGCTTTGGGACCTTCTTTCAGCGACCACAGATAACCGAACAAATACCGCTGTGAGCATTTGCGGTAGTTTTCGACGGCCGAAGGGCTGAGCCGCAACGGCTCCGGCGACGGTGGATGAAAAACTTCAGCCCACTGTGCGATTCGCGAAAAAATCTTTGGAGGCCTGGCCGAAGCGGGAAAGAGCGAAGAATCTGTTGACTCTCCCCGCGGCTCTTGTGGATCTTCAGCCGGCACAATTTCCGGGAGCTTTGGCGCGATTTGAATGATGTCCTTGCGCTTGATCGCCGGGTCCATCAGCATGTCCTCGATGAACGTGGAAATTTTTCCTTTCTTGTCCGTCACCGTGGTGACCGTCAGCCGGTCCATCGCGCGCGTGAGCGCCACATAGAAAAGGCGCCGCTCTTCCTGAATGTGAAAATCGCCCTCGGGAAGCTCTTCTTTCATGAGGCGCTCGGGGAATTCGAAGACGCGCGGCCTTTCTGTTGCCGGAAACGCTCGGGGATTCACGCGCAAAAGAAAAACGTGCGGGAACTCCAGTCCCTTGGCCACGTGCACGGTCATCAGGCGCACCGCATCGCGGGGTGCTTCGTCGTCGAGGCTGACAGTCCCATTGGCTTGCTGGAAGAAATCGAGATATTCGAGGAATTCGGAAAGGTCACGCGTCTCGCTTTTCGGCTCCCAGTCTTTGACGAACCTCGAAAGTTGGTTAACGTACTTGCGGTCGTGCGCTCCCGCGCGCTGCGGAATTTCCAGCCATTCGATGAGGTCGGAGAGGAATTCGGCGGCTGTTCGTCGCTTCAGCGCTTTGCGCTGCTCGAAAAGGAATTGCAGCAGTTCCTGGAGCGACGACCGCGGTGGGTCAAACGGCAGCTCGGTCTGCGGCGCTTGCAGCACGTCGTAGAGTGCCGTGCCGCGTTTTTTCGCGGCCCGCTCGGCAAGACGTACCAGATCGCGTGCTTCCAGGTGCCAGGCCGGCGCGGCGAGAACGCGCGCGCAGGCGATGTCATCGAAGGGTTTGGCGATCATTCGTAGATACGCGAGCACGTCCTTGACGAGCGGGTGGTCGAGAATCGAGAGCTTGGAAATCACAAAAGGGATGCGCCGGCGCACAAGTTCTTCGACCAGTTCATCGCGATGAGCGTGCTGGCGGTAAAGGACGGCAAAATCGCTCCAAGGACGTCCTGCCGCATGCAGGCGCTGCAATTCCAGTGCGACCCAGCGTGCCTCGTCGGGCGGATTGACCAGCTCGGCGATTCGAACGCGTTGGCCCTCCCTGCGCGTGGCCTCCAGCAATTTTTTGGGCAGAGTTTTGCTCGCCGGATTCATTCCAATGACGTGGGTAGCAACCCGCAGGATGTTTGGTGTCGAGCGGTAATTTTCCGTCAAGGAAATGTGAAATCGCGTTGGATCGCTGCCCGGTGTCACGGCGGCGAAGCGCTCTAGAAACAAAGTAAAGCTCCCAAAAGACGCGCCGCGAAAACGATAGATCGCCTGCGCGTCGTCGCCGACAACGAAAACATTGCGCTGCTCGCCGGACAGCAAATAAAGCAGTTCGAGTTGCGCGATGTTGGTGTCCTGGAATTCGTCCACGAGGATATGGCGGAAACGCTGCTGGAGTTTCTTGCGGAGATGAGTGTCATCCCGCAGCAACGCCACGGCTTCGGGTATCAGCGAGCCGATAGAAACTTTTTTCTTTTCCTTCAGCAGGGCTTCGCTCGCAAGATACGCCCGCGCGATCTCTCGTTGCAACGCAACCTGTTCGGCTCTCTCGTTGTAGGTGTCTTCACCCAGAGCACCGCGTTCGGCTTCCAGTTCCGCGGCGAGGGTTTCGGCGAATTGCCGGTAGTCGCCGCTCGAAACGAGTTCGTCCTGGCACCGCGAAAAAAAATCCACGAAGTCGCTCAGGAACTGGCCCGGTTCCG
>Ga0307478_10004252_pt1 | contig 10253 bp, 5 predicted proteins | sample atmos_gasesECM4C_2_FD_203713 | JGI IMG/M metagenome (GOLD analysis project Ga0307478, IMG submission 203713) | Hardwood forest soil microbial communities from Morgan-Monroe State Forest, Indiana, United States - atmos_gasesECM4C_05 | ecosystem: Environmental > Terrestrial > Soil > Temperate...
TCGAAGGTGCATACGGTACGACATGGCTGCAAAGGGCAAAGGCAAGTCTGCGGGATTCGAGCTTTGCGACGGATCGGAGCGGTAACCCACGATTCGATGTTACCGCTCTTTGCAGCATTATGCTTGATAATTGGGCGGATGTATTCGGTCAGAGTCTTGGCCGTTCGCTTCAAAAGCTGATCCACCGTATTCGTGACATTCGCAACGATCATGCTCATCAAAATGAGATCACGTTCGACCGAGCAATCGGCGCCCTCGATGATATCGAAACGCTGCTCAATGCCGTTGGCGCCGGCGCCGAAGCTCGGATTGTTCATAAGGCCAAGGAAGAGGTCGGACAGGCTCGCTACGGGGCCGCGACCAAGGCCGAGGCCCCAAAGTTGCTGCAAGCGCCGATTGAGGAACGGGCGCTGGTCCCGTGGCGCGAAGTCATCGTCCCGCATCCAGACGTGCAGTCACGTCGGTTTGTGAATGCTGAATTCGCGGCGGACCTTTACCAGGTCTGGGCAGGATATGCCAGCGACGAGTACGCTGACCCCGAGCAGTTCTTTGCGCGTACGTACCTCACGTCGGGCTTGCGGACGCTGATCGAGAATGCCGCTAACCGGCTCACAGACAACGGCGGCGATCCAATCGTCGAGCTGCAAACGAGCTTCGGAGGCGGTAAGACCCACGCGCTTCTTGCGCTCTTCCACATGCTGTCTGGTGCTGACCAAAGCCGCCTACTCGGTATTCCCGAGCTGCTTGCCGGAATCGGCGTAAAGACTCTCCCCAAAGCCAACCGTGCGGTCCTTGTCGGTACAAAGATTGGCGCAGGGCAGCCGGGCGAGAAGCCCGACGGAACGGTCGTTCGTACGCTCTGGGGAGAACTTGCCTATCAACTTGGCGGCGCAGAGGGGTATGCGCTCGTTGCTGAGGCGGATCGTACCTCAACCAGCCCCGGAGCTGCATTAGACGAATTACTGAAGCGCTACTCACCGTGCCTCATCCTCATCGACGAGTGGGTTGCGTATGCACGTCAGTTATTGGATGATGCAGCACTGTGCGGCGGAACGTTTGAAACCCAGTTCACTTTTGCCCAGACGCTCACGGAATCCGTAACAGCGACTAAGGGAGCGTTGCTTGTTGTTAGCCTTCCGGTGAGCGAGGACAACCGCGATGGCAGCGATATCGAAGTTGGCGGCGTGCGCGGTCGCGAGGCGCTGCGTCGTCTCCGCAACGTCCTGGCCCGAAAGCAATCGAATTGGCAGCCAGCGGATGCTGCCGAAAGTTATGCGATCGTTCGTCGTCGCCTTTTTGAAAACATCAATGCTGACAAGGCGAAGATCAGGGATAAGGTTATAGAGAAGCTCTACAAATTCTATCGCGATAAAGATGCGCTGTTCCCGACGTTTGTCAGCGATCCAGCTTACAAGCAGAAGCTCATAGACTGCTATCCCATCCATCCTGAACTCTTCGAGCGCCTATACACGGAATGGGGAAGTCTAGAGCAGTTCCAACGTACACGCGGAGTCTTGCGCCTTATGGCAGCGGTCATCCATTGTCTATGGGCGGCCGGCGATCGTCACCCGCTAATTATGCCGGGACTCTTGCCGATCGAAGACCAAAACGTCGTCGGCGACCTCGTCCGCTACCTTGGCGACCCGTGGCGCTCGGTTCTGTCGCGGGACGTGCTTGGCAATGATTCTCGGGCAGCGCGCATTGATGAACAACACAGTCAGCTCGGACGCTACAGCGCTGGCCGTCGCGTTGCGCGCGCAATCTTTCTTGCGACCGCTCCGCAGAACGCCGAAGGACACCGCGAGGTTCGCAATGTCGGTGTCGACGCCCGCTCGATTCGCCTCGCGTGCGCCTTCCCGGATGACAATCTCAGCGCGTTTGATAATGCCACGCGTCGCCTCTCGGAGGAGGCAACGCATCTTGCGACGGACGGCGCTCGATTCTGGTTTCAGCTCTCGCCGAACCTCAATCGCCGTGCCCAAGATGAAGCCGGTGCCTATCAGACTTACGAGATTCACGAAGAGATCGTTCGTCGTCTCCAACGATTCCAAAACGAGCGCGGCGACTTTGTGCGCGTGCATATTGCGCCCTCGAATACGGGCGAAATCCCAGAGGAACGCAGCGCCCGGCTAGTCGTGCTTGGACCTGCTCACACGCACACGGCACGCCGGGATTCAACGGAAGCGCGCCGCTTTGCGCTGGATTGTACGCTGAAGATTGGTGACGGGAATCGCGTCTTTAAGAACGCGCTCATATACCTTGCGGCCGATGCGAGCCGGTTGGAGCAGCTCGAACTCTCGATCCGGCAAGCGTTGGCCTGGAAAAAGATTACCGAAAATCAGCAGCAATTTGAACTGACGCCATCCCAGCAGGAGACGGCGCGCCAGAAGGCCGCGCAGAGTCATGGCGACGCGGCCCGTGCGTTAAATGCTTGCTGGTGCCACGTGCTTATCCCGACGCAGACCGTTGAACCAGGCGCTCCGATCGAGCTCGATGAGCAGAAGATCGAAGGTGGCGAAACTCCAGCTTTAGCGGCCTCTGAGAAGCTGAGGCGTGATGGACTCCTGAACCCGACCCTAGGGGGCACGAACCTTCGAAGCGACCTTGACTCTCGGAAGATCTGGGCCGAGAACGGCTCGGTGCAGATCGGGCGCCTCCTGGACATGTTCGCGCAATACCCGTACATGCGGCGCCTCAAGAACGAGGCAGCGCTCCGCGACGGCATTCAAGGCGGATTTGGACGCATCACGTGGGATGCTGAGACTTTCGCCTATGCCGAAAGTTACGACGATGCGCACAAGCGCTTCACCGGACTCGTAGCTGGCCCAGACGCCGCCCTGCTTACGATCGACATGGTTCACGGGCTATTGGTGCGTGCCGATCTCGCCAGTACCCAATTGGAGGCAGACCGTGCTGCAGAGGCAACGGAACTGTCAGCCACCGACGGTATTATGTTGGGTGGGAGGCAGATAAGCTTCGCTCCGCCGGCGCCTGGGGCTCCGGCGAAGGCTCCGGAACACTTTTTTATGCGGGTTCGCGCCGACGATGTGACTAAACTCCCGCGCATAGCCACCCAACTCGCGAACGATATCGTCGCGCACTTGGCCTCGATTGGCGGTGCGAGCGTCGAAGTCAGCATCGAGGTAAAAGCGGTTGTCCCCGGCGGCATCGACGCCCAACTCGAAACCCGCCTGCGGAAGAACGCGGACGCTCACCAGTTCGCTGCTCCGGAATTTAATCAATAACTCCGAGTAATGCAAAATCTTGGCGCTACACCGCTGCCGGAACCCGCCCGCAAGGAGCTTTATAGCTACGCCTATATTACGGCTATAGCTGCATCTGCACAGTGCGAGATCCTCGTGCCCAAGATGGATTACGATAGCCTCGATGCTCTTGTGTTGCCAACGCGAGGCGGTCGTCTGCCGCTGTCCGTGCAGCTTAAAGCTACGGCTGCAGACTGCATCAATAACGACAACGTCGTATTTGACCTCCCGATAAAAAACTACGATGATTTGCGAAGTACTGAACGCGGCATTCCTGCGATGCTCGTCGTTCTTCATTTGCCGAATGAAGAAGATAGATGGGTTACGCATCAGTCGGATGCATTATTGCTGCGAAACACTGCTTATTATCTGAATTTATTGGGCAGTCCCGCCGTCGCTAACCAAATGACTGTACGAGTGCATATTCCAGTCGAACAGCAGTTGACGAAAGGGTCTCTGCTGGGTCTTCTGCAGCATGTAGCAACTTATAGGCGCTTGCCATGACGCCGTCGGATCGTCAGGTCGAAGATATAACGCCAGAGGATATTGGCCTATACCTTCAGGCAAATAAATGGTCCGAAGAAGAAGTTAGCGACGTTCTTTCGGTATGGACGCACGCGGATACAGAGCTCAATCTCTTGGCGCCGCGCCGCTCAAGTGTCCTTGACTATCAAACGCAGGTTAGTTTGTTGGTGCGTTTTCTTGGTGAATTTGAAGGACGCAACCCGATCCAGATTGCTTCAGATATGAAGTTTACTGGAGCTGACGTGATTCGACTGCGGATCGATACATCTGTGATTGAGCGTGGTACGATTGCCTTTAACAAGGCGGCAGAAGTAATTATTCAGACTCAGCATATGCTTCTAGCTGCTGCGCGAGCGGCGGTTCATCCGCAGAGCTTCTTTGTCGCACGACCTCCAACTGAAGTGTCCGATTATCTCGACACCACGCGCCTGGGTCAAACAGAGCCTGGAAGTTTTGTTTTTACGATCATATCGCCTGTAACTTTTAAGGTAAAGGCGGAAGACGACCATCAATCCGCGGTTGAGCGGAAACCGAAGACACCGTTTGCGAGGAGCGTCGTTAGTACTCTCTCACGCAGTTTGCTCGCAATACGACAAGCTGCAACTCCACATGACCGTCCACTTGGCGCGGTTTTTGAAGACCTTGTGGAAGAAGGCGTGAGTGCGAATTTGTGTGATGCACTGTATGTAATTGCAGAGCAAAGCGTCGATCGCGCAGTTGAGCTTGACTTTACCTGGTCGGCAAAAGTGCCTCGCGTGGGGCAGGAGGCGCGATCCAGAATCGTCGTCCCGCCAATGATTACGCCAGTGCTATCCGATATGGCAAAGCATCTTAAGCAGGTTGCTCCGCAGCCGGGATTTGAGGTGATGGGGAAGGTTGAGCGTTTATCAAACCAAGAGCTGGGAGAGGGTTTCGATCTTGCGCTCCGCGCTATCGTCGAGGGGCGGGAACGACTGATCGCTCTACAGCTGTCAGATGCCGAACGAGAAATCGCGAGCACGGCCTGGAAGACCGGGCGCTCAGTGTTTACGCGCGGTGTCTTGGACAAACGGTATCGCCCGTATCGTCTTTTAGAGCCAGATCTCTTTGAGTTGATAAATCTCGACTCGTAAGTGTCCGTAGAGACACTAGCACGGCAAGCTTCCATGCGCGTTGACGTTGCCGCGAGCAATATCCCATTTTAGAAGGTAATTCCCGCGGAACAAGTGCCGATGAATGGGGACGAAATTATGACCCGACGGGCCTCGGAGCGACAGCGTACATCCGTGGGCTCCCACGGCGTGCTCAGGATTCGCTGACGCTCACGAGCGACGTACCGTCGTCCAGCACGCCGAGCCCACTCCTCGTTCCTTCGCATCCATCGAGGCCGTTGCGATTTGCAGATGACGGCCGGTGGAGCTAACGATGTTCAACGATCAGCACGTCAAGTCTGTTCTGGAGCGCTACTACCCCAAGTCGGCCATTCGTTGCCTGGAGGAGGCCGAAACGAAATTCATCGCATTGCAAGAGCGTCAGAAGTACGCCGATGCCAGCCTCGCCCTGCGTCGCCTCGCGGTCAATATGGACGGTTGGCCCATTCCGCCGGCGGGTTTGTTCGTCGTCGAGGAGCGCACAGTCTATCTCCGTTCGACGAGTGCAATGACGGTCTGCCACGAGGCGGGACACGCGCTGGACTGTGCCCTCGGCGGTGGGTTCTACTTAAGCGGCGTGGATCCGCGGATTCGGCGGGCGTTTGCGTCAGCGACCGCGTTCGTGACGCCCTATGCAGCGTCGGCATGTGACGAGTATTTTGCCGAGGCGGTTCGAGCCTGGACCGGCGCCAACGACAACCTCTCCCTTTGGCCGCGAGCCACCAGGGAACGGCTTCAGTCAGTTGACCCGCGAATGGCAGAAATCGTGGCCAATTTGTTTGCGGAGATCGACGCAAAGTACGCGTTGGAGGGGGAGCAGATGCACCTCGATTTGTCGGCATGAGCGACGCTCTTAATCGTCGCGACCGTCTCGCGGAATACTCCGGCGAGCGTGGCAGCATGGTCCTCGTTACAGAGCGGCGCAAGGCGCTTGAAGCTATGACCTGCGAGGTCTGCAACGCCAGCCATCCCGGCGGGATGGCTCGCGGCGTTGTGCTCGACGAACCCGGCGGCGACACCCCATGGCTTCTCTGGATGCTCGCGGACGGCTGGTCGCAGTCCGATCATGTAAAGATCGCTGCCTGTCCGGCTCATCAGTCGGATCCTTTGCTGCGTATCATGCGCTTCGCAGACTCGCGATGATCGAGATCTCGACGAATTGGCCACAACTGTATGCGCAACTGTATGCGTGGCGAAAAAGAATAAAGGCCTAGATTCGCTCTAGGCCTTTGTTTGTCTGGCTCCCGAAGTTGGACTCGAACCAACGACCCGCTGATTAACAGTAAGCGGATCACTTCATTACTAAATTCGCGGAATCAAGTAAAAAGCAAGTACCGCTGTCGTCGCCGGAAACGACCGCTTCCAGCTGCGTTCTGAAATCTTCCCGGGCGGAAGTTCAAGTGGCGCCCTTTTCGCAGCGTTTGGTAGCCGACTCGATTGCAGATCGAGCTACGTGGCAAACCAAACTCATTGAGCGCCGATGACGCGGAAATCAATGTCGAAGGTTTCGCGCAAATAACTCTCGGTCGCCGCCAGGAGTTCGAGCTGATCGTCGCTGGCGGACGCGCGCGAAAGGCCGGGCTGCACGATGTGGATGCGGCAGGCGACCGTCGACTGTTCCGATGCGTTCTTCAACTGCAGCAGCGTGCGCAAGTCGCCGCGGTGAAACCGCGGGCGCAGCGTCTGGCGATGGCGTAGATGGTCGAAGAGTTTCTGCGCGTCGCGCTTCCATCGGATGCTTTTCTCTGCCTGACCGCAGACCTCGTAGAGGTCGTCGATCCTGAACCTTGCTCCGACACTGCTTGCAAACTTGCAGTGGAAGAGGTGGAGCACGAATTGGCCGTCGGATATTTTGAACGCGATTACGTCGGCGACTTCACCGCTGCCGTCGTCGTCGAACACGACGTCGTAGGCGGCGTCTGCGTCCGCTAATACGTTCTGCAGTACCCGCCACTGAATCGAATCCGTTCTTTCGGAGCCTTGCCGAACGAACGACTCCTTTGATGGATCGATACCATCCCAATCCCACGCGTCAATGAGCGCCCGATCGTAAATCAGGCGACGGCCTCCGGCTTTGCAGTAGACGTCCCCGAGGAGATATGACCCGTCCGCGAATCGGACGATCGGAAAATGCTCCGCGAAGTACTCGGAGAGGGCGAACGAGTTGCGCCCCATGGAGAGCCGCGCGTCGCCGTTGAGGCTCTCGACCCCGACGCCTTCGGCGGAAAACACCAGGCGATACCGCCGCGATTCCTCAGACGACGAGATCGCGAACTCGATCGGGCCGTCTGCGGAAAACTGCGTGATCTCAAGACCGACTTCGAAGAACGGGCGTCGCGTCGTGCCGAATTCAACAAAGACACGGTCCTCGGGGCGCTGCAAGACCTCGAAATCCCACTCGACCGTGATCGGTACGCCGGAAGGTCGTTCGGTGGCACGCTCCGGGATGATCGCCCCCTCAAGCACCGCGTCGGTTCGGATCGATTCGTCCGAAAGCTTCTGCCCGACGTGTGCCGCCCACCCGAGCCAATCGGACACGTCGAGCGCGACTTTGTAGGACCAGACCCGCCCCTTCTGCGAGCACCCCACGCTCGTTCTCTCGCCCTGCTCGTAGCCCGTGCCGAACAGGTTCCACTTGATCTTGTTCCCGCGCTCGGCCGAGGACAACGCCGGCGCGATGTCCGTACCCATCATCGACTGGTACTGGATGCGGCGGTTGACCGTGCTGCGCATGCCGAGATTGAGTACGACGAGCCGGTTGATTCCGGCGAGGGCCCGGAACACCGTCTCACCGGTAATGAGCTCGCTATCGCCGACGACCTTGTTCGCCGTTTTTCGGTGAAAATTGTCCGAATCGCTGGTTTGCACGAAGAACAAGCCCGTTCGCGGATTCCAGTGGGCGATATGCAGGTGGTGCGTCGCGTCGTAGAAGCCCTTGACGTCGGCCCAGCTCACCTCATCCGAGCGCAGCGTCACCCACACGATCGTATGCGCATCCGCATTGACGACCGGTCCAGCGAACAACGTCTCACCCTGAGCGAGCGCTTCGAGAACCGCCCTCGGCTCCCAGTCCGTCGCGTCGGTTCGGAAGACCAGCGTGCTCATCTTCGGCGCAATGTTCTTGAGCGCCAACTCGCCGAGGTCGCCGTTGAAGCCGCGCGCGAAAGCCTCCCGTCGCGCGTAGTTCGACGTCGCGTCCTCGCTCAGCGTCTCAATGATCGCGTCCCAGTCAGCATCTTCCGCGTACAGCTGCCGCAGCGATCTTTCGAAACCTGGATCCAGAGCGTTCGCTACGACCGTCGCCGAACCGTAAGCGCCCCCCGTGCGGGTGAACCGGCCCACGAACTGGAGCGTTACCGTCAGGCTGCGATGCGCGTCGTGCAGCGCGGCGATTTTCAGGGCGGGCAGATCGACGCCTTCGCCGAGCATGTCCACGCAAACGACGATGTGCGATGCGCCCGAGCGAAGCGCGGCCAGTCGCTCGCGGCGCTCCCCGATTGCCATCCTGCTGTGGAGCAGCACGGGCGTGAACCCGCCGCCGACCTCTTCGTAGATTCTTGCGATCGCTTCTGCCTTCGCGATCGTTCCCGCGCGCGCCATTATCCGGTGATCGTATCCGCTCTCGATGTCTGACTGAAGCTGCGCTACCGCTGCTCGCGCGATGGCGACATCAACAGCGTCTTCGTCCGGCTCCTGGACCGCGCGGAATTTGATGTGGCTGAAGTATCCGGCTTGTTGGGCTTTGGCGAGAGGATACCGGTAGACGCATACGCCGTCTATGAGTTTTCCGTCGTTTCGAAACGGCGTCGCAGTGAACTGGACGAGCGGCACACCAGAGAACGTGCTACGCATCAGTTGCCAGCTCGCCGCCGGGATGTGGTGCGCTTCGTCGACGAACACATGGCTGAACGAGGGCACGAGGCTTGCAGTAATTTCGGGCGTCAACGAGCCAACGAGATGCATCGTCGTCACGACTACGTTACAGCAGTCGGCGAACTGCCGCGCAGCCGCGGCATCTTCGAACCCCTTAGACAAGATGCCGACCACTGGGTAGGGTACGTCGCCCCCGATAACTCCCGCGCGTTTGAGCACGCCGAAGCGCGCAAACTTGTCGCCGAGCTGGTCGCGAAGCGCATCCGTCGGCACAACGACGAGCAGGCGTTGAAGGCGCTCGTGTGCGTAGAGCGCGAGCATTGTTTCCGTCTTCCCCGTCCCGGTCGGCATCACGACCGTGCAGACGTCGTCGCGGACCGTCCAATGCGATAGGACGCCATAGGCTGCGCCGAGCTGAGGCGGCCGAAGGCCCCGCGCTTGGCCCTCGACGCGAAGGAACACCTGATCGCGCAACGCTTCCAAGTTGAGATCGCGCAGCGATGCGAATTCGGCCGCTGCGGCCGGCGCGGCAGGCACAGGATCGACCCACCTGGACTTCACGTCGGAGAACGGGAAGCCAGTGGGTGCCAACGTGGGCGCTGAAACCCGGACCACGTCCGCCGACCCAGACGGCGATCGGCGCGCCGCGACCACCGTAGCGCGGCGACCGTCGGTTCCGGTAAGGACGACCTGCCTATTGTTCCACGCGTCGCGCCGCTCGACCACGAAATCGTCCTCAATTTCGTCGTGACGCAACTGAACGATCAGATTACCGGCGACCTTGCCGTACACGGCCCACTGCGGCGGAAGAACGCCGTGAAAGCGCGTAGGCGCAGTCTTTACCCGCCGACTACGCATCGCTCGAACGTTCCGTTCGCGTTCGATCGCTCACCTGCGGAGTTCCTTAACCTGGGGTGCGATGGCGCGGCCGGATGCAAGTCGCCCGTGACTTCCCCGGTCGAGGACCGGAGAATGAAGAAGCTGGTCGACTGTCTCGAATAACTAAGCTATTAAGCGTTTGGCTGATATGACCATCGGTCTAGCGGAGAAAACCGTGTTCCGGGGTCTGTGAGGTCCTGTGGAGTCTCGATTACGCCGCTTGGCCGACTCGGAAAAACCGCGCAAAGAGCGGTAGCTTTGCGTCCAGCACGGGTCGGCGGGCCAAAAACCGAAGGGACCCGATATGGCGACGGCAGAGTTGTGCATGACCGGAAACCCCACTCGCTGCGAATCATGCGGGGAATCATTGCCTGGATTCCAGCGGCCTCAGAGCGACCTAAGGAGACTCCGTCTCTTCGTGGGGCGGTCGTTCGGGGTCTCCGGGAGTCTCTCGTGGCTGTCTTGAGGGGCTAGCGGGAGCAATCTCGTGCTGGTTCGAGTCCAGTCTCGCGCACCACGTCATTTCCAACGGCCCGCCCACGAGCAGGCCGTTTTTCTTCCTCGAAACAAGCGCCTGGACGTG
>Ga0307478_10004253_pt1 | contig 10251 bp, 7 predicted proteins | sample atmos_gasesECM4C_2_FD_203713 | JGI IMG/M metagenome (GOLD analysis project Ga0307478, IMG submission 203713) | Hardwood forest soil microbial communities from Morgan-Monroe State Forest, Indiana, United States - atmos_gasesECM4C_05 | ecosystem: Environmental > Terrestrial > Soil > Temperate...
TTGTGGCCGCCCCCTACTTCGTTGTGGATATGTTTGAGATGAAAAGCCCACAGGAGTTGACTACGCGCGACGAATCGGGCAAGAGTTCGGTGCAGATTCTGGTGGCGATAGAAGGATGCGGCGTAATAGAAGCGCCGGGAGCGGAGCCCGTAACCCTGGCGAAGGGAGATGCGGTAGTAATTCCCGCGTCGATAGGGAAATTTACAGTGCGTCCGCAGTGGGCGCTTGAGTTCCTCAGATCCCGCGGGCCAGGAACGTCTCTACCCGAACCGGAAACAAGACTATAGCGAGCAAAAATAACCTTGGCCAAGAAATCGAATTTCTATCCTGTAATCCTCGCTGGCGGGCGCGGGACCCGCTTCTGGCCGCTCAGCCGCAAAAAGCGCGCGAAGCAACTGTTGGCGCTCGATGGCAAGCAGACCATGATTCAACAGACGGTGTCGCGCCTGCTTCCACTTGCCCCGCCAAAACAATTCTGGATCATTACCAACGAAGATCTTCGTGCCGCAATCTTGAAACAGCTGCCGAAGTTACCGAAATTGCAAGTGCTCGCCGAGCCTTTGGGGCGAAACACTGCGCCTGCGATAGGCCTAGCGGCGTTCCTCTTGTTGCGCGAAAACCCCGAAGCGGTGATCGGAATGTTTCCCTCAGACCATGTCATTGCCGATGAAAAGAAATATCGTTCAACTATCGCGCGTGGAGCAGAGATCGCCGCGGCTGGCGAAAACATCGTAGTCATAGGTATCAAACCCAACCGCGCGGAAACGGGCTATGGATATATCGAAGTGGGCAGCGCTTCGAGTAGCGATGCGCTTCGCGTGCGCCGCTTCACCGAGAAACCCGATTCTGAAAAGGCCGCCGCCTTCGTCGCCGCGGGAAATTATTTCTGGAATAGCGGAATGTTTTTGTGGAGCGCCCGCACTCTGGCCAATGCTTTACTCGAGCATCTGCCAAAGACCGCGCCCATTCTGGAAGAAATTGCCTCGACCTTCGGCACTCGCAAGTTTGTCGATACGTTTCGCAGACTCTATCCCAAGTGCGAAAACATCAGCGTGGATTACGCTGTGCTCGAACCTCGCTCCGCAAAGGCTGAGCAGGCAGGGAATATTTTCTGCCTGCCTGCCGATTTCGGTTGGAATGATCTTGGTTCCTGGACCGCGCTGCATGAGCATCATACTTCGAAGGACACTCCCGCGGATCGCAACCTTACGCAGTGCGGGGGAGTTTTCTCTCTGAACGCAAGCGGAAATTATGTGTATGCCCCCGGGAAATTCGTCGCAGTCGTCGGAGTGAACGATTTGGTGGTAGTCGAAACCCCGGACGCCTTGTTGATCACGACCCGGCATCGCGCCCAGGACGTGGGCAAAGTAGTGAAATATCTGGATGAGAAAAAATTGCACAAACTGACGTAGAGTTTGGTCCGTTAACAACAGCGGTTAACCACAATCCCATGCCCCAAGAAATCAAGTTCGGAACCGACGGTTGGCGCGGCATCATCGCCGATGATTTCACCTTCGACAATGTACGCCGCGTGGCGGGCGCAATCGCTTCGTATGTCGCGAAGTATGAAGACGCAAAGCGGGGAGTTTTTCTCGGCTATGACACGCGCTTTGCCTCGCAGCGCGCGGCTCAAGTAGCCGCCGAAGTAATTGCCTCCGCGGGGATTCCGGTTAAGATCGCCACCGATTACACCCCCACGCCGGCCGTCTCTTATGCCGTTAAAACCAATGGCGCCGCCGGCGGCGTAATGGTCACTTCCAGCCACAACCCTTGGAACTGGAACGGAGTAAAGTTCAAAGGGAAATTTGGTGGATCGGCTACGCCCGCCATCATGAAGAAGGTGGAAGAGGAGTTACGCGCAGGTGCAATGCCGCAAGGCACGAAAGCGGCGGTGGAAGAAGCCGATGTCAAAACTCCATATGTTGCCGCCGTTTGCCGCTTTGCCGACATGGATCTGATCGGCAAGGCTAAATTCAAAGTTGCGGTCGATTCCATGTATGGTTCCGGTCGCGGAATTCTCAGTGGAATCTTTCGTGAGCGCGGGGTTGAGCACATCACGATCCGGCAGGAAGTGAATCCGCTGTTCCCCGGCATCAATCCCGAACCAATAGAGCCGCACATCTCTCTTTTGCAGCAAACGGTCGTAAGCGAAAAGTGCGACGCGGGATTGGCTACGGACGGCGATGCCGACCGCGTTGGTGCTGTCGCTGAAGATGGCAGTTTTGTCGACTCGCACAAAATATTCTGCGTATTGTTGCGCTGGTTGCTCGAGCGCAAGAAGTGGTCCGGAGATGTGGTGCGCGCCTTCAACACCACACGCATGCTGGATCGCATCGCCGCCAAACACGGCCGCAAGCTCTACGAAACGCAGATTGGATTCAAGTACACCGCGGATCTGATGATGGAGCACGACATTCTGATCGGCGGCGAGGAATCGGGGGGTATCGGCTACTCCCGCTTTTTGCCGGAGCGCGACGGCATCCTCAACTGCCTCCTGCTGGCGAATGTGATGGCTGAAGAAGGCAAGCCGCTCGGCCAACTAGTGGCCGATTTGCAACTCGAGTTCGGCCCCCATTTCTATGGTCGCCGCGATTTGCATATTGAGGAAGAGATTAAAAAGGATGCGATCCGCCGGGCGCGGGATGAAGGCACGCAGAAGCTTGGACGCTACCGCGTTCTGAAAAAAGAAAATCTCGATGGCATCAAGTTCTTTCTCGATGCGCCGACCAACGGCAAAGGCGCCGAGGCATGGATACTCTTCCGTGCTTCCGGAACCGAACCGCTGCTTCGCGCGTATTCGGAGGCGTCGTCTCCGGAACTGGTAGCGGAAATCCTATCGGATGGGGAAAAGTTCGTCAGGAGTGGTGTCTAACGCCGGCGAATCCTTTCGGAAACTCCACATTTCGTGCGTCGGATGCGATACTTGTAATCGCGCATGACTCTTGCTGAAACTACAAGTTTGGTTCATAGTGATTCCCCCGGGGCGCGCCGCTACAACCGCATCCATCGCTGGCTGAGCTTCGCGGATTTCATTATGGGCGCGGCTTTTCTGGTTGTATTGCTAGCCACCGGTTGGACGGGATGGCTGCGCGATCTCGCCTTGCGGCGCGGATTTCAAAATTACACGCTCTCGGTTTTTATCTATTTATTTTTCCTACTCTTAATCAGCAAGGTATTGGGTTTCGCATCCGATTATTACAGCTTCCGCCTGGAGCGAAAGTTTGAGCTCTCTACACAAAGGGTTCGCTCATGGCTGTGGGATGAGGCCAAAGGTTTTCTGATCGGATTGGCACTTGCCGGAATCGTAACTGAGTTGTTGTATTTTATGATCCGGCAATCTCCGCAGCATTGGTGGATTATCACCTGGGCACTGTTTCTCGGATTGTTTGTTGTCATGGCGCAACTCGCGCCGGTCGTGCTATTTCCAATTTTTTATAAATTCGAACCGCTGGAGAACGAAGACCTCCGGCGACGACTGGTACTGCTCAGTGAACACGCGGGCACGCGCGTTCGTGGGGTCTATCGCTGGAAGCTGTCAGAGAAGAGCAAGAAAGCGAATGCGGCCCTGACCGGACTTGGCGCCACGAGGCGCATCATCCTCGCCGATACGCTTCTCGATAATTTCGCGCCGGACGAGATCGAGGCAGTCCTGGCGCATGAACTTGGCCATCATGTTCACCGGCACATTTTCAAGAGCATTCTCGTGCAAGCCGGCATCACACTTTTCGGTTTCTGGATCGCGAACTTCGTGCTGCATTATGCAGTCGATCACCATCTGTTCGAGGAACTCTCGGACTTCGCGAATCTACCGTTATTGGCGCTGACTGCAACGGCGATTTCTCTACTGCTGATGCCGGCCTTGAACGCCTACTCGCGCTTTAATGAGCGCCAGGCCGACCGCTATGCCTTCGAATCGATCGCCAGCGTGGAACCGTTTATTTCGTCGATGAATAAGCTGGCCCAGCAGAACCTTGCTGAGCGCACCCCCTCAAAGTTGGTGGAATCGTTGTTCCATTCGCATCCATCGATTTCTAAACGGGTGGCAGCCGCGGAGGCCTGGGGCCAAGCACAAAATATCGCGGCGCAACCTTAAATGTAATTGTCCCAGGGGCAACCCAGCAAATTTAACGCTTGCGCAAAAGTTCGGTCACACGTTGGAGATCTTCTTCCGTGTCGACTCCGATGGAGTCGTAAGCAGTTTCTCCGACATGGATTGCAACTCCGTTCTCTAAGAAACGAAGCTGCTCCAGCCGCTCACTTTTTTCGAGTTCCGATTCCGGTTGTGCTACGAACAGGTCGAGCGCCGGCTTCCTGTAGGCGTAGAGGCCGAGATGCTTAAAGTAGCGTGGCTGTGTGCCATCGCGATCGAACGGGATGGTTGCGCGAGAAAAATATAACGCACGACCGTCTGCCGCAGTCACCACTTTCACTGCATTCGGATTTCGAATTTCTTCCGTCGCACAAGGCGTTTTTACCGTGCCCACTTGTACTGCCGGATTCTTCATCACCTCCACTAAGGTTGCGATTTGCTCGGGACGCACGAGAGGTTCGTCACCTTGCACGTTGACGTAAACCTCCGCGGCTACGGAATTTGAAATTTCATGAACCCGCTCGGTCCCGCTGCGATGCTTGTCTGAGGTTATTTGCGCCTTCCAGCCATGCTTCTCGCAGGTTTCGAGAATCTCCTCGGAATCGGTGGCGATAATGACGTCGGTGAGAAGCGGAGATGAACGCACCGCCTGATAAACCCAACCCACAAGTAGCCTTCCCGCGATTTCGCGCAACATTTTGCGGGGCAGCCGGGTTGAGCCCAGACGGGCGGGAATTACGGCAACGATATCCATATTCTGATTTCTAAAGGCCATCATAAGTTTCTTGTATCGCCGCACAAGCGGCAAGTATCTAGAGCGGCCACGCGGTTGACACCTTTTTGCACTGACTCTTAGAATAAAAGTTTGGACGTGACGCGCCGCTCCGGTCCGTTATTTCCAAGACAGCGAGAATGTCCCTGTTCCTCTCGTTGCGTTTTCCCCGACTTGCTGGCGGCGTAGCTCAGGTGGCTAGAGCGACGGTCTCATAATCCGTAGGTCCGTGGTTCGAGTCCACGCGCCGCCACCATTCATTCACCAGCGTACGCTTCGTCTGGCTGCACTTGCGCATCTTGACATAATTAGACCTCAGGAAATCAATCGAATGCGAATCAGAATTCTTGCGTGGCTGGTCGGCGCCTTTGCCATCTACGGATATTTAACCTCACCTTTCCAGGCTGCCGCTCAATCGAGCGGCATTCCGGCAGCGCCTCAAGTCATCGTGGTCAATGCTTCGGCACCCGCGCATCCACTGCCGCATTTCTGGGAAGAGATGTTTGGTTCGGGACGGGCCGTGCTGGCCTTGCGAGAAAGTTACCTGCGCGATTTGCGCGACGTAAAGCAGATTACCGACTTCAGGTACGTGCGCTTCCATGCAATTTTCCACGACGAGGTGGGAGTGTATGACGAGACCGCCGATGGAAAGCCACTCTACAACTTTTCTTACGTGGATCAGATCTACGATGGATTGCTCGCGAATGGCGTGCGTCCGTTCGTGGAGTTGAGCTTTATGCCCAACAAACTGGCGGCGCATGAAGTCTTGCATGCATTTTGGTACAAGCAAGACATTTCGCCGCCGAAAGATTATGCCAAGTGGGACGATCTCATGACGGCCTTCATCAAGCATCTGATCGACCGTTATGGAATCGAGGAAGTGGCCCAGTGGTATTTCGAGGTTTGGAACGAGCCAAATCTTGATTTTTGGGCGGGAGATCCTCGGCAAGCAACTTATTTCGAACTCTACGACCATACCGCGCGGGCGTTAAAAGCGGTGAATCCGCGGTTGCGTGTTGGCGGACCTGCTACAGCACAAGCCGCTTGGGCCGACGCATTCATCAAGCATTGCGTCGAGCAGAACGTTCCGGTCGACTTCGTTTCATCGCATGTGTACGGCAACGACAAAGCGGAGGACGTATTTGGAACCCATGAAGATATTCCCCGCAATCAGATGGTCTGCCGGGCAGTGAAAAAAGTTCACCAACAAATTCTGGCTTCCGCCAGGCCTCAACTGCCATTGATCTGGAGCGAATTCAACGCCAGCTACAAGAACGAAACAGAGGTCACCGACGCGGCGTACATGGGCCCGTGGATTGCCGATACGATTCGGCAGTGCGATGGCCTGGTCGACATGATGTCCTACTGGACCTTCTCCGACGTTTTCGAGGAGCAAGGAGTTGTGAAAGAGCCGTTCTACGGCGGATTCGGCCTGGTGGCCGAGGATGGAATTCCGAAACCGGCTTTCGCGGCCTTTAATATCCTGCATCATCTGGGCGACGAGCGATTGGCGCTCGATTCCGATACAGCCTTAGTGACCCGCAAGAATGACGGATCATTGGTGGTTGCGATATGGAACTATGCGCCCCCGGAACATTCCGGCGAGCCTAAGACTTTCACTTTGAAATTTGAGGGAAAACGATTCAAGCGAGCTACGATCTTCCGCGTCGACCGAGAGCATGGAGATGTCCGCTCTACTTACGAAAAAATGGGTTCCCCACAATACCCTACGCAAGCGCAGATTGCCACGCTGCGAAAAGCAGCGCAGTTGCCCGCCCCGGACGGCCAAACGCTTCGTAACGGAGAATTGACGTTGACTTTGCCCTCGTATGGCCTCGCAGTGATCGAAGTACGCTAAGATTCGCGGAAGTCAAAAATAAAATCCCGGCACGAATAATTTCGCGCCGGGATTATCAACCGACGGGCCTTCTATTGCGGGTTGGTGTTACCGTTTGCTCCCGGCGTTAACTGAGTGCCAATCACATCGCCGGAAACCACCATTTCGACGCGGCGATTCAGTTTGCGGCCCGCAGCCGTGCTGTTATCCGCTACCGGGTCCGCCTTTCCCATTCCCTCAGCAACAACATTGTTCATGTTGACGCCAGATGTAACAATATAGTCCCGCACCGCCTCTGCTCGCTTTTCCGAGAGAGTCTGGTTGTACTCATCGCTTCCGATCGAGTCGGTGTAGCCTTCAATCTGAAGCTTCAAGTCTGGATATGCGAGCACGATCCCGGAAATCCTCGCCAGGCGCTCGCGGGCTTCGGGTTTCAAAGTGTATTTGTTGAAATCAAAAAGAACGTCAGGCATGCTGACGATTAGTCCGCGTGCCGTATCGCGGGTCTGCAGTACTTGATTTAGCTGCGCCAGAAGGCGGGCACGCATCTGCTCTTTTTGCTGGATCGCTTCCTGAGTTTGACGTTCCGCCTCCTCTCGCTGGTGTTGCGCGTCTTCGGCGGCCTGTTGCGCGGCTGCCGCTTGTGCCTCGGCCTGCTGTTGTTGCAGGCGCGCTTGAGCCTGAGCCAGTTCTGCCTGTGCCTGCGCCTGTTCAGCCTGGGCACGGCGGCGTGCATCCTCATCGGCTTGCGCTTGGGATTGTGCTGCCTGCGCCTGCGCGGCCTGTGCGTCCGCTTCAGCCTTTTCCTGTGCCTCTTGCGCGGCGCGTTTCTCGGCGTCCAGCCGTTCCTGTTCCTTGCGCCGCAAGGTTAATACGCGGGCATCTTCCGCCATTTGAGTGGCGCCACGCGCTGCGGTTCCAATCGGTGTGCGTCCTTGTTTCCGCTGATAGTAGTCTTCGGCGCGTTGCAGCATATCCTCGGCCTTGGTCAAACTATCGGAGGCGTATTGCTTTGCTCCAGCGGCCTTCGCTATCGCCACGGCGTTTCGGGCTTCCAGCAAATCCAAGGGAACGTTGCCGGTCGCCTGGCTGGACGGAAGTTGATCGGCCGGAACGTCGATCACGTACTGTTTTCCTTCGAGCACATCGAACTTGGCGTCGATGGGTTCTTCAAAGCCTTTCGTTTCCTGACGAATAATATTTTCCGCAACTACTTTATTGCTCGGGTGCGTTACCGAATAGTAGGGCTCGGCGGTGACGATCATGCCGAAAGCCTGTAGGTCGGTGGTGACGTCGATCTTATCTTTGCCGTTGTCGCCGGGCATTACCTCGCCTAAATTCACCGCGCGGCCTTCAGGAGTAATTGCCCAGAGCACATAAGTGAGGAACTGGCCGCCCAGGGTGCTGGCAGCGGGCATATGCGTGAATTCCGCATTAATGGCGAGGCGACCGCCTTTACCTTCAACTTTGGCGTGGCCGCCAACTTCTGGCATCAGTTCAGTCCCTTTGAAATCCACGCTGGTCGAACCGCCTCGATTGCGGTAGTTCACCGCGCGCGTCGTGCGCGCATAGACATTAACCCGGAAGACCGGCATTTGATCGTTCTGGCCGGTGTTCTGGTTCATCTGCTGAGGCGCGGCATCCTGGCCGGTGGCCGGGGCCTGCGCGGGATGAGGGGATGTCGGATAGAGCGGAGTTGCCGAGTTATCTTGCGCAAACGCCGCGGATGAAAGAGCGATTGCAAACAGCGAGATGAAAACGATATTTTTCATAATCCTCATGACCGCTCCTTTAGGTAGGGGTTGGATGACTCTGGCTTAAGGGCGGGTTGCCGCGCAGTTGTATGCGTTTCAAAGGTGGTACGGTTGGATTTTTCGGCGCATCGGACAGCTACTCGTAGCGGAGCGCTTCGATGGGGTCAAGCCTGGAAGCGCGCAGTGCGGGAATCATGCCGCTGATCAAGCCGACCAGCGTGAGGATGAGGGTGGCAATGATTACGGTGCCAGGAGCAATGATCAGCTGGATATCGGCGTCTTTGGCGTTTTTCGCGATGGCGCTGTAAAGGGTGAGGCGTCCAACAGAAAGTGAAACTACATAAGCCAGCACAATTCCGAGCGCCCCGCCCATGAAGGTAATTGTAAGAGCTTCGGCTAGGAATTGAAGCAAAATGTCTGCGCGGCGCGCGCCCAGAGCTTTTTCTACGCCGATCTCGCGTGTACGTTGAGTGACCGAGACCAGCATAATGTTCATCAGCCCGACTCCACCTATGCCGAGCGTGAGCGTCCCGATAAAGCCGAGCAAGATCTTGAGGCCGATAGTAATTACTTCGAATTGATGCACTTGCTCCATCAGATTAAAGATTCGCACCGCGCGGCGGTCGGAGGGATTGAACTTGTGCTCGCCGGCCAGCACAACCCGAACGGCCTGCTCGAGCCGCTCGTACTCGGGGGTTTCGTAGTTGAACCAGATCGAATCTAGATAATGAGTGTCCTTTAAGTCACTCATCGTCGTGAAGGGTACGTAGATCACGCGATTGATATCATCGTCGCCTTCCTGCATCTTCGAGCTCAGGATGCCGATCACTTCAAAGCTTAGGCCGTCAACTCGGATGCGCTCACCCAGAGCGTTTCTTCCCGAAAAAAGTTTTTCCTTGGCTTCCGACCCGATCACCGCAACGCGCGAGTGCTGAAGAAAATCCTGCATGTTGTAAAAGCGTCCCGTGCCCATTTTCAAGGCGCGCACGGAGTCAACATTGGGATAGTCTCCGCTGACGTCGAACGAGAAGGCCCGAGTGTCGAACTGGATATTGCACTGCTTATCGACCGAAGGGGTGATGTGCGTGATTTGCGGCAGGTTCGTGGTTAGAAGGTCTACATCGTCAAGAGTGAAGCGCACCTGCGCGCCAGCCTTCTGTCCACCGGCCTGCATGGAGCTGCGGCCGGGAACCAGAATGATCAGCTTGGTGCCGAAGTTGGCGAAGATGGCTTCGCAGGCTTTGCCGAATCCGTTGCCATAGGCCAGCAACATCACGACCGTGGCGATTCCCCACGCCATACCCAGCATGGTAAGCGCGGTGCGGCGGCGATTGTGACGCATCGCTCCGTAGGCCTCTTGCAAAAGATCCCTGAACATATATTTCTTACTCTTGCCGTAGCGCTTCCACCGGCTGCAGCATGGCGGCCTTGCGCGCCGGATAAAGTCCCGCGATCACGCCTGCCAGGGCCAGACTGGCAATCGCTAAAATCGCCGTCGATGGAACCAGTTTTGGAGGATCGAATCCCCCTTCGCCACTTTGCAGCCTGCCCAACACTGCCATAAGTCCTGATGCAAGTCCCATGCCCACCAATCCGCTAAACAGCGTGAGCATTACTCCTTCCAGGAAAAACTGCGCGAGAATGCTGCGCCGGGTGGCGCCCAACGCCATTCGCAGGCCGATCTCGCGAGTCCGCTCGCTCACCGTTACCAGCATGATGTTGATCACCCCAATCGCCCCCAGCGCGAGCGTTACCAGGCCCACGGCGCCCAAGAACATGTTCATGGCGTCAAAGATTG
>Ga0307478_10004254_pt1 | contig 10249 bp, 12 predicted proteins | sample atmos_gasesECM4C_2_FD_203713 | JGI IMG/M metagenome (GOLD analysis project Ga0307478, IMG submission 203713) | Hardwood forest soil microbial communities from Morgan-Monroe State Forest, Indiana, United States - atmos_gasesECM4C_05 | ecosystem: Environmental > Terrestrial > Soil > Temperate...
GCGCCAGGAAATGCTGAATTACAGCAGCTATGATTTTGCAGTGATCAACGACGACGTGGAACGCGCGGGCAGGGAAGTGCAGGCCATCGCTCTGGGTTCGCGTTGCCGGGTGGCGCGTAATGAGGAACAGATTCGCGAAATTTTGAAGTCTTTTGGAGGCTGATCTTCACATGGCCGTTCTCAAGGATGCACCAGAAAGCCAGTTTGCCTATGTGGTAGTGGTCGCGCGGCGCGCGCGGCAATTATTAATCGGGGGGCGGCCCATGGTCGATAATCCTCGCTCGCGCAAGACCACGCGTATCGCCGAAGAAGAATTGCAGAAGGGCCTGCTCGAATACGACGCGCCGCACCTCAACGAGGACGCCGAAGATAAGGAAGAGAAGCGGCGGAAGTCCTAGGCCCGCGGTGATGCAATGAAAATAGCGCTGGGTGTGACCGGTGGAGTGGCTGCTTACAAGGCCGCGGAACTGGTGCGCCGCTTGCAGCAGGAAAAATTGGATGTGCAGGTGGTGATGACGCGCGCGGCGCAAGAATTTATTACGCCGCTCACCTTTGCAGCACTTACCGGACAGAAAGTCATCACGGATCTTTTCAGCGCTGCCGGCGCAGCACCCGCCAACGTGGAAAGCGCCATCGAGCACATCGCCGTAGCCCAGCGCATTGACCTGTTGCTTGTTGCTCCCGCCACCGCTGATGTCTTGGGGAAATTCGCACACGGTATCGCAGAGGATTTTCTTTCGACGCTTTATCTCGCCACCAAGGCGCCCGTGGTAGTGGCGCCGGCCATGAACGTCAACATGTGGGATCATCCTGCGACGCAGGAAAATGTCGCGGCCCTGCGCGCGCGTGGCGTGCATGTTGTGAATCCCGATGAAGGCTATTTGGCCTGTGGCATGACCGGCGCGGGGCGTTTGGCTGCCACCGAGACGATCGCCAAAAAAGTTTGCGAAGTGCTGGGCCTGCGCCACGATTTCGCGGGGCACACGGTTTTGGTAAGCGCAGGACCCACTTGCGAAGATATTGACCCGGTCCGGTTTCTCACCAATCGCTCCTCGGGCAAGATGGGTTACGCGCTGGCCGAAGCGGCGCAGCGGCGTGGAGCGCATGTGATTCTCGTGAGCGGTCCGACGGAGTTGAAAATTCCGGAAGGCGTGGATTGGGTTCCGGTTCGCGCCACCGAGCAGATGCATCGCACGGTTCTGGAACGCGCGCGCGAAGCAAACGTCGCGATTATGGCCGCTGCTGTGTCCGATTACCGTCCCGCCGCGGCACAGGATACGAAAATCAAGCGTGGCTCGGGCGGATTCACGTTGGAGCTCGAACCCACTCCGGACATTCTTGCGGAACTTGGACGCGAAAAAAACAATCGCGTGCTGGTCGGCTTTGCCGCGGAGACGAACAACGTCGCCGAAAATGCTCGCGGCAAACTGGCGCGCAAGGGCGCGGACATGATTGTGGCGAACGATGTGACACAGGAAGGCGCGGGCTTCGACACCGATACCAACATCGTTACTTTTTATTTGCGCGACGGCCGCGAAGTTCCACTGCCCAAGATGAGCAAGCTTGACGTCGCCAACCGCATCCTGGATCAAGTGCTGGAAATTCAGAAACAATCCAAGTAAGGTTTCAAGCGGAGGATTCCATGGATCCGGCTAAGGGTGCGAGTGTGGGCACTCGCGTGGAAGAGCAGGTGAAGGATTGGCTGCGCTACGGCGAGGAGCTCGGTTTGGGGCCGTATTATCTCGACCGTGCGCCGTCACATTCAATCTCCGAGCCTTCAATCACCGAGACTACCGTAGCGGCTCCAGTCGCGATGGCCGCTGCCGCCGCATCGGCGCCCAAGCTCACGCCCGCTGCGAAGCCTGTCGCTGCGCCTGCGGTGGCGCCATCCATCGTGGCTCCGGCGTCGCTCCCATCGCTATTCGAATCCATTGACCGCATCACGGACGACACGCTTCCGCGCATCCGCGAAGACATCGGCGATTGCACGCGCTGCAAATTGCATAAGGGACGCACCAACATCGTCTATGGCGTGGGCAATCCGAAAGCCCAGCTGGTTTTTGTCGGCGAAGGGCCAGGCCACGATGAAGACATTAAAGGCGAGCCGTTCGTCGGGCGCGCCGGAAAATTATTGACCCAGATGATCGAAGCGATGAACTTGCGCCGCGAAGATGTTTACATCGCGAACGTGGTAAAGTGCCGCCCGCCGGAAAATCGCCTGCCGGAAAAAGATGAGATCGCGACGTGCTCGCCGTATCTGTTGCGCCAGCTTGACGTGATCAAGCCGAAAGTGGTCTGCGCACTGGGCAGTTGCGCGGCGCAAACCCTGCTGCAAACCACGCAGGGCATTTCGAAATTTCGCGGCGAGTGGTTTGACTTTCGGGGCTCCAAATTGATCGCGACTTATCATCCCGCCTACTTGCTGCGCAATCCGCCCGCAAAAAGCGAAGTCTGGAAGGATTTGCAAAAAGTGATGGCGCTTCTCGGGCTGCAGCCCAGGAAACGTTAGCTTTTCCGCGCCATGCACGTTTCGCTTGCCATCCTCCTGGGATTGACCGGCGCCTTTTCCTGGGGCGCAGCGGATTTTGCGGCGCGCTTCGCATCGCGGCGTGTGGGCGCCTACCGCACGCTTTTCTTCATGCAGTTTTTCGGCTTTCTCGCGCTGAGCGCTTACCTCAAATGGACGATCGGGTTTTCGGGCGTTGCGCCGGGCTGGCGCCCCTGGGCGATGGCGATCTTTGCGGGCATTCTGAACATGACCGCGTCGCTCGCGCTTTATCATTCGTTCGAAGTCGGCACGATGAGTATCGTGGGGCCGGTTTCATCGAGTTATCCTGCGCTTACCGTGGCGCTCTCGCTGCTCAGCGGCGAACGCATTCACGCGTTGCGCGCGGCGGGGTTGGCGGTCACGCTTGTCGGTGTGATTCTCGCGGCGACTTCGTTTGCGCCGCAAGCCAAGGGCGCGACGGCGACGGCAGTGGCGCCTGCGGGTTCGGCTGCTGCGGCCGACGGAGAACCCCCGCATGCGCATTTATCGAAGGGCGTAGGCTGGGCGATTTTCGCGGCGCTGGGATTCGGCGTGATGTTCTGGTTCCTGGGGTTTCACGTTGTGCCGCTGGTGGGCAGCGCCGTGTCCGTTTGGGTGATGCGCCTTACGGCGTTGGTTTCGCTTGCGTTAGTCGCTGCGCCGGTGGGCCAGTCCATACAGCTACCGCGCGGCGGGGTGTGGTGGCTGCTGCTCGCCGTCGGAGTGTTGGACACGGCGGCGTTCGTCGCGAATAATGCCGGGCTGAGCACGGGCCAGGTCTCAGTCGTCAGCGTGCTCGCATCGCTCTACGGCGCGGTCACGGTACTTCTCTCGTGGATTTTCTTGCGCGAGCGTCTGGAACGCAGCCAGTGGCTCGGCATCGTCTTGATCTTCGCTGGCGTTGTGATGGTTAGTTTGTAGACTGGCACGGCTGCTCGTGCTTCCTGGCGTGGCGTGATTCCCGCCCACACAGCGCTGACGCTGAACAATTCTCCTACGCTGTTACACTATCTTGCGGAATCCATGACTCAACGTTACCTGGAAGTAGCGCTGCCGGTGCCGCTGCGCTCGGTGTTTACTTACGCCGTGCCGGATTCGTTCAACGGCGAAGAATTAGTCGGGCGCCGCGTGCTGGTTCCGTTTCGCAATCGGCCAACAGTTGGCGTGGGGCTTGCAGTTACCGAGCAAGCGCCCGAAACGAAGCGCATCAAAGAAATTGCTGAGCTGCTTGATCCTTTGCCGGCGCTGCCGCCCAAACTTATCGACCTCGGTCGCTGGATCAGCCGCTATTACCTTACGCCCATCGGTGAGACACTTCGCGCGATGCTGCCGCCGGAAGTCGAGTTGCGGCACGATCGCGAATATTGCCTCACCGACACGGGACGCGCCTACCTGCAAGCTCTCGCTGCCGAAAAAGAAATCACCGACGTAGAGAAGGCCGAGCTGGAATTTTTGCGGGCGTTTGATCTGGAGGAGCCGGGAGCGAAAGATCACCCCGTTCGTTCCGCGCGTGTCCGGCGGATGCCCGGGGGCGAAGCTGCTGCTGAAAGATTCGTGCGCCGAGGCTATCTCACCGCACGCGAAGTAGCGCGTCGGCGCAAGACTCGCATGCAGAAAATCGTCGCCTGGCGCACAGACGCTCCGGATCGGCCTGCCGGCGAGCCCGAAAAACGGGTTCGCGAAGTTCTGACCGCCGCACAAGTACCGCTTCCGCTCGAAGTGCTGCTTGAGAAGGCCAGCGTCACTACGCTCGTCATCAAACGGCTCGAGAGCGCCGGCATGCTGCTCACGTGGGAGGAGCCGCTCATCCCTGGCGAAGATGCGTGGGATACGGATTTCGCTCCGCCAGCGAATGTGTTGAACACCGAACAAAAGCAAGTTCTCGCCGAGATCTGGCGCTGGATCGTGGCGGACAAATTCGAAGCAGCGCTCTTACACGGAGTGACCGGCAGCGGCAAAACGGAAGTCTATATGGGCGCGATCGAGGCAACCCTGTCACGCGGCAAAAATGCGATCGTCCTGGTGCCGGAAATCGCGCTGACGTTATGGCTGGGACGCCTGGTGCGCGCGTGCTTTGGCGCGACGGTTGCGACGCTGCACAGCGGCTTGCCGGACGTCGAACGTGCGCGCGAGTGGTGGCGTGTGCGGCGCGGAGAGGCGCGCGTGGTGGTCGGCACGCGCTCCGCAGTTTTCGCGCCACTGGAAAATCTCGGCTTGCTCATTGTGGATGAGGAACAGGAGTCCAGCTACAAGCAGGAAGAAACGCCGCGCTATCACGGGCGCGATACGGCGGTTTATCGCGCGCGCCTCGAAGGGGCCGTTGCGCTGCTTGGTTCCGCGACGCCGTCGCTCGAGACGTATCACAACGCACGCAGCGGAAAATATCAGTTGCTGGAGCTGACCGCGCGCGTCGCAAATCGGCCGCTTGCAGATGTGCACGTGGTCGACCTGCGCGAAGAGTTCCGTCGCGCGCAAAAAGCGGCGCCGGTCTCCGAATCGCTACGCGCCGCGATCGCGCTGCGCCTCGAAGAAAAAACGCAGGCGATGATCCTGATCAATCGCCGCGGCTATTCATGGTCCAGTCTGTGCCGCAGCTGCGGGGCATTCGTGCAATGCGAAAATTGCAGCATTGCACTGACGTATCACAAGAGCCGCCAGCGCCTGGAATGCCACTATTGCGGCTACACGATTCGTCCGCCGAAGCAGTGCCCGAAATGCCGCGCCGAATATATGTATTTTGTCGGCGACGGCGCCGAGCGGGTGGAAGAATATTTGCACGAGCATTTTCCGAATGCGCGCATCGCGCGACTGGACCGCGACACCGTGCGCACGAAGCGCGAATACCAGCAAGTGCTGGGGGCGTTCGCGGACGGGAAACTGGATGTGCTGGTTGGCACGCAGATGGTTGCGAAAGGGCACGATTTTCAGCGCGTCACTTTAGTGGGCGTGGTAGCGGCGGACCTGGCTCTCGGCCTGCCTGATTTTCGCGCTGCCGAAAGGACGTTTCAGCTGTTGACGCAAGTCGCGGGCCGCGCCGGCCGCGGCGAACTTTCCGGCGAAGTCCTGGTCGAAACGCATTACCCCGAGCACTACGCGATTCAACTCGCGGCGAAGCAGGATTACGTTTCGTTCTACGAGAAGGAAGCGCATTTCCGGCGCATGCTGCATTACCCGCCGTTCACCGCGCTCGCCAGCATTTTGGTGCGCGATCGCAAAATTGAAAACGCGATTCGCTGGTCGCGCGCCCTCGCGGCTTACTTCGCCCCATTCGAAGAGCGCGGCGTAAAGGTGCTAGGCCCGGCCGCAGCGCCGCTCGCGCGCCTGCGCAAAGAATACCGCTATCAATTCCTGCTGAAATCGCCGCAGCGTTCGGCGCTCTCGCAAGCCCTGAGCGGCGCTCTCGAATTCTGCGCAAAGAAAGAGATCCCCGAAACAAGCGTGATTGTAGATGTGGATCCCGCGAGTCTGTTCTAGGTTAAGCGGACGAAAAGTGTTCGAGCTCGAGCGGCAATCACCATGGATTGTTCGTAGGCATTAGCGTCAGGCACAGCAGGAACATCACCAGAGCCAGCACTGCTAGCAATTTCCGCGAAGCGTCGAGCGGCTGCCAACGATCGTATAGAGGCGGATGGCGCAAGCGCAGCGCCAACACGAGCAGGACGATGCCCCAGAAAGCCCAGCCGTACCAGAAGCGCAATCCCAGAGCCACCAGACCCAGCGCAACCGCCAGCGAAATGCGCTGATGACGCTCCGGCGTCAAGCTGTAAATGATGTGGCCGCCATCGAGCTGCCACACGGGAAGCAAATTGAGCGCCGTTGCCAGCAGCCCGAACCAGGCAGCACGCGCCACGGGATGCAGGAGCAGGGAATATGGATCCGCGCCGGGATGAAAAATCGCTGAGAAAAATCGCATCAGCGGAGGTACGCCAAAAGTAATGCCGGACTCATCTTGCGCGCCGGGAACGATTCGCGACATGGCGATGCCGTACGCGAGCGCCGGCACCGCGACAAGGAAACCCATGATCGGCCCGGCAATGCCGATATCGAAGAGGGCGCGGCGCGTGGTAATCGGCGCGCGAATTTTGATCACCGCGCCAAACGTGCCGAAAAGAAATGGCGACGGCAAAAAGAAAGGGTAACTGCAATCGATCCCGTAATACTTGCACGCCAGATAATGGCCCATTTCGTGCGCGAGCAAGAATCCCAGCAGCGTCGCCGCAAAGGGAATTCCCAGCAATAGCAAGTGCGGCTGCTGGATCAGCAACAATGGCAGCGTGAGAAGACTTTCGTCGGCGACAGCGCGCGCCGAGTCATTGGCGTAAGAAATGGCGAACATCGCTCCGGCAGCGAGCGTGGTCGCCACAGTGAGGATAAATAAAATCAGCCCGGGCCAATAAGGAGGGCGGCGAAGAGTAACACGAGGCGGCGGCAGGTCAATGACCTCGGCGAATCGGCGGTCGAGCACTTCCAGGGGAAGTCGGCCATCGCCGTTGCCGGTGCTATTGGGCATGAGGTTTGGATGCGCGCCGCGAAATAACGGGTTCCGCGCCGCTCGCAGCGGCGCTCAGCGCCATCTCGATCAGGGTTTTGGTGCGGGAGCGGCGGCAGGCAGCGCCTGCAGTTCCTTACCGGGCTTGAAGCGGACAGCTTTGCCGGGCGGGATGCTAACTTGTTGTCCAGTGCGGGGGTTGCGGCCGATGCCGGTCTTGCGAGGCTTCACGTTGAATACGCCGAAGCGGCGGAGCTCGATGCGCTCGCCGCGGCCCAGCGCGTTCTTCATGGCCTCGAAGACGGTTTCGACGGCCTGTTCGGCTTTTGTGCGGGTAATGTTCGTTTTCTGTACGATAGCATTTACGATGTCGAGCTTGATCACGCGTGCCTCCCACTGACCGGAAACCTATGCTAGACAGGGGTTTGCAGGTTGTCAAGCGCTGTGCGGTGTATTACACTGCCCGGCTTCCATTAGCCGGGCGCCCGGCTAAGACGCCGCCCGGCGGCAAAACCGGCGAGCGTTCGGCAAAGGCAGCAGAAGTGGTATGACCAGGAGGAAATGATGTCGGTGAAGTCTGATAAATGGATTACGAAGATGGCGCGCGAGCATCGCATGATCGAGCCGTTCGAAGGCCGCCAGGTGCGCGAGGGAGTCATCAGCTATGGTGTCTCGTCGTATGGCTACGACATGCGAGTGGCGGACGAATTCCGCATTTTCACCAACGTGAATTCCTCGATTGTGGATCCCAAACACTTTGACCCGAAATCGTTCGTTGAATTTAAGGGCGACATCTGCATCGTGCCGCCGAACTCGTTCGCGCTGGGCCGTTCGGTGGAATATTTCCGGATTCCGCGAAGCTGCTTGACGATCTGCGTCGGCAAATCCACTTACGCGCGCTGCGGAATTATTGTGAACGTCACGCCGTTCGAACCCGAATGGGAGGGCTTCGTGACCCTTGAGATCAGCAACACTACCCCGCTGCCCGCACGCATCTACGCCAACGAGGGCTTGTGCCAGGTGATCTTCTTCGAATCCGACGAGCAGTGCGAAATCTCGTACAAAGATAAAAAAGGCAAATACCAATCACAGCAGGGGATTGTCCTACCAAAAATTTAGTAGAACGCAAAGCCGCCGGATGGATGCGCGGCGTCTTACGCCTTTAGGCTTTCCCCCCGACGATCGGTGAAACCTTGCCCCACTTACCGGTGAAGACGAAGGAAGCGAGCGGCTTACGCTCGCGCGGCGCCAGTTCGCGCTGCTTTAGGTGATCTGGCAAGGCGTCCGGTTCTCCAGGGTAGCCGATCGCAATGCCCGCAACCGCTTCGTAGCCGACCGGAATCTCAAAGAGTTCGCGCGCCTTGTCAGGCAGAATCCCGGCCATTTGATGTACAGCCAGGCCGAGCGCGTGCGCTTGGAGCGCAAGATTCGCCGCAGCCTGTCCGACGTCGTGGTACGCATGGCGATTGGGCTCGCCATTGTGCTCGAAATTCAGCTTGGCCACGCTCAACGCGACCACTGGCGCGCCTTTGGCCCAGCCCTGATTGAACTCGACGAAGGAATCGAGGACCTTCTTATAGTCCGCGGCGTCGTCCTTGGTCGCCACGATGAAATACCACGGCTGACCGTTGTAGGACGATGCGGCCCAACGTGCGGCCTCGAAAAGTGCACGCAGTTTTTCTGGCTCGACGGACCGGTTCGCGAACGACCGGGGACTCCAGCGCTCGCTGATCAAAGGGTGAATCGGAACACTCGTCTCGGCAGTCTTCTTCGGTACGCTCATGATCTCTCCTTGAGTGGCGCGCTATGAATTGTCGTGCTCCTGTAAGGCTAGAAATGCGATCCGAACGCGAAGCGATTCCCTCACTGCACTACCTGCCCGCGATACGCTCGGGGCTTTAGAATTGCATTAGTTCTTCTTCGCCAGCGCACCGTCCGCCGAATACGGCCCAGCCCCATTCACCGCGAGAACCAACAGCCCGCCCATGATCGCGGCGTTCTTGAGAAAGTTGACCATCTGGGTTTGCTGCTCCGCGCCCTGCACCGCCCAGAAATTGTGAAAAAGGAAGGTCACCGGTATCAAATACAGGAAGAGCACCCACGCTACAATTCGCGTCTTGAACCCGGCTAGGACCGCCAATCCGCAAGCGAGCTCCACAGCCGCCGCCAACGCAATCGCCACACCGGGCGCGGGCAAGTGCATGGCAGCCGCGTATCCGACTATCTGCGAGTAGGCCGCTACCTTAAATACACCGCTGATCAGAAACATCACGCTAAGCAAAATCCGCCCCGAGAGAGTAATGAGGCTGTTCGATGGTGTCATGCGACTATCTCCTTTTTGAATTTGGTTTCACGCGAGGTCAAACAGCAGGACCTCGGATGGTTCCTTGGCCTCTACCTGGATTTCCTCTTCCTTGGAAATTGCCGCGCCGTCGCCGGTCTTCAATTCCTCGCCGTTTACGGCGACGCTGCCCCGCGCTACCTGCAGCCAGGCGTGCCGATCCGCTTTTAGGTCGAGCTTGGCCTGGACGTCCTTGTCCAGGCGCGCGATATAAAGATTCGCGTCCTGGTGAATCGTCACTGGTGCGTTCGGTCCCGCGACATGCAGGAATTTCCCGCGCAAGTCTTTATCCGGGAAGGCGAGTTGCTCGTATTCCGGTTTCCGATTTTTGCGATCCGGCATGATCCAGATCTGCAAAAGATGCGTCGGATCCTTCGGCGAGGGATTGAACTCGCTGTGCATCACGCCTGAGCCCGCCGTCATGTGCTGCAACTCGCCGGGACGGATCACCGCGCCGGTTCCCAGGCTGTCGCGATGTTCCAGGGCTCCCTCGAGAATCCATGTGAGTATTTCCATGTCCCGGTGCGGATGCATTCCAAAGCCTTGGCCCGGCGCAATCGTGTCCTCATTCAATACGCGTAAAGAGCGGAATTGTGTGTGTAGCGGGTCGAAATACTGGTCGAACGAAAATGTGAAGTGCGTGTCCAGCCAGTTCAACTTGTTGTGTCCACGTTCGTTACTCGGTCGGACGCGAATCATGGTGAATCTCCTTCTTGAGCCTTTCGGCGCACAGCGCTTCGGCGCCGCGTCCTAGTTTGCGTGCGATGCGGCGCAATTCCTCTTGCTCCGCCGGAGTCAATTCGCTCATCACCTGCGCGATCATCTTGGCGTGCTCGGGAAATATCCGGGCAATTAACCGCCTTCCTTTGGTCGTGAGCTGGATTTGAACCAT
>Ga0307478_10004257_pt1 | contig 10243 bp, 10 predicted proteins | sample atmos_gasesECM4C_2_FD_203713 | JGI IMG/M metagenome (GOLD analysis project Ga0307478, IMG submission 203713) | Hardwood forest soil microbial communities from Morgan-Monroe State Forest, Indiana, United States - atmos_gasesECM4C_05 | ecosystem: Environmental > Terrestrial > Soil > Temperate...
GAAGAGTCCCCGTCGCCAGCCGACTGCTGCGAGCAATGCCACTACTGCCACGATTGTCAGCACGCGCGTCAATCCCTGGCTCCAGCCGCTACGTGGCGTGGCTTGGAGCGCTGGACCGCCGGCTGCGCCAGTTTCGAGCGAAACCGAACTTGCGGCCGTTGAGGATACTACCGAGTCGCGATCAGTAGGAACGGAAGACAGAACACTAAAGCTGGCGAGCACATCCCGACTATTACCGTTCGTTTCTGCCGCTTCGACTTCGCGAACCGCGGCGACGAAACGGTAGCCTCGCTTGGGAACCGTCTCAATGTAGCGGAAGCCATCTTCTCCGTCCCGTAAAGCCTTACGCAGTAGATAGACGACTTGGCTGAGGTTATTCTCCTCAACAACTGTATCGCCCCAAACGGTCCGCATGAGGGTATCTTTTTCGAGGAGGCGGCCGCTGCTCTCAACAAGGACCAACAAAGTGTCAAAAGCGCGGGGAGGTAACTCCATCCGGGAGGCTCCGTGACGGAGCAGTCGCTCGCCGGGATCCAGAATGAAGGGCCCAAATTCGTACAATAGCCTGACTGCTTTTTGCATTTACCCTGCCCTAAGAAAACCTTCAGAAAAAAATGAGAGCTGCTAATGACTTCTAGTTACGGCCTCGGGCACTGTGCTTATGCTTCACGCGGTAAAACCTGAGAGTACGCTCGGGCTGAATTCTATGCGAGCCGCGCAAAAGCTTGCTAGAGCACGAACGTGGTGGTGGGGGCCACCTTTTTCCCAGGGTTTCGCGGGTTGCAAGGTGCTTTCGCAAGCGCCGCATTTAGTTATTTGCCGTTCTTTTTTGGAGCCGTCAACCTGCGGCCAGAGCGACAAGCGGGGTCACAGGGGGAGGATTCACGGCTTTTCAGCATGGATTTCAAACAATTACGTGGGAGAGGGCAAAACTGCTTCGTGATTGCTTGAGAGATTTGAGCTGGAAAGTGACGAGTCCCCTCCCCGATGCCGCTCCAGCGCGCCGTTTAGTCCCGCCGGCTTCAGCCTTGTAGGTTGATCCTTCGTAGAGCCTCGGCCTCCGGGTCATCCACCACTGCCTCTGCAAGTCCAATTGCCAAAGCCCGCTGCGCGTTGATCTTCTCGGCCGCGACAAACATTTCCAGAGCGGCGGCCTCTCCGACCAGCCTTGGCAAACGTTGAGTTCCGCCCCACCCGGTAATCAACCCCAATGCCGCGCCGCGATGCCCGAAAACCGCGCTACGGGAAGCTACCCTGTGGTGGCAAGCGAGAGCCAGATCCAAACCACCACCCATGCAGTATCCCGAGACAGCGGCATAAACGGGGGCTGGAAAATCTTCAATCGACGCCATGAGAGCCTGACCCATTTTGGCGAACTCGTAGGCCGAGGGACCGTTGAGCTCCGCGATCTCCTTCAGCTCCGCGCCTGCCGAGAAAAACCTTGTATTCCCAGTGATCACCAGTGGTCGAGGGGTCTCCGCCAACTCGCGGATTGCGGCAGTGAGAGATCGCACACAGGCGCCCGTCAGCCGATTTGTGCCGTCCTTCGAGTGGAGACGCAGCTGAGAAAACTCGGCTTCGCATTGCAGAGAAAAGAACGGGTTGACGTTCAAGGCTTTAGCACGCCAACCTTGCCCGCAATCCCGCCGACAAGAAAGTTTGCTCTTGAGATTTTCGTCAACCCCATGCTGCCCCTCCCTCCCCGCCAAAGTAACGTAATGCTCTCAGCTCAGACTGACGATGGTCAACTACGACCATTACAAACCATGACGCTGCTCAGGGAGAGGCTCGTGCCGATAGAGAGAACCAGAGCTGGGGTTTCTGCGATACTCGCGCTACTGTTGCTTCCTGTTTCAAGTTTGGCTCAAACCACTCCCAGCGAGCAGGAAGTCATTGCCCAACTCGTGCAGCAGATCCAGCAGTTGCAAGAGCAAGATCGGGACCTGCAGGAACGGCTCAAGATTCTTGAGGCCAAGCAGGCGCAAGCTGCGCTCGTGACCCAGACAGGCTCGGTCTTACCGTCCATTCCGCCGCAGTCCGCGGAGCAGAGTTCCCCATCACAAATGCCATCCGCCATGGCGACTGATTGGCACGCGCTAGGCAACCTCCAGTGGCATGGCTTTGGAGAAGTCGACTACAAAGTTCTCAACCAGCGCCTGCCGGAACTGGGAACCTATGGGTTCGTCCCCGGTTCGGCGGGAAACTTCTACACCGGCGACTTTGGTTTATTCCTTACCTCACGACTGACTAACAAAACTAGCGTGCTTTCTGAGATCGTTTTCGAAGAAGGAGACGCGCAAAGCTACACCGTGCATCTGCGAAGGATGCTGCTCAAGTACGACTACAACGACCATCTGAAGATGAGCTTTGGCCGTTACCAGACCAACATTGGCTATTACAACTGGGCCTTCCGCAGCGCGGCATGGCTGCAAACCACCTCGGACCGGCCTCTGGTAATGGAATACGCAAGAAATGGTGGTTTGCTGCCCACGCAAGCGGTCGGCGTTTCCGTGACGGGCGCGATTCCCTCGGGGAGGCTCGGGCTGAACTATGTTGCCGAATACGGATCATCGGATACGGTCCGGCCCGACATCGACGGGGACAGTTCAGTGAACGACGAGAACAACGGCAATCAAGTGAACCTCGGATTCTTCTTACGACCGGATACGATTCGTGGATTGCAGATCGGGGCTTCTTACTACCACGACAAGATCAGCAATTTCGAACAAGGACCATCGTTGCGATTCGGCCAAAGCATTGTCAACGGCTATAGCGTCTATGTGGCGCATGGCATCGAGTTTCTCAACGAAGGCTTTCTCATTCGCGATGTGCCTTTGCATTCCAGCGAGTCAGTTTTCAACACGCCCGCGTTCTACACCCAGCTTTCCAAACAGCTCCGTCAGCTACGTCCATTCTTTCGCTATCAGTATGTGAACGCGAGCTCCAACAACTCGTTCTATAACGATGTCGGACTGCGTTACGGACCTTCTTTCGGCGCTCGCTACGATGCGAACGATTACATTGCCTTTAAGGCCCAGTTGGACCATACAGTCCGCCGCGGCGAGCCGGATCTGAACGGACTGCATCTGCAGTTTGCGTTTACTTTTTGATACAGAAAAGAGCATGGGCATCAAGTCAATAACAACTCTGCTTCTCTTGGGACTGGCCATTTTATGCCTCGCCAAGCGAGCCACGGCGCAGGCCGACGACATAGCCGTGGTAGTTAACTCGGGTAATCCGACGACCCATATCAGCTTTGCAGATTTGCGGAAAATGCTCGCGGGTACGAAACGCTCATGGCCGGATGGCCAGCCCGTCAAGCTCATCGCGCGCAGTCCGGGATGCGTCGAAAGACTGGTTTTGCTGAAGCTCCTGGAGATGACGGAGAACGAATACAAGCAATATTGGACCGCCCAGGTTTTTCGCGGCGAGGCCGACGCCGCTCCTATCACCGTTCCCTCCGTCGGTATGCAGAAAGAGGCAGTCATAGCCTTTTCTGGCGCTCTCAGTTTGGTGAGTGTGAAAGACGTTAAGCCAGGAATGAAAGTGATTAAGGTTGACGGCTTGCTGCCGGGAGAGGCGGGATACCCAGTGCGGTGAAGAGGCGCAGAGTCAGCAATTCCTTTCCATCCAGTCCGCCAGCCGGCAGCCATCTTCTTCCAGCAGGAAAGTTCCTACCCCAAAGCATTCGCCGAAGATGCGATTCGATTCCGGATCTCGCGCAGCACGTGAAATCCATTGCTTGCCGACCTGATACTGCGCAGTCGTGAACCATTTCTGGGGAAGGACTTCAAGCAATCCCGCCTGCGGGTACAGGACGAAGAGGGCGAATGCCGGATCGTCGTTTGATATCGCCTTGTAGCTGGTAGGTACGATCAGCTCATCGATTGCCGCCAGTTCCGGAGGAACATCGATCCTGTGCATACCGGGGGCGAGCGAAAGCTCAACCTCGAATTCCGCAATGGGCGGGGTTTTGGAGTAGATGCGGTCGGACGATTGCTTGAACCATCCCGCAATCTCTGCCAGATCGAAAGGTTGGAGCTGGCCTGGATCGAAACCGGCAAAGCGAATATTGCGGCCCTCGGGACACCAGATTCCGAGGCAATGCGGCGAGACTATGAAGGGCCGGCAGTAAGTGTTCAGGGCCAGCCGAGGTCTATGTGCCTCGTGTTCCAGCGCCATCGAAACCACATATCCCACTGCGCCCTCGCTGCCCTGATGAGTCCAGAGAAAGCGCTGCCCGGCAGCGGAATGCACTGCCGGAAAGGTTTTCCAATACCACGGAGCAGGGCCGACGGTTCGATCAAGTTGTTGACGAACGGTGCTTAGGTTGGGGCTTGCCATTCGAAAGAAAAAAAGCTTCCTTGCGTTGCAGCGATGACCTGGGCACTTTTTGAAGTCAATGTGCGACCTCAAAGCGAAACGCTGGCGTCCTTCACGTTTGCTCGAATGAACTGTACGATGTCATCCATCGCCGTCCCCGGCTGGAAGATAGCGGCGACGCCGAGTTTTTTCAATGCATCGATGTCCTGATCGGGAATGATCCCGCCGACCAGCACTAGAATATCGTCTATCTGGTTCTGCTTGAGCAGGTCCATGACGCGGGGTACGATAGCGTTGTGTGCGCCGGAGAGAATGGACAGCCCGATCACTTGCACATCTTCCTGCAGAGCCGCGCTCACAATCATCTCCGGAGTCTGGCGCAATCCGGTGTAAATCACTTCCATACCTGCATCGCGCAAGGCGCGGGCGATTACCTTGGCACCGCGGTCATGACCATCGAGTCCGGGTTTTGCCACGAGTACACGAATCTTCAGATCAGCCATCCCACACCATTTAACCACAGAGGGGTTGTCGAGCGCAGAGCATGAGGGACGAGCCAGCATGTCAGGGTGTTTTTATATCGATGCTCTGCCACAAATACCAGCACGCAACGCTGCGATAGGGTTCCCAGCACTTGGCAATCTTTTCCATCTGCTCCGGACTCGGTAGTTGGATCTTCCGTTTGGAACCTTTCTTAGATAGGGCTGACTTCTTTCCGCTGGTAGACGTCTTGCCGGCTTTTGCCCGCTTTACATCGAGATAGTGTTTGTACATCGCCATGCGTATGCCGAAGTCTCCTGTGGGCAGCACATTCTCGCGCTTCAAGGTGAAGATCAGGAACATCTGGGCGGTCCATACGCCGATCCCTTTCACCAGGGTCAAACGTTCGATGACTTCTGCGTCGGGCAAGTTCGACAGCTGTGAAAAATCCAGAACGCCGGCAGATGTTTTCACCGCGAGATCTTTCAAGTAAGCTGACTTCTGCCTTGATAATCCCGCGCTGCGCATTTGCTCGTCGCTCAGTTTGAGGATGGCTTCGGGCGCGACCGGCTCGCCTGTCAGGGCCGCAAAGCGCTTGAAGATGGTTACAGCAGCCTTTCCATTCAGTTGCTGGTAAACGATAGCCTCGGCCAAGCTGTGAAACTCGGGTGGTCCGAACTGCATGCGGCAAGACCCAATGCGCTCAATAATCGCTCGCATCACTGGATCGGATTTCTTCAGATGATGAATTGCTTTTCGCATGCATTATCCTTAACACATTTTCAGCGTAAGGCGAACAGAAAACGAATACAAGCCGTTCACGTCCGTTTGCGAACTCCAGCAGAGGAGGGGCGGACCAGGGAGGAACTAGTGGGATGGTTTTTGTTACGGTCCGGGCGAGAAAGCCGCGCGCAATTGGCCTTTGCCCTTACTCGCGGGAAGCTGGAAGCCGATGCGCTTGCGCGGCGGGTCGTCGGGCGTCATCAACTCCTTGATCGCTTCTATCAGATCTTGGATGCTAGAGTCGTGGGTGTCGAGCCGATTTTCCAACTCTTCAATTTTCCCTGCCAGCTTGCGATTCGTGGCCAGCATCTCGCGTAACCGGACGAACGCACGCACCACGAACACGCTCATCTCTACGGCTCGCTCGGAGTTCAATACGGTTGCTGCCATGATTGCGCCGTGTTCGGTAAACGCGTAAGGAGGATATCGCCGGCCGCCGTGCTTGTCACTTGAGATCACAAATTGTGATCTCAAGTTTTCGTGCTCTCTGGCGGTTAGCTGAAAAACGAAGTCGCGGGGAAATCGATCCCGGTTGCGCTTGACCTGTTGATTCAGCACTCTCACTGGGACACCGTAAAGCTCCGCAATATCTACGTCGAGAATCACCCTCTGATGGCGCAGTAGCAGAATGCGTGATTCCACAGTGGAGGCTAGCGTTATACGCCGTTTCGGCATACTGAGTACAGCGGCTTGTTTTCTTTTTTTCATTTGAGGTTGCAACTGCGAGCCTCAATCATAATCGGAAGCAAGAGAGAATTTTTGGGGATGGCGCTACAATGTTTCGAAAGTTCCCATTTTGAATCGGCGTGGCCTATTCGATTAAAGCGCAGCCGCATTGGTTTCTAGGTAATGCTTACCTCTGTATAAGTTCCATACACATCCCGCATGGCCTCGCAAATCTCGCCCACGGTAGCATAGGCGCGGACGGCGTCTACGATAAAGGGCATCGTATTGGCGGGAGAAATAGCTCCGTTAGCGCCCACCTTCGGTTCCTGCGCCGCAGCTTTCTTCAGCGCGTCCAGACAGCGTCGCACTTCATCATTCGATCGCCGGGCACGCAATGCCTTAAGCTTGGCCGATTGTTGGCGGGCCACGCTTTCGTCAATATAAAGAATGTGAGGCGATTCTTCTTCGACCACGAATTCATTCACCCCGACGATAATTTTCTCTTTTGCTTCAGCTGCGCGCTGGTACTGGTACGAGGACTCGGCGATTTCCTTCTGTGGATATCCGCGCTCGATTGCCTTCACCATGCCACCCATCGCATCCAGTTTGGCGAAGTAATCGAATGCGCCCTTTTCCATCTCCAACGTTAAGGCTTCTAAAAAGTATGACCCGCCAAGCGGATCGACGGTTTGAGTTACGCCCGATTCATAGGCGATGATCTGCTGCGTGCGCAATGCGATGCGAGCCGCTTCTTCGGTGGGCAGGGCCAATGCTTCATCGTAGGAGTCGCAGTGCAGGGACTGGGTTCCTCCTAACACTGCGGCCAAAGCCTGGAGTGCCACTCGCGCAATATTGTTCATGGGTTGCTGCGCCGGCAGCGAAACTCCCGCCGTTTGCGTATGGAATCGCATCAGCCAAGTGCGGGCATTCTTGGCACCGAACCGATCTTTCATTACCTGAGCCCAAATCTTGCGTGCGGCGCGGTACTTGGCAATCTCTTCGAAGAAGTCGTTGTGCGCGTTGAAGAAAAAGCTGAGGCGCGGGCCGAAGTCGTCAACATCGAGTCCGCGACGGCGAGCCCACTCCACATACTCCACGCCGTCGTACAACGTGAAGGCCAGTTCCTGAAGAGCGGTCGAACCGGCTTCGCGGATGTGGTATCCGCTGATCGAAATGGTGTTAAAGCGCGGCGTGAACTTCGATCCAAATTCAAAGGTGTCGATTACCAACCGCATCGATGGCGCTGGAGGATAGATATATTCCTTTTGCGCGATGTACTCCTTGAGGATGTCATTCTGAATCGTGCCCGAAATCTTCTTCCAGTCCGCGCCCTGTTTCTCGGCGACTACCAGATACATTGCCCATAACACCGATGCCGGCGAATTAATGGTCATCGACACAGTGGTTTTTTCCAGATCGATGCCGCCAAAAAGGATTTCCATATCTTCGAGAGAGTCGATGGCGACACCGCATTTGCCAACCTCCCCTTCGCTTGCAGGATGATCGGAGTCGTAGCCCATCAGCGTGGGGAGATCGAATGCCACGGAAAGCCCGCCCCCTCCATGCTCCAGAAGATACTTATAGCGTTGGTTGGTCTCTTCGGGCGAAGCGAAGCCGGAGAACTGCCGCATCGTGAATAATTTGCCGCGATATCCGGTGGCGTGAATGCCGCGCGTGTAGGGCGCCTGGCCGGGATAGCCGAGATACTTTTCTTCGCTCCAGTCCTCAGGGAGGTCCGCTTGCGTGTAGAGACGGCGGATCGGAACACCGGAAATCGTTGTGAACCGGGCATGGCCATGCTCGTCGATATTCGTTCCCGTGGGCGCGCCAATCGGCCGCTCTGGGGCCTTCTCGAGCGTAGGCGCAAGCGTTTTCTCAGCCCAGTTCTTTTCGGCGGTGGACGGATGGCGGTTTTCGAAAACATCGGCGACCGGACTCTCGGCAACTTGTGGCTTAGACTGCTTCTTTTCCATTCGAACCCCAGTGTTCTGTTGTGATCATAGGCAACAGCGTGCTTACGAGCAAGAAGCCGAGCCGCAGGCGGAACGACCGGTCGGTCAGGCCATCACGGCTGCTGGCGCGAAAGTTCCCACGCCTTGGCATATTTCCACGAGACATAAACGGCATGGTAGAGATGTAGGAGTAGTCCCTCGCGTCCGTCGAGGAAGCCGAGGCGAAGAAAATAGTTGTAGATGAACGTCAGCAGCGGCCGCACGATGATGTTGATTACGCTGAAGCGGACTTTGCCTGTGGCCACGACCATCTCTGCTCCCAGGGACGAATAGCGATTCATGTGCTCGATGTAGTCGGAGAGCGTGGGATAGGAGTGATGAAGGAGAGCACCGGGCAGGTGTCCATGTGTGAGACGCAAGCTGCCACTCCGCCATTCGTCGACTTCGAGGCTTTCGTGGACCGCAGCAACCTTGAATTTTCCGGTGCCCCTTCGAAATAGCCTCAGCTTTCGGTCAGGCCAGAACCCGCCATATCTCATCCAGCGTCCGAGGAAGAAGTTCTGCCGTGGCATCGCCATGCCGTTGATAAGAATCGGCGCGGCTGTACCTTCGGGTAGCTTTTGCCTGAACTTATCGGCATGCGGTGGGAACTGGACCGTCCGCGCTATTCCCTTGACCAGTTCCGGGCTAACTTCCTCATCCGCGTCCAGACTCAAAATCCAATCGCCAGTAGCCTTATCGATCGCCGAATTCTTCTGCGCCGCGAAACCTTTCCATTCTTCGATAAACACTTTCGCGCCGAACGAGTTCGCAATCTCGACCGTTCGATCTGTCGAGCCCGAGTCGACGACGATGATCTCTCCTTTGCCGTCGCTGACCAGAGGCTGCACGCTTTTCAGGGTGCGGGCGAAGTTGGCTTCCTCGTTGTGCGTGATGATGACGATCGACAAAGTCACGGAAGGAAGAATACAACGACGGACGGTCGGCCGAGAATTGGCGGCAGAGCGTCTCCTTGCCGAGGAATCCATAACGGCCTTGCCTGGCCGCTAAAATTCTTCTTGACCCTGACGTTGCGTCAGGCTTCACGATGGTTCTGAAGGGAGTTCGAGTGACCAAGAATCAGCCACAAGCTTATCGAGTGAAAGCGTTCGCGGAAGTTGCGGGTATCACGATTCGCGCGCTCCATCACTACGATCGGTTGGGATTGCTCAAGCCACAACGGACGCAGGCGGGCTATCGGATTTACAGCCTGCGGGATCTGGAACGGCTGGAGCAGATCGTGGCCCTGAAGTTTCTCGGCATCCCTTTGAAGCAGATCAAGACGTTGCTTGACCGCAGCGCACTCGACTTGCCTGGCGCTCTGCGCCTGCAGCGCAGAGTGCTCGAGGACAAGCGGATGTTGTTGGACCGCGCCATCGGCGCAATCCGTGACGCCGAGAAAGCGATGCGGCCAGGTAAGCCGGCTGACACTGCGTTGTTAAGAAAAATTATCGAGGTGATCGAAATGCAGGACAACATGAATTGGTCAAAGCAATACTACAGCGAAAAAGCTCAATCCAAGATTGAAGAGCGCAAAGCGCTGTGGTCGCCGGAGCTGCAGGAGCAAGTGACACTGGAGTGGACCGCACTGTTTCGCGACGTCGAGGCCGCCATTGCGCAAGGCGAAAATCCCGCTGGAAATACGGCGCAGGCGCTTGCTGCGCGTTGGAGGAAGCTGGTGGAAGGTTTCACCGGCGGCGATCCGGAAATTACCTCCGGTCTGAGCAAGCTCCACGCACATCGGACTGAATGGCCGCAAGGGTTTCAGAAACAGATGGCCCCCTTCAGCAATCCGAAAGTGTGGGAGTACATGGGGAGGGCGATAGCGTCCCGCAAGGCTTGAGCCGCCCCGTCAAGCGCAGAAGCCCGGCACGACGTGCCGGGCTTTCCCTGACGTACATTAGTCGCAGCTACGAGGAAGGTGGCTGAACTGGTGGCGTCTGCGACTGAGGAGTCCCGCCGCCGGGATTGACATCTTGCCGAGGAGCCACGTATGGGAC